>Ga0302324_100015651_pt1 | contig 15198 bp, 17 predicted proteins | sample Palsa_T0_1_FD_201949 | JGI IMG/M metagenome (GOLD analysis project Ga0302324, IMG submission 201949) | Peat permafrost microbial communities from Stordalen Mire near Abisko, Sweden - Palsa_T0_1 | ecosystem: Environmental > Terrestrial > Soil > Palsa > Peat permafrost | place: Sweden: Abisko...
GCCGGGTATTTTTAGCATTGCTGGAGTGCTCAATCATTGACATCTGCGGCCACGGGACATACATATCTCGCCAGCGTGATCCGCAGCCGTTCGCCTGGAGCCATGGTTGAACCGTTGTCGCGAGATGCGCATCGAGAGGTAAAAGCTTAGCGGAATGCCGGTATTACCTCCCTTGCGAAAAGGTCGACGTATTCGGCAAATCTCGCGAGCGGCAAACCCGCCGGTGCATATATCATAAAGTGCTCAATCGGCGCGACGGCTAAAATGCTCTCGAAATGGCCGATTGCCTGCAGCGGAGTGAGCACGCGCAGTTTCCCGCTAGCAGTGAATTCTTCCATGCTCATTGGCTTGAGTGCGAGGTTACCGAAATCGGCTTTCTCCTCGCTGTACATTTTTGCGTAAGCATTATTCGCATATAACACGTGCGGAGCCAGCTCCGCCCAAGCTCGCGCAGGATCAGCCGCAACATATAAGTACATATCGAACGAACGCAGTCGTAGAGGGGCGGCTTTACTTCCGGACTCACCCATCATCTTAAGATATGATTCGCATAATTCCACCGGCCCACTAAGACCGTCGCCATACGTCACGGCGCGCCGTATCGCCTTATCGGTGAACCCACCGATATAGAGGGGCACTCGACCTTTAAGCGGCCTCGGCATAATCCTGGCGTTCTTGATCGAGAAATGCCTGCCGTCATGGTTGACGACCTCGCCGGCCCAAAGCTTCCGGACAATTTGCAGGAATTCGTCCGTGAGATTCCCACGCGCTTTGAAGGAAACACCGAAGCCAGCCGTTTCGCACTCCCGAGCGCCGACGCCGATGTGCATTTCGAGGCGGCCGTTGGAGATGATGTCGAGAAGAGCGCAATCCTCCGCGAACCGCACCGGGTGGTAGAGAGGTGCAATCGATATCGCGGAGCCGAGCTTGATCTCTTTGGTACGCGCTGCTACCGCACTCAACACAATGAGCGGCGACGGTAGATAGCCATCATCGGCAAAGTGGTGCTCGGGCAACCACGCCCCATCAAACCCAATTTTCTCGGTCCAAGCAATGAAGTCGAGTGTGTCGGCGTAGAGCTCGGGCCACGGTTTCCACCATTGTTCGGGATTTCTAAAATCGTAGAGAAGCCCGAACGTCATTCTTGGTTTCACCGGGTTTTTCTCCGCAGCCCCATCGAAGTGGCTAGGTATATAGCAGCGCGAGAATCGACAATCATTGACATCTCCCGCCGAATCGTTTGCATCTTCTGACAAACACTGGATTGCCGCCATCGATTGGCGAGACGCTCACCAGCGCGCTACGCAGTGCTCGATGGTCATCACGTAGGAAGTGGGGTGTTGCAGACCGCACTCGCCCTGAACAGACGACACCGGCAAAGCTCCTTCGCGCGCGTACGTCGACGCGTTGAGCCTCTATGATTGCATTGAGAAAAGGGACTTGGTTATCAGTTGCGGCCTTGTATGCCTTTTGGTTTAATCAAGGCGTCGCTTTCACTCTCGCGAGCCATGCCCGATACCGTCACGATCACGGTTCTTCTCAACCTGAAACCCGAAGCCACAGCGATATTTTGCGCTGCGCTCCCGGAAATGTTGAAAGACACTAGGAACTTCCCGGGATTTCGCAGCATTCGCGTCTTAAAGAATAAGGCCGATGCCAATCAATTGATCTTCATTGAAGAATGGGATTCCGAGGAGGACTACGGTGCATATATTGCTTGGCGCACCGAGCGCGGTGACATGGACAGCTCCGCCGGCGCTCACGCCACGCCGCCTAGAATAGACGTGTGGCCGACGGTGGTTACTAGCTGAGCGTAGTGCGAAGCTATTTCTATCGGAGTTAACTATCCGAGAGTCGCGGATCAATGGCAACGGCCGTCTTGCCTTCGCGATACGCTTGCGGTGTCGTTCTGGTCCAGCGCTTGAACGCGCGTGCAAAGCTGCTCTGCTCTGCATAACCAAGGGAATGAGCGACTTTATCTATCGAATAATCGGTTTCCAACAGAATGCGCATCGCGGCCTCACTGCGTTGCCGCTCCAAGATATCTGAAAAATTAAGGCTTCGACGAGCAAGACGCCTGTGCAGCGTGCGGGACGTCGTACCGAGCTCTGCAGCACAGCGTTCTAGCGAGCAGTTTCCTGAGGACAGTTCGTTTCTCACGTATGCCTCGACTCGATTTGCGAGCGTGGGGCTCGTCGCCTTCTTCACGCCGGACAAGTAGCTGTCGAGCAGCCCAAAAAGCAGCCTGTTGGCACTTTTTAAGGGGCGATCGAGCTGATTAGTACCAAGGCCAATCTCATTGGCGGAAGCTTTGGCGCGGACTTTGCAGCGGAACCTGTCCTCCATGAACTCAAGGGTTCTAGGTGAGATATCTGCGATCGCGTTTACGTAGCTTAACCGAAAATCGCGACCTACCAGCGCCTCTAGCAATTTGACGTTAACCAGCAAGCCGTGCGAGATGGCTTGTTCGTCTAATGCAATATCCGCATGCGGGCAGAATCTAACCACTGCCGTCTCCTTTGCAGACACGAACTCGACAACGCCTCCCGGATGATGGAGCACCGGTATGTAGGAGACCAGGCTTTCGATCGCTGCGCGTAGCGTTGGCGCCGCCCGGGCAAGCGTATAAAGACTGCCGAACACGTCGGCGTCCTGCTTGTCGGCAAGATGCAGGCCAAATAAACTATCGTTAAACCGCCTGGCGCAGTATTCCAAAATGGCGACTCCGGCGGTACAACTCAATGGATAATCGGGGTCATCGGTGGCGGCCGGATCAATGCCGAGTCGCTCAAGGATCTGGCGAGAATCGCCGCCGAGGCTGCAAACCAGCGGCTTGAAGCCCTGGAAATAATGTCCCCCACGTATCGTTCCCCGAGGTGGGGGGATGAGTAACGGACCCTCAATATTAAAAACGGGCGGGCTCTCTACAGCCATAGTACATGCCTCCTTCCGTCGCGCGCATTCGCGTGCGTCTCACCCTGCCCAGCTCTCAGGCGATCAATTAAGCTCACTATATATCATCCCCCGAAGAATGATTCTGGTGCTGTGGAACCCATGTCTCCCGCGTAACGGCCGGCGCGCTTGCCGCATACCGGCTCCGTACCGCCGCGATCAGCTCTCCGGCCACCCCACGGAGGAAGAGCCAGTCGCGACGGTGTGGGATATGTCTACATCTCGTACAAACTGTCCAAATGTGCAAAGGATGCGGCAATAAATGTCAATGACTCGACTGCCCGAGGACTGCTAAAAGTAGACGAATAAACTGGGCAATTGAAATACTTAGAGCCAGGAATACGATGATCGACCCAGGAAGAGCCGACGAACCCGATATCGATCTGGAACTGGTGAAGAAGAAGTATCGAGAAGAACGCGACAAACGACTCCGCGAAGACGGAGAGCATCAGTACCTAGAGGTCGTCCGCGAGTTTGCGCATTTCTACGAAGTCGACCCGTACGCAACACGACGATTCGCTCGCGGGGCAATCACCGAAGAAATTGAAGTTGCGATCATCGGCGGAGGATTTGCCGGGCTGATGGCGGGTGCCCATCTGAAGAAAGCCGGCATCGACAATATCCGCATCATCGAAATGGCAGCGGACTTCGGTGGATGCTGGTACTGGAATCGTTATCCAGGCGCTCAGTGCGACGTGGACTCCTATTGTTATCTTCCGCTATTGGAGGAATTGAACCATATACCCAGCGAAAAATATGCCTTCAATCCCGAAATTTACAAACACTGTCAAAATGTCGCTGAGAGGTTCGACCTTTACGAAGTCGCTCATTTTGAAACGCAAGTTCTGGCGTTGCGTTGGGACGCGTCGATCAATCGCTGGCGCATCGCCACGAATAGGGGCGATGACATTCGCGCCCGCTTTATTATCATGGCCGTTGGTATCACAAATCGTCCTAAGTTACCGGGCATTCCGGGCATTGAGACATTCAGAGGGCATAGTTTTCACACAGCCCGCTGGGACTATCGCTACACCGGGGGTGACACTTTCGGTGGACTCGTAAAGCTGAGCGATAAGCGGGTCGCGATCATTGGCACGGGAGCGACCGCGATACAGTGCATACCTCATTTGGCTCAACATGCCAGTCATCTTTTCGTATTCCAGCGGACACCCGCCGCGGTCGATGTGCGTGGCAACAAGCCAACGGATCCGAATTGGGCAAAATCGCTGCGGCCCGGCTGGCAGCGCGCTAGACGGGAAAACTTCGATGAGATCGTGCGCGGCGCCCCCGCTACGGAGGATCTTGTTTGCGACGGGTTTACTGAAATGACCCGCCGAATTTCTTTTGGAGCCGGCGGTAAGTTAGCACCGGATCAGGTCTCCAAAGCGATCGAAAGCGCGGATTTCAGAATAATGGAGCGCATCCGTCGCCGTGTGGATGAGGTGGTACAGGACAGGGAGGTCGCCGAAGCCCTGAAACCTTGGTATCGGTTCGGATGCAAGCGACCCTGCTTTAGCGATGACTATTTACCCACCTTCAACCGACCCAATGTGACGCTCGTCGACGTGTCGGCATCAAAGGGGGTTGAGAAGATCAGCAAGCATGGCCTGGTAGCCAATGGTGTCGAATACGCAGTCGACTGCATTATTTATTCCAGCGGTTTCGAGGTGCTCGGCGATTTTCGGCGCCGCTTCGGCATTCCTGTGATCGAAGGACGTGACGGTCTTTCACTCTATGAACACTGGAAGGACGGTTTCCGGACGCACCATGGCTTCACGTCACACGGATTTCCAAACCAGTTCTGGACACTTTTCACTCAGGTCGGAATCTCGGCGAACATCACTGCGATGCTCGATGATCAGACGAGCCACATCGCCTATATCATCAAGGAAGCTCTAGTCCGGGGCGCGGCAACCGTGGAGCCCAGTCAGGAGGCTCAAGACAATTGGGTTGCGACCATAAAAGAGTTGGCGGTATCCAATCGCGAATTCTGGCGTGAGTGCACGCCGGGGTACTTCAATAACGAGGGTGGCCCCGTAATGCGCGCGGTCCACGGGGATGTGTATACGCCGGGCCTCAATGCCTTTAATGCGCTGCTGAAGCGATGGCGTGAAAATGGAAATCTTGATGGACTCATGCTGGGAAATTAGTTTTAGCGATAGGCGCACTATGAAGCGCGGGGGTTCGTTCCACAAAACGATACGGCTGAGCACTTCCCGCCCATCTGGAGCTCGCGGACCACGTTTGCTACAGGACGGCAACCACCTCTGACTGATCGGTGGCAATTTCGCACGCACTGAAGCGATCAAACGTATTCAGGCCCCCCGGCATTCGTCCTTGAAAGCCTGGGCCTGGCCGATAATTCATAAATAGGAATAAATATTCTACGATATTAGAGCCTCGAGGAGGTCTGATACACTCCATATTAGTGAATTCATGCAGAACTGGTGCCACGATCGATAATAATTCGTATATATGAAGTATGAATCGTGACTATGTGGCTCGCAGGTGCTATGTTCATCCACGATGTCCCTAGCCGCAACCAGTCCAGAACGCGTATTCGCGATCCTCGAAATGTTCGAGCGGGAGCGGCGGCCGCTGTCTCTCAAGGAGCTGGCCGAGTATTGCCAAATTCCTACGAGCACCTGCCACGCCTTGGTCCATACCCTGATCAAGCGTGCTTACCTGTATCAAACCGGCCATCGAAAGGAGTTGTATCCCACCCGTAGGCTCTACGACATGGGCGCGACATTCGTGTCGAACGACACAGTCCTGCAAAGGCTGCTGCCGGTGATGGAGGCGCTTCGCGAGTCCACGGAGGAAACCGTGATACTCGGGAAGCGGCATGAGGACAGCGTCCTTTATCTGGAAGTTTTGGAGGGTCCGCAGACCATCCGCTACAGCGCCCGTGTCGGCGAGAGAAAGCCGCTGCACTCCACGAGCATCGGCAAGAGCATTCTCTCCGGACTGAAGGCGGAGGAGATTCGCCAGTGGCTCGAGCAGCACCCGCCCGCAAAGGTCACTGAGAAGACGATCACGAGCTACGCGCGTTTGATGGACGACTTGGAACAGGGCAATAAGCACGGATACTTCATCACCCGCGGCGAGAATGTCCCCGACGTCACTGCTGTTTCGATTCCGGTCAGCGTCAACAATCAGTTATTTGGTCTTGCTGTGGCCGGTCCAAGCCCTCGTGTCGAGGCCCGGTTCGATAATGTGATCCGTGCCGTGCAGGACGCGCTGAAGAGCCTGCTCGATCAGCGCATTGCCGACCGATCCAGCTCGTCAGATCCTCGACGGCAGCCACTGAGCGGTACCTGACAGGCGATAGGTCGCTGAGCCCCATGCCAATACAATTTGCACGAACGGATGATGTGCGCCACACCGTGGACGACGGCGTCCTTTTTCTCACCATTGATCGCGCGGAAAAGCGCAACCCGCTCTCGCTCGGGGTGCTCGACAGCATTCGCGGCATTTTCACCGATGCCGCGGCCAATCCCGCGATCAAAGTCGCTGTGGTAACGGGCGCCGGCTCGAAGGCTTTCGCCTCGGGTGGGGACTTAGCGGAGCTTTCCGCATTTCGCACGCGAGAGGAAGCCGAGGCAATCTCCTTGCACGGCAAGGTCGCACTGGATGCGGTCCGGCACTTCCCCGTCCCCGTCATCGCCCGCTTGAATGGAGTGGCGTTTGGGGGTGGCGCAGAACTTGCCCTGGCGTGCGACCTTCGTCTCGCTGCCACTTCCGCGAAGTTCGGCTTCATCCATGGCCGACTGTGCATCTCTCCGTCTTGGGGCGGAGGTGGTGACCTGGTTCGACTTGTCGGACCTGCTAAGGCATTGCATCTGATGGCGACCGCCGCAATCCTGGATGCCGACGCCGGTCTCGCCGCCGGCGTGATCGATCTGGTGTGTCCGCCCACCGTCTCATTTGACGCCTGGTTCCACGGACAATTGGATGCGTTTCGCGGCCAACCGCGCCAAGTGATGTGCGCCTACAAAGGAATCTCCAACGCATCCCGAAGCTTCGATCGCTCCCAAGCAGCTCAGCGGGAGACCCAGTCCTTCGTCGAGGTCTGGGCGCATGTCGACCACTGGAAGGCCGCTGCAGATAGGGCCGGCGGTTGAGCGTCCAAGATCCGTCAAATGGGGCTGAAGCGAAACAACCTCCTCTGCCCAGAGCGGAAACCGCCTCAGGCATTCCACTGCCGGAATTCATCAGGCCAGAGGGTTCCGAAGTTCCCGGTCAGTTCCCCTTCACTCGGGGTATATTCAAAAATGGCTATCGAGGCCGGCTCTGGACCTTCCGCCAATACTCCGGTTTCGGCAGCGCCGAGGAGACAAACGAGCGTTACAAATTTCTCTTAGCGAACGGGTCTTCCGGGCTGTCAGTCGCCCTCGATTTGCCAACGCAATGCGGCTATGACCCCGATGACGTGATGGCGATGGGCGAGGTCGGCAAGGTCGGCGTTTCGCTATTCAGCTTGGCTGAAGCGGAGACCGTCTTTTCCGGCCTAGATCTGGCCAAGATCTCGACTTCTTTCACCATCAATGGTACCGCCGCGATCGTTTACGCGATGTATGTCGCGGTGGCCGACAAAACGGGTGTACCTCGTTCCGCCCTCACCGGGACCATTCAGAACGACATACTTAAAGAGTATGTCGCCCGCGGAACCTGGATTTTTCCTGTGCGTCCCTCAATGAGGCTGGTCGCGGACACGATTCTTTTCTCGAACGAGCATACACCCCGATTCAATCCGATCAGCATCGCCGGCGCGCACGTGCGCGATGCGGGTGCGACCGCTGTCGAGGAGATGGGGTACACATTGGCGAACGGCCTCGCCTATGTCGATGAGTTGCTGCGCCACAAAGGCGATGCAAACAGCTTTGCCCAACGCCTCAGCTTCTTCTTCTACGTCCATATGGACTTCCTCGAAGAAGTCGCCAAATTCCGCGCCGGAAGGCGGCTCTGGGCGAAGCTCTTGAAGGAACGTTACGCGATCACCGACCCGAAAGCGTTGATGTTCCGTTTTGGGGTCGTTTGCGGGGGGTCGTCTCTCACGGGTTCGCAACCCTACAACAATATCTCCCGGGTGGCGCTCGAAACGATGGCCGCGGTGATGGGCGGCGCGCAGTCGATTTTTACCTGTGCTTATGACGAGGCGTATCAGATTCCGACCGAGTTTAGCGCGGAGATTGCGCTGCGCACTCAACAAATCATCGCGTATGAATCGGGCGTCAGCAAGACCGTCGACCCTCTCGGCGGAAGCTACTTAATTGAGTGGTTGACCGACGAGATGGAAAAGGAGATCTCGAAGGTCATGCGACAGTTGGATGACTATGGCGGTGTCGAGAAGGCGATTGAGGATGGATATCCGCAAATGCGGATTGCCGAACGGGCTCTTGAGAGGAAAAAGAAAAAGGACCGCGGCGAGACGGTTGTCGTCGGCGAGAATTATTTCGTCAACCCAAACGAGGCCGGCGCCGACTATGGCGAAGTCTTCAAGTCGGATCCATCGGCCGAGTCGCGAATCCGGTCGAGGTTGGTTGCGCTCCGTGAATCGAGAGATAACGCGAGGGTGGCGAAATCGCTCGATGCCCTGGAAACCGCGGCTCGCACCACTGATACGAATGTCATGCCGTTCCTAATCGAATGCTGCCATGCCTACGCCACCGTGGGCGAGATTGTGGCGCGGGTCAAGTCCTGCTGGGGCGAATTCTCCGAGCCGATACGTTTGTAAAGGGGGCGTGATTGCAGAAACTGCTCGGTAAGAGAATCATCATCGCGAAGCCTGGCCTCGACGGGCACGATGCCGGCGCAAAAATCATCGCTTTGACGCTCCGGGACGCGGGCGCGAACGTCATTTATACGGGACTCAGGAAGACCCCGGAATATATCGCGCGCGTGGTGATCGACGAGGATGCCGATGCGCTCGGCCTCAGCATCCTCTCCGGCAGCCACAATGCGCTTGTCGCGGCGACGATCGACAACCTGCGCAAGTACGGTGGTGAAGACATTAAGGTATTCGTCGGAGGGACGATTCCCGCGGCAGACCACGAAGGGCTGAAGCGGCTCGGCGTCGTGGCGATCTATACCGCCGAGATGAAGCTCGATCATGTGGTGGCGTCGCTCGCGGAGCACCTGGCGTGAAACAAGCGGGCCCCCTCGCCGGGATTCGAGTCATTGAGGTGTGTCATATCCTCGCCGGTCCCTACTGCGGGATGTTGCTCGCGGACCTCGGTGCCGACGTCATCAAAGTGGAGACCGGTAGCGGCGATATCGCCAGATCGACGGGCAGCGACGAGATCGATGGACACAACACCTATTTTGCGAGCCTCAATCGCAACAAGCGCAGTGTCCTTCTCGACCTCGCGGATCATCGGTGCCGCAAGCAATTCGAGGCATTGGTCTCGAGCTCCCACGGTCTCGTCACCAACCTTAGGCCGAGGGCAATTCGCAAACTGGGTCTTACTTATGAGCATTTGAGCGCCATCAATCCGAGCCTGGTCTGCGTGGCTGTTACAGGTTTCGGTCTAGACGGGCCCTATAGCGATCTTCCCGCCTACGATTACATCATTCAGGCGATGAGCGGCCTCATGATGCTGACGGGAGATCCTGGGTCGCCGCCGATGAGAGTCGGCTACTCCGTCGTCGACAATACCGGCGGAATGATGGCGGCTATCGGCCTGTTATCAAAGCTGGTTGGCAGGACGGGGGGGCAAGTCGACGTCGCCCTTTATGACACGCTGCTGTCCCAGCTGAACTACATGGCGGGAGCCTTTCTCAATACCGGCAAGATTCCCGAGCGACAGCCGAACGGTGCGCATTCGTTCTTCGTGCCTGCGCAGATTTTTAGGGCGAAAGAGGGCTATCTAGCACTATTCATCACGCATGATAGTTTCTGGCGCACGCTCGCAGAAGCTTTTGGCAGAAAGGACTGGCTTGAAGACAGTCGCTTTGCGACCATGCCGGCGCGCAACGAGAATAGGCGGCTCGTCGTCGAATCGGTGCAGTTGGAGCTTCTCCGCCGCACGTCGACGGAATGGGTCGAACTGCTGCAGCCGCTGGGAATTGTGATAGGGGTGGTCGGAACACTCGACGATGCACTCTCGGGTCATAATGCCGCCGCGCGCGGCATGCTGGCTTCGATCGCCACGGGACAAGGGCCGTTGCGAATCGTCGGCAATCCGATCAAGGTCGAGGGTTTTGAGGAGACCTACAGCGCACCGCCAAGATTGGGTGAGCACACGGCTCTTTTGGAACATCTGAGCTATGAACGGTGAGAGCTTCGCCTGGCGTCGCAAGCTAGCGCGTGAATTGACGGAACGTGCCGGCGCCACTGCGCGCGAAGTATTGGCTGCTTCAATATCATTCAGCGGCGCGGCGCGGCGGATCGGCATCACGGGCCCTCCCGGAGCGGGGAAGAGCAGCCTCATTGCCTTGCTCGCGAAACAGTGGAGCGAACAGGCAAGCAAAGTAGGCATCATCGCCATCGATCCCACCAGTCCGCTGTCCGGGGGCTCCCTCCTGGGGGATCGGATCCGCATCGATGAGGTCGCAGCAAATCCCAACCTTTTTATACGCTCGCTTCCTAGCGGCTCAGCAAGCGATGGGCTCTGCCCGAATATTCTGGGGTTGTTCGATGCCTTCGAACAGGCGAGATTCGATTATGTCATCTTGGAGACCGTCGGCGTTGGACAGGTCAGCTATCAAGCCAAGCTCTTGGTTGATACCTTTGTACTGGTCCTGGTACCGGAATCCGGAGACACCATTCAGGCGATGAAGGCCGGCGTTTTGGAGATGGCCGACATCTTCGTCGTCAACAAGGCTGATTTGCCGGCTTCCGCCAAGCTCGCGAGCGAGCTGAGGTCGATCGCGGAGTGGCGCGGGCAGAGCCACGGCTGGGTACCCCCCGTTATTCTGACTTCAGCCACCAAGAAATTCGGCGCTACCGAACTGGCCGATGCCATCGAGGTCCACGGTAACGCCGTGCTGACCAACGAACGGATCGCGGACTTGGCGATCGCGCGGCGTGAATATCATCTGCGCTCCCTCGTGGTGCGCCAAATCGATGAGATGCTCGCCAGCCGGCGGGTTGAAATTCAACAGGCAACGCTGTCCGATAGCTTCCACATGCTCGTCGCTGGAATCAACAATTGCGTGTCGCGGTCATCGGGCAAACGGCGTGTGTGAGCAAGTTTCACGTGATCGGCGAGCCGAAGAAGTGAGCCGCTACCGACGCCGTGATCGGATCTGAGGAGGGCTATCTATGAGTATAAAGAAGCTCCAGCACTACAACATCCGCACCACTAAGTTCGAGGAGATTGTGGCGTTCTATCGCGACGTTCTCGGCATGAAGAACGCCGTCCCGCCTGGCCCACCGGAGGGTGCGCCGCCTGCTTGGCTCTATGATGATTCCGGTGAGGCTGTCAGTTATCCTTGAAGATGTCCTTTTTTACCTTAAGGATGTCCTAAAGGGAAAATCACGATCTTCGACCGATGACTGGCGGCATACTGGAGCTGCTGAAGTCCAACCTCCTGGGACTTATCGGCAATTGCTTGAAAGGCAGCGCGCCGAAGGACTTCGATTATGCGCCCCGTCACACCGTCCGACGACTCTAGCAGGTACTCGACGAAGCGCTTGTCGATTTCTGCCGCCGCCTTCTTGAGCGGCAGCAGTGTAAGGTATCCGGCAATAAACCGTCGTAACTCCTATGATTCGGTCCATACGGGAAGCTCGTGCTGCTCGAACCAACTGGCGATCTGAGGATCCGATCGCATGACATGCAGTGCCTCATAAGTCCACGCGGCAACAATAGAGACGCGCAGTTGTTAGCAAGGTACTTGATGGCATTCAGCGCGGCACTGGTCTCGCGCGCTGCAAGAGAGCAGGTTATGGATCTCGTCCATTAGAAGCACTCTGGGCGAGGCGTACGAAAGCATGTTGATGGCGGTGCCTTCCAACTCGTGCAGCCGCGTGGTCGGTGAGACATCAGCGTTCATCGAACATCGAACGGATGATCTCGGCATGGAGACTGCGCCGGCGTAGCACGGGAGGCAGCTCCGCTGCCACGATCATGCGACGACCGCTTCTGCGCTCATCGTGTTGTGTGTGATCGCGTTGGAACTTCTCGAGGAGCATGGAGTTCCCCGCGCCACTGACACCGTAGACAAGCATGCACGGCATGCGCACCCGAGGAGGGGTAGCGATGAGTTCTTGGAGACGACGCACGCCGGCATCGCCGACGGGGTAGCGTACCCACCGATCGCGAGCGAGTGATACCCATTGTGCGGATGGCGAACGGTTTCCCCCGTGCAGACTTTTTCTTGGCACGAAGTGGTGTCGCGCTCACCACAACTCCCTGAGTACGGATTGACGCGTTCGTTGTAATTCATGGCCGGTTCCGGAACCGGCGAGGCGGGCATCTTAGCTCTTAGCGGCTGTCGGGCGAGATTGCGACGCGCGCGGCGGCTGCGATTGGCGGACTCTCGTTCGATTCGCCGCTAAGGCCTCGGTCGTCGCAAAAATCAGATACTCCGATGGCTGAGCGTGCCCTTTGGCGCTTAACTAGGTTCGGGCCCGTTCGAGTTCGGCCAGCGTAATCGGCGGACGACGCAGATCGGCATAGGGAATGGCAAGATATTCGGCGTTCGTGGGGGAGGGCACAAACGCGCGGGATAGGTCCCGAGGGTCGTGGCGGACCAATTTCCGTGCACTCGGCGGGAACAGGCGGGAGAGGATAGGGTCCCAATAGCGAATTCGGTTGATTTGAAAGCCGTTTCGCCCCACGCGTCGGCCATCTGCTGGGAGAAAGTCGATCACAAAGCGCGCTGGGTCGGTGACCACAGGTGGCGGTCGTCGGCGTATGGACTTCGCCCAAAGCTGCGCCGGGATGGCATGCACACCACGATGGACGCGTTGGTGGTAGCGACCCCGCGATCTCCAGCGCCATCCAGCGCTCAAGCGCGGCCATGGTCATCGTGGCGCGCGCCTCGCTTCGATATTTGCCACGCTCGATCGGGTTTGAGTACGTGGTTCCCGGCAAACCGTGGATCCGGCGCATGAGGGTACCGAGATAGCGTTCGATGTGAGCACCAAACTGGGGCCGACCGGGAGGTCGGTACTCAAGGCTAATGGCGTATCGCTCACAACCGCGCCTCAACGCAAGACTGTGAAATTCCTTGCCGTTGTCGACTTGGATCAGCTTCGGTACACCCGCTGGCGCCCACTCGATATCGAGATGGCGCTCCTTGAGCCACTCATCCTTCGGCAGGCGGGCCATCGACAGGGCCAGACCGACGGAGGTTGCAGAAGGCGGATCGAGCGTGAGCGCGACCGAGGACGACACGGGTCTCTACGTCAAAGGCCACAGTGATCCAGGGCCGACCCATGGATTCGCGTAACACCTCATCGACCACCATGATATCGACTAGCGTGTGGTCCATTTGGACGATGGCCAGTGCAAGGAGAGTGCGCGGAGTGAGCGTCATCGCCGGATCCCATCTTGCGGCGAAGCGTTGCTGGTTCAAGCTGTCGAGACCACGGTCTCTCAATCTCGCGTCGACTGCGTGCCGCCTCGATTCGGCGTGAGCGTGCGCGACGTCGGCATTCCTCGACGATCCAGGACACAGGTAATCGCTCAGCCCGCGCGGCCCAGATGTCGATTACTTCGCCCAGTAGCGTTCGGAATCAGGCTTCAGTCGCGGTTGCCCATTCGCTGACCCTTCTGGCGAGGCAGGAGCGCGACGATATCCGGATTCCTTCGGTAAACGGACAACCAGCGCCTGACAGTGCGATCGGTAGCACCGAACATTTTGGCAATTTCCTTGACCCTTCGTCCCAATCGCCCCGGGTGCCCGGCGAGTCTTTGAATTGCATTAAACCGCCGGCAGGCCAGGTGCCAATCGGTATCAGATATCCTCACCAAATCGGTGACCGTACCGGTCGCGAGCTTGCGCTCGATCATTGAGACGCCCGCCTCCCGAATTGCCTTCGGGAGGCGTTTAAAGCTCACACGCCGAACGTCCTTCGGACCATAGGGTGAATTCGACACGGCACCAGACCCAGGAAATTTAGGAAACGCTAAACGCAAAAAGCGGCGCCATGATGACCAAATGATTTCACCGGTGACACAACCGCTCGCGCGCTCGAGATTCTCCCCGACGCCTACAAATTAGCCACCGAAGAGCCCTAGGAGCGTCGTGATACGATGACACGCTAACGGAGAGACGCGGACAGCTTTAGTGAAAATCCACATGGGCGTTTGCGATGCGCGCCTCTTCCAGACGCGCAATGACTTGCTCGGCGCTGAGCGTCGAGAAGGCGTCCTCGATGACATCCTTCAGAATCTCCTTGGCAGCAACCCGGCGAGCGTTGCTGGAGAAGCGCTCGTCGGACGCGAGCGCGGGCGCATTCAGGACCCTGGCGCAGAACGTACGCCACTCGCGCTCGTTCTGCAGGCCGAGCATGACCGTCCGGCCATCTCCCGTTTCGAAAGGGCCGTAGGGATAGATGGTTGCATGCGAGGCGGCGTTCCGCGGGGGTGGCGCGGCCCCCGTCGAAGGCGTAGTACGTGGGATAACCCATCCACTCCACCATGCTCTCGAGCATGGATACATCGATCCGGCAGCCGCGGCGCGTTTTCAGCCGGGTCATGAGTGCCGTCAGAACGTTGGTATAGGCATACATTCCGGCGGCGATGTCCGCGACGGAACAGGCCGCCTTGCAGGGCTCCTCGCGCGTTCCGGTCGTCGACAAGAATCCTGACTCGCTTTGAATCAGAAGGTCGTAAGCCTTCTTGTCTCGATATGGGCCGTCCGCTCCGTATCCCGAGATGTCGCAGACGATGAGTCCGGGAAGCGTCGCACGGAGCGATTCGAAGGAAAGCCCGAGACGCTCGGCGGCGCCCGGGGCGAGGTTTTGGACCAAGACATCCGCGCGTTCGAGCAGCAGACGAAGGATCCTTGGGGCGAACGCGTGCTTGAGATCGAGCGTCAGGCTCTCCTTGGAGCGATTCGTCCAAACGAAGTGCGAGGAGAGCCCCCGAACCCGCTCGTCGTATCCGCGCGCGAAGTCGCCGCTCTCAGGGCGCTCGATCTTGATGACGCGAGCGCCGAGATCGCCAAGCTGGCGCGTGCAGAAGGGCGCTGCGATTGCGTGCTCGAGCGTGATGACGGTGATGCCATCCAGAGGTCGCATGAATCTCTCAGAAGGAGCGCGGCAGCCCGAGCAGGTGCTCGGCCACATAG
>Ga0302324_100015652_pt1 | contig 15197 bp, 19 predicted proteins | sample Palsa_T0_1_FD_201949 | JGI IMG/M metagenome (GOLD analysis project Ga0302324, IMG submission 201949) | Peat permafrost microbial communities from Stordalen Mire near Abisko, Sweden - Palsa_T0_1 | ecosystem: Environmental > Terrestrial > Soil > Palsa > Peat permafrost | place: Sweden: Abisko...
ATTCGTAACTACGGAATCGTTGGAACTCATGCAGGTGGACTCAGTCCTGTCCGCGGACGGGAGGCGCCCTGTGCGCCTGCCTGCAGAGTATCGCCGCAACTTCACCGCGTCAATTTGGTGGGCTACCGGCGTTGCGAAACTTCACGGCGGCGGAAGCAACTCTCGGCGTGATCATTCACAATTCCAGACGCTTGCATGAAGGCGTAAACGATCGTCGGCCCGACAAATTTGAATCCCCGTAGCTTCAGTTGCCTGGATATCTCGGCAGACAACGGCGTCTGCGCCGGCACAGGCCCGCGATTTTCGATCGTCTTGCCGCCCGCCAACTCCCAGACGAACGCCGCGAAATCCTGCTTCGATTTCTTCAACTCCAGAAATATCTGCGCGCCGGCGATCGTCGCTTCGATCTTCCCGCGCGCGCGAATGATCCCCGCATCCCCCATCAGCCGCGCGATATCTTTCTCTCCAAAGCGCGCCACTCTGGCCGGATCAAATCCGCGAAATGCTTTGCGAAACGCTTCGCGCTTGCGCAACACCGTGATCCACGCGAGGCCGGCCTGAAATCCCTCCAGCATCAACAGCTCCCACAGCGCGCGGCTGTCATGCTCCGGAACTCCCCACTCCCGGTCGTGATACTCGCGCATCAGCGGGTCGTTCTGCGCCCACGCGCATCGGATTTTCTCTCGGCCCTTCGCTGAACTTTGCGGCATCCTCGAATCCCATCGCCTATCTACTGGCGCCTTCCCTGCCGATGATGCACGGCCCCGCGCAGCTTTCGCAAGTCCCGCGCGCCTCGCGACGTGGCATAATCACCCGCAATGACCGGCGCCTTCGTTCTCCTCATCTTTTCCATCCTCGTCACCTGCACGATCCTATTTCTGCTCCACCGCACCGACCTCGGCCGCATCGTCTACACCGGCATCCCCGACCGCCCGCGCCGCCGCCTCTTCCTCGCCGCCGTCAGCTTCTTTATCACTTTCCTCGGCGTCCGCCTGCTCGTCGTCTGCATCACCCACCACATCGGCCCTTTCGGATGGGTCATGCTCGGCGGCCAGCACATCCATCACCTCGTCTGGGGCATTCTGATTCTGCTCGGCGTCGGTTACGCATGGCTTGCGGAAGCCGGCAGCGGCACCACGCCGAAAGATATTTTCGTCAGCCGTCTGCTCGCCATTCTTTACGGAGTCGGCGCCGCCCTGACCCTCGACGAGTTCGCTCTCTGGCTCAACCTCAGCGACGTTTACTGGTCGCCGCAAGGCCGTGAAAGCATCGACGCGGTCATCCTCTTTGGCGCACTGCTCGCGATCGGGGCATGGGGCGCACCCCTGTTCAACCGCTCCGCCGCCAATTTATCCAAGCCGGACCAATCGAAGCCTGACGAATCCGCACCGCACTAAAGTTTCACCAACTTATTCGCATCCCGCGCATCGAAACACACAACCCATCATGCTGCTCGCCTACCAATTCGCCACGCTTCTGCTGCTCGCCATCCCCATCGCCTGCATCAGCTGGACTGTCACGCACGAAGAAGTCTTCCGCGAACCGCGGGAGTGGTGCAAGCAGCGCAGCCAGACCTCCCGCCGCACGCTGGAACGAAAAATCTTCTACCTCTTCACTTGCGAATATTGCTTCAGCCACTACGTCGTCGCCGCGTTCCTCGCCATTACCCACTTCCAGTTGCTCTATCAAGGATGGCGCGGCTACTTAGTCTCCGGCTTCGCGCTGGTCTGGGTCGCGAATATCTATATGAGCGCCTTCAACCGCCTCCGCCTCGACATCAAACACGAAAACGTAGAAATCGCCGTCGTCGAAAAACAGGCCAAGCGCGTCTCATCAACGCGATAATTCCGCTCGATACGCGACCCCGCTACAATAAAGAGCGAGCATCCATGGCCACCGCAGCCCATCCCCCCGGCGCCTCCACTGACCTGGTCCAGATCGACCTGGCCCCGCGCCGTCCCGCCTCCAAGCCCGACTGGCTGAAGGCTCGCGCGCCAGTCGGCGAAAATTATCACTCGCTCAAGCAGCTGGCCCGCTCGCTCAACCTCCACACAGTTTGCGAGTCAGCCCACTGCCCCAACATCGGCGAATGCTGGGAGCACAAGACCGCGACCTTCATGATGCTGGGCAACACCTGCACGCGCCGCTGCGGATTTTGCGCCGTCCCCAAGGGTCGTCCCGACGCCATCGACTTCGACGAGCCCCGCCGCGTTGCAGAAGCCGTCGCCACTCTCGGCCTCAAGCACGCCGTCATCACCAGTGTGAATCGCGACGACGATGTCCTCGGCGGCGCCCGCGCCTTTGCCGTCGTCATCGACGAAATTCGCAAGCAGGCCCCGGGCTGCCATGTCGAAGTCCTCATCCCGGATTTTCAAGGGCAGGAAGAAGCCATCCGCATCGTCGTCGACGCGCGCCCCGAAGTTCTGAATCACAACACGGAGACGGTGCCGCGACTTTATCGCGCTGTCCGCTCCGGCTCGCGCTATGAACGCAGCCTGCGTCTGCTCGAGTATGCAAAAGAATTAGATGCAAAGACCGTTACAAAATCGGGTGTCATGGCCGGCCTCGGCGAGACCACGGAAGAGCTGCTCGAAGTTTTCCGCGACCTGGCCTCCGTCGGCACCGACATTCTCACCGTCGGCCAATACCTGCGCCCCTCGCGCGACCATCTCCCGATGGCTCGCCTCTACACGCCGGCCGAATTCGCGGACCTGAAAACCGAAGCCGTGCGCATGGGGTTCCGCCACGTTGAATCCGGTCCACTGGTCCGCTCCAGCTATCACGCACACGAGCAGGCAGCCAGCACCGGCCTCAGCATTCTGCAGTAGTCATCCGAGTTTGCGCGGCTTGTTGCGACTTGGGTTGCGTTCGGGTTGCGTTTCGAACTACATCACGTAGGAAGCGTCAACATCCTTGCGCCCGATGCTGATAAACGCCTTCACGCAAACCACCCACATGAAGATCAGGAACGCCGCTTCCGATCCCAGCCCAAGCACCAGCCCAATCGTGCGGTGCAGCAGATATTCCAGGAACCACCAGGTAAATCCGCCGAGCGCCAGGATCACAATCGTCATCACGATCGTCGCATTCAAACGTCCGCGTATTTCCAGTTGCGATTCGCAATTCGGGCAGACGAAAAATCCTCGCCATCCCGCGCGAAACAGCGCCACCCAGCCAGACAGCGTCACCGAACACACCGGGCATCGCTCAATCCAGAATGTCAGCGCGGGGGGATGCAGCATTGCGTCGTCTTGATTGCTCATGCTCGCCTCAGCCTTCCCCGTCCGCCTGCCTTCCCGTTTCCGGGTGACATTGCTCACCGGACACCGCCCGGTTGTTTGTAGAATAAGGGCTGTCGCGCTGGAACGCAAAACAGCACCGTGAAGGATCGTAAAGAATTATGGCAGCTTCGTTCATGGCCGGCCTGCCGGCTCTTAAAGATACTTTCTCCCAGTTGAAAGTCCGCATGGAAAAAGCAGTTGAGGATTTCCGCCAGCACCTCGTCGGAACCCGCACCGGCCGCGCCTCCGTCCACATGCTGGACAACGTCCGCGTCCCTTACTACGGCTCAGAAATGCCGCTTAATCAGGTCGCCCAGGTCTCCGCACCCGAGGCCAACCTCATCGTCATCCAGCCCTTCGACCCGTCACTGCTCCCCGATCTGGAAAAAGCTCTCCGCACCTCCGAGCTCGGTTTCAATCCACAGAACGATGGCAAAATTATCCGCCTGCCCATTCCGCCGATGACCGAGGAACGCCGCAAGGACGTCGTCAAGCAGCTGAACAAGCAGCTGGAAGAACACCGCACTGCAATCCGCAACATTCGTCGCGACGGCAATGACGCCATCAAGAAAGCCGCCAAGGACAAGAAGATCTCCGAGGACGAAGAGAAGCGGTCGCTCGAAGAAATCCAGAAGTTGACCGACGACGAAATCAAGCGCATCGAAGAAATGTGCCGCGCTAAAGAAAAAGACGTCATGCAGGTTTGACGCAATGCCCCATGCTGCCAAGCCGCGAATCTGCCTCGTCTGCTGGGATGAAACACTGCGCGACCAGCACGCGGCCGAGCTGACGCGCGCAGGTTTCGCCGTCACCGCCATGCCGCGTGACAAGACCGGCGGCGTCATCGGCTACACGCGCCATCTTGCCCCGTCCGCAGTCGTCATCGATCTTGACCGCCTTCCCTCGCGCGGTCGCGAAGTCGGCATGTCGCTGCGAGCCAGCAGATCCACCCGCCACATCCCGATCGTTTTCGCGGGGGGGCCTCCGGAAAAAATCCCCCGTCTCAAGACGGAATTGCCAGACGCAACTTACTCCGGCTGGGATAAACTTTCCGCCGCCCTCAAGCAGCTCCTCGCGAATCCGCCGGAAGCGCCGATGGCCCCGCCGGCCCACATGCAGCGCTGGGCTACGAACGACCTCCCGCGCAAACTCGGCATTGTCCCCCAAGTCACCGCCGCCATTCTGAATGATCGTCACGGTATCGGTGAAATTCTCGGCAATCTCCCCGCAGGCGTCACCCTCACCTCCCGCATCACCCGCGACACTTGCCTCGCGCTTTTCATCGCCACGTCGCCCGCTGAAGTCCAGGGCTCGTTCGACCGCGCCTGCGCGCAACTGAATCCGTCGGCATCGTTCTGGATCTTCCATCCCAAATCCAATCCAAGGCGCCGCATCGACTTTAACCAGAATCACGTCCGCGAACTCGGCTTGGCGGCCGGCTTCGTCGATTACAAAGTCGCCGGCATCAATGACGACTGGTCCGCTCTGAAATTTGCGAAACGAAAAACCGCGGGCAAATCATAGCGCCGGCAGTTACAGAAGCTGGCAGTTACAGAAATAGAAAAAGCGCGGAGCAAGTCCGCGCCTTCCTTCTGATCAAGCAGCTGCCGGAGTTAACCCGCGCGCCGCTCGCCATGAATTGATCCCTTGTCGTTCCCTGCACCACGTTTGAGCTTTTCCTGCTCCGTGTTTTCGCCCTTGATGTGATCCGGCCCAACATTGGTCTTCGAATCGGTATTCCGCGTCGTCGACGACGGCGTGTTGCCGCGGTGCGCGCTGCCTTTCACACTCTCTGACGACGGACTCGGGCTCATCGAGTTGCCGGTTCCGGGGTTCGCATTCAAAGGATTGCTGAATTTAGTGCGGTTCATTTTGTTCACCTCATGTACTAGGAATCCGCCTCTACCCTCCCGCGTTGCCCGCGATCTTTTATCTTCGGTGCTCAACTTTTCTAGAAATTATTTGCCGCCGGGAACCTTCCCCGCGACGCCCGCGTATCCCCGTATGTATCTGCAATTGCCGAAAGGACATCCCATGCCGACGCCCCGCATCTTCCCGTCGATCTTCGCCGCTACCCTGGCCTGCACGCTTTTCTGCGCCGCCGCTTCTGCGCAAAATAAATCCGGCTTCGACATGTCTGCCCATGCCAGCAGCAATATTTCCGCCGCCGATATCGGCCTGCCCGCCTACCCCGGCGCCGTCCCCGCAAAAGACAAAGACGATGACAGCAACTCCGCCGATCTCGGCTTCAGCATGGGCGATTTCCACTTCAAGATGCTCGTCGCCAGTTACCGCACCAGCGATTCGTCCGCGCAAGTACTGGCGTTTTACCGCAAGTCGCTCGCCAAATACGGCGACGTCATCGAATGCAACCACGGCAAACCCGTCGGCTCCCCCGCCGTCGCAAAAAGCGGCCTCACCTGCTCGGACCACAACGACGGCGAGTCCAAAGGCGACGTTTCCATGGATGGACCTGAACTTCGCGCCGGCACACCGCATCACTTCCGCGTCGTTGGCATTGACAGCGACTCGCATCCCGGAGCGACAAAATTCGGTCTCGTCTATCTCGAGCTCCCGAGGGACAACAACTCCGAATCAAAATAAGTTAAGAGTGCGGAATGTCGTCATTCATCGAGAAAATGTCCTTGAAATTGTCCTGGTAAGGAAAGACGTGGATCATCCAGTTGAAGATGGTCGGCAGAAACGTGCCGCCTGCAGCCTTGCACGCATCTGCCGTCTTGATGGAGCCGAACATGCCGAACTTCGGATGCGCGCCGAAATATTCGTTCACCTTGTCCGCCGGCGCACCGCAGAAATTTTCGTGGATGTGCCACCGCGCAATGCTCAACGGAACGCGCGCGTTCAACTCGTCCTCGGTCGTGCCCGGCTCGGCCGTAAACATGACGCCTTCCAACTTGTATCGCTGCGTCGGCGTCTTGCGATACAGCAGCGCTGACGGCTTCGTCGGATCGAAGTGAGTTGCCGCTTCCTTCTCGTTGGCGTCATTAATAAAATGGAATTGCGGCTGGTCCACCTTCGGATTCGCGATCACGTATCCATCCGCCAACGCCTTCTTGTAATCCTTATACTTCTCGATCGTCGCCTTGACCGTGGCCACCAGCGCCTTGGCCCGCTCCTCATCTCCCGGCTGGATGGGCCGCAACGGCGTCACATACATGTGTCCCGCCATGGCCGCCATGCTTGGCCCCATCGCCTTCATCTCCGCCTCGGTCATGCCATTCATGCCGCTCGGTCCACCCGGCCCGCCTTTGCCGCTCATGTCCATGCCCGGCATGTTGCCCATCGAGCAGGACTGTTGCGCGCCAGCCGCGCTCCCGGCGAACATCATCAGCCCACCGGCGACCAATAGCGAAAAACATCTGCGGATATCCACGACCCTGCACCTCGAAACGGATTTCTCGACAATACTCAACATTCTCAGAAAACTATGCGCGCCTCCCGGCCTTCGCCATATCCAGATGCAGCTGCCATCCCATAGCCACTCCGCCTCGATTTCACGGAACTTGCCACACGGCAGTGGCGTATCCTTTGGTGACGAAAGGATTCAGTCATGCTCCAGCGCGCCGCCGCTCTCGCTTCCACCACAATTCTTGCACTCACGCTCACCGCCTGTTCCGTGCATAGTTCGAAAGACAACGGTAGCGACAACGTCCGCATCTCCACCCCCTTCGGCGGCATGCATGTGGAATCCAACAAGACCACCGCCACCGATATCGGCCTGCCGCTCTACCCCGGCGCCGTTCCTTACAAGGACCCCAGCGGCGACGACCACGCCGGTTCGGCCAACGTCAGCATGAGCTTCGGCAGCTTCCATCTCAAGGTCCAGGCCGTCAGCTATCAAACGCCCGATGCGCCCGACAAAGTTTTCGCCTTCTATCGTCCCGCGCTCACAAAATTCGGCGACGTCCTCGAATGTGACGGCAACAAGCCCGTCGGCCAGCCCACCGTCACCTCCAGCGGCCTCACCTGTTCTGACGATGAGCACAGCAAGGTGCACATCGACGCAAATGTCAGGGATCACATCCCGTCGAACGACGAGCTCGGCAATCACAACGGCCATCAACTTCGCGCTGGATCGCCGCACAACTTCCGGCTCGTCGAAATCGACACCAGCCATCCCGGCTTCACCAAGTTCGGTCTCGTTAATCTCGAGCTGCCGCACGGCGAGAACAAGAACAGCCAGAGCAATTAGCCGCGCCAACGCGCTACTAGTAACTCACTCGCCAATAAGCCGGGAGTAAATTGTCTCCCACCTCCGGCCCACGACTTTCGTCAGTTGCTCTTCGTCATCACCACATATACGGTAATGACAAGACATGGCGGCCACACCCATCTTCCGTCCACTCGCCTGCATCCGCTGTCAGGCCGACCTGCCGCACGCCTCCGCTTTTTGCCCGGCTTGCGGAGCGCCGCAGTTGCGCGTCACCGAAGATGAAATTGCCGCCGCCGCTGCTGCACTCGCCAGCACCAACACACCGCGCCAGCCGGACCTGCGCACCATCCAGTGGCCCAGCGCCATCACCGTCGCGCTGCTCTGCGGCTCCGTCACCGGCCTGCTTTGCTCCATTCTTTTCGGACCGATGCTCGCCCTCCTCGTCCTCGGCTGTTTCATCGGAGCCATCGCCGCCGTCGCGCTTTACGCGCGCCGCAACCCGCTCGCAGGATTAGGTGGTGGTGTCGGCCTCCGCATCGGCCTGCTCTGCGGACTCTTCGGCGCCAGTCTGTCGACGCTGCTCTCCTCCCTCGGCTGGGTGCTTGAGCGCTACGTCTTCCGCCAAGGCTCGGAGATCGACACTACCCTGAACAAAGTTGTCGCCCAGCTCACGCAGATCTCCGGCCAGATCACGCCCGAAGGCCAGACCAATCCCTTTCTCAACCTCGTCGCCGGCCCGGAAGGCCACGCCATCATCCTCGTCACCGGCGCCATCGGCACATTCTTCTTCATGATGTTTTTCTCCATGGTCGGAGGCGCCGCCGGCGGTCACTACTTCATGTCCCGCCGCCGCAGGGTTGAAAGCGCCGCGCCCTGATCCCCGGCCGTCACTGAATCATTAAAAGCAGCCGTCATTCTGAGGTCGCGCGGCAACCGAAGAACCCCTTGCCTTCCTCAACGGATCACGGCGCGCAAGCTGTATCATCCAAACTTATGAGTCAGGAACAGCGCCTCATGTCCGCCTCCGAGATTGAGCGCACCCTCGTTCGTCTCGCCCACCAGATCGCCGAAAAAAGTGAGGATGCCGAGCCCGGCACCATCGCCGCCAACGCAGGGGATTCCGCATCCGGGCCGGCCTTGATAGGTATCGAGCGCCGCGGCGTGCCGCTAGCCGCGCGCCTCGCCAAACTCCTCAGCGGGATTGAGAAGAAGCCCGTCGACGTCGGCCGCCTCGACATCAGCTTCTACCGCGACGACCTCTCCACCCACGGCCCGCGCCCTGTCGTCAAACCCAGCCCCATCGGCTTCGACGTCACCGGCCGCGACATCATCCTCGTCGACGACGTCCTCTACACCGGCCGGACGACACGCGCCGCGCTCGACGCCGTCTTCGACCAGGGCCGCCCTCGCCGCATCGAGCTCCTCGTATTAATCGACCGCGGCCACCGCGAACTCCCCGTCGAAGCCACCTACGTCGGCCGCACCATCCAAACCACGCAGCACGAAATCGTCGAAGTCCGCCTCGCGGAAGTCGACAAGGAAGAACAAGTCGTCCTCGTCCAGCGGGACTAGCAATGTGCTGCGCAAGCCAGCCGGGTAGCCTGCCCGCATCTCAATCTATAGCGGAACCTTCGCAAATCGCGCCGCGTATTTGCTGGAAGGAGAAGCTGCGGAGAACAACATCATGGCCGACACACGCGATGACAAATTCCAGACACTCATGCGGGACGCCGAGCAAGCCATAGCGTCAAAACAATACGACACGGCCTACAATTTGCTGATGCGCGCCCACGGCGCCGGCCACGCGAAAAAAAGCGACCACCTGCGAGCCCATCGCGCACTCATCCGTCTGGGAATCGAGCGCCGCAACCCGCTCCAGGTCGTTTCGCAAAGCGGGTTACTCGTTCTCGCGTGGATCTTTGAGCGCGACTAACTCCCCGTTACCGCATGCAAGCAGCGCCAGCACGATGCCGTTCACAACTCCCTTGGGAAGGCCTCCCGCCCCCTTTCGGGCCGCGGCCCGCACTCCCCCGATCGCAGTTATCGGCACAAGTCATCAATCTCTTCAGCCCATTTGAAAAATAAAGTTGCCAGGCGTCCCGAATCGCCTGTGCCGTGCCCGTTCTCCCCCGCCCTGCTACCATAGACAGAGCGGCTCCCCCTCACGGGTTGAGCCACCAAAGCCGCATCAACAGCGGCCATTTTAAGTTTCGCCAGGATCTACGCCTTGCCTGAAGTACAGAACCCCAATCAGAACTCCGGCGGCGGTTTCGACGCCCGTTCCATGCTCCTCATGACGGTCGTTTTCGTCATGGCCTTTTTCGGCCTCACCTGGTATCGCCAGCACAACGCGCCCGAGCCCGCGCCCGTCCAGAACTCCCAGCAGCAAACCGCGCCCAATTCCACCGCCGCCGTCAACACTCCGACGCCGCCCTCCGCAGAAAACGCCGCCGCCGCGCCGAATACAGTTCAGGCCGCCGCCGAGCAGCAGACCGTCGTCGAGAACGAGCTGTACCGCATCACCTTCTCCAATAAGGGCGCACAAGTTGTCCACTGGATTTTGAAGCGCTACAAGGACGACGCCGGCCATCCCCTCGACCTCGTCAATCAAGCCGGCTCCAAGCAAGCCGGCTTCCCGCTGTCGCTCTACGTCTATGACGCCGGCCTCCGCACCCGGCTCGCGCAGGCCCTTTACGTCCCGTCATCTGAAGGCGTCGTCGCCGTCAACAGCAACTCGCCGTCTGAAGTCAGCTTCGACTACGCCAACGCCGGCCTGCACGTCCACAAATCTTTCCGCTTCGACCAGAGCTACGTCATCCACGCCTCAGCCGACGTCACCATGAACGGCGCGCCGCTGCAGGCCATGCTGACCTGGCCCGCTGCGCTTGGCGACGACGTCACGCCGCTGCTCTACAACTCAGAGCAGATTGACTTTGACCAGAACGGCAGCACCACGCACCTCGCTGTCAAAAAAATCTCTGGTGGCAACACCCTCAACGGACCGTTCGACTGGGCCGGCATCAGCGACATGTACTTCGCCTCGGTCTTCTTGCCCGACGTCACCAGCTCGGCCACCGTCGTCACCCTGCATGACCAGATCAGCGTGCAGCGCGATCCGAAAGACGCGTCGTCCAAATACGACACCGTGCCGATTCTCGGTGCCGCCATCGGCGACCGCACCGCCGGCCCCATCAGCACGCGCCTCTACGCCGGACCGAAGGCGCTCGACGTCCTCAAGAGCATTCGCGCCGCCGGACCAAATGACAATCTCGCCGCCGGCGTCGCACCCACCGGCCCATCGCTGGAGCCGCTCATCGACTTCGGCTTCTGGAGCTTCCTGTCCAAGCCGCTCTTCCTCTGGCTGCATTGGACCTACGATCACTGGGCGCCCAACTGGGGCTGGTCGATCCTCATCCTTACGCTGATCATCAACCTCGCCGTCCTGCCGCTGCGCATCATCAGCATGCGCTCGGCGCTCAAAATGCAACGCATCCAACCGCAAGTTTCCGCCATTCGCGAGAAATACAAAAAGTACAAAATGGGCGACCCGCGCCAGGCCGAGATGAACAAGGAACTTTCTCTCCTTTACAAAGAGGAGGGCGTCAACATGTTCGGCGGCTGCCTGCCCACGCTCATCCAGTTTCCGCTGCTGATCGCGTTCTACTCCATGCTCGCAAAGGCCATCGACCTCCGCCAGGCCCACTGGCTGTGGCTCCCCGATCTCTCCCATCCCGACCCGCTGCACATTCTGCCAGTCTTCTTCGTCATCTCCATGTTCCTGGTGCAGTGGCTCACGCCCGCTCCCGGCATGGACCCGACGCAGCGCAAGATGATGGCCTTCATGATGCCCGCAATGTTCGGCTTCTGGACCTGGACGGTCGCATCAGGACTGGCTCTCTACTGGGCCGGCGGCAACATCATCGGCATCATCCAGCAGTTAGCGATGAACCGCAGCAGCCTCGGCAACCAGATGAAAGCCATCGCCGAAAAACGCGCTCGAAGAAAATCCGGCCAGGGCAAAGCCGCTCCCGGAAAAGTCATCCAGGGCAAACGCTAGCCACCAGACCGGTCGACTTAGAAGTTCGCTGACTCAACAGAAATGTCATCTCGACCGAAGTGTTCCCGCCTGTGCGGGAACACGCAGTGCAGAAACCTGCTTTTCCTTTTTGATCTTTAGCCCTAGGACCGGGGCAACGTCTTCATTGCAACGCCGGCGAGTCGACAGGGTGAATATTGAATTTGCCGTTCTCGTTGTCGACCTTTACCACGCTGCCTTCGTCAATCCTGAGCATCCCTGATAGCCATTCGGGAATCGTGATCTTGAGGAACTCGCCATCGATTTCTGAGATGCCTCGAGAACACCCGACAAATAGATCACCGCCAGCCACAAGAGGAATGCGAAGCGTAAGCTTCCCATCGATCTTCTCGACCGGGCCCTGCAACGTAAACACACTGTCCATAGCCGTTCTCCGACTCTCAAGATAATGCACGATTTCTTGATATCAACCTGAGCAGCCAAGAAGTTGCGGCCGTTGAGCAAAAATATTTCTGGAACTTTCCCTCCACCCTTCTCCGTCTAGAAGCACATCCTGGTGCCCACGCCAGGTATCGAGTGTTCGTTCCACAAGGAGATCGAAAGTGATGAAGCCGAAATTTCTTACGACAAGTCTGTTAGCGCTGGCCCTCTTGACCACCGGCGCCATTGCCCACGCTGAAGACGGCGGTCCCGGCGGATGGGGCGGTCACCGCGGCCACTTCGGATACATGTCCCGCGAACTCAACCTCACGCCCGCGCAAAAAGAGCAGATCCACGCTCTCATGCAGGCGCAGCGCACCGCGAACCGCCCCATCTTCCAGCAAATGGAGCAGAACCGCGCCGCCATGCTCACCGCGACCGCTGGTGGAGCCTTCAACCAGGCCACCATCCAGTCACTTGCAACGAAACAGGCCCAGCTGCAAGTGCAGCTCACTGTCCAACGCACTGAACTCGAAAGCAAGATCTACAACACGGTGCTGACCACGGAGCAAAAAGCCACCGCGGAACAAATGCGCCAGAAGCAAATCACCCGCATCCAGCAACACCTGCAGGAACCGGTCTCGTCGACAACATCACCCGCCGAAACCGAATAATCAGCTGGCAAAGTCTCAGGGTGCCCACGTCTGGAAGCTCAGGCGTGGGCTTTTTCACGGCTCGTCACTATGCCGCCGACGACCGTAGCCCGCGCCCGCCCCGGCAACTTCCAGCCATCAAACGGAGTATTCCGCGACCGCGACTCGCCGTTCCCAGCGGAGTAAGTCCAGCTCGCATCCGGCGCGAACACCACCACATCTGCAACCGCGCCCTTCGTCAGATGCCCGCGGTCACTCCATCCCATCACCGCCGCCGGCCCGCTGGTCAGCAGCGCCAGCGCCGCCGTCAGGCTCATCCCGTGCTCGCCATGCAGGACGCGGATTGTCAGGCCCAGCGCGGTTTCGAGGCCAAGAATCCCATTCGGCGCGCGATCAAACTCTTCCTGCTTCTCATGGATCGCATGCGGCGCGTGGTCGGTCGCGATGCAATCCACCGTCCCGTCCAGCAGGCCCGCGATCATCGCCTCGCGATCCAACTCCGCGCGCAACGGCGGATACATCTTGGCATGCGTGTTGTACTCGCCCACCGCGTCCTCGGTCAGGGTGAAATGATGCGGCGCAACTTCACACGTCACCCGCAACCCGCGCTTTTTCGCCTTGCGAACTTCTTCCAGCGCCGCCGCCGTCGACAGATGCGCAACATGAAGATGCGCGGTAGCTTTCGCCTTCGCATCCAACTCCGCCAGCAATTTTAAGTCGCGCTTGACGATCGAAGCCTCGGCGTCGACCGAATACCCACGCAGCCCCAGCCGAAACGCCAACGCTCCCGCGTTCATGCTGCATCCGCCCGTCAGCCGCGTGTCTTCGGCATGCTGAATCACCGGCAACCCCACCCGCGCCGCTGCCACCAGGCAAGCCCGCATCACGTCGTCGCCAAGAATCGGCTTGCCGTCGTCACTGAAAGCAACTGCCCCGGCATCTTTCAATTGCGCATAATCAGTTACAGTTTCGCCGAAACTCCCCACCGTCGCCGCAGCCACCGGAAATACCGCCGCCACCGCATTCCGCTGCGGTTCAAGCATCCACCGCGTCCACTCCGCGGAATCATTCACCGGACGCGTATTCGGCATGCAGCAGACGGAAGTAAATCCGCCCGCAACCGCCGCGCGCGTCCCCGTCGCAATCGTCTCCTTGTAACTCTGCCCCGGCTCGCGCAGATGGACGTGAATATCAATCAGCCCCGGCGCAACCACGCACCCACGCGCATCCAGAATCTCCGCGCCCAGCTGCTTCGCCGCAGCATCCAGCTTCCCCGGCGCGTCCACTGCCGACACGCGCCCATCGGCCAGCAACACATCCCGCAGCGCATCGACTTTATTCGCCGGATCCACCACCCGTCCGCCGCGAACCAGCGTCGCCTTGCTCTTCCCAGCCCTCACCGGCGGCCAACTTTCTTCGTCGTACGCAACGCGCGAACCAGTAGAGCCCGCCGCACACTCAACCCGTGCGTCACCTGCTCGAGAATCGCAGACTGCTCCCCGTCGGCAACTTCCGCCGTAATCTCGAGACCCCGCACCATCGGCCCGGGATGCAGCACCAGCGCATCCGGAGCATGCGCCGCCAGCCGCCCCGGCCCCAACTGATAGTCCGCGATGTATTTGTCCAGATCGAGTTGCAAATTCTGCAACCGCTCCTTCTGGATCCGCAGCATCATGACGACATCGCTCTCGCGCAGGCACTCTTCAAAGTCGCGCCGGACTTCAATGTGCCCACTTGCCTTTTCCGGCAGCAACTCCGCGGCAATCTCCGGCAGCAACACTGGAGGCCCGCACAGCTGCACCCGCGCCCCCAGCCGCGGCAGCAGCAGCGCATTTGACCGCGCCACCCGCGAGTGAAAAATATCCCCGCAGATCGTTACCGTAACTCCGCGCAAAGTCTTGTCAGTGATCTTCACCTTCGCGCTCTTGCCAAATTTCCATTGCAGTATCGTCCGAAGATCCAGCAGCGCCTGCGAAGGATGCTCATGCATCCCGTCGCCCGCATTCAGCACCGGCAACCCGGTCGCCTCCGCCAGCAGCTGCGCCGCCCCCGAATTCGGATGCCGCAGCACAATCGCCTCCGCCCCCAGCGCCTTCAGATTCAGGCCGGTGTCCTTGAGCGATTCGCCCTTCTCAATCGAACTCGACAGCGCGCTTACCAGCGTCGTCTCCGCACCAAGTGTCTTCGCCGCCAGTTCAAAACTGGTGCGTGTCCGCGTCGACGACTCATAAAACAGCAGCGCGACGCGTCGATGCCGCAACCGCTTCGACCGCCGCTCCGGCGTCTCCCGGTCCAGCGTCGTCGTCTCCGTCAAAATCTGCTCGACGTCCGCCAACGTCAGCTGCGTCACGCTGATCACGGAGGCCGGGTTCACTCCGCCTGGCGAAAACGCCCCCGATACGGCCCAATCCGCCGCCAAACCCGCCAAAACATCCCCTGGCCCAGTCTTCGGCACTCCGGATTGGCGCGTCGTCTTGCCTGCCATAAGCGTTTCCAGCCGTTAACTAGTGTAACCGCCCCCATTTTTCGCCCACCCCGCACTTGCCCCGCTTCATCCGGTCGAAGTCAATCCAGCCGGATACAACTAAAGTTCAGTGTTCGCCCTTGGCATCACTTGCCGCAACAGGCAACAT
>Ga0302324_100015653_pt1 | contig 15197 bp, 14 predicted proteins | sample Palsa_T0_1_FD_201949 | JGI IMG/M metagenome (GOLD analysis project Ga0302324, IMG submission 201949) | Peat permafrost microbial communities from Stordalen Mire near Abisko, Sweden - Palsa_T0_1 | ecosystem: Environmental > Terrestrial > Soil > Palsa > Peat permafrost | place: Sweden: Abisko...
GCTGTTGAATGTAAATGACGCAATCATCCAGCCGCGGCTGCGGGTGCGGATTCTGCCTGTGGATTCAAATGTGGAGTCTTCAAACATGATTGGCCTCCCGAATGCGATTCAGCCGCGCCGGACGGGAGGATTGCCTCTGCAAGGCGCAGGCGTGGCTCGCCCGCTCTACGCGCAATGCTGGCGCGGGGAGCAGGGCCTCAAGGCACTCCGTTCATCCCAATCGGAACCACTGTGTTGGGATAGACACCGGTGTGTTGGGAAGTGTTCCCGGAAGTTGTCGGGACTCTCTTGCGGAACTTTTTGCGGCGGAGGAGATGGCTTAGGTCTCCCACCCTTGAATCAAAGAACGATTCAAGGATGGGGCACCCAGATCGGTGGCTGTCACTACTCTGGCAGCGTCAAATTACCTTTGATGCTGAGGCTGCCTGTAACAACCTGTGCACCGCTGTTGGGTTGACCGCCGCCGACGGAGACTGTGTATTTTCCTTCAGCCACAATGGGCTCTCCGGCTTCGGTCACCATGCTCAGGTCGCGAGGGTTCAGTTCGAAGTGCACCTTTTGCGAAGCGCCGGCTTCAAGATGCACGCGCGCGAATCCGCGCAGCGCTTTCAATGGCGCGCCTGCAACCTTCGGGAATTCGAGATAGAGCTGAGCCACTTCATCTCCAGCCTTTTTGCCGGTGTTGGTGACCGTAACGTCGAACCCCGCGGAGCTTCCTGCAGCCACTACATCGGTGGGTCCCGTAAGGCCGCTATAAGCGAACGTCGTATAGCTCAATCCATAGCCGAAGGGATAAAGCGGCGTTCCCTCAAAATAACGATACGTGCGGCCGTTCATCGCGTAATCTTCAAAGGCCGGCAACTGGCTTACATCCTTGTAAAACGTCACCGGCAGGCGGCCCGCGGGATTGTTCTTCCCGGAGAGCGTTTCAGCAACAGCCGCGCCGCCTTCTTCGCCGGGATAGAACGCATCGATGATGGCGTTGGCATGAGCGTTGGCCCAGTTAACGCCGAGAGCGCTGCCGTTGGTGAGCACCACCACGAGCGGCTTGCCGGTTGCCGCCACGGCTTCGAGCAACTCCTCTTCGGGCTTGGGCAATTCGATGTTGGTGCGATCTCCCCCCTTGAAACCTTCTTCGCTCACCTGCATCTCTTCGCCTTCAAGTTCGCTGGTGATGCCTACAACAGCGACCACCACATCCGCTGCTTTGGCCGCATCGACGGCGGCGGACTGCGGCTTCAGATCAACCTTGGACCACATCAGCTTTGCCACGATTTCATTGCCCCCGGGTCCGAAGGCGCCGAATCCAAATTCGACCGTTAGCTTTTCTGGCTTGCCGCCATCGAGGTGCACGCGGCCCAGCTTGGCTTCCTTGCCATCGCCGCCGTAAGCCGAGGTCACATTCTTGCCGTCGAGCTGCATGCGGAAAAATCCGGAAGACGTCAAGCCCAGGTTGTAGTCGCCGGTTTCCGGAGCTGTCAGCGTCCCCTCCCAGCGAATGGCCAAAGGCTTCAGAGAAGCGGCTTCTGCCGGAATGCCGCTTGTTGAAGCATCGATCGTGGCTTCAATGCGCTCGGCCACGGGTTTCGACTGTGCGGGATTATTCAGGTTGGCCATGTCGAGCTTGGAGTAGCTGGCCTTGATTCCGGGCTTGCCGTCAACGGTCAAAGCTGATGCCGGCACCGGTTCGGCGTCATGCCCGAGGAACTGCGTGCCGGAAACGTAGTTGATGGTGGTGCCGGGAAACTCCTTGCGGATGCCTTCAAGTATGGAGACCGTGTGCGAGGGCGTGCCGTTGTAGTTGCCCAGCAGCACCTTGGTCTGATCGGCCAGCGGACCGACAACCGCGATCTTCACTTTCGCGGTCCTCAACGGCAGCACGCCGTCATTCTTCAGCAGCACCATGGATTCGTTGGCCAGCTTGCGGGCCATGGCGCGATGTTCGGCGCTGTCCAGAAGCTTCTCGTCGATGTTGTTGTACGGCACCATCTCCGGCGGGTCAAACATGCCCAGCTTCATGCGCGCGGTAAACAGGCGAGTCACCGCGGTGTCGATTTCGCTTTCCTTCAGATAGCCTTCTTTCACAGCGTCGAGATAGGGCTTGTAGTCGTGGTCGTCCTTCACCTTGAATGTGAAATCAACGCACTCGTTGTCCATGCCGCGACGCAGGCTGACCGCCGACGACTCAGCTTGCGTGGTGTTGAACTTGTGACCCGCATGAATGTCGAGCACGGCGCCGCAGTCGGAGACGACATAACCCTGGAAGCCCCACCAGCCGCGTAGCTGGTCTTCAAGCAGGAATTGGCTCGCGCAGGCGGGCTGGCCGTTGATGCTGTTATAGGCGCACATGACAGAGGCGGCCTTGGCCTCTGTGACCGTGGCACGGAAGGCAGGAAGATACGTGTCGAGTTCGTCGTGCTTGCTGACTGCGACGTCGGCGTTGTGGCGCGTGGGTTCCGGGCCACTGTGCACGGCGAAATGCTTGGGCGTCGAAATGACTCGGTAGTAGCGCGGATCGTCGCCCTGCATGCCGGTGACAAAAGCCACGCCCATGCGCGCGGTCAGAAATGGATCTTCGCCATAGGTCTCCTGTCCGCGCCCCCAACGCGGATCGCGAAAGATGTTGATGTTGGGCGCCCAGAAGTCGAGACCCTCGAAGATGTTGCTGTGTCCGGCGCGAACGGCCTGCACGTGCTTGATGCGGCCCTCGGTGCCGATGACGATAGCCATCTGGTGAATGGCTACGGGGTCGAACGTGGCGCCCAGGCCAATGGGCTCGGGAAACTCCGTGGTCCCATTCGTGGCCACGCCGTGCAGCGACTCGCTCCACCAGTCGTAGGCGGGGATGTCGAGCCGCGGAATGGCGCGCGCCTGGTTCACAAGCTGCGTTGCTTTTTCTTCGAGCGTCATCCGTTGCACCAGGTCGGCGGCGCGCTGCTCGGGCGACAGGCTGGTGTCGAGATAGGCGGGCTTCGGCGCGTCTGGCTTCGGAGGGTTTGGCTTCGGCGCTTCCTGTGCTGAACTCACGATGTTCCCCGCTGCGCAGACAATTGCGAACGCGATGGTGACAAATAGAGCCAGATGACTTGCAAGCTTTTTCATTGCATCCCCTTTGCGGGCGGTTGAAATGGCCCTGTCAGAATTTGGCGACAGGAGATTCTGCAACCGCACCACGGGAGGCAACGCTAAAGCGTATGGAGGCGAATGTCAAGGGTGCTCGGCAAGGAAATCTGCTCAAGTAAATCGCTTCATCATACGTTATCGATAGTACGGCGGGTAGGGCGGCCGCACGTAGACCACGTAGGGCGCAGGGGCCGCGATGGCCCAGATGAGGGCGATAATCCAGCCGATGAATGTCCAGCCCAAAAAGAGATTCAGCAAGGTAATGGCCGTGCGCTCGTGCAGGTGGCGGCCGCCTGCTACCAGTGAAGGCAGGAAGTAGAGCGCGAGAAAGCAGAAGAAGAACGGAACGTGGAACATGAGTCTATACCTCCGCCGAAGCGACCTGGTTCGCCCCTTCTTACCTTAAGGCGCGGCACGCACGCGATCGCATCGCCGCAGCCTCGAATATTCTATACGGTGTGACCTTTTAGAAAGTTCCACCGAAAAGCGAAAAAGAGGCGAGTGATGGCACCCGCAAGCAGAGATTCCGAAGGCACAAAAGCGCGCACATTCGCCCTGCTCGGGAGTGCAGTGTTTTTCCTCTTTGCTCCCGGCACTGTCGCCGGTCTCGTCCCCTGGTGGATGAGTCGTTGGCAAGTTCATCCGCCATTTCTCGGCATGACGTTTTTTCGCGTGGTTGGCGGACTCTTGATTGCTATTGGCCTCGTCATCTTGTTGGAGGCATTCCTGCGTTTCGCGCTGAAGGGTATCGGCACGCCTGCGCCGATTTATCCGACTCGGCATTTGGTCGTGACGGGGACGTATCGCTTTGTCCGCAACCCGATGTATGTCGCAGTGGTGTGGTTGATTCTTGGACAGGGCCTTTTATTCAGTAATCGCCATTTGCTGGAATACGGCCTTTGCGTTTGGCTGGTAATGCATCTATTTGTGATGCTCTATGAGGAGCCGGCGCTGCGGCGTTCATTCCCGGATGACTATGCGGATTTCACGGCAAATGTGCCGCGCTGGATTCCGCGGCTCACGCCGTGGGATGGTCGCGGCAACAAATGCTGGCTAAGATGAGCAAGATGTCTTCCTCTCGGATGCCGTTTCGAAGCCAGCGCGAGGAGAGAACATCGCGTGACCGAGTGGCTAAGCGCCGGGCGCGAAGAAATCTTCGAGGCCTGCTCGGACGGCATGGGCGGCCATCGCAGCTTGAATCTCCAGCGCAAGAGCCAGCGCTTCGCGGCCCTGCCACGCGGTCACCCGAGGTTCGCGGCGGGTGCGAACGGAATCGAGGAACGATTCGATCTCGAGCCGCAATGGCTCTCCAGGCACGACTTCAGGCTTGGTGAAGCTCAAGCTGGCATTGGCATCCGCGGGAGTCTTTGCATCCACGGAACCAATGAACTGCGCGATGACCGCCGGATCGATTTTCGCCATGGCGGCAAATTGCGCAATCGTAGCCGGGTCGATCTTCGCGAGGTCAATTTTTCCCGATGCGATTCCCTCCGCGATTCCCGGCGGCAGCATTGCCGCGACATGCGGCGGCAGCAACGCGATGAGGCCGCCTGACGGCGTGGCGCCTGCTTCCGATTCCACGCAAATCACCAGCAGATCCTGCCGCGCGTAGTCGATGGAGACGTACTGACGAGGCTCGAAGAAGCGCAGCTTTCGCACCCGCTCAGTGGACACACGCGAAGCCGTGAAGTTGGCTACGCAGCCGGACTCAAACTCGACGCGAACGTTGGCGATATCAACCTTGGGCGAGAGGATCGGCAGACCAACGGCGCGCACTTCGCGCACCGGCGAGTGTGCGAAGGTGAGCACAATGTCCAGATCGTGAATCATCAGATCGAGCACAACATCTACATCGAGCGAGCGCGGCGTGAAAACAGAAAGCCGGTGCGCTTCAAAGAACATGGGGCGACGCAATTTGGGCTCAATGGCCAGCACAGCGGGGTTGAAGCGCTCCAAGTGGCCGGGTTGCAGAATGAGTTTGCCCTTTTCGTCACGACGCGTTTCTGCAATGCGGATCAGGTCGTCGGCCTCGGCAAGGCTGGCAGTCAAGGGCTTTTCAACGAGCAGGTCAATGCCCGCTTCAAGCAATGGAGAAGCTACGGCGTGATGATGGACTGTTGGGACGGCAACAGTGGCTGCGTCGAGCTTGAGATCGGCGGAGAGCAGCTCATCGACTGAGGGAAAAACCGGGATCGCGTAGTCGGCAGCAACGGCGGCGGCGCGGGCCGTGTCGGGCTCGATGGCCGCGACCAAGGCGACCCCCTGGCCAGCCGCTTCCAGTTCACGGTAGACACGAAGATGGTTGCGGCCGAAAGCTCCGGCCCCGGCAACGGCGACGCGCAGGATGGGCGCGCCTGCTATTGGCTTGCTCCCTTTCCTTCAACAGCCTTCAGGCAGCGGCTATAGAGTTCGAGCAACTGCGTCACGTGTTCTTCCGGCTTGGCCGCGGCGGCGCCGCTGAATCCGGTGGAGGCCACGGCGGGCCGCCCAACACCGGCTGTGGCGGCTACAAACTTGAGCAAATCAAGAGCAATGTCTTCATTGCGGCGGGCGCCAAGGCTCGCGCTGGTAAGAGCGTCCATGCAGATAAGTCTCCAACTGGGATGCTAGCAGAAATCGGCCGAGGGAGGAGCCCGGCACGCTAACTCTTGGACGCGGAATCGCTGTCCATTTACGGACACTTGCTTTCAATTCCGAACAGACGCAATTGATTGGCTGATTCAGTCCACGCATGAAGTTGCTTGAGAAGATTGATCTTGGCCGGAGAACGCTTTGGCGGCTAAAATGCTCTACATTGTAGTCATATGTGTGCCTGGAGGGTTCCATGCAGACCTTGTTCTACGACCTGCGCTGTGCCCTACGCCAACTAGTCAAGGCTCCAGGCCTGATCCTGCTGGCCGTTTTGACTCTTGCGCTTGGTGTCGGCGCCAACACGGCGATCTTTACGGTGATCGAAAGCGTGCTGTTGCGTCCGCTTCCCTATGCGAAGCCCGATCGCTTGCTCTACATCGGGCCCGCGGCCGACAAGCCAGGCCCGGGAGCTACCTCATGGTTGAACTACCACGATGTGCGCGCTCAATCGAAGCTGCTCAGCGATGTCGCAGGCTACTCGGAAGACGGCAGCGTGATCGAGAGCCATGATGGGTCGCAAAGCGTGGCGGCTCCGCGCGTGACAACTAACCTGTTCTCGATGCTGGGCGCGCAGCCGCTGCTGGGGCGTACGTTTACCGAGGCGGAGGGCGAGTCGGGCGGGTCGCAGGCCGTGCTGCTTTCTGAAGCACTGTGGCGCGGCAGCTTTCACGCCGATCCCCAGATTGTTGGCCAGGTGCTGAAGATTGGCGGTCAGGCGCACACTGTGGTGGGCGTCATGCCGGGCTCGTTTCGCTTTCCCGAGTCGATGGGAGCAGATATGCAAAAGGGCATATGGCTTCCGCTGCAACCAACCGCAGAGATGTTAAAGGAGCGAGGCTATCACTTCTTCCTGGTGCTGGCCGAGCTTCGTCCGGGTGTAACGCTCCAGCAGGCGCAGCGCGAGTTGGATGCCGTCGCTGCGCACATTCCGCGAACGAAAGATCAGAGTGCAGTTACATTCCGGGCTGGACTCTATCAGGAAGGGTTGACCGGCCCGGTGCGGCCGGTTCTCTATGGACTGTTTGGCGCTCTGGCGCTGGTGTTGCTGGTTGCATGCGCCAATGTTTCGAACCTTCTGATTGCGAGGTGCCTGGGCCGTCAGCAAGAGTTCGCGGTACGAGCCGCCCTTGGTGCGAGCCGGTTGCGGCTGATTCGTCAGATGCTCTCAGAAGGCATGGCGCTAAGCCTGCTGGGCTGCGGGTTGGGCGTGGGCCTGGCGCAACTGGCGATGCTTGCCGTGCGCAAGCTTCCGGATGGGACCATTCCGCGCGCCGATGCAATCTCGATTCACTGGACGGTGGTGTTGGTTCTGGCGGCGATTGCCATTGTGACTACCGTGCTGTCGTCCCTGTTGCCGGCGCTGCTGGTGGCGCGCGTCAATCCGCAAGCGGCGCTGCAGGCTGCTTCGCGCGGGCTCGGGGCGCGTTCGGTGAGCGGAAGGTTGAGCGGCTGGCTGGTTGCGGGCGAAGTCGCTCTTTCAACGCTTCTGCTGGTTGGCACAGGGCTGCTCTTCCACACGCTTTGGAACCTGGAGAAGTCGCAACTGGGCTTTGAGACGGCGCACGTCACAATGTTTCAGGCCATGCCCGCGGACGCAGCGGGCTTTTCTGCCATGGCCGTTTCTGAAGACACTGCGAATGCCCCAGTTTCCGTCGCCACGTTGATTTACGAACCGTTGCTGGATCGCATACGTCACATGCCCGGCGTGGAAAGCGCCGCGCTGGTCACGTCGCCTCCTTTGTCGAACCTGGGCATTGGCTCAAGCTTTGACATCGTCGGGCAAGCGAAGGATCCGGGCGACAAAATGCAGGCCAACATTTCGGCGGTAAGTGGACAGTACGCCCAAACGCTGCGCACACCGATTGTGCGCGGACGAATGATCGGCGACGGAGACGCATTGTCGACGCCCTTTGCAACGGTGATCAATGAAACCCTGGCGAAGAAATACTTCCCAGGAAAAGACCCCTTGGGAAAGCAAATCGATCTCGGCAAAGAGACGGGCATGAGCAAGCCGTACACCATCGTCGGCGTACTGGGCGACCAGGTGGCTGGGACCGTTGGCGGTCCCGTTGAACCGCTCATCCTGTTGCCGGACCAGCAGATTCCGACAACCTCGTTGTTCTATCAGGCACTCTTGAAGACGATTGTCAGGTTTGTGGTCAAGACGCGGGGAGACATTCCTGTGGCAGTGGAGATGCGTTCCGTATTCCGCCAGAATGCTCCGGGCTTTGCGCTGGATGATTTTCAAACCATGCAGGAGGCCGTGGAGCAGAACACCTTCAGTCAGCGGTTGGGGTTGTACCTTGTGGGTTCATTCGCGGGACTCGCTGTGGCCATGGTGTTTGCGGGACTCTACGGCGTGCTGTCGCAATTGGTCAGTTACCGGCGGCGCGAGATTGGAGTGCGCATGGCCCTTGGCGCAACGCGAGTGAGCGTGGCGCAGTTGGTGCTGCGCCAGGGGTCAGTGTTAGTGGGCGGTGGGCTCGGCGTTGGCCTCGTGCTGGCATTTGCAACCGGGAGGCTGGTAAAGAGCTTTCTCTACCAAGTACAGCCAGTTGACATGGGCACCTATGCCGGCGTGGTGTTCGCGCTTGCTGTCATTGGATTGACGGCTTCACTTCTTCCCGCACGCAAAGCAGCATCGATTGAACCGATGCAGGCTTTGCGCGAAGACTAGAAGATCGATCGATGGTGTTTTCTTCCTTGACCTGCTAACCTTTTGTCATGCAGATCACGATCGAAATTCCGGATGAGTTGGCAGCAAAGGCTCAAGCTCGTGGACTTACGCCGGAGAGATACGTCGAAGCTCTGGTCGAGGATGCAGCGCGTACTGCCCCCCTCCCTCTACCCCCTGCAAAGCCGAGCATTGACATGGAGACATTTCTTCGGGAAATGGCCGCACATTCGGACAAAATTCCTCAGCTTCCGGATGAAGCCTTTACTCGCGAAAGTTTCTATCAGGACCATGATTGATGGTTTCTGCACCAGGATATTTGGTCGACACCAACGTCCTCCTTCGGATATCCAGGCAAGATGATATTCGGGAGCAAACCTTAGAGGCCGCTCTCATGGCCTTGGAGTCCAAACGCTCTCCACTCTATTATTCGATTCAAAACGTTGCCGAGTTTTGGAACGTCTGCACCCGCCCAGTCGATAGAAACGGTTACGGCCTAAGCATCGCCGAAACAAACCGCGGCGTCTTGGCCATCGAACACAGAATGACCTATTTGCCCGACAACGAACAGGTCTATGCGATCTGGCGCCGGTTGATCATCGACCGCAATGTGCGCGGTGTTCAGGTGCACGATGCGCGTCCTGCCGCGATCATGCAAGCCTACGGCTTGGACCGTATTTTGACCCTGAATCAACAGGATTTTCTTCGCTATCCCGGCATTCAGGCCGTTCACCCGAAGCAAGTCCAGCCGTCTCCGAGATAGTCTGGAACACATGCGCACCGCGTACATCGGAATGGGTGGGAACCTGGCAAGCTGGGCGGGAACGCCCGAGGCTACGCTGGCTGCCGCAGCTTTGAGCCTTGCCTCGCTGGGGCGTGTTGCGCGTCGGTCTTCGCTCTACTCAACCGAGCCGGTGGGATTTGCCGAGCAGCCTCGTTTCATCAATGCTGTCGTTGCACTGGAGACGGAGTTGGAGCCGCAACAACTGCTGAAGGCGCTGCTTGCCATCGAGCAGGAGTTTGGCCGTGACCGGTCGCTGGGATTCACAAATGGGCCGCGCACTCTCGATCTGGACATTCTGCTCCTTGGCGACCTGAAGATCGCCGAGGCCGGGCTGGAGATTCCTCATCCGCGAATGGCTGAGCGCGTATTCGTCCTGGTACCACTCAACGAGATTGCGCCTCATTTGGTGGATGCCGGTAGCGGACGAACCGTTTCACAATTGCTCGAAAGCCTGCAACAGAAATCTGGGAGCAGCAGCAATGCGGTGGCTCCAATCCAAAGCGATATTTGGTGCGCTTGCGCTTGTTAAGTCGGGACTGCTCGTTGAGTCGAACCTGTCCCGCTAGAATCGTTGGGTGGGATTAGACTTCAACATCATTGCGGAAACAGAAGCCGGCGGGCGGCGAGGGCAGCTTGCCCTGCCGCACCAGACCGTTGAGACGCCGGTCTTCATGCCAGTGGGAACCGCCGGGAGCGTGAAGGCTGTGGCCCAGGACGTGCTGGAAACGCTGGGCGCTCAAATCATTCTCGGAAACACCTATCACCTCTATCTGCGCCCCGGCCACGAAGCTATTCGGCGCATGGGTGGGCTGCACCGGTTCATCAGCTGGCCACGGGCTATGCTCACCGACTCGGGCGGGTTTCAGGTGTTCAGCTTGAGCCAACTGCGCAAGGTTACCGACGAAGGCGTTCGCTTCCGCTCGCACCTCGATGGCAGCAGCCACTTCTTTACTCCTGAGCATTCCATGGATGTGCAAATCGCGCTCGGCGCGGACATTGCGATGGCTTTTGACGAGTGCACGGAATACCCCGCTGACCGAGCCCGCGCACAAGAGAGCCTGCGACTCACCATGGCCTGGGCTCAGCGCTCACTCAACCATTTCACCGCCCACCGCAACGACGTTATATGGGGCAATGAACGGGCCGGCGGAGAGCTTGCTGGCCGCACGCAAAGCCTGTTTGGCATTGTGCAGGGCGGCATGTACCGCGACTTGCGCCGCGAGAGCGCGGAGCGCCTGGTAGAGATGGACTTTGACGGCTATGCCATCGGCGGGCTTAGCGTGGGCGAGCCGCGCGAGTTGACGATGGAGATGATTTCCGAAGTGCTGCCTCTGCTGCCGGCCAACAAGCCGCGCTACGTGATGGGCGTGGGATACCCGGATGAGATTGAGCAGTATGCGCGCATGGGCGTGGACATGATGGACTGCGTGCTGCCGACGCGCGCCGCGCGCCACGGGCTGCTTTTTACCAGCGAGGGCCGGCTGAACATCAAAGGGAAACGGTACGCCGAGGATCAAGGGCCGCCCGATCCGGCGTGTGATTGCATGGTGTGCCGCCGCTACACACGAGCCTACCTGCGGCACTTGATGCAGTCTGGCGAAGCGCTGTCAGCAACGCTGAACACCATCCACAACCTGGCGTACTACCTGGGCATTATGCAGCGCGTACGCAAGTCCCTCGAATCCGCTCCCGCGCACTCTCAAAGTTGAACTACGAACTGATCGCTGTTTCCGCCACTCGCATCGCGCGCATCAGCAGACGCCCTTCCCAGATATTTTATCCAGATTCTCGCAAAGGATCACTACCGCGGTGATCCATAGGGCTAGCCCAGTTCCTCCTGCGGATATGACGGAGCGGAGTGGGCTGGGAGAAATCAAGAGCGAACCAAACGCGGCCAATGAAATGGCCGCGCTCGTCCCATAGTAAAGAGGCAATTTGAATAGTTTGCCAAGAGGGAAAAAGTGGATCCCTACGACCGCGCCGACCCATTGCCCGTATAGTTCTGGCCGATGGAAGTGGCCCAGGATCGGCCCTCCAACAGATATCGCAGCGCACTCTATCGCGACGATTAGTCCGTATCCAATTCTGTAAAATCTCACCTGTCGCTTATCCAGAGCAACTCTTGGCGCGTGACGCAGAGAGACCAGGTTCGCAATCGCCCAAACCACAAGGATTGCCGTGGCCACCGCGATTGCACCAAACCACGGCCTTTGTTCGCCCCGAATCGCAGCCCGGGTCCACCAATACAGCGCATAGGCGCCGAACCCGGCACATACGATGGCTCCAACCGCTCTGCCTCGCATTCGAACCAGCAAATCCGGCCCGCCGGGACCAAGAACTCCGCCTGCCTTGCTCATTTCATCCTCCGGCTCCTCGGCCGAAGCCTGCCCCTCAAATTGCCGAACCCAACAGCTCCTTCAACGCCGATACATACTCCGTTAGCGCCGTGCGCCCCTTGTCCGTCATCCGGTAAAGCGTTTGCGGCTTGCGGCGGACGAACTTCTTTTCGACAGCTAAATAACCGGCCTCCTCAAGCTTGAACAGTTGCGCGCCCAGGTTGCCGTCGGTGGAGCCGGTCCGGGCGCGCAGCCAGGTAAACTCTGCTTCCTCCACCGCCGAGAGCAGCGACAGCAAAGCCAGGCGCAGTTTCCCGTGAATCACAGGATTGAGTTCCGGCAACTCAGGCATGAGAGGCCCCTTGATTTGCTCCGCTCGTCTTGCGCTTGCGGGACTCGGCAATCATTCCATAAATTCCGAAGACGATCTGACATAAGAAGAGAGCAACCAGAAACACAATGCCCGCGTGCGCCTCCGAGATAAAGCATGAAGCCACTGCCGACGTCCACCAGACCACGGCGCAGGCAAACTGCATTCTCCATTTCAGAATGATGCTGGAGGTGGCGTTGGCCGCGCCGAGCATGGCCCCGACAATTGCCACCGCAACGTGCAACTCAATCCTGCCGCTGATGCTGAGGGACATCATCAGAAGGAATACGGAAATTCCCATGCCGGCCCAGATCGCCATCATCGCGCGCCCGATCGTGGTCTCCGGACGCTTGCTCGCGCTCCGCGAGGCAAATATCCCTGTAAGGATAGAGGCGGCGATCATCGTCACCGGCCAGGCGATGTAGCTCTTGCCCCATATGGACCAGGCGATGGCGACGTAGTAGGCCACGCCCCAGAGAACGAAAGTCCAGCCCCAGCTCTCGGTAGTGCGGCGACCCTCGGCGATCATGCTTTCGATCAGGCTGAGCCTGTCTTTCAGTTCCTGCTCTTCAATGTTTGACATCGGCGAGTTTCTCCTTCAAAGTGCGTGGCAACCCGGCATCATGGCTCTGGTTGGTTCAGTGCATTCAAGACGAAGGCCTCACGAGTATTCCCAACGGCGGGCGACTCTGCGGGCAATGGCGAAGAGCACGATGCCGATGGCGAGAAGCACAGAGACTTGCTGCCAGAGCGCGGTCACCGGCAGATCGCGCCAGAATACTTTGGTGAAGCCATCGATGGCCCACGCGTTGATGGTCCACAGGCCGGCCTTCTGCATCGCCTGAGGCATGAGAAAGCGGGGAAACATGCTGCCCCCGATTGCTGACATAACGAGAATCAGCAGCGTGGACAGCGCGCCGAGCTGGGCGCGGGTGCGGCAGATGCTGGCCAGCAGCATGCCGAACGCGGCAACCGCAAAAGCGGTGCACAAGCCCATCACCACAAAGCCCGGAATGTGGCTGAAAAAGTCGAGCTTGAAGACGGCCCATCCCCAGAGAAACATCACCGTCAACTGCGTAAAGGCAAGCAAGATGTTGAACACCAGCTTGCCGGCCAGCAGCCCGGTCATGTTGACGCGCGAGCTGAGCACGCGATCGAGCGCGCCGCTTTCGGCTTCGTCCAGCAGCGCGCCCGCGGACCCGCTGGCCGTGAAGAGCAGAAACATGACACCGATAGCCGCGGCATAGAAAGAAATCATGGGACTCTTCTTGTTTTGTCCCACGACGGAACGAGATTTGACCGCGATGATTCCGCCGCTGGCTGAGGAGTTGAGGCCGGCTGAGGCTCCAGCGGCATCTGGCCGGCTTTCAAACTGCCGCAACTCTTCGAGGTTGCTGTTGATTTTCTTTTGCTGTTCCGGCGTGAATTCACCAATGTACTTACCTGCGTATTTCATCCCCTGCTCGGCCATGGCTGCAGGCATGGCGGTCATGGCTGCCTTCTGCAGCAGGCCCGCGACCATTTGCGGAGCAATGGCGTCGCTCTGGTCATTCAGCAGTTGAATGGCTGTGCCTTCGGATTCAGGTCCGAATGAGATGGGATGCTCGCCGAAGCCATGCGGAACAATCAGCGCAACCGAAACGTCGCCCGCTGTGACCGCAGCTTCAGCCGTGGCTGCCGTGTAGTCGACGGGTTGGGGCTGGTCTTTTGTGGGCGCCGGTTTGGTGGTGACTGTGAGCGAGCCTTCGTTCTCCAGGCCCTTCACAAGCTGGTGCGATGCCGAGCTTTGGTCTTCGTCCACAACGATGAGCTTGATCTTCGGAACCGAGTCGTGCGCGCCGCCGAAGATAACGGCAAAGATGGAGAAGAATGCGATGGGGACGACGAAGCTCAGCACCATTGAAACACGATCGCGGCGCAGGGCAAGCAAGGCGGTACGAATAACGGGGATAATCAATCGCGTAACTCCCTTCCAGTGAGGTGCAGGAACACTGACTCAAGATTTGGCCGGCGAAGGGAAAGGTCTACCAGTTCCAGACCGGCCGAGGCCGCGCCATCGAGCAAGGCGGTAATTTCAGCAGGATGCTCGATGGTGAATTCTGCCGTGGAATCAGTCAGTCGCCCTCCGCGCTCGGCGACCCATGCGCTGACTTTTTCCGAGGGGCCGTCGAGGCGCGCAACCACCTGGCTGCGTGAGCCAAATGAATTTTGTACCAGCGCTTCTCTGGTATTGAGGGCGATGATCCGTCCGTGGTCCATGATGGCGATGCGGTCGCAAAGACGCTCGGCTTCTTCCATATAGTGGGTGGTGTAGATGATGGTCATTCCCTGTGTGCGCAGGGCTTCAATCATTTCGAAGATGCGATTGCGGGATTGCGGATCGACGCCGACTGTGGGCTCGTCCATCAGCACCAGGCGCGGCTGGTGGATGAGACCGGCAGCCATGTTGAGCCGCCGCCTCATGCCCCCGGAAAGGTTCCGCGCCAGATCGCCGGCCCGATCTTCGAGCGCCGCCCATTCAAGGCCCCATGCAATGGCCTGCTCAAGCTTCTTGCCCTTCAGGCCGTAGTAGCGCCCGAAGGAGCTCAGGTTCTCTTTGGCGGTGAGGCGCGGATATAAAGCCAGATCCTGGGGCACCCATCCCAGAGCGGCGCGCGATGCGGGCGAACCCGCTTCTGAGCCGAAGACCGCGACTCGTCCGGAGTCGGGAGTGACACGGCCCGCAATGGCGCGAATCAGTGTGCTTTTGCCCGCGCCATTGGGCCCCAGCAACCCGAGGCATTCACCGTCACGCAGTTCGAGCGATATGCCGTCGACAGCGGTCACATTGCCGAAGCGCTTGACCAGCAAATCGATCTTGAGCGGCAACGATGAGAGAGCAGTGGGGCTGGTTGGCGTCGATTGGTTGATCATGCTTTCACCCTGGTTACTTCCCCAAATGATTTCAGGAGGTTGATTCTTTCAATTGGCGATCGAGTTGGCTGGCACTGCACGCCAATCACAAGGAGTACTCTATTTCATGGAGTACTCCTTGTCAATTATTATTTCGACTTCTTTTAAGCCAATTGCGCTGCTATGCGGAGGTGAGGCTCGAGTTTTGTGGCTTCTCTTTCGGCGAAGCGCCTGCAAACCAAAGGTTTGGCAGGGCTAGGCGCGCCTGGTTGAAAGCGATCAACTCCCTCATAGCGCGATCCACAACTCCGGCCCAGTCACCGGGCTTGCTTTGTCGTAGCAGGCGGGCGGTGGGGTACCAGGGAGTGCCTTCAACCTGCTGCATCC
>Ga0302324_100015655_pt1 | contig 15197 bp, 14 predicted proteins | sample Palsa_T0_1_FD_201949 | JGI IMG/M metagenome (GOLD analysis project Ga0302324, IMG submission 201949) | Peat permafrost microbial communities from Stordalen Mire near Abisko, Sweden - Palsa_T0_1 | ecosystem: Environmental > Terrestrial > Soil > Palsa > Peat permafrost | place: Sweden: Abisko...
GCTTGTCGATGCGCACCAACAGCGGCACCACCACGGCGACGAAGATACCGGGCACCAGATTGACGAAGAACAGCCAGTGCCAGGAGTAATTGTCGGTGATCCAGCCGCCGACCGTCGGGCCGAGGGTCGGCGCCAGGGACGACAGGGCGCCGACGATCGCCGCCGCGAAGACGATGCGCGGACCCTGGAAGAAGGCGAAGGCGGCGGTGAACACGGTCGGAATCATCGAGCCGCCGAGAAAGCCCTGGAGCGCCCGGAACACGATCATGCTCTGGATGTCCCAGGCCCAGCCGCACAGCAGGCTGGCGCCGGTGAAGCCGGCCGCCGAGATGCAGAACAGCCAGCGCGTCGACATCACGCGCGACAGCCAGCCCGACAGCGGGATCACGATGATCTCGGCGATCAGATAGCTGGTCTGGACCCAGGCGATCTCGTCGGGGCCGGCCGACAGCCCGCCGGCGATGTTGGCGAGCGACGCCGAGACGATCTGGATGTCGAGCAAGGCGATGAAGAAGCCGACGCACATGACCGCGAACGCGAAAATTTTTCCGCGCGGCGACAGCGCTTGGGGCGCGGCAGCCGCCGGCAGCGCGTCGCGCGCGATCGCGGCGGCAGTCATCGCGCGGTCGGTGCGGTGACCGGCTCGACGGGCCGCTGGTCGACCTCTGCGGTGACCGACAGGCCGGGCCGCAGGCGGCCGAGCGAAGCCGAGTCGTCGAGCAGGATGCGCACCGGTACGCGCTGCACGATCTTGGTGAAGTTGCCGGTGGCGTTCTCGGGCGGCAGCACGCTGAACTGCGCGCCGGTCGCCGGCGCCAGGCTGGCGACATGGCCGTGGAGGATCTCGCCGGGCAGCATGTCGGCCTCGATGGTGGCCGGCGCGCCCGGCCGCATGAAGGCGAGCTGGCTTTCCTTGAAGTTGGCGTCGACCCACAGGCCGCGCGTCGGCACCACCGACAGGAGCTGCGCGCCGACGGTCGCGAAGGCGCCGACGCGCGCGCTGCGGTTGCCGACCGTGCCGTCGATCGGCGCCCGCAGCTCGGTATAATCGAGATTGAGCTGCGCGAGGTCGCGCTCGGCGAGCGCCTGCGCCAGGGCAGCCTGGACCTGCTGCTTCTGGGTGTCGATCACGTCGAGCTGGCGCTGCGCCGCCGCCACCGTGGCGCGCGCCCGGTCGGTCGCGGCGAGCGCCTTCTTGTGGTCGGCGTCGGCCTGCTGGAAACGCTGCGTCGAGGCGAACTGGTCGGCCGCCAGCTGTTGATAACGCACAACATCAAACCGTGCGCGCGCGACCTCGGCGTCGCTCGCGGTCAGCCCGGCCAGCGCTTCGGCGACCATTGCCTCCTGCAGATGGCGGGTCGCCTCGAGATTGCCCAAGGCGGCCTGCTGCGCGGCGACCGAAGCCGTCGTCTTGGCGAGCGCGGCGCGGTAGTCGCGGTCGTCGAGCTTTACGAGCAGGTCGCCGGCGCGCACCGGCTGGTTGTCGGTCACCGCCACCGTGGCGATGAAGCCGGCGACCTTGGGCGCGATCACGGTGATCTCGCCGCCGACATAGGCGTCGTCGGTGCTTTCGATGAAGCGCCCGACCGTCCACCAGCGCTCGCCGTAGATCGATGCTGCGATTCCGACCGCCAGCAGCAGGCAGAGCGGCACCAGGCGGCGCAAGGTCCGCCGCAGCAGACGGGTCGGCGCGGTCGTGTCGGTGCCGCGGTCGAGGATGTCGGTCGTCATCGTGCACCCGGACCCTTCCTGCGCGCCGTGCGGACGGTCTGCCTAGGCGATGGCGTAGCGGCCGATCCGCGGCCTTGGGCGGAGAAAGCCAGGCGGCGACGCGTCCGCTCGCCGGCGGCGGGCCCCGGCACGAGCGCGAACTCGAGCCCGGCGAGCGGCCGGCCGCTGACCTGGTCGACCATGACCGGCTCGGCGATCCGGCCGGTGGCGCGCTCGACCAGTTGGACGCTCGTGCCTTCGGGGGCGAAATGCCGGTTGCCCCAGGCGAGCAGTGCCAGCAGGACGGGGCGGAAATCGCGGCCGCGCTCGGTCAGGACATACTCGTCGCGCGGCGGGTGCTCGCTGTAGCGCCGGCGCGCCAGCAGCCCGCCCTCGACCAGCGCGTTGAGGCGCCGGGTCAGCATGTTGGGCGCGATCTCGAGGCTCTGCTGGAAATCATCGAAGCGCGTCAGCCCGTGGAAGGCGTCGCGCAGGATCAGGATGCTCCACCACTCGCCGACCCGCTCCAGGCTGCGGGCGACCGGACAGTCCATGTTGCCGAAATTCTTGCGTTGCATGATGCGACCATATGGGCAGTGACTATCATCATGCAAGTCATGTGTCGCAAATTCCGCCCCGCTGCCCGTAACACCGCGGGAAACTACGAAATTTCGACCGGTTGCTTGCCCGTCGGGCCAGCTCGGGAATAAGATGCGGCGCTTTCAACCGCGAGGCTCCAGGCCCGGTCGACCCATGTCGGATGTTCCAGCGACCCACGGCGGCCAGAAGCTGCTCGTCGACGCGCCGCCGCCGATCCGGACCGGCCTGCCGGCAGGCTGGCGCCGCGCGCTGCTGACCTGGCTCTATCTGCCGACCCTCGCGACGTCGGCCAAATCGTTCCGCGACAATCCGGCGGTCGGCAGCGCGCGGCTCAATCGTTGGGGCCTGCATGTCGCGCGCAAGCGCATCGCCCAGCGGCTGGGCGACGTTCGCCGGCGTCAGCTCGCCGGACTGGTCTCGGCGGCAGATCGCGCCGCAGTGGCGCGCGACGGCTTCATCATCAAGCGGAATTTCCTCGACGACGCGACCTTCCGCGCCCTGCGCACCGAGATCATCGGGCTCACCGCCGATGCGCGCGAGGCCGTGATCGGCGACACCTTGACCCGGCTGATCCCGCTCGATGCCGTCACCTTGCGCGGCCTGCGCACCACCCGCTCGGTGCTGGACGGCCCGGTCTTTCGCAACCTGCTCGCCTATGTCGGCTCGTTCAAGCGGCGGCCGCATCTCTACGTTCAGACGATTTTCAGCCGCTATTGCGACGCGGAGCCCGACGTCCAATCGTTCTTTCACTCCGATACGTTTCACCCGACCGTGAAGGCCTGGCTGTTCCTCGACGATGTCGCCGAGGACGCGACGCCCTTCACCTATGTGCCGGGCTCGCATCGCTACAACCGGCGCCGGCTCGCCTGGGAGCGCCGGCTCTCGATCACGGCCCGCGACGCCGGCGATCGCCTGACCGCCGAAGGCTCGCTGCGCATCTCGGAGCGCGAGATCCTCCGGCTCGGCTACGGGCCGCCGGTCCGTCTGCCGGTCGGCGGCAATACCTTGGTGGTCGCCGACACCAGCGGCATCCATGCCCGCGGCACCACCGACCGTCAGTCGGTGCGCCTGTCGATCTGGGCGTACAGCCGCAGCAACCCGTTCCTGCCCTGGGTCTGGGGCGATCCCAACCAGCTGCCGGTGATCAAGGGTTACGCGCTGCGGCTCTATTGGGCGGTCACCGACCGGCTGAAGGACGTCAAGCGGGCGCGCCGCGACTGGCGCTGGGTCGGGCTGCGTTCGCCGCTGGCGCCACCCGAAGCCTGAAACTCACTCGGCCTTGATGTTGTTGGCCTTGACGACCGCGCCCCAGCGCGCGCGGTCGGCCGCGAAGATCGCGGACGTCTCGTCGGGTGTCGAGGTTGCCGGCTCGTAGCCGAGCGCGCGCAGCCGCGCCGCCGGCTCCGGCGTGGCGAAGCCCTGCGCGACCTCGCGCGACAAAGACTCGACGATGGCGCGCGGCGTGCGCGCCGGCGCGACCAGGCCGAACCAGACGTCGATCACGAGGTCCGGCATCCCGAGCTCGACGAGTGTCGGCACGCCCGGGAACGCTTCATAGCGCGCCGCCGAGGTGACCGCGAGCGCCTTGACGAAGCCGCCGCTCAGCAAGGTCAGCGCGGCGCTCGGCACATCGAAGGCCCAGTCGATCTCGGCCTGCATCATCGCGGCGGTGAACGGGCCGGTCCCGCGATAGGGCACGTGCGCGCTGTCGAAACCGATCTTGGCCATGAGCAGCGCGGCCGCCAGATGGGGCAAGGTGCCGATCCCCGGCGAGCCGTGATTGAGCCGCACGCCGCTGCGCGCGACATCGACGAACTCGCGATAGCTGGCGACCTTCATCGCCGCCTTGACCTCGAGGACGAGCGGCAGCCGCACCAGCAGGGTGATCGGCGCGAACGCGGTGGCGGGATCGTAGGACAGGTTGCCATAGAGCGCGTGGTTGATCACCGCGACCCCCATGCCGACCAGATAGAGCGTGTAGCCGTCGGGCGCCGCGTTGGCCAGAATCTCGCCGGCGAGATTGCCCGCCGCGCCGGGCTTGCCGTCGAGATAGAAGCTCTGTCCCAGCCGACTGGTCAGCGTGTCGACCAGCACCCGCCCGATCACGTCGGTGGCGCCGCCCGGCGCGAACCCGCTCAGCACCCGGACCGGCCGCACTGGATAGTTCTCGGCCGCCGAAAGGGTCGATAACAGACAGGTGCATGCGGCGACCAAAACGCTCCCCAACTGAATCGGCCGCATGTCCTTCCTCCCAGTGTCGGTCACCGCTGTCCGGTGCTGCAATCGATTTGACCGTCATGCTCGGCCTTGTGCCGAGCATCCACGTCGGGCCGTCGGTCGGTGGTTCGTGAATGACGCAACGCTCGAGCGAGTCCGACGTCCCGCTCGTCGCCTCGTCGACGTGGATGCTCGGCACAAGGCCGAGCATGACGATTTGGGAGTTTGGGACGTCGGATGCTCGCCGTCATGAAAGCGCTTCACCGCGCCGGCTCGAACATGAGCAGATGCGTGCCGTCGGGCAGCGGCGCCCAGAACGGTACGACCTTCAGGCCGATGCGGATCGCGTCGATTTCGCAATGGACCAGGTTGGCCATCAGGTTGACGCCTTCCTCGAGGGTCACGACCACGATCGCGAACGGCTCGTGGCCCTTGAAGGACTCGCGGGCGCGCCGCGCGATCGTGTAGCTGAAGACCACGCCGCGGCCCGAGACCTCCCGCCATTCGAGATCGCGATTTCCGTCGGCGATGCTGGTCGCGCGCGGGAAGAACTGGAAGCGCCCGCTGCGCCGGCAATATTGGATCAGCAGCTTGTTGTCGCGCGTCGCCTGCCAGAACGGCCGCGAGAAGCTGCGCGGCCTGGGTGCGTCGCGCTTGACCGACAGCGTATCGTTCAACGGGGTGCTCATCGATCCGCCTCACGCGTTCGGGGTCAGGATGACGACGGTGCTGCTGCTCCAGTTGCGCGCATAGGGGATGCCGCCGATGCCGGTCACCAGGGCGTTGGCGGTGTTCTTGACCTGCCGCGCGCCGGCCTCGCCGAACAGCTGACGCACCGCCTCGATCAAATTGGTGCCGCCGCCGGCCAGCCCGCACTGGCCCGCCGAGATCTGGCCGCCGCCGGTGTTGAGCGGCAGGTCCCCCGTATGCGCGAAGTCGGTGTCGCGCACGAAGCCGCAGCCCTGGCCGTGCGGGCAGAAGCCGAGCATCTCGAGCTGCATCATGATCGCGATGATGAAATCGTCGTACGGGTGGAACGACGCGATGTCCCGGGGCGTCAACCCGGCCGCCGCAAAGGCACGCCTGCCGGCGACCGAATGGCCGCTCTCGGTCACGTCGACGATATTCTCCGCGGCGCGAAAATTGGTGCGCTCGCCATAGCCGATCGGCACGACCAGCTTGGACAGGCCGCGTGTCTCGGCGGCTTTGCGGCTGGTCACCAGCAGCCCGCTCGCGCCGTCGCACACCATCACGCTGTCGAGCAGCCGGATCGGATCGGCGATCATACGCGAGCCGAGATAGTCGGCCACCGTGATCGGCTTGCGCAGCTTCTCGCAGGCCAGCTCGTTGAGCAGCGCGTGCTCGCGTTGGGTCACCGCGAGCTTGCCGAGCGCTTCGTAATCGAGGCCGAACTGGTGCTCGTAGCGCTTGCTCAGCAGCCCGAACCCGGTCGGCGGCCCGAGATAGCCGAGCGGCTGGACCCATTCGGCCTGGAAATGCCGCGGCCGGCTGTTGTTCTCGGACGCCTGGGTATCGGCGTAGAGCAGCAGGACGGTGCGGCACATTCCGGCGTCGATCGCCGCGGCGGCGCGCGCCAGCGCGGCGGTCGCCGAGCAGCCGCCCAGATCGACGGTCTGGCAGAAATCGACCTCGAGCGCCAATTGATCGGCGGTGGTCTGCGACCAGAACGGATTGCCCGCCCCCGTCATCGCCGCGCTCAGCACCAGCCCATCGATCTCCGCCTTCTCGAAGCCGGTCTTGTCCAGCAGCGTTTCGAGGATCTCGGCGCCGAGCTCCCAGACGTCGCGCGCGCTGCGCTCGACGATCTTGGTCTCGGCATAGCCGACGATCGCGGTGTCGTGCAGCGCCATACGGGCCTCCTGCTAGCTGCCGTCGCCCGACGTGCCGGGCGCCGCCAAGCGCGCCGCTTTCTTGTCGACGAAGGCGCGCACCCGCTCGTAGCCCTCTTGGCTGGCGACCGAGGCGCCGATCAGCCCTTCGACGAACAACCCATCGTCGTGCGACATGTCGCCGAGCCGCGGCAGGCCGTTGCAGACCGCCCAGTTGGTCAGCGGTGCGTTGCCGGCGATCCGCGCCGCCAGCGCCTTGGCGCGCTCGAGCGCCTGGCCCGTGGGTACGAGATACTGACACAGATTGGCGCGCTCGCCTTCGGACGCGGTCAGCACGCGCCCGGTCAGCATCAGATCGGCCATCCGCGCATAGCCCATCAGGCGCTGGATCCGCACCGCGCCGCCGCCGCCGACGAAGATGCCGCGCTGGCCTTCCGGCAGGGCGAAGAAGCTCGTCTCGTCGGCGACCCGCACTTGGGCGGCCGCGGCGAGCTCGAGGCCGCCACCGATACAGGCGCCATGCACCGCGGCGACGAACGGGATGGTGCCGCGCGCGATCATGTCGAACGGCCGGTGCCAGCGTCCCCGGCGGCGGCGCGGCGCGCCCGGCTTCATCCACTCGGAAGCCTCGGCAAGATCGAGCCCGGCCGAGAAATTGTTGCCATGGCCGAAGATCACCCCGGCCTTGGCCTCCTCGCCGGCGTGGAACACCGCTTCGCGCAGTTGGCGCAGCACCTCGTCGCTGATCGCATTGCGCTTCTCGGCGCGATCGAGACCGATCAGCGCCACCTCGCCCTCGATCTCATAAGTGATCAATTTCGAGCTCATGTCTCTCTCCAGCCAATCTCAGCGCGTCACGATCAAGGCATCGAGGGCGGTCGCGCCGCGCTCCGACACCACCAGCGGATTGATGTCGATCTCGACGATCTCGGGCTCGGTCTGGACCAGCCGGCCGACCAGCGCGGCGGCCCGGGCGACCGCAGCGACGTCGACCGGCGGCGCGCCGCGGAAGCCGCGCAGCAGCGGCGCCGCGCGCAGCGCGTGCAGCGCCTCGACGATCTCGCCCTCCGGCAGATCGGCCGGCAGCAGGCGGACGTCGCCCAGCACCTCCAGCGCGGTGCCGCCCAGCCCGACCAGCAGCACCGGCCCCCAGCGCGGATCGCGCCTAGCGCCGACCACCAGCTCGAGTCCGCGGTCGCCCATCGCCTCGACCAGCACGCCGTCGAGCACCAGGTCCGGCTTGGTGCGTGCGACATTGTCGATCAGATTCGTCCAGCCGGCGCGCAGCGCAGTCGCGTCCGCGATGCCGAGCAGCACGCCGCCCGCCTCGGTCTTGTGCGGCAGCGCGGCCGATTGCGCCTTCAGGGCGACCGGATAGCCGATCCGGCCGGCAATCTCGACGGCCTGCTCCGCGCTGCGCGCGAGCGCGCCCGCCGGCACCGCGATGCCGATCGCAGCGAGCAGCTGCTTCGCGCGCCATTCCGGCTGGTTGCCGCGGCCGAGCGCCGGCAGGTCTGGGAACCGCGCGGAGGGTGCGGCCGCGCGCGACGTCATCGGGCGTCTTCCATAGGCTGTCGCATGGGCGATCGCCCGCAGGCAGCCTTCCGAGCTGCGCGTCAGAATGATGCGATGCTCGCGCGCCAAGGCCAGGAATTCCGGCGGCAGCGGCATGCGATCGCCCAGCACGGACATCAGCACTGGCTTTGTGCTGCCCGCCGTCGCTTCGATCACGCCTTCGAGATAGCGCAGCGGATGCCGACCGGGCGGCAGCGAGATCATCAGGCTGCCGAGCGCCGGGTCGCCGAGCAGCGCCTGGCAGCCGATGCGCACCAGCTCGGGCTGCCAGATCGGCTGCGTGGTCAGGTCGAGCGGGTTGCGCGGCGGCGCGAAGACGGGCAGCTGCGGCGCCAAGGCCGTCGCGGTCTCGGCCGACAGCGGCGGCACCTCCAGCCCGAGCGCCTCGCAGAAATCATGGGCGATCGCGCAATAGGCGCCGGAGAAGGTCAGGATGCCGGGACCCTGGGTCGGCGCGGCCGGGAAGCGCGCCAGCAGCTCCGCGGTGTCGATCAGCTCGTCGATCGAGTCGAGCAGCGGTATCCCGGCATGGGAGACATGAGCGCGCATGATCGCGTGGTCGCCGGCGAGCGCGCCGGTATGCGAGCTGGTCGCCGCCCGCGCTCGGCTGCTGCGGCCCGGATGCATCATCAGGATCGGTTTGCCGCGGGCGCGGGCGCGCGCCGCGGCGGCGAGGAAGCGGGCGGTGTCGCGCACCTCCTCGACATAGACGACGATCACGCGCGTCAGCGGATCGTCGGCGAAATAGAAGATGAAATCCGCCAGCCCGAGCCCGGCCTCGTTGCCGCTCGAGACCGTGTAGGTGACCGGCAGATCGCGCGATTCGAAGGCCTGGCGCAGATGCGAGCCCAGCCCGCCGCTCTGCGAGATGATCGCCAGCGCCGGATCGCGGCCGGTCGTGACGCGCGTCACCGCCGTGCCGCCGGTGAAGCCGATCACCAGACCGTCGATATAGTTCGCGTAGCCCAGGCAGTTCGGCCCGAGCAGCGCGAGCCCGCCGGCGCGCGCGATCGTCGCGATCTCGATCTGTGCGTCGCGCGCGCCGGTCTCGGCGAACCCCGAGGCGAAGATCACCGCGGCGCCGACCTTGCGGCGCACGCAGGCCTCGACCGCGTCGCGCACGCCGGCAGCCGGCAACGTGAAGACGGCGAGATCGACCGCCTCGGGCAGATCGTCGACCGTGGCCAGGACCGGGCGGCCGTCGATCGTGCCGCCGCTGCGGCCGACCAGATGGATGTCGCCGCGATAGTCGTTCACCGTCAAGTTGCCGAGCACGGCGTGGCCGGCGCTGCCCGGCTTGCTCGAGATGCCGACGATCGCGATCGCGCGCGGACGCATCAGGTGCGCGACGGCGGCTCGGTCGTAGGACTCGTCAGGCTGGCTCACCGCAGCGCTCATTCGAGCCGGATGCCTTTCGTGTCGATCACCGCCTTCCAGCGTGAGATCTCGCGCCGGATGAAGGCATCGTATTCCGCCGGCGTCGAGCCGACCGGCTCGAGGCCAAGCTCGCGCATGCGTCGCGTGAAGTCCGGCGCATGCACCACCGCAGCGGCGTCCGCCCCGATCTGCTCGATCAGCTTCCGCGGCGTGGCGCTGCGAACCACCAGTCCGAGCGACGAGCGTGCCACGATGTCGGGATAGAATTCGGCGAACGTCGTCGCGTTGGGCAGGCTCGGCACGCGTTGCGCATCGAGCACGCCGATCACCTTCAGTCTGCCCGCGTCGATATAGGGCCGCGCCGCAAACAGGATGTCGAACAGCAGCGGGATGCGTCCCGCGATCGCGTCTTGTGTCGCCGGGGCGCCGCCATTGTAAGGAATGTGATGGAGCTCGATCCCGGCGGCCCGGCTGAGCAGCTCGCCGACGAGGTGCAGCATGGTGCCGACGCCGGGCGAACCGTAAGCCAGCCCGCCCGGCGTGCGCTTGGCCAGCGCGACCATCGAGGGCACGTCGTCCGCCGGCAGGCTCGGCGTGGCCAGCACCACCATCGTCTGGTACGACAGCAGCGACACGCCGGACAGATCGCGCAAGGTGTCGTAGGGCAGGTCGGGGTGCAGGCTGGGATTGATCACGTGGGCCGAGATCGCCACCCCGATCGTGTAGCCGTCGGCCGGCGCGTTGACGACCGCGCTGGTGCCCACGATGGTGCCGGCGCCCGGCTTGTTCTCGATCACGACCGCCTGGCCCCAGCGCGCCGCCAGCCGCTCGGCGACCAGCCGGGCGAAGATGTCGGTCGCGCCGCCCGGCGCGAACGGCACGATCAGTCTGACGGGCCGGGTCGGAAAGCTCGGCTCGGCGGCAGCCGCACCCGACGCGGCGATCAACCCGAGCAGCGCCGCCCGTAACAAATGCTGCAGCGACCGCACGCTACGCCGCCGTCTCCTGGACCGACGCCAAGTCCTCGGTGGTGCTGCGCCGCAGCTCGCGCCGCTCGGTCGGATCGAAATGCCGGCCGCGATGCAGGACGCAGCGATTGTCCCACATGACCAGATCGCCGACCCGCCAGACATGGCGGTAGACGAAGTCGCGCTGGGTCGCGTGCTCGAGCAGGTCGAGCAGCCTCATGCGGCCCTCCGGCAAATTCATGCCGAGGATCTCGCGGCAATGCACGCCGATGAACAGGGTCTTGCGGCGGGAGCCCGGATGGGTGCGGACGAGCGGCCACCGGACGGCCGGGATGGCGGCCTTCTGCGCCTCGGTGTAGTCGGTGTCGCCCAGCATGATGCGCGAATGCAGCGCCCAGTGCTCGGCGACCAGCCCGTCGATCGCGCGCTTGGTGTCGGCCGGCAGCGCGTCGTAGGCCGCGCGCATGTCGGCATATTCGGTGTCGCCGCCGCGCGGCGGCACCACCTGGGCGCTCAGCAGCGAATATTTCGCCGGCGGCTGCTGGAACGAGCTGTCGCTGTGCCACAGCTGGTTGGCGATGTTGGAGAACAGCTTCTTGTGATCGCGCGGCACCACCTTGCCGTCGATTCCGACATTCGAGATGTCGATCGATTCCTCGTATTTGAAGCGGTTGGGCGCGCGCAGCACCTTCTTGAGCCCGAGATCGAGCGTGCCGAACCGGCGCGTGAAGGCGAGCTGCTGGTCCTCGTCGAGCGGCTGGTCGCGGAACACCAGCACGGCATAGCGGTCCATCGCCGCCTCGATCGTCGCCGTGGTGGCCGGATCGATCGGCCGGCGCAGGTCGAGGCCGCTAGCCTCGGCACCGAACAGCGGATGGAGCGGCTGCAAGCTCAGCGCCATCGGACGTCTCCCCTGGAATTGGGGAATATTAGAGCACAATCCGATCAGCTCGAAACACTCTTCCCGTCATCCCCGCGAAAGCGGGGATCCAGGAGTTCCACGCGCGATGTCGGTGAATGTGGTCCCTGGATGCCCGCTTTCGCGGGCATGACGGGAATGAGGTGTGCCGACTTGAATTCGAACGAACACGACTCTCGCGCGGCGCGCTTCAACCATAGACCAGCTGGGGCAGCCAGAGCGACAGGATCGGCACGTAGGTGATGATGCCGAGCACCAGCAGCAGGAGCAGCAGGAAGGGCAGGATGCCCTTGATGACCTCGAGCACCGGAGCGTCCGAGATGGTCGCCAGCACGTAGAGGTTCAGCCCGACCGGCGGATGGACCAGCGCGATCTCCATATTGTGGGTGAACACGATCGCGAAATGCACCGGATCGATGCCGAGCGGCACCAGCGCCGGCGCCAGGATCGGCATGACGAGCAGCAGGGTCGCCGCGACCTCGAGGAAGCAGCCGAGGATCAGGAGCAGCACGTTGATCGCGAGCAGAAACTCCCAGGGCCGCAGATGGTTGTCGAAGGTGAACTGGACCAGCGCCGCCGGCACCCCCGAGCGCGTCATCCATTCGCCGAACGCCAGCGCCGTCGCAATGATGATCATGATCGTGCCGGCGCTCTTCAGCCCATCGGCGATCACGAGCAGGGTCTCGTGCCAGGCGAAGCCGCGATAGAAGAACAGGCTGACGCAGAGCGCGGCCAGCGCCGCCAATGTCGCCGCCTCGGTCACGGTGGTGAACCCACCGTAGATGCCGACCATGACGATGACGGGCACGACCAGCGCCGGCGCTGCCCGCAAGGTGACCCGGACGAGATCGGCGGTCGGCATCTTGGGTTCGCGCGGAAAGCCGGCGCGGCGGGCGTAGAAGATCACCCAGATGGCGAACAAGGTGGCCTGCAGGATGCCGGGCAGGATGCCGGCGAGGAATAGCCGCGGCACCGACTGCTCGGCGATAATACCGTAGAGGATCAAGGCCAGGCTGGGCGGGATCACGATGCCGATCGTGCCCGAGGCGCCGAGCACGCCGAGCGCGAACGAGCGCGGATAGCCGCGCTCGATCATCAGGGGCAGCAGGATCGTCCCCATCGCGAGCGCGGTCGCCACGCTCGAGCCGCAGATCGCGGCGAACAAGGTGCAGGACACCACGGCGACCAGGCCGAGCGAGCCCTGGAGGCTGCCGAACCAGGCCGCCGCCAGATCGACCAGCGCGCGCGCCACGCCGCCGCGGCGCATGAACGCCGCCGCCATCACGAACAGGGGCAGCGCGATCAGGTTCGTCGAGTTGAGCTCGTCGATGATCTTCTGCGCGACCCCGATGAGCGGCTCGCCGGTGCTGAAGAACAGCACCGAGGCGGATACGCCGAGCACCAGGAAGATCGGCATGCCGGCGGCCAGCAAGCCGAAGAACATGACCAGGAAGGCCGCGACCCACATGTTGCGTGATCGATCCTGGCGTTCAGCTGTGGAGGCTGACGCCGATCGTCATCGTCGCCGGATCGAAGTGGAAGACGTAGCGATAGAGCCGGATCACGTAGCGGGCCGACATCAAAGCCCCGCCGGTCGGCAACGCGGCGTAATAGAGCCACATCGGGAAGGACAGGCCGGTCGAGCTGCGGTCGTCGAACTCGAACGCCGTATAGCTGAGCTGCCAGCCGAGCCAGGTCAGGCCGACACAGAACGCAATCGCGACCAGGCAATTGCCGATCTCGACCACGCGCTGGACGCGCGCCGGCAGCAGCCGCAGCACCAGGTCGGGCCGCACATGCCCGTCGGTGCGCACGAGCTGGCTCGAGGCCAGGAAGATCGCCCAGACGATCAGGTAGACGATCACCTCGTCGCCCCAGGTGATCGCCAGGCTCGGGTCGATATAGCGGCCGAACACCTGGTAACCCTCGACCAGCAGGGCGGCAGCCCCGAACAGGCCGGCGAGCCACAGCTCCAGCCGATTCCACAGTGCCATGGCGCGTGCTCCGGGTTCGCGCCTAGCCGCCGGCCCCCATCTCCGCGGTCGCCTGCTTGACCAGCTCGGGCGTCAACTTGAGCTCCTTGGCGACGTCGTCCTGGGTCTTCATCATGCGGGCGCGCACCGCGTCGAGCTCCGGCTGGGTCGGCGTGACGAACTTGAGGCCATGCTCGACCAAGGTGACGTGCGCCTCCTCCTGCGCCGCCACCATCTTCTGCCGATAGGCGGGGATGTTCTGCGCCCACACGTCGACCACCAGCTTCTGCAGGTCGGGCGGCAGCTTCTTCCAGAACACCAGGCTGATCATCGGCACGTAGTAGCCGATATATTCATGGTCCTCGAGCACGTAGCGCAGGCCCGAATCCCACAGCTTGGCGCTCGCCGCGCTCTCGTTGGTGGTCGTCAGCCCATCGAAATTGCCCTGCGACAATGACAGGGGCACGTCGGGCCACGGGGTCATGTTGGGGATCGCGCCGAAGAACTTGGCGCGCACGAACTGGCCGGCGCCGCCCGAGTTGCGCAGCTTCATGCCTTCGAGGTCCTTGAACCCGTTGAGCGGCTTGCGCGTGCTGTAATGGTTGGAGTAGCCGAGCTGCAGCCACGGGCCGATCACGGTCGCGCCCAGCTTCTGTTGGAGCTCGGCATTGATCTTCTGGCCGACCGGTCCGTCGAACACGAGCTGCTGCTTGTCGAGCGGCTGGCCGTAGAACACCGGCAGCTGGTCCATCTCGGCGTCGGGTACGAAGCCGCTCAGCACCCAGGTGCCAGGCACCGCCATCTCGACCGAGCCCTCGCGCAGCGCCTTGGGCACGTTGACGTCCTTGTAGAGCTGGGCGCTGTGGAACAGCTGGGTCTTGAGCCGGCCGGCCGATGCCGCCTCGAGCTTCTGGAGATAGTCGCCCACCGCGATCGTGCGCTCGTGGGTCGCCGAGGTGTCGAGCGAGGCCCGCAGCTCGAACGGCGCTTGCGCCCAGCTGGTGCCCAGCAGGCCGGTCGTCAGCAGCAACGCGACAGCCAGACGCGTACCGATGGGGCGCATCGCCATGGGTTCCTCCCGGTTTGGCCGCAGCGGAGTAGGGTCTGACGGCGCATCGATGTTCATCAGCCTCGCCGCGCCCGTCAAGCCGCTCGGTGTCGCATTCGTGCCGGCCGGTCGCGTTTTCATCTTGCATGGCCCGCGCATCGGTTCACCATGGTGGCGGGCGGAGCGAACCGCCGGCCAGTCCGGATCGTCGAGTCGTCATGGAGACACGACCTACCAGCGCATTCGATGCGCTCTCGGACACGCTGCGGCCGCACGCCGAGCGGTGGGCCTTACAGTTGATCGAGGTGCCCGACGAGCAGGTGCCGCGCATCCTGGAGCGCATGCTGCGCGACGTCATGGCGTCGGTCGACGCCGATTACGCCGAGGACAATCTGGACGAGGTCAAGGAGTGGCTGCGCCTGGTCGGCCACGCCATCGTCGAGCGCCGCCAGGAGCTCCTCCTGCGCGGCTGTCGCTCCAAGGGCAACGCCTAGATCAATCAGCCTTGCTGTCCGATTTGAGCCGCCCGTCGACGATAACGGCGCACTCGATCAAGGCGCCGACCTGCTCGGCCGAATAGCCGATCTCCTGCAGGATCTCGACAGAGTGCTGGCCGATCTTGGGCGGCGGCCGATAATCCGTGCGGGTGGCGTCCGACCATCGGTTGGCTACGCCGACATTGCGGATGCGCCCCTCGGTCGGATGCTCGATCTCGGTGATCAGCCCGACCTCGGCGAGATGCGGGTCGTCGAGCAGGCTCTCGAACGTGTGATAGGGCATCGCGGGCACGTCGAGCCGGTCGAAGATCTCCAGCCATTCGGCGGTGGTGCGCGATCTCAGCGCGCTCGCGCGCAGCTCGAAATAGTCCTGCACGTGGGCGAAGCGCGCCGCGATCGAGCAGAAGCGCGGATCGTCCTTGAGCTCGGGCCGGCCGATCGCCTCGAAGAAGCCGAAGGCCTG
>Ga0302324_100015656_pt1 | contig 15196 bp, 10 predicted proteins | sample Palsa_T0_1_FD_201949 | JGI IMG/M metagenome (GOLD analysis project Ga0302324, IMG submission 201949) | Peat permafrost microbial communities from Stordalen Mire near Abisko, Sweden - Palsa_T0_1 | ecosystem: Environmental > Terrestrial > Soil > Palsa > Peat permafrost | place: Sweden: Abisko...
TGCTGGCCGATGGGCCGTCCCCTTATGTGGACCTCACGCCCTCAGGCCGCTGAGACGGAGTTGCCAGAGAAGGTGGCGCTAAGCCCCTTGAAGCTGGCGCTAAGCCCCTCAGGGCACTACGGTGGGGAGCATGTTCAAAAAGCTGCTGTTCCTCGCCCTCATCGTCGGCGTCGGCTTCCTCGCCGCGAAGAAACTGCGGGCTGCATAACTGAGGGCCGGCCGAGGTCTGCAACGGCCTCGGCAAGGTCCTGTTTTCTCTCAGACTTCCAGTGGCGCCGCGCTTGAGCGACGTCTGGCGATGAGCGCTACGCCCAAGAGCAGCCCGAGCAACACGATGGCACTCCCCGCACCCAGTAGTCCGGCGCGCAGCGGGCGGTGCCCCTCCGGGGTCACCACCATCACCTCTGAGAACCGCAGCACCGGCCAGCCGCGCATCTGGGCTATCCGCCTTAGAGCGCGGTCAGGGTTGACCACCACGGGGTGGCCAACGGCTTCGAGCATCGGTAGGTCCGTGGCGGAGTCGCTGTAGGCCCAGCTCTCGGTCAGGTCAAGGTTGTCACGCTCGGCGATCAGGCGGATGGTCGCCGCCTTTTGCGGCCCGTAGGTGTAGTTGAGCAACTGACCGGTGTACCGGCCTGCGCTTACCGCAGCCTGGCTGGCGATGGCCTCCTCGGCCCCGAGGTAGCGGGCCAAGGGTTCGACTATCTCTTCGGGGGCAGCCGACACGATGTAAACCGGGCGGCCCTCGTCCTTGTGCTTCGCTATCAGCTCGACAGCTTCTTTGTACGTGATCGGCCCGACCACTTGGTTCAAGGTGTCGGCCACTATGCGCTTGACGCGCTCTTGCTCCCAGCCCTCGGTGAGGGCCAACATCCGTAGGCGCAGCCGTTCGAGAGCCTCCGGGCGCGCCCCGAAGCGCAAGAAGAGCGCCTGCCCCCAGATGCCTTTAGCCAGGATGCGGCGAGTGACCAGCCCTTCGCGGTAGAACGGGCGAGAAAAGGCGATCAGCGACGCTTTGGCAATGACGGTCTTGTCCAGGTCGAAAAAAGCAGCCGCCCGCGCCTTGCCGTTTTTTCCTGTACCTGCCTCGGGCTCAATATCGCCCGTATCTCCCTGGGGCTCTATACCGGCAGTCTGCCACCGCCGGCGAGGTTGTACGGGGAGTGGTCGGACTACCATCAGAGAGTGCGCGACGAGCGGGGGCGGCCGAACCCCGACCTCGAGCAGATCGACGGCAAGATGTTCCAGCTCTTCGCATTGGTAGTCGAAGCGCTTGCCGCTGCGACGGACGCACTTCTGTCTGGTGACAAACATGTAGCGGACGTGTTGTCCGGCCGCGACGAGCTGGTTGACAACGTCTACCACGATGTCGAACGCCTGGTTAACCGGGCAGTGGCACTGGAGGCGCGCGACAAGAAGGACCTGCGCTTCCTCCTCACCGCGCTGCGGGTCGTGCCCGAGCTGGAGCGCAGCCACGAGCTTGCCGAGCACATCGCACGGCGTGCCGCCTACGGCCTCGGGGCCGAGCTGACGCCGCGCGCTAGGGGCTTGATCGACCGGATGGGCAAGGTCGGCATGACGATGTGGCGCAAGGCCGCCGACTGCTGGTACGACAAGGAAGGAAGGGCGGCCGACGAGCTAGCACAGCGCGACGAAGAGATGGACGAGCTGCAGACGGTGCTTGTGAGCGAGGTCGCCGCGTCCGGTGCACCGTCGTCGGTTGCTATGGAGCTTGCTCTGGTCGCACGCTTCTATGAACGGCTGGGTGACCACGCCGTCAATGTGGCCCGCATGGTTTGCGCCCTTCACGAAGACTCCGACCGCCAGCGCGACCTCGGCACCGGTATGGGTAGAAGATAGGCAGTTCACCAGCCCAAGCTGCTACGGTGGCCAGGTCATTGGTAGGGCTTAGCTAGTTGGGCCTCAGCTAGATAAGCAGGACAGGGAGGATCTCGGTCGATGGAACTCGGTCTCGAGGTAGACGACAGCCGGCGACCCTATACGGTCCTGGCGGTGAAAGGGGAGGTCGACGTCTATACGGCCCCTCGGCTGCGGGAGAAGCTGGTCGAGCTGGTAAGCCAGGGCAAGCACCAGATCGTGGTGGACCTGGAAGGCGTGGACTTCCTTGACTCGACGGGCCTGGGCGTGCTGGTCGGCGGCCTGAAGCGGCTGCGCAGCCACGACGGGGACCTCACGCTTGTCTGCACCCACCAGAGGATCCTGAAGGTCTTCGAGATCACAGGCCTGACCAAGGTCTTTTCGATCTACGGCACGGTCGACGAAGCCGTCGCTGAGTAGTCCCTGCGTTGCCAGCTCCAGTTATGCAGCGCGCTTTGGTGCTGGAGCTGGACATACCGTCCAGCCCCGAGTTCATTGCGATCGTCCGGCTCGTTGTCGCGTCGGTGGCATCCGCGCGGCGGGCGCTGGCTGACGAACGCATCGACGACCTGAAGCTCGCCGTGTCTGAGGCGTGCACCAACGCGATCGAGGCCAACAGGTCCATTAGGCCGAACGCCCCGGTACACATCGAGATCTGGGAGTCGCCCGACCGCCTCGAGGTGACCATCGAGGACAGTGGCCCGGGCTTCGACCCCGAAAAGCTGTCGTTCCCCCCACCCGTCACCGACCCGGAGCGGCTCAATTTCGAGCGAGGCCTCGGGATCCCGCTCATCAAGACCCTGGTCGACTCGGCCAGCTTCGTCCGAACGGATAGTGGCACTTCGGTGCGGATGACGGTCTTCGGCGGCCCCGTGAACGGGGACGACACGGCCACTATCTACATTGACGTCTCCCAGCTCCCCGGCTTACCAGACGCCGAGTGAGGCCCCCCTTGGCGGTGCTTTACGACCTCGAACCAGGGCAAAGAGCTGCGTTCGCATTGTCGAGCTCGGTGAGCCCGGCTATGGTGGACTTCCTCGGTGACATGGGACTGGTCCCCGCGCGAGGGCCTGGCGCTCAGTCCCTGTTCGTTTGCCGACTTCCGGTCCGGACAGATAGGACGATGCTGCCGCAGCGTCCGTATGCGCTCCCGGCACGTCCGGGTGGGACCATAAAGGACATAAAGGAGAGGTTCTGATGCACTACGTCGTCGCCAGCACAGGTTCTGGTGGCTACCTGGCGTTCCATTTGAGGGGGGCCGAGTGGGCCTGGCTCTTTTTCGCACTGGCCTGTTCGCTCGTATCGCTTGTGACGGCGCTGATACTGATGCGCAAGGTCCTGGCTGCTGACGAAGGAACACCCGCCATGCGCGAGATCGCGCGCGCGATCCAGGAGGGCGCCTTGGCCTACCTGAAGCGCCAGTACAAGACGATCGCCGTGATCGTGGTGCCCGTCGCCGTTTTCGTGTTCGTCACTTCCACCAAGGTCGTCGACACGCAAACCCACCACACAGTGCTCGGTTTCGTGCCCTCGGGCATCTTCCGCACCCTTGCGTTCCTTGTGGGCGCGAGTTTTTCCGGCCTTACCGGGTTCATCGGGATGAGCACAGCGGTGCGCGGTAACGTGCGCACCGCAGCCGGCGCCCGTTCAGGGTCGCTGCCCGCAGCGCTCAAGGTGGCCATCCGTACGGGCGGCGTCACCGGCCTGTTCGTGGTGGGTTTCGGCCTCCTCGGCGCGACCGTCATCGTCATGCTGGCCCAGCACTCGGCGACCGCGATCCTCATCGGCTTCGGCTTCGGAGGCTCGCTCCTGGCCCTGTTCATGCGTGTCGGCGGCGGCATTTTCACCAAAGCAGCCGACGTCGGGGGCGACCTGGTGGGCAAGGTCGAAGCGGGGATCCCCGAAGACGACCCGCGCAATGCGGCCACGATCGCCGACAACGTCGGCGACAATGTCGGCGACTGTGCCGGGATGGCAGCCGACCTGTTCGAGTCCTACGGCGTCATCCTTGTCGCGAGCCTGATCCTCGGGAACTTCGGATTTACCAGCATCCACAAGTTGCCCGCTCTAGGGATCACTTTCCCTTTGATCGTGATGGGGATAGGGATCCTCGCGTCGATCGTCGGTATTTTCGTGATCCGGGCGACGCCCCGGGACCGCACCGCGATGGCGCCTATCAACAGGGGCTTTTTCCTCGCCGCAGTCCTCACCGTAGTCGGGACCTTTTTTGTGTCCCAGTTCTACGTCCACGACCTAAAGGTATTCTGGGCAGTATTCGCCGGTGTGGTCCTCGGCCAGGTGCTGTCGAAGGTCACCGAGTACTACACCTCGACCGAGACGTCGCCTGTTGCCGAGATCGCCGAGGCGACCCAGACCGGCCCCGCCACGACAGTCCTGGCCGGCATCGGTATCGGCCTCGAGTCGTCAGTGGCAGCAATCCTGGCTATCATCCTCGCCCTGGCGGTGGCGGTGGGCCTCGGCAACGGCAACATCCAGCTGTCTTTGTACCTGGTGTCCCTGATCGGGATAGGCCTCCTGTCGACGACGGGGATCGTCGTTTCCCAGGACACCTTCGGCCCGGTTTCCGACAATGCGGCCGGCATCGCAGAAATGAGCGGCGAGTTCGAAGGCGAGCCGCAAAAGATAATGGTGAGCCTCGACGCGGTCGGTAACACAACCAAGGCGATAACCAAGGGCGTCGCTATCGGGTCAGCCGTGATAGCTGCTGTGGCCCTGTTCGCGGCGTTCATCCAGACGATCGGCGAGCAGTTGAACATCCACGCGACGGGGAACCAATTGTTCCAGCAGGTCGCAACAGAGATAAACGTCGCCAACCCAAAGACGTTCATCGGCATGCTAATCGGGGGGTCGATAGCGTTCCTCGCCTCGGCGTTCTTGATCCGCGCCGTCGGCCGCTCCGCCGGCACGGTCGTGGAAGAGGTGCGCAAGCAGTTCAGGGAACACCCCGGCATCATGACCTATGAAGAGAAGCCCGAGTACGGCCGTGTCGTGGACATCTGCACGCAAGCTTCTTTGCGTGAGCTGGCGACCCCGGCTTTGCTTGCCGTGCTCATGCCGGTGGTCGTCGGCTTCGGCATCGGCTACCTGGCCCTCGGGGCGTTCCTGGCCGCCGCCATCCTGACCGCACAGCTGATGGCCAACTTCCTCTCAAATACCGGCGGCGCCTGGGACAACGCCAAGAAGTACATCGAGGACGGCCACTACGGAGGGAAGGGGTCAGATTCGTTCAAGGCCGCCGTCATCGGCGACACCGTGGGGGACCCGTTCAAGGACACCGCCGGCCCCGCCCTCAACCCGTTGATGAAGGTCATGAACCTCGTGAGCTTGCTTATTTTGCCGGCCGTCATCACCACCCAGCACGACACTGCAGAGCGCTACGCGGTCGCCGGGGTCGCCTTGCTGGTAATACTTGGTGGCATAGCGTTCTCCAAGCGTAAGGTGGCCAGCTTGTCCGGTCCCACCGGCACCGTCAGCGGCCCGGCAGTAGGTTCGCCGGCCGTGGGGCCCGAGGCGGTCGGTAGCCCAGAGGTGGTTGGCGCGACGGCCGCACCGGCCGAGGCGGTAAGCGCGCCGCGGCCTCCGTTGCAGAGCCGAGGCAAGGGATAAAATGCCCAAGCCGCTAGTCATCGTCGAGTCCCCCGCAAAAGCGAAGACGATTGCCGGCTTCCTCGGGAGCGGGTACATGGTGGAGTCCTCCGTAGGTCACATCCGTGACCTGCCAAGCGATGCCGATGAAATCCCGGCATCGTTCAAGGGGGAACCCTGGGCACGGCTGGGGGTTGACGTCGACAACGGTTTCAAGCCGCTGTATGTGGTAGTCCCGGGTAAGAAGGACCGGGTCACCAAGTTGAAGGCGCTCTTGAAGGATGCGAGCGAGCTGTACCTGGCGACAGACGAGGACCGCGAAGGAGAGTCGATCGCGTGGCACCTCCTCGAGGTCCTCAACCCGCGTGTGCCGGTAAAGCGCATGGTGTTCCACGAGATAACTCGCGACGCCATCCAGCGGGCCGTGGACAACTGGCGCGACCTCGACCGCCGCTTGGTGGACGCTCAGGAGACTAGGCGGATCCTGGACCGGCTCTACGGCTATGAGGTAAGCCCGGTCCTTTGGCGCAAGGTGCTGCCGCGCCTTTCGGCCGGGAGGGTGCAATCGGTCGCTACGCGCCTGTTGGTCGAGCGCGAGCGGGCCAGGATGCGCTTCAGGATTGCCTCTTATTGGGACATCGACGGGCGTTTCCAAGCGACGGGCGGAGCTTTCGGCGCGATGCTGGTCGCCCTCGACGGTGCACGGCTGGCGACGGGCCGCGATTTCGGCGAAAACGGTGAGCTCACCCGCAGCGACATCGTCCTCCTCGACGAGGTAGGCGCTCGCGGCCTTGCAGAACGCTTGGCGGACGCGAAGTTCACGGTCCGCACCGTCGAGGAGAAGCCGTGGCGCCGTTCGCCTTATGCGCCCTTCATGACGTCCACGTTGCAGCAGGAGGCCGGTCGCAAGTTGCGCTTTTCGTCGGCGAGGGCGATGCGAGTCGCTCAGGACCTCTACGAGGCGGGCCATATCACCTACATGCGTACCGACTCGACGACGCTTTCCAACGAGGCCCTCACCGCCGCTCGGCGCGTCGTAAGCGAACTTTACGGGGACGCGTACCTCCCTGCGAGCCCGCGCCTTTACGACAAGCGGGTGAAAAACGCCCAGGAGGCCCACGAAGCTATCCGCCCGGCCGGCGACCAGTTCCGCCACCCCGAGCGGAGCGGGCTTTCGGGCGACCAGTTGCGGCTTTACGACCTCATTTGGACGCGCACCGTCGCTTCGCAGATGGCCGACGCCCAGGGCCTCGCCGTCCAGGTGCGCCTCGGGGCGAACAGTTCTGCCGGCGAGGACGCAGAGTTCGCTGCAAATGGCCGGGTGATCAATTTCCCTGGTTTTCTGCGGGCTTATGTCGAAGGTTCGGACGACCCCGAGGCAGAGTTGGAGGACCGGGAGGTGCGGCTACCCCGCCTCGTGCCCGGAGAGGCACTGACGGCCGAGGATTTGCGGCCCGAGGGCCACAGCACCCAGCCGCCGGCGCGTTACACCGAGGCTTCGCTCGTCAAAGCGCTCGAGGAAATGGGCGTCGGGCGACCGTCAACCTATGCAACGATCATGGACACGGTCCAGACCCGTGGCTATGCCTGGAAAAAAGGCAGTGCTCTCGTCCCGTCTTGGACGGCGTTCGCAGTGGTGGGCCTACTGGAGCAGCACTTTGCCAACCTGGTCGACTATGGCTTCACCGCTCAGATGGAAGAGGACCTCGACGGCATAGCCCGCGGGGACGAGGAGCCGCTGCCATGGCTCACGCGCTTTTATTTCGGGCACGTTGGCAAGGGCGGAAAGCCTGACGGGCCGGGCCTCAAGCGGATGGTGGCCGAACGCCTCGCAGATATCGACGCCCGCGCCGTCAACTCGATCGCGATCGGCGACCCGAGCGAAGGAGTCGTGGTCCGGGTCGGCCGGTTCGGGCCCTACATCCAGGAGGGTGAGAAGAGGGCATCGGTGCCTGAGGATCTCGCTCCCGACGAGCTGACGATCGAGCGGGCACGGGAATTGCTCGACGCTCCGCCGGCCGAACGCTCCGATCGCGAACTTGGCGCCCACCCCGACAGCAAGCTCCCCGTCCTGGTCCGCGCCGGCCGCTACGGCCCCTACGTCCAGCTCGGTCGTGCCGAAGAGCTCGGCAAAGCCAAGCCGAAGACGTCGTCGCTGTTGTCCGGGATGGTCCCCGATGAGGTGACGCTGGAGGACGCCCTGAAGCTGCTCACGCTGCCGAGAACGCTCGGCGCTGACCCGGCTAACGGCGAAGAGATAGTCGCCGACAACGGCCGTTACGGCCCGTACGTGCGCAAGGGCACCGATTACCGCTCGCTCGAGAGCGAGGACCAGCTGTTTTCCGTGACCCTCGAAGAAGCGGTCGACCTGCTGTCCAAACCGAGAGCCCGCCGTGCTCGCCAGGCCGCGGCTCCCTTGGCCGAGCTCGGCAACGACCCTGTGAGCGGTGCACCGATCGTCGTAAAAGAAGGGCGTTTCGGGGCGTACGTGACCGACGGGGTTGTCAATGCGTCGTTGCGCCGGGGAGACGTGGTCGAGACCCTCACCACCGAACGGGCAGCCGAACTGCTCGCCGACCGCCGCGCCAGAGCAGAGGCCGAGGGCGGTACAGGGGCAGGCCGCCGGCGCACGGGAGGCACTGGCCGTGCCCGCAAGGCGACAACCAAGGCCTCACCTGCGCGTAAAGCCGCAAAGAGCGTGGCGAAAACTGGAGCGAAGGCCGCTGCCAAGGCCGCGCCGGCTCGGAAGGCGGCAAGCAAGGCCGCACCTGCGCGCAAGGCCGCACCTGCGCGCAAGGCCGCACCTGCGCGCAAGGCCGCACCTGCGCGCAAGGCCGCCACCAAGACGGTTGCCAAGGTAGCCGCCAAGGCTGCGGCCGCACGTAAGAACGCCGCCAAGCCAAAATAAAGCCGGCGCGAGCCCAAAACAAGGTGGATGGCGCAACCGCCCGACGAAAAGCGAAGGAAACTCGTGCCTTACTCCTCGGCCGAGGGGTGGGTTTTGACCAATTTTCCACGGTCGCCCAATCGCATGGCGCGTTCTTTCCTCGTTTTCCGCGGGTAAATGGGCCAGACGGTTCCGACCGAGGGTAAATGGACCAGACGCGCTCGACCGGCTGCGACCACTACCTTGGGAGCGTGGCCCGGTTGATCGTGCTAGAGGGTGGCGAGGCCGCCGGGAAGTCGACCCAGGCCGCCCTACTTGCCGAACACCTTGGAGCAGTGCTCACCCGCGAGCCGGGCGGCACAGCCATCGGCGAGGCCCTGCGCCGGCTTCTCCTCGAGGAGCCGCTCGTCGCACCGGTGCCGCGGGCTGAGGCACTCCTCATGTTGGCTGCCCGCGCCCAGCATGTTGCTGAGGTCATCGAGCCTGCTCTGGCGCGAGGCGATGATGTGGTCTGCGACCGTTATTCGGGCTCGACGCTTGCCTACCAGGGCTATGGGCGCGGCCTGGATGTCGACCAGCTCCGGGAGCTGGACGGTTGGGCCAACGGCCACCGGTTCCCCGATCTCGTCGTGCTCCTCGACCTCCCTGTCGAGATCGCCCGTGAGCGCCTCGGCCGGAGCCGTCGCGACCGGATCGAGAGCGAGGGCGACGATTTCCTCATGAGGGTCCATGCAGGTTTCCGCCGGATTGCAGAACATGACCCGGTGCGCTGGCGCGTCGTCGACGCTTCGGGGACGGTCGACGAAGTGGCCGCCCTCGTTAGGACAGCCGTTGACTGACCTGGACACCGGTGACCCCGAGAAAGGGTTGGCCGGGTTAGTGGGCCAGGACGCCGCGGTGCGGGCATTGCGCGCGGCGGCTCACAAGCCGGTCCATGCTTACCTGTTCGTCGGTCCTCCCGGGACCGGAAAGCTAGCGGCTGCACGGGAGTTTGCCGCCATGCTGCTCTGTCCCAACGGCGGCGAGGACGGTTGTGACACCTGCCGGCGTGTGAGGGAGGGATCGCATCCCGACGTTGCATTTTTTGAACGCGAGGGCGCCGCCCTGTCCATAGACCAGGCCCGCGAGGTGAGCCGCATATCCGTTCGGAGCTCGCTCGAAGGAGGGCGCCAAGTCGTCGTGCTCCCCGACCTCCACCTGGCCCGCGACGCCGTCCCGGCGCTATTGAAAACGATCGAAGAACCGCCCCCTCACACGGTGTTCATCGCGTTGGCGGAGTTTGTCCCGCCCGAGCTCGTCACCATTGCGAGCCGCTGCGTACGTGTCGACTTCCGGCCCCTGAGCGACGAAGAGATCGCAGGCGCCCTGGTGGCGGACGGAGTTCGTCCGGAGCGGGCCTCGCTGGTAGCGACGCTGGCCGGGGGGCGGCTCGACCGGGCCCGCTTGCTGGCTTCGGACGAAGAAGCCGAGTCGCGCCGCCGTGCTTGGGAGACGCTCCCTGCACGCTTCGACGGGAGTGGCGCAACGGTCGCATTGCTGGCCGAGGAGCTCGTCGACTTGCTGAAGCGGAGCGCGAACCCCCTTACAGTGCGCCAGGATGCTGAGGTAGCAAAGCTCGTGGCGGCCAACGCACCCCCGGGCCAGTCGGCGCCGGGTAAGGCGGCTCAGGGACAGGCCAAGGCGGTCGCCCGCGAGCTGGAAGAGCGCCATCGTCGCGAGCAGCGCCGGCAACGAACCGATGAGCTCCGCACCGGGCTTGCCGCCCTCGCTGGCGCTTACCGGGACCGGGCTGTCAGGGGCACCCTGCCCATCGGCCAGGTTGCTGAGGCGGTGGAGCTCATCGACGGGCTCTCAGCGGACCTTGCCTTCAACCCCGGCGAACTGCTCGCCCTTCAGGCTCTCCTGTTGCGCCTGGACAATCTCGGCTGAGCGCCGCCGCACCCGAGAGGGTCACTGTTCGGTGAAGGCAACGCGCATCTGAGCATGTGCGTCGGGCCGTTTTTCGCCATGACAGCTGATGCGGACCTCGACAATGTCCCCGTTGAAGTCGAGCGGGCCCGCGTACGAGGGCCAGACGCCGGCCAGGCCCGTCCCTATTTGCAGGCCGCGCCCGCGCACGTCGTGGCTCACCGGGTTGGCACCTGAGACCTCGACGGGGGGCCCACGCAGACCGTCGACCGCCAGGGTGACGAGGGCGCGGCCGGGCACGGGGACGGCGACCTCGGCGCGGACCGTCACCCGCCCGACCGAAAGGACCTGCTCGGAGCTGGCCACCCCGATCGTCCTGCCGAGCAGGTTGGTTACGTAATGCGCCCGTCGGCCCGACACCAAAAGCACAAACCCGCCCTCCGGGCCGCCGCTGGAGACGATCACCCCCTTAGCCCCTTCGGGTGGCACGTCAAGTACTGCCACGATGGTGTGCGCTCGCTCGTGGAGATCGGGGCTCGCCGCCTCGGGGAGCCGGAGCACGCCGTGGTACACGTACTCGGCGCGAGGTTCGAAAATGCCCTCTGGCTTGTCCGCAGGCGAAAGCTGCTCGCTGAGCGGGAGCACCTGGTTGCGCTGAGCTTCGCTCCACCAGAGCTCGACGAGCTCCGCCACTTTGCCGAGCTCGCTCTGGGCGCGGTCCTCGCATTCCGAGAAGTCCTCTTCAAGGTCATAGAGCTCCCAACGGTCAGCATCGAAATCGCCGTCGTCGAGGTCGTGCGAGGTGTCGGGGACGAACTGGAGCATCCGGGCGGACCAATGCGTGGCCACTGCCTTCCATCCATCCGCCCAGATCGCGCGGTGCCCGAGCATCTCGAAGTACTGGACGCGTTTGCGCGTCGCCTCTCCAGCAGAACGCAGCGTATAGGCGAAGCTGACCCCATCGAGCGGGCGCTGGCGGTGACCTGCGACCTCGGCGGGCATAGCCGTCCCGGCCGCCTCCAGCACGGTCGGCATTATGTCGACGGCGTGGTGGAACTGGCTCCTCAAGCGGCCTGGTTCAACCGTGCCTGCCGGCCAATGCACGATAAGCGGCGCCCGCGTCCCGCCTTCGTGAGTGAACTGCTTGTACCAGCGGTTGGGAGAATTCCCCGCCATCGCCCAGCCAGCTGCGTAGCAGGGAGAGGTGGCCGGGCCGCCCCACTCGGAAATGGCCGCGATCTTGGCATCTGTGCCGTCCGGCATGCCGTTTTCCGCAGGTACCGGAGAACGAGTGCCTAGCGGGCCGCCTTCGGCTGTTGCGCCGTTGTCCGACAGGACCATGATTAGGGTGTCGTGAAGGGCCTCTTGCCTGCGCAACGCGTCTACCAGCCGACCGATCTGATGGTCTGTGTGGGACAGGAAGCCGGCGTAAACCTCCATCTGGCGTTCGCACAGCCGGCGCTCGGGTGCCGATAGGTCCGACCATGCCGGCACCCCAGGGTTGGGGGGTGGCAGGACGGTCCGCTCCGGGACTACCCCGAGCGTTTTTTGCGTACCGAGGGCCTCCTGGCGCACTACATCCCAGCCGTCTGCAAAAAGGCCTCGGTAACGGTCCGACCATTCCGGCCACACCTGGTGCGGCTGGTGCATTGCGCCGAAAGCCAGGTAGCAAAAAAACGGCCGGCTGGGCGCGACCGCCTCGTGCTCGCCGACCCAAGTGATGGCGTGGTCAACGAGGTCCTCGCTCAGGTGGTAGCGCGCCCCGGCCTGGCCCGCCGGCGCAACAACCGAATGGTTATCCTCGGTGAGCTCCGGCCGGTACTGGTCCACTTCCGCCCGGAGGAACCCGTAAAAGCGCCCGAAGCCCTGACCGAGCGGCCACAGGTCGAACGGCCCGATCGGCGTTATGTCTTCGACGGGGGTGAGGTGCCACTTCCCAATAGCCATCGTGGAGTAGCCCTCCGGCCGCAGGACGGCGGGGAGCATCGCCGCCTCCTTCGGGATGTGGCCGTTGTAGCCGGGAGAACTCCTAGCGAGCTCCATGATCGAACCAACCCCGACCGAATGGTGGTTCCGGCCGGTCAATAAAGCAGCGCGCGTCGGCGAGCACATCGGGTTGACGTGAAAATTGTTGTAGAAGGCCCCGTTAGCTGCGAGCTGGTCAATGTTGGGCGTCTTGACACGGCCCCCTAGGCCCCCGTAACAACCGAGCTCACCGAAGCCAGTGTCGTCCAGGACAACGATGACTATGTTGGGCCTTGCTACGGAAGGCACCTCATTTCACGGAGCCGGCGAGCATGCCACGGACGAAGTACCGCTGGAACGATAAGAACACGGCGAGCGGGATAACTATCGAGGCCATCGACCCGGTGGCGATGATCCAGAAGTTGGCAGCCAATGCACGTTCCTGGTCGTAGATGAACAGCGTGATCGGCACGTGCGGGTCCGCTCCCAGGATTACCAGCGCTACCAGCAAGTCGTTCCAGGTCCATATGAACTGGAAGATCGCCAACGAAGCGGAGGCCGCGATGCCGATGGGGGCCACGATACGGGCGAACAGCGTCCACTCTCCCGCACCGTCCACGCGGCCGGCTTCGATCAGGTCCTTCGGGATCCCCCGGAAGAAATTGCGCATCAAGAAGATGCCAAAGGGCAGGCCAAAAGCGACGTGGAAAATGACCACGCCCGGTATCGTCCCGTAGGGGTTCCAGCCCGTCCACTTGCCCATGTCGTCGAAACCTTCGACGACGGGCAGGATCGCAACCTGGAGCGGTACGACCAAGAGCCCGACGCACACTAGGAAGATGAAGTTCCGTCCCCGCCACCGCCCGAAAACGAGCGAATAAGCACTGATGGCCGAGACCAGGGTTACAAGGATCGTTGCCGGGACCGTGATCTCGAGGGAGGTCCTGAGCGAGTCGAGCGCACCCCCGGCAGCAAAACCTGAAGGCACGGTCCCCCCCTTCGGCCCGGCGAAAAGGTTCTTGTAGTTCGAGATCGTGAACTCGGCGGGGTTGACGAACAGGTGCCACCACCCGGACTGCTCGAAGAGTGCCTCCGGACGGAAAGAGATGATCAACATCGAAACGCTCGGTAGGAGCCATAGCAGCGCGACGACCACCACGAAAATTGTCAGCAGGTGGCGGGATAAGTGGAGGCGCGCGAGGAGGCCCGGAGGTTTCGGGGCGTTCTCCTCGAACATCGCAAGATCGGGATCCGCGCTGATGGGTACTTCTGTGGCAGTCATCTGGTGTGGCCCCCCGTTCGGTCAAATTGATTGGGCCGAAGTTCATTGCATATGGTCGGGCGTACTTCCCCGTGCAGGTGTGTCAATTGCCCCCCTTGATCCTCTTGAGGTTGAACAACATCGCCGGGACAACCAATAAGAACAGGACGACGGCGAGGGCGCTGGCCAGCCCCGTGTGTATCCCGTCGCTGAAACCCTTGTAATAGATGTCGGAAGCCAAGGTGCTGGACTGCTCGCCGGGCTCAGAGGTATCGGCGCCCAGGTTGATGATTATGTCGAAGATCTTGAGGACGTTGATGACCATCGTCACGAACACGACTACGAGTACTGGGGCGAGCATCGGGACCGTGACACGGCGCAGCGTCTGCCACTCGGTGGCCCCGTCGACATGGGCCGCCTCGAGGGCTTGGCGGTCAAGCGCAGCGAGCCCAGCGCCCACGATGACCATGGTGAAGCCCGCCCAGATCCACAGGTAGGCGATGATCATCGATACGTCGACGAGGGGGACGCTTAGCAACGCCTGCTCGGTCTGGCTAAGGGACCCGGTGGGAGTGAGCGATTGGCCCCCCAGCCAGGAAGTCCCTACCCCTCCTGCGCCGAACCCAGCTGTGAAATTGGACGCCGACACACGGACGTGGAACGTGCCGGCGCCCACGTGCGAGAAGCTGAAGTACCCGGCGGGGTTCGTGGTCGTGCTGCTGACCGTGCTCCCGGAGCTGTTGACCAGCGACAGATGGAGCTGCGGGTAGCCGTCCTCACCGGGAAGTACTGAAGTCGTATCGGTCGGGTTGTTCGGGGAGAAATCGCGCCAGACCAAGCCGGAAACGCCACCCGGGACAGCCTTCGGTGCCACCGCTTGCTCGGCCCCGAGCGCCTGGAACGTGGTCGGCGGGAAGCCGGTGAGGCCGATCTTTACGACACCGCCGGCTTTTACGGGGGCGGCGCCTTGGATGGTCCCATGCGGTCCTGCCACTGCTCCTGCTGCGGCGAGCGACCCAGCTGTTTGGCCCGGCTGGAGCGGGTAGGCACCCGGTGGGTTGAAAACGTCCTCTACGGTCTGAACAAGAGCGTTCACCACCCCCACGTGTGGGTTTACGTCGAAGATCTGTGCGAACACCATCGACGACGCCGTCACGCTGAACACGACCGGCAGGAAGATGACGGTCTTGAAGGCGGTCGCCCAGCGGATGCGCTCGGTGAGCACAGCCAGTACCAGTCCGATCGTGGTCACGACGAAGGGGAACACGATCACCCAGATGATGTTGTTGCGTAACGCGATCAACGTCTCGGCGGTCGTGAACAAGTCCTTGTAGTTTGTGAGGCCAACAGCCTTTGTATCGGCTTCGTTGAAAAAACTGTCCTTGACCGTCACAATCGCCGGGTAGATCACGATCGCCAGGAGCCAGATCGCACCCGGGACCAAGAAGGCGACGGACTGGAGGTGGTCCTTCAGGGCCGCGTGCTCGACGGACCCCTTCTTCTTGAGCGGGGGGGCGCCCTCTACCGGGCCAGCTGTTACTGCTGCCATTTCTCTGCCATTTCTCCCGTCCTTACTGTTGTTGGCGTCCCTCGCCAGTCTCTTGGGAAAAACGGGGGGCGTGGCCGGAGCTACCGGCCACGCCCGCGGCTTTTGTTTGTGGCCCGTGGCTCCCCTCAGGCCCGTTACACAA
>Ga0302324_100015659_pt1 | contig 15195 bp, 13 predicted proteins | sample Palsa_T0_1_FD_201949 | JGI IMG/M metagenome (GOLD analysis project Ga0302324, IMG submission 201949) | Peat permafrost microbial communities from Stordalen Mire near Abisko, Sweden - Palsa_T0_1 | ecosystem: Environmental > Terrestrial > Soil > Palsa > Peat permafrost | place: Sweden: Abisko...
AAGGCCGACCTCGATTCGATCGATCGCCGCGCGCGCCGGTTCATGGGCGACGGAGCCGCGTACAACTTCCTCGCGATGGAACAGGCGCTGCGGGATTCGGGCCTCGAGGAAAAGGACATCGTGAACGAGCGCACGGGGCTCATTATGGGCTCCGGCGGTCCGTCGACCAGGGCCATCGTCGCCGCCGCAGACACCGCGCGCGATCCAGCCAAAGGCCCCAAGCGCGTCGGTCCTTTCGTGGTGCCGAAAGCCATGTCCTCGACGTGCTCTGCGGTGCTTTCGACCTGGTACAAGATCAAGGGCGTCAACTACTCGATCAGTTCGGCCTGCGCGACGAGCGCGCACTGCATTGGCAATGCGGCCGAGCTCATCCAGTGGGGCAAGCAGGACATCATGTTCGCTGGCGGTGGCGAAGAGCTCGACTGGACGCTCTCGGTGCTGTTCGACGCGATGGGGGCGATGTCTTCGCACTTCAATGCGACACCGGAAAAGTCCTCGCGCGCCTTCGACAAGAACCGCGACGGCTTCGTGATCGCCGGCGGCGGCGGCACGGTGGTGCTTGAGGAGCTCGAGCATGCCAAAGCGCGCGGCGCGAAAATCCTCGCCGAACTTGTCGGCTACGGCGCCACGTCGGATGGCCATGACATGGTTGCGCCGTCGGGCGAAGGCGCCGTCCGCTGCATCCGCCAGGCGATCGCGACCGTGGACGGCCCGATCGACTACATCAACGCCCATGGAACGTCTACGCCTGTCGGCGACGTGACCGAGATCAAGGCGCTGCGGGAGGTGTTTGGCGCTAAAATTCCGCCCGTCAATTCGACGAAATCGCTGACCGGACATTCGCTGGGCGCAGCCGGCGTTCAGGAGGCCATTTATTCGATCCTGCAGATGCGGGGCGGGTTCATCGCCGAAAGCGCGAATATTGAAGAAATTGATCCCGACGTGGCCGATGCCCCCATCGTCCGTTCCAGGATCGACGGCGCAAAGCTCGAGCGCGTGCTGTCCAACAGTTTCGGCTTCGGCGGCACGAACGCAGCGCTCGTTTTCCAGCGTTACGCCGCCTAGAGCTGCGCAGCATGCCACTTGCAAGGGGAGGCTCGACGCTTCGTCGCGCGTCCCATTCTGGAACAATCGACGAAGGGCGGATCACGCATGACGGACATCAACAGCTTGATGCATGGCCGGCGGGGGCTGGTAATGGGTGTCGCCAACGATCATTCCATCGCCTGGGGTATCGCGCGCACGCTTGCGGCCCACGGTGCCGAGATCGCATTCACCTATCAGGGCGACGCGCAGGCCAAGCGCCTGAAACCGCTCGCGGCCTCCATTGGCGCTTCGCTCGTTCTTCCTTGCGATGTTGAAGAAGACGCGCAACTCGACGACACCTTCGCGGTGCTCAAGGCGGAATGGGGCCAACTCGATTTTCTCGTCCATGCCATCGCCCATTCCGACCGGAACGAGCTCAAGGGCCGCTACGTCGATACCTCGCGCGCCAATTTCGTCCGTAGCCTGAGCATTTCCTGCTATTCCTTCACCGCCGCGGCGCAGCGCGCGTCACAGTTGATGACGCCGCGCTCCAAAGGCGGCCGGGGCGGCTCGATGCTCACGCTGACCTATCTCGGCTCAACCCGGGTAACGCCGAACTACAACGTGATGGGCGTGGCGAAAGCCGGCCTTGAAGCAAGCGTGCGATATCTCGCGGCGGATCTCGGGCCTGGAGGCATCCGGGTCAACGCGTTGTCGGCCGGACCGATGCGCACGCTGGCTGGCTCGGTGATCGGCGAATCGCGCGGCATCTTCCGCTGGAACAAGGCCCATAGCCCGTTGCGCAAGAGCATCGAACTCGATCATGTGGGCAACTCCGCACTGTATTTGTTGAGCGATATGTCCGCCGGGGTCACCGGCGAAATTCATTTCGTCGATGCCGGATTTCATATCGTGGGCGTACCGCCCAGCAGCGATCTCAAAGGTTGGGTCGCATCCAACGGCGACAACGCCGAAGAAGAGGACAAGACAGATGCAAACGTGGCTTCGTAGCGGATCGCTGATCGCGCTTACACTCAGTGCGGGCATTTCCGCCGCACATGCCGGCTGGCAGGACGAAGCCTCGCGGTATGACGTGCAACGTATGTCGGCGCTCGAGGAATCCCGCTCGCACGGATTGTCGGAGGCAGCGGGCGGGCCGGATGCGGCGCTTGCCCATGCGGTGCTCGATGCCGCGCCCGTTGCGGTTTCGGAGCGCGCGCTCGCCGGAAGCTGGCGTTGCCGCACCATCAGGCTGGGCGGCATGGCGCCCGAAGTCGTGTATTCCTGGTTCAAATGCCGCGTCAGCGATCGCGGCGGCGCATTGATGTTCCAAAAAGTGTCCGGCACGCAAACGCTGAGCGGCCGGCTCTATCCGGGCGAATCCGGCGGCTATGTGCTCCTGGGCGCGCTCTCGGCAAAAGGCGAGCCGGTGCATCGCTATTCCGGCAACGGTCCTTCCGTCGGTGCTGCGGTCACACCCGACGACACGGTCGGTCTGCTCGTGGCAACGGGCCGTTCCAGCGCCCGGCTCGAGCTTCCCTATCCCGTGCAGGAGTCAGTGTTCGACGTGATCCAGATGAAGCGGTAGAGGATCGCGTCCGTGGATGGGGGAGCCCAGCCCATGCCTAAACGCAAAGGCGCAAAGGCGCTAACAAGAAGCTTCACCACAGAGAACACAGAGCAGGAAAGGCGCGCGAGCTCCGCATAGACCGTAAGGCAAGCCTGCGCGCGAAGGCGCGCAAAAAACTGCATTCCTTGGGGAAACCTGCGGGTTCGCTGCACGCAAATGTTTCTCTGTGTTCTCCGAGTCTCCGTGGTGAGAACTCTTCGCGTCATTGCGTCTTGGCGCTCTCCTTCGGGCCCGGTTCACATGCCGGACTTACACCGTTAGCCTTCTCGCGGTATTGCAAATCGGACTGCCGCAATGGCCGCATATTCGGAAACACCGCTGGCAAGAAAGCTCGGCATCAAACCGGGCGCTGTTCTCTTCACCATCACCGCGCCGGACGACTACCGCGACTGGCTCGCCCCATTGCCAGCCGGGGTGACGTTCGTTTCCAGACCGCGCGCCGGCCAATGCGATATCGTCCACATTTTCGCGTCGTCGCTGGATGTACTCGGCTGCGCGTTGTCCAGCGCGCGCGAGGCTATAAAGCCTGACGGCGCCATCTGGGTGTCGTGGCATAAAAAATCCGCGAAAATCCCGACGGATGTCACCGAAGGCGAGGTCAGAAAGCGCGCGCTTGCCACTGATCTCGTTGACGTCAAAGTCTGCGCGATAACAGAGATCTGGTCGGGGCTGAAGCTGGTGGTGAGGAAGCATTTGCGATGAGCTGCGGTCCGATCGGTCAATCGAAAAGCGCCGCTACAAGTTCGACGGCTGAGGAGACGAAGCGCACACCTCCGCGCGCCTCGGCAAAATCGGCGGCCAGTTCCGTGAGAATATCGGGATTGGCTATACAGCAGTTCGCGTGCGTTGCGACGCCCAACAGGATGCGATAGGTGGGCGTCCGTCGCAGCACCTCGAAAATCGCATCCCAGAATTCCGGAAAACCGTCATAAGCCGGTGGACGATTTATCGCGAGATCCATAACCAGCTCTTCGTTGCCCACCGACATGTGTGTGGATAATTCTTCTCCGCTTTTCAGAAACAAGCGATATTCACGTTGGCCCAGCAACGCCCGAGTTACGCCACGCCGTAATCCATGTTGCGCAGGTCCGTCAGCAGATCCGGACCGATGGGGTCCCAGCCAAGCTGCCGGCGCGTCAGCGCGCTCGAGGCCGCAAGATCGATCGCCGCCAAATTCGCGAGCAAGCCGAAATACTCCGGTGCCTCCTCCGCCGTGATCGATTCCACCGGCAGGTTCAGTCCCGCACCGATCACCTCGGCGATGTCGCGCATCGCAACGCCTTCCTCGCCGACCGCGTTGTAACGCGCGCCTGCCTGACCTTTCTCGAGCGCGAGCCTGAAAAGCCGAACGGCGTCGGAGACGTGAACAGCGGGCAGGCGGTTCTTGCCCTCTCCGACATAGGCCACCCGGCCTTTTTGCCGAGCCAACTGAATATGCAGTGCGATCCGACCTTGATGGCGCGTGTCGTGCACCTGTGAGAGACGCATCACCATCACGCGGCCACCTTTGGCGATGACTGCGTCCGCCGCTTCCTCCGAAGCTGCGCGGGCGTATTCGGCCGAGGTGACATGATCATCTGTCTCTATCGCCGGGCCGCCGGTCTTCGATCGCGCGAGGCCCGTGCCGGAGGAGATGACGAGCGGCCGGCTCGAGCCCGCCAGCACCTCACCCAGCGTCTCGATGACCCTGCGGTCGTCTTCGCTGTTCTTTTTCAAGTTGGAGAAGTCGTGGTTGAAAGCGGCATGGATGACGCCGTCGGCTGCCTTTGCGGCGGTGCGCAGACAATTCAGGTCGTTCACGTCGCCGCGGAAGACTTCCGCGCCGGCACGCGCAAGCGCTGCGGCGCCCGAGTCCGAACGGCTGAGGCCGACGACCTGATGGCCAGCGTTGATGAGTTCCGGAACGAGAAAGGAACCGATAAAGCCGGTTGCGCCTGTCAGGAACACCCGCATCCTTAACCTCCCGATCAGCTGAGCGCGACGCAGCCCGAAGCGACGACGGACATGCTTTCCGACGTTTTTCCGCTAGCCAGCCTTGAGCTGGCGCGCGGCCGCGTCAGCAGTGTCTTCGGGACGCGTATTGAAGGCGATCGCCGCACTTGGTGCCGCCTTATGGATGATGTTCACCACTGATTCGAACAATGCCAGGCTCTTGGGGGGCAGCCGGAGGCCGCCGCCGATCACAACACAGTCATAGGCGGCGCCTTTCAGCGCTGTTTCAAGCATTGCGATTCCGCCCGCGTCCGGCGTGATCATGCAGGTGTCGCCCTGCCAACCGCGTTCCTGGATCTTCGTAATCGCCACGGCGATGCCGGCGTTGATCTTGCCGGCATCGAAGCCGGGCGGCAGGGAAGGATCCGAAAAATCGACGGTTTCCGGCTTCTGGCCGACGAATAATACCCTGGCCATGAAACTTCTCCATTCAAGAGGTGGAACCGGCCGGGCATCCAACGTCGCTCAGCGGGTGAGTCTGCGTGGAGCCTCAAAAGCCATGATCATGCTTGCGCAGGCGCAAGCAAGTCACACGCGGCGATCACGCCGCATGAGCCTTTGCAGCTCTTGCGAATCGCTCAAACAGATAATGGCTGTCCATCGGGCCGGGCGATGCTTCGGGATGGTATTGCACCGAGAACACCGGCTTCCCTTCGAGCGCGATGCCGCAATTCGTGCCGTCAAACAGCGACACATGGGTTTCCTTCACGCCGGACGGCAGCGTTTCGCGGTCGACGGTGAAGCCATGGTTCATCGACACGATCTCGACCTTGCCGGTTTCGAGATCCTTCACGGGATGATTCGCGCCGTGATGGCCCTGCGCCATCTTGCGCGTCTGCCCGCCGAGCGCGAGGCCCAGCATTTGATGACCGAGGCAGATGCCGAACACGGGCAGGTCGGCGGCAAGGAGCGCCTTGATCGTGGGAATCGCATATGCGCCGGTTGCGGCGGGATCGCCGGGACCGTTGGAGAGCAGCACGCCGTCGGGCTCGTAACGAATGATGTCGTCGAACGTCGCCTCCGCGGGCAACACGACGATTTCCGCCCCGTGCCCCGCCAGTTGCCGCAGGATGTTACGCTTGACCCCATAGTCCAGAACGACGGCCCGCCAGCTCGCCTTTTCGGTACCGCCATAGCCCTTGTTCCAGGCCCATGGTGTCTCGCGCCAGGTGTAGGTCTGCCGGCAGCTCACCTCTTTCGCCAGATCGAGTCCCTCGAGGCCCGGGAAGGCGCGCGCGGCGGCGACGAGCGAATCAATATTGAGATTTCCGTCGGGCGCGTGCGCCACGACTCCATGCGGCATGCCTTTTTCACGGATATGGATGGTGAGGGCGCGTGTATCGATGCCGGCGAGCCCGGGAATGTTGTGAGATTTCAGCCAGCGGTCCAGCGTGGAGAGCGCCCGATAGTTGGATGGTTGTTCGGCGTCTGCGCGAACCACCAGCGCGCGCACAGCGGGGTTCAGCGATTCGATATCCTCGCCATTGGCGCCGACAATGCCGATATGGGGAAATGTGAACGCGACAATCTGGCCGGCATAGGAAGGATCGGACAGAATTTCTTCATAGCCTGTCATCGCAGTGTTGAAGCAGACTTCTCCGACTGCATGGCCTCCGGCACCGAATCCGATGCCCTCGAATACCGTGCCATCGGCCAGCACGAGTGCACCCCGCCCGCGTGAAAGCGTCGCCGCCGGGTAAGCGGCGGGTACGGGAGTGTCGACCGTCATCGGAATAGCCTCGGATTTTGCGGAAAATAAGAATGCCGGACCGGCGGGTCAAGCAGGCATTTTCCACAGCGAATTTCGTGTGCACCCGATGCCGCGAACCATGCAGCCTCAAGAAACTGCGCCTTTTCCACCGCAAGCCATCGCGCGCCGCTGCAATCCGCATCGGAAATGCGTTACAAGTTGATTCGCTGCTCGTGGCTGGGCCCGTACCGGTTTTGCATGAAAATCAGCGTCTTCGGCCTAGGTTATGTCGGCACGGTATCGGCTGCCTGCCTGGCCGCGCGCGGACACGAGGTCATCGGCGTGGATGTCAATCCCGCCAAGGTCGACCTCGTCCGGGCAGGCGCGGCACCGATTGTAGAAGATGGCCTCGCTGACCTCATAAGAGGCTCATCCGCACAGGGCCTTTTGCGGGCGACGACCAGTGCCGACGAAGCCGTCGCCGGCAGCGATATTTCCCTGATCTGCGTCGGCACGCCCAGCGCGCGCAATGGAAACCTCGATACGCGGGCGCTGATCCGCGTTGCCCGGGAAATCGGTGTGGCGCTTGGAAGCAAAGCGCCCGGGCACATCGTCGTCGTGCGGTCCACGCTTCTGCCGGGAACATTTCGCAACGTCGTCGTGCCCGAGATCGAGAACGCGTCACGCCGCAAGGCAGGTATCGACTTCAAGGCTGCGATCAACCCGGAATTTCTGCGCGAGGGCAGCGCCGTCGACGATTTTCACAATCCCGAAAAGACGGTCGTCGGTGCAGATGATGCCGACGCGGCCGAATCGATCATGGATCTCTACAGAGGATTGCCGGGCAAGCGCATCAAGGCATCGCCAGAGGTCGCGGAACTGGCAAAATATGTCGACAATGTCTGGCACGCGCTGAAGATCGGCTTTGCCAACGAGGTCGGCAACATTTGCAAATCGCAAGGCATCGACAGCCACGCGGTGATGGACGTATTTCTCAACGACCGCAAACTGAATATCTCTCCGGCCTATCTGAAGCCGGGATTTGCGTTCGGCGGCTCGTGCCTGCCGAAGGATACGCGCGCCATCGCTTATCTGGCGCGCGTGTGTGATCTCGAGCTGCCGCTCCTGCAGTCCATCCTTCCGAGCAACCATCGGCAGATCGAGCGGGCTCTGGAGTGGGTGCTTTCCTTCGGCAAGCGCCGTGTTGCGCTTCTCGGCTGCGCGTTCAAGGCCGGCACGGATGATCTGCGCGAAAGCCCCTACATCATTCTGGCCGAACGGCTTCTCGGCAAAGGCTGTGAAATCCGCATCTTCGATAACAATGTCCGGCTTTCGATGCTGATGGGCGCGAACAGGGATTACATCCATGCGACGATTCCGCACATCGCGAAGCTGCTGGTGGCCTCCGGTGCGCAAGCAGTAGAAGACGCCGATCTCGTGATCCTGACTGCTGCGGCGCCGGAATATGTGGGCGCCGCTAAACATCTCCGGCAAGACCAGATCCTGCTCGATTTCGCTCATGCTCCGGAGCTGAGCCACATCTCCAATTATGATGGTGTAAACTGGTAGTGCCCCACCGCGTCCTCATCATCGTGGAGAATCTGCCCGTGCCCTTCGACCGGAGGGTGTGGTCGGAGGCCCGTACGCTGCGCGATGCCGGCTATGATGTTTCGGTGATCTGCCCGAAAGGGAAGGGCGCCACGGCCGACTTTGAAATCCTCGACGGCATACACATCTTCCGCCATCCCCTGCCATTCGAGGCGCAGGGAGCCCTCGGTTACATGCTTGAATATACGACTGCTCTGTTCTGGGAGCTCCTTCTCGCTATCAGGGTGTATCGGCGGCGCGGTTTCGATGTCATCCAGGCCTGCAATCCGCCCGATCTCATCTTTCTGGTCGCTGCCGTCTTCAAGCTGATGTTCGGCACGCGATTCATCTTCGATCACCACGACATCAATCCGGAGCTCTACGAAGCAAAATTCGGCCACCGAAATTTTCTCTGGAAGATCGTAGTGTTTCTCGAGCGCCTCAGCTTCTGGCTCGCGGATGTCTCGATCGCGACGAATCAGTCATACCGGGCCATCGCGATCGAGCGCGGCGGCATGGCGCCGGAAAAAGTGTTCGTCGTCCGCTCCGGCCCCGACCTCGCACGAATCCGCAATCTGCCGCCTGACCCCGTGTGGAAAAACGGGCATGCGCATCTCGTCGCCTATGTGGGCGTTATCGGCCGACAGGAGGGGCTCGACCTTCTGCTCAAGGCGGCAGCTCACATCCGCGACGTCCGTTTCAGGAACGACATTCAGTTTGTCGTCGTCGGTGATGGGCCGGAAGCGAGCACAATCCGGGCGCTGGCACACGAAATGAAGCTCGATGCGTGCATCACCTTCACGGGCAGGGCCGACGACGCCACGCTCTTCTCGGTGCTGTCCACCGCGGATGTCTGCGTCAATCCCGACAGGCCCAACGCCATGAACGACAAATCGACCATGAACAAGATCATGGAATATATGGCGCTCGGCAAGCCGATCGTGCAGTTCGATCTCACGGAGGGCCGCTACTCGGCGCAGGAAGCCTCCCTGTACGCGCGTGATGTGTCCGATTTCGGCGACAAGATTGTCGCGCTTCTCGACGATCCGCAGACGCGAGCCGCCATGGGCGCGTTCGGCCGCAAGCGCGTGGTGGACGAGCTTGCCTGGCCGCACGAACGGCCGAAGCTGCTGGCGGCCTATGAAACGGCTCTTGGAGCCCGCGATGTCCGGCCGATCGTTCTGGGCGGCGCGAGAGAGATTAGCCAGTGATTACCGGAAAGTCCGCACGACGGGTCTCGCCACGGCGATCGGCGGATCATCAGGTGTGATGTCGTCCGGACAGATCGGCTGGTATTTGCGCCGTTTGGCGCGCATGTCTGCGCCGGAGATCGCTCATCGTGTGATCGAACAGGCAAGGCGTACGGCAGATGTGAGATCGCAGCGACGCTGGTCGGACTTCGGCCATTTCGGCGGGGAGTTTCGGGGCCTGCCCGGATCGGTTGCGTCGCGCGTCGAAACCTTGCGCCCCCATATTGAGGGCGAGGTCGCACGCTTGCGGGAGAGAGACTTCCGATTGCTCAACCAGCAATGGCCCCCAACGCGATGCTGGGATGAAGTTTGGCAGCTCGATCCTGTAACGCTCACCCAGTGGCCCGGCGCCGGCACATTCGCTTTTCATTCGGCATATCGCCACCGGCCCGACAAGGGCGACGTCAAATTCGTTTGGGAGATCAACCGGCTTCAGTTTCTTCCCGTTCTGGCATTGGCAAACGAGCTCGATCTGCTGGACCATGTCCTTCAGTCCTGGATGGCGAACAATCCGCCGTTTCAGGGGATCAACTGGAGCAGCGGCATCGAGGCGGCGTCACGCGTGATGTCGTTGCTGGCTGCACTTGCATTCATCGGCCCGGAAGTGTGCGACGGCCTTCGTTCCCGCATGCGTTGTTTTCTGGATGCGCATCTCTTCTGGATTCATCGATACCCTTCACTCCATTCCTCGGCGAACAACCATCGCGTGGCGGAGCTCGCAGCTCAGTTTCTGGGCGCACTCTGTGCGCCCGGACTGACAGACTCGGCGGCTCTGCTCATCTCGGCCCGCAATGGCCTGGAAGATCGCATGCAGCAGATTTTTCATGTGGACGGTGTTGGAGCCGAACAATCCGTGGCCTATGCGACCTATGCCCTGGAATGGCTTGCGCTCGCCGGCATTGCGGGCGACTCAATGGGCGTTGGCTTCAGCGCTGCGTACAAGGCGCGCGCTGCCGGTGCGGCCGACCATTTGCGTTGGCTGATGGACGATCTCGCTTGCACCCCTGCCATAGGCGACGGCGACGAGACCCGCGTGCTGGCGCTGAAGCGCGAGCCGGAAAAACGCTATGCTGCCTCCGTTGTCTCGCTTGTCGCGCGCTGGCTCGGGCGGGCGGAATTGCTGCCCCCGGCAACCGACGTGCATATCCGCGATCTGTGGGGCGTGGCTGACCTCGAATCGGCTCAACCGGCGCCTCTCGGAATGCGTGTCTTTTCCGAAGGCGGCTATACCGCATTTCGCCGGAGCACCCCGTGCGGTACGCTTGTGTGCGTGCTCGACCATGGACCGCTTGGTTTTGAATCCATTGCGGCCCATGGCCATGCCGACGCCCTTAGCGTGTGGATTTCGTGGGGCGACGAGCCGATCTTCGTTGACGCTGGAACCTACCTTTATCATTCAGGCGGAAAGTGGCGCGATCATTTTCGTGCGACGCATGTCCACAATACGCTTTCCATCGAAAACGCAGACCAAAGCACGATTGCCGGACCGTTCAACTGGTCGCGCCGTGCGCAGGCGAGGATTGTCGAGCGATCCGCATCGGCCATTGCGGCTGAGCATGACGGCTATCTTGGCGCCTTTGGCGTGGTGCACGGCCGCGCCGTTACGATGGAATCGTCCGGACAGTTCGTCGTCGGTGACATGCTGACCGGCAGTCCTCGTCGTTCAGGCCTCAAATGGAAAGTCGGTTATATGCTCGCGCCCGGGCTTCGGGTTGAAAGCGCTGATCGAGCTGCGGTCGTGACGACCGCAAAAGGACGTGCGTTGCGCCTTGCGGTCGAGCATGGCCCCGCCCCTCAACATGACAGCGGAAGCTCCTATTCGCCCACATTCGGGCGAATGGCGGAAACCGGCAGGCTTACATTCTGCGGCAATATCCCGAATGATTCCCGGTGTGTATTGCGCCTGAGGTTCGAGCCTTTGATCGATGGATGAAGCGCAAAAACATTTGCCTGATGCCATTTCCCGCGCCCGGACGCCCGGCAATATCCGCGTGTTTCACATCATCCACTCTCTTCATGCGGGAGGAACCGAGCGACAGCTGCTGGAACTGCTCAGGGGGCTTGAAACAAATGAAAAAGTAACCTGTGAGGTCGCGGTTCTGTCGACGGATGTGCATTTTGAGGGCGCTGCGCGGCTGGCGTGCCGGATCCACTACCTCCCCCGGCGCACCCGCTATGACCTGTCGATATTCTCCCGGCTGAACACGATCATCCGGGATTTTCGCCCGCACATCGTGCATTCCTGGGGCTCCATGTGCTCCGTATATGGCGCGCCCCTCGCAAAGCTTGCGGGAGCCCGATTTGTCAACGGTTATGTCCGCGCCGCGGCGGCAACGCTAGGCTTTCGCGATCGCGATTATTTTCGCGGCAAGCTCACAACGCCGTTCTCCGATATTGTGGTGGCCAATTCGCGGGCCGGGCTGGCCGCGTATGGCGTGTCCGTCAAAAAGGGCGTCTGCATCCATAACGGCTTCGACCAGCACCGACTCGATGACCTCCCGCCTCCGGCGGCTACCCGCAGAGCGCTCGGCATCTCAACCACACACATCGTGGGCATGGTGGCGTCGTTCAGCGACTTCAAGGATTACGATACGTTCTTTCAGAGCGCCGGAAAGGTGCTGGCAGTGCGAGACGACGTGTCGTTCGTCGCGGTCGGAGACGGTATCCACTTCAGGCGATTCAAAGCGATGTATCCGGCAGCGCCGCATCCGCGCATCAAGTTTCTCGGCCGTCGTCAGGATGTGGAGAGCATCGTCAGCACATTTACAATCGGCGTGCTGACCTCCAACATCCGGCTGCATGGCGAAGGCATCGCCAACGCGTTGATGGAATGCATGGCGCTCGGCAAGCCCGTGATTGCGACCGATTGCGGAGGAAACAACGAGCTCGTGGAGGAAGGCCAATCAGGATTTCTCATCGCCGCCGGCGACGCCGACGGGTTGACCGATCACATCATTCTACTGCTGGACGATCCTTCGCTGGCGTTGCGACTTGGCGAAAATGCCCGCTGCCGCATTCGTAAGGAGTTTAGCCTGGAACGGATGACGCAGGCGCATGTGGCTCTGTACGAATCGCTTACTGGGTCACGGCGCCAATGACACAAGACGGTCCATCAGTCGCAGCGCGCCATAAGCCGCGTGTGATGCTGGTTGGTCCCTGGCCCCCGACGAAGGGCGGCGTCACGACATTCATGCTGAACGTCGCAGACTCGCAACTGGCGGAGCAATATGAATTTCTTCGCTTTTCGACTTCACGGCCGTTGAAGAACAAATTGTCGCGCACCTATGGCTATCGTGCGATGTTCAGTGCCGGACTTTACCGCTTCTGCGTGAGTGCCCTTACGACTCTTTGGCATGTTCTCAAGTTTCCGTTTGCCGTCCTGATCCGAAAACCCGACGTCGTGCAGGTCCAGGCTTCGGATTTTCAGGCGTTCTGGGAATCGGCCCTCTATGTGGGAATGTGCCGCGCAATGCGGGCCCCGGTGCTCATGCGGATCGGTGGATCGTTTGACCACTTCTATAGCAGTTCGTCAGGCAGAGCGCGGGCAATGATTAGCCACGTTCTGTCCTGGCCGGACCGTGTCGTCGTCCAAGCGGAATGCTGGGCTGAATTCGTTGGTGTCTGCGGGCCCGAAGCAGACATTGTTGTCGTTCCTAACGCCGTGGCCGACGCGTTTGCCTCCATCGCACCAAAGCAACGGAAGCCCGAGACCGTTTGTCTATTTATCGCCGGCACCGAAGCAATCTGGAAAGGTGTCGATGAGGTCATCGCCGCCATCCACATTCTTAGAGCGAGTGGCAATTCCGTTCTATTTCGCATTCTCGCAGCGTCGGACGATTTGAGGCGGAGATTCGAAAGCGAGGGGCTGATGGACGTCGTTCGAATGGACGGCTTCGTCGACAGGGATGGTATGATCGCGGCGATGCATGACTCGGACATATTCCTGCTTCCTTCATACGGGGAAGGATTTCCGAATTCGCTGCTGGAGGCGATGGCCGCCGGGCTGGCCGCAATCGTCACGCCCGTGGGCGCAGTTCCGGAGATTGTCGATGGGGGCTGTGCCGTCATCGTTCCCGTCAGAGACGCGAAGGCGCTCGCATTCGCAATTGAATGTCTTGCGAACGACCAGGCCTGGCGCGAGCAAATCGCATCGGCGGGACGCGCTCGTATCCTGTCGCGTTTTGTGCAAGGTGTGGTACTGCCAGTATTGGGCGAAGCGTGGCAATCGCTGATTGACGCACGCTTAGATCGTTCCGCCGCCTGAGACGGCGCTGTCCAGGGGGCTGGCTGGAAAAGTCGTCGCACCTTTCACAGCGCGAGTCGCATGGAGCCCTTCAACTCCGCTCGGTCTGAACGTCCTCAGAAACATCTCCAGATTCACGAGCGTCCACAGAATCCGCTCGTGGTTGTACCGGCCTTCGAAGTGTTCTTGCAGATAGCCTGTGAGGGCAGAAGCTTCGCAAATGCGTGCTACCTGCGATGATTCGCTCGTCAGCATGTCGCGCAGGAGGTCGCGGTGCCGGCCGCGAAACCAGGCGTGGAACGGCACGCGGAAGCCGATTTTCCGCCGATGAAGGATTTCGCTCGGCAATATGTTGCGCAAAGCCGCGCGCAGAACGCGCTTGCCGCCGCGGCCGCCGATGAGAAATCGGTCAGGGATACGTGCGGCGGTCTTTGCGAGCTCGGTATCCATGAACGGCATGCGCCCCTCGACGGAGCCTGCCATCATCATGCGGTCTCCGCGTTCGAGGAGATTGTCGGCGAGCCACGATGTCTGATCGAAGAACAGCATGCGTCTGAGGGGCGAGGCGCTCTCGAGCAGGAAAGGCAGTCGGTCGGGAGGCGCGAGGGCCTTATTTTCACCGAGAAGGCGCAAACGATCGACACCGGAGAGGGTGCCAAACCACGCGCGCATTCGCGTTGACGCATCGCGTTCCCCAAGGATGCGCGCCAGAATTTGCAGCCGCCGCGCACCATAGGGCAGGGCGCGCGCCAGCGAAGCGGCGAGCCTATTGTGAACGCCTGGCGGAACGAGCTGTTGATACAGCGTAACCCAGCCTTCGGCGCGGTGCTTTGGATAGCCGCCCAGCATTTCGTCGGATCCCTCGCCGGTCAGGACCATCTTCACGACACGCGAAGCGTCCTGGGACAACATCAGGATTGGGATGTCTGATGCCTCGCTGACGGGCGCGCCCCTGTGGTGGATGGCAAGCGGCCAGTGGCTTAGGAACGAGTCCGAATCCACGACAAGCTCGTTATGTTCCGTGCCGAACCGAGCGGCGACATCGCGCGCGTAATTCAGCTCCGAGTGCGTGTTGTCGCTGAATCCGACAGAAAACGTCCGCACGCGACCGCCGCGCCGTGCCATGGTTGCGACGATCGCTGAGGAATCGATTCCGCCCGAGAGGTACGCGCCATAGGGTGCGTCGCTGCGCATGCGGATGCGGACGGACTCCTCGAGTACCCCAGAAAGGGCCTCCGTCGCATCCTTGAAATTTGTAATGTCCGGTTCGACATGGGCGAGTGGCGGCAGGTAGTAGCGTGTTGCGACGAATTTTCCCCTCCTCCAGATCGCATATGATCCCGGCTGAAGTTTGCGAATGGATTGAAAAAAGGTGTGGGGTCCGGGAACATATCGGTTGAGCAGATACTGATCGATTGCTGCGGGATCTATTTGACGGGAAACGTCCGGGAACTGGAGAATCGGCTCGATCTCCGAGCTGAAAAGAAGAAGGTTGTCCCCTTCCATCAGGAACAGGGGCTTTTTTCCGAACGGATCGCGGGCAAGAAGAAGTGTTTGTGAGGCGGCATCCCAGAGTGCAAAGGCGAACATGCCACGCAGCCGGTCGAGAGCCGAATATCCCCAGGCACGCCACGCCTCGACGAGCACTTCCGAATCAGACTGGGTGTGAAACACATGGCCGAGGGCGCGCAGCTCGTCGCGCAACTCGATGTAATTGTAGATTTCACCGTTGTAGACAAGAGTGACGTCGCCATCTGCGCTGCGCATCGGCTGCATG
>Ga0302324_100015660_pt1 | contig 15194 bp, 12 predicted proteins | sample Palsa_T0_1_FD_201949 | JGI IMG/M metagenome (GOLD analysis project Ga0302324, IMG submission 201949) | Peat permafrost microbial communities from Stordalen Mire near Abisko, Sweden - Palsa_T0_1 | ecosystem: Environmental > Terrestrial > Soil > Palsa > Peat permafrost | place: Sweden: Abisko...
CTCCGGACGAGCGCCTGCATGGACGTTCGCTCGTCCGCGCTCAGCCCTTCGCTCAGGGGACGGCCGGACAAGTGCGGCTCCACAGCTGTCTGCGCCACGAGGATGGCTTCTGATCGGCCCTCGGCGACGCCGCGCTGGCGGGCCTCAGAGCGGTAGCTCCAGGCCAGAATGAGGCCGAGCAGGATGATCGGCACCAGGCTGATGGCGGCGTACGCCGCGATCAGCTGGACGAGCGAGCGATGGGTGGCCAGGCGGGGCCGCGCTGAACGACGGCGATCCGAAGAGGAGGCACGGCGCAAGGTTGTGCTGGCCATCGTTGCCTCCCGGGACTCGGCCAAATTCTTCGAAGCCTTGCCCTGGCGAAATGGTAACGATCCCGGGTGGCCGGCCGGTTGCAGAAGGGTCGCTGAACTGGTGCGGCGCGCAGACGCCGGCGCTCAGACGCCCAGCTCAGACGCCAACTCAGACGCCCAGCAGCTCACGGGCGTGGGCGCGGGCGACGTCGCTGTCCGGATGCCCTGACAGCATCCGAGACAGCTCGATCACCCGTGCCTCACCCTCGACGGGGAAGGCCGACGTGAGCGTCCGACCCCCGATCTCGTCCTTCTGCACGGTTATCTGCTGGTCGGCTCTGGCCGCCACCTGGGCCAGGTGGGTCACCACCAGGACCTGACGGGAGCGGGACACCTCGCCCAGCGCGGACCCGAGCGCAAGCGCGGCGGCTCCCCCGACCCCGGCGTCCACCTCGTCGAAGACCATCGTCTGCGGGCCTCCCATGGCGACCAGGCGAATGGCCAGCATGGCCCGGGCCAGCTCCCCGCCCGAGGCGGCCTTGGCCAGCGGAAGGACCGGCTCGCCGACATTGGCGCCGAGGGCAGCCTCGATCGGGTCCCCCGCGCCCGCCGGGCCAACCCGCATTTCGACCCGCGCCCCGGCCATGGCCAGATCGGCCAGGCGCTCCCCCACCAGCGCGCCGAAGCGCGCGGCCGCCTTGGTCCGCACCAGCCGTACCTTCTCCTCGGCCTGCGCCAGCTCCTTGACCAGCCTGGCGCGCTCGGCCTCCAGGCGGGCCGCCTTCTCCTCGGCGTTCTCCAGATCGTCGAGGCGGGCGGCGGCGTCCCGAGCGAACACCATCACTGCCGCCAGGTCGGCTCCGTACTTGCGGCGCAGATCGGACAGCAGGCGCCGGCGCTCCTGGACTTCGACGAGTCGTTCGGGGTCGTCTTCCCATCCCTCGACGACGTCGCGCAGGGCGCGGCCGACGTCGGAGAGGTCGATGGCCGACGCGTTGATCCGTTGGCGGTAGTCGTCAAAGGCCTCCCGTCCGGCCAAGAGGCCGGCTGCTTCGGCCAGGCGGGCCAGGACGCCATCGCCGCCGCCCCCACCGTCGCTGGCGTTGCCCGAGGTCGCTTCCAGAAGCTCCCATGCGTGCGCCGCCGCCTCGCGATGAGCGCCGGCGTCGGCCAGGCGCATCTCGGTATGCCGTAACTGGTCGTCCTCGTCGGGGTCGGAGAGATGGGCGGCGGAGATCTCGGCCACCTGGTAGCGCAGGACGTCGGCCTCGCGGGCCCGCTGCTGCTCGTCGCCGCCGAGTGCCCCGACCGCGGCGTCCAGGGCGCGCAGCCCGGCGCGCAGCTGCTGCATGGGCGTCAGATCCGTGCCGGCGTAGGCATCAAGAACGGCGCGTTGCGCCGCCGGCGTGACCAGTGACTGATGGGCGTGCTGCCCGTGGATCTCGACGAGCTCGGAGGCGATTTCGGACAGCGCGCTCACCGGTGCCATCCGTCCGTCGATCCACGCCCGGGAACGGCCCTCGGCCGGCACGGCGCGAGCGATGACGATCTCGCGCTCCCCTTCGGATGTCTCGCGAAGGAACCGCGCTTCGACCAGCGCCTCGGTGGCCCCGGCCCGGACAAGCGTGGGCGTTGCCCGACCCCCGAGGACGAGTTGGAGCGCCTCGACCACCAGCGTCTTGCCCGCGCCCGTTTCGCCGGTGAGGGCCGTCATCCCACCCTCGAAGGAGAGCGACAGATCCTCGATCACACCGAGATCGCGCACGCGCAGATCGGTGAGCATCGGTCCTACTGCTCGCGATCTGCCAGGAGCCGGAAGCGCAACAGCGCGCCGAAGCCATGGGGGTCGTTGCGCACCACCCGCACCGGACGCTTCGGCACGGTGCAGGTCACGGTCGAACCGGGGTTCAGGCGTCCTATCTCCTGGCCGTCGATTACCAGGGCGGCGGCCCGATCAGGGGCGATCGTGACCGTGACCCGCTGCGTGTCGGTCAACACGAGGCTGCGATCGAGGGAAAGGTGCGGGGCCACCGGCGTGACCACCATGGCCCGCAAGCCCGGCGAGAGGATGGGGCCACCGGCAGAGAGGTTGTACGCCGTCGAGCCCGTCGCGGTGGCGATGATCACGCCGTCGGCCGAGTAGGTGAACACGTTCTCCCCGTCGATGGACGTGGCGAGGCGGACGGTGTGGCCGAAGTCGATCTTCTCGAGGACGACCTCGTTGAGGGCAAGTTGGGTCGCGATGGCATCTGTCCTTGAACGGTCGACGATCTCGACTTGGAGTGCACACCGGGACTCGATCACCGCCTTCCCCGCAAAGACGCGCGTCAGCGCCACCCGGACCTGATCGGGCACGAGGTCGGGCAGGTAGCCGAGACGCCCGAAGTTCACACCGAGGACGGGGACGTCCTCGGTCCAGGCCAACCGGACGACCCGGAGGAACGTCCCGTCGCCGCCCATGCTGACGGCCACCGTCGATCCCGCCAGGTCGACATCGGCGAGATCCCGCTCGGCACCGGCCTCGGTGACCCGGTTGGGTGCGCTGAACTGCAAGATGCGTGCCGTGTCGCCGTGCGCGGCGAGCCACTCCGCCGTATCGAGGGCGAGCGCCAGCGCGTCGGGGCGCTCGGGATGCACGAGGAAGGTGGCCGTCGACATGATCAGTGCCCCTCGGTCAGGCCTCGCCGGCGGGGTCACGACGGGAAGCCGCCTCGCCGACGGTGTCGGACAGGAGGCGGCCCACGTCAAGGGCGACGTCCGCGGTGGCGCCTTTGTCCGCGGCTGTGGCCGTTCCGGTGGCGGTGGCTTTGCGGGCATGCACGAGGAACTCGACATTGCCGGCGGGGCCGGTCAGGGGGGAAACCATTGCCCCCATGATGCCGGTTCCGGCGTCGTGAAGGGCGGACGTCACCCTTTCGAGCGCGGCGAGCCAGACGGCGGGGTCCCGCACCACGCCCTTGCCCCGGGCGACCACGACCCGTCCGGCCTCGAATTGGGGTTTGACCAGGAGAATCAGGTCGGCGTCGGGCCGGCCCAGCGGTCCGCAGAGGGCGGGGACGACCGTGACCAGCGAGATGAACGACAGATCGGCCGTGATCAGCGAACAGGCCTCGAAGGAGCTGTCGCGCTCCCGTAGTCCCTCCGGGGTGAGCGTGCGCACGTTGACCCGTTCGAGAACCGTGACCCGCACATCGTGGCGCAGCCGCTGGTCCAGCTGCCCGTGCCCGACGTCGACCGCATAGACGTGGCTTGCCCCCCGCTGGAGCAGGCAGTCGGTGAAGCCCCCGGTGGACGCACCCGCATCGAGCACGCGCCGGCCGCTGGGGTCGACCGAGAACCGCGTGAGGGCGGCGTCGAGCTTCTGTCCACCCCGGCTGACGAACGGCGCCGGGGGCCCGAGGAGGGTGACCGGCTCGTCGGGTGCCACCAGGCGGGCCGCCTTCTCGGCCTGCGTCCCAGCCACCAGAACGATGCCGGCGGCGATTGCCCCTTGGGCCTCGTTGCGGTTGGCGACGAGGCCGCGGCGGACGAGCTCCGTATCGAGCCGCCGGCGGGACCCAGAGCTCAGCTGTTCGACCCCGAGGTGCTCGGAGCTGCCTTCTTGGCCGCCGGGGCCTTCTTGGCGGGGGCCTTCTTGGCGGGGGCCTTCTTGGCGGCCGGAGCCTTCTTGGCGGCCGACTTTGCGGTGGCCTTCTTGGCCGCCGTGGCTTTCTTGGCGGGAGCCTTCTTGGCGGCCGACTTTGCGGTGGCCTTCTTGGCGGCGGCCCTCTTCTTGACGCCAGAGGGGGCAACCTTCTCGGCCGCGCTGCGTGCCGCCTTGGCTCCCTTCGAAGCCTGTGCTGCCGCGCCCGCCGTGGCACTGCGTCCGGCCTCGGCCGAGCGCTTCAGCAGGTCGGACACCTGGCTGGCCAGCGACTCGAGGGAGGAGGCATCGATCTTGCTCAGCTGGGTCGCCACCTCGTTGCGCACCAGATCGAGGATCTGCTCGCTTGTCTTACGGCTCCGTTCAACCAAATTGTCCACCCACTCCTGTGCTTGCTCGCGCTGGATGTCGCCGGCACTCACGAGTTCCCGGACGATCTCTTCGGCGCGGGCGCGTGTGACCTGGCCCAATACCGTACCGGCATCGAGGTACTTCTTGATCCGTTCATTGTTTGCCATGAAACAATAGTATATTCTATGCTAGCTGTTAGCAAGCAGTTTGTCCGGGACCGCCGTCACCCTTCCTTGCCGGCCAGGGTGTCGTGCACCAGGGCGGACAGGTCGGCCGACACCGAGGCGGGGGCGGGATCCGTGGGGACCTGGGCGGCCGCCGTCACACCCGACAGCACCAACGCGAACGGTATCCCGAGTTGCTCGGCCAACGCCCCGTCCGTGGACGGTCGATCCCCCACCATCATGGAGAGGTCCTTCGCCCGGGACTTGATCGCCGCCGCGGTGGGGAGGTGCGGCTTCCCGGCAATCTCGGGAGTGGTCTCGGCGGCCGTCGCCACCGCGGCCAACAGGGCACCGCAACCGGGCGAGAGCCCGTGCGGCGTGGGATGGGTCGGATCCTCGTTCGTCCCGATCAGGCGCGCCCCGGCGCGCACGGTACGAGCCGCTTGATCGATGGTGTCGAACGTGAAAGACCGGGTCCATCCGACGACGACCGCGTCGGCGGAGCCGGATTGGACCACCGTGACCCCTCGTGCCGCAAGCGCCTCGCGCACACCGTCGTCCGCCACGACCAAGGCGGTCGACCCGACAGGGAGCATGGCGGCGGCGACGTCAGCCGAGCTGAGGAGGTCGGCTTCCGTCGTCGTGATGCCGCAATTGGCGAGCCGTTGGTGCAACTCCGCCCGGGTGGGTGCCGAGTTGTTCGTCGCGAAGAGCACGCGCACGCCGGCGGCGCGGAGCGAATCGACCGCGTGGCCGACAGCACCGATCGGCTCCCCCGCCAACCAGATCACGCCGTCGAGGTCGATGACCCACGTCCCGTGGAGGTCGGAGGGCGAGGGGTGCGTCGAGGGCGATCCCGGCATGGGCGCAGGCTAGTGGCCACCGGGCCGCACATTCCGGCTGGTCACCGTCCGCAGCGCGCCGCGTCGACCCCGGGGCGCCAATTCGTGCCGGTCAGCGCCCCAGCCCGGTGCGGCTCTCCTTCTTCTCCTTCTTCGCCTCCCGCTTTTCCTTGAGGGACTTGCCGGGTTTCTTTCCGGCGGGCTTCTGGGGTGACTTCTCGGGCATGTGGCTCTCCTTCGTGTTCGTTGCTGGCGTCGTCTTCGGTGCAGGCAACGGCAGCAAGCAGAGCGGTCATCGATGCCGGGGCCACGCGGATGGCCGAGTCCCAATGCCGTCAGGCAGCGTCAGGCTACCCGCGTGCGGCGTTGCTTCGCCGCCGGGCCACATTCGCCGGCCCCTGACCGGGTCAGCCGCCCATGTTCACGGCATTGACCTTGTGCAACCGCAAGGTGACCGCCACCCGGGACTCACCGGGTTGATCGTGTACGCGCAGGTCGGCGTGGTATTTGGCGCCGACCCTGTCCGCGAACAGATACTCCGGGTCCGGCTCGACGAGGGCCTCCCCGCGGAGCTCGAGGTAGCGGAAGGTGTTCGCCACATCGAGGATGAACAGTGTGCACTTCGGGTAACGGACGAGGTTCTTCACCTTCTGGCGGCTGTCATTCAGAGACAGGCGGACCGTCCCGTCCTCGGACAGGAACCAGACCTCGGAGAGCTGCGGGTAGCCATCGGCACCGATCGTCGCCAGCGTGGCCACTCTGGCCTCGAGCAGATCGCTGTGGGATGCGGGTATCAGTGACATGGCTCCACTCCCCATTGTCGGATGGCGGTCATCGGGCGGCATCGCCCTGCCGGTAGGGGCGGGTGGCTTGGTCGAGCTCGTCCTTGAGCTCGGGCGACAGGACGTAGTCGGAAGCGGCCAAGCTGGCGTCGAGCTGGTCGGGCCGGCTGGCGCCCACGATAGGTGCCGTCACGGCCGGATTGGCCAGGACCCACGCCACGGCGAGGGTCACCAGCGCCACGCCTTCGCGTTCGGCAACCTTGCGCAGCTCCTCGACCGTCGCGAATTCCCGATCGTGCCAGTACCGGTCCTGGTAGACCCCGGCTGCGTTGCCGAGTGCGAATCGCGAGCCTTCGGGCGGCGGCTGGGAGGGATTGTGCTTTCCCGACAACAGGCCACCGGCTATCGGGTTGTAGGGGATGATCCCCAAGCCCTCTTCGGCGCAGAGCGGGATCAGTTCACGCTCGATCTGACGGAAGAGCAGGTTGTAGCGGGGCTGGACCGAATCGAATCGCACCACGGAGCGCGTATCGCTCCGTCCGAGGGCCCGCGCCACCTGGTAGGCCATGAAGTTGGAGCAGCCGACGTAGCGGACCTTCCCGGCGCGGACCAGGTCATCCAGCGCGTCGAGTGTTTCGTCGATCGGTGTCCCGGGGTCCGGGCCGTGCAGCTGATAGAGATCGATGTAGTCGGTGCCGAGGCGGCGCAACGAGCCTTCCACGGCCTCGAGGATGTGCTTTCTGGAATTGCCCTGCTCCCAGGCCGCGGGCCCCATGCGCCCGAAACACTTGGTCGCGACCACGTACCGATCTCTCTTGCCGTGCAGCCAGCGCCCGACGATCTCCTCCGTGCGGCCAACGGTCGGGAGTCCACCGCCGAGCGGATAGACGTCGGCCGTGTCGATGAACGTGATGCCGCCCTCGGTCGCTCGGTCCAGAATGGAAAAGGACACGGCCTCGTCACACTGGAGACCGAAGGTCATCGTGCCGAGACAGAGGTTGGATACGAGTAGGCCGGTGCGCCCCAGTCGAACATGCTTCATGGCCCCACGCTAATGCCGGAGGCGTTGCTGCGGCCCCCCGGTGGGACTACTCGTATTCGAATTGCCCTGGAGATTCCTCGGCCGCTCCCCCGCTGCCGCGCGAGGAGGCATCGCGTTGGCGCTCGGGATCCATGGAGACGTAACGATTCAGCGCGTCGAGCGTTGCCCTGGCGGCCGAGACGAGGTCGCTGTCAGCACGAGCAATACCCATACGGTCATCGTCGTCGGACAGCGACCGTAACGCGACGATGACCGAACATCCGATAACTGTTTGGACCTGGGTCACGCCCATTAGATAAAAGGGGATGACGTTCCCGAGGTCGCGCAGGGCGGCAAGTGTCGCCTCCGCCCCTCCGATCAGCGGCCCGCTGCCGGCACGGCCGACGCCGATGCGACCGGCGTAGCTGAGGTGGACTTCGCTGATCCCGTCGTGTTCGTTGAACTCCGCCACGGACAAGTTGATCCGAGCACCGTTCCCCGTCCGTACCGGGGCGGCGGCAGACGCCTCCTCCAGAATGACAGCGGCATCCGGGAAGTAGAGACTGGTCACTTGCACCGCGCTCTCACGGACGGCCTCGGGGTCGTAGTTCCGGATGGTGAGCACGACTGCTTCGACTTCACCGTTCTCCCGGTGGTTGATGCCGACGTTCACCACTCCGGGAAGGGAGCGAAGTTCGAGCTCGAAGTCCTCCTCGATTGTCGACGTCATCCGAGCACGATGCCTTTCTTCTCGTAGAGCCGCCCGTCGGCGATGCGGTAGAGCTCGGCGGGGTCGGTCGAATCACCGGGGGAGGTGGCGGTGCCGACCGAGAAGTCGAGCTCCGGAATGGACACGAGAAGGGATCGTAGGCGCTCGGTGAAGGCCAACACCTCGGTGCCTTCCGCGTTGGCGAGGATGATGGCGAACTCGTCGCCGCCCATTCGAGCCGTGGTGTCGCCGCTCCGCACCGAACGGCGGAGGGCCCAGCCGAAGGACCGCAGCATGTCGTCGCCCGCGGCATGCCCGAGCCGGTCGTTGATGGCCTTGAAGCCGTTCAGATCGATCAGCACCAACGTGAAGGCCCAGCCGTACCGGGCGCTCTGCACGGCGGCATTGCGCAGGGCGGCATCGAAGTGCCGGCGGTTGGAGATGCTCGTGAGGGGGTCGTGGTCGGCGCTGTGCCGGGCCAGATGCAGCGTGAGGGCGAGCTGGCAGACATTGCGGACGACATCGCGCACCACGTGCGGCACGACATCGGGCTCGCAGAAGACGCCCGGCGACGTGGCCAGGCTTGCCCGCGAGTCGTGGGCGAGGCTCTTCTGGCCGAGGCGGAATGCCTGCGTGCCGAGAGACTCATCGCGCAAGAGCACCACCGCGTCGGTGAGCCGGTACCGGCGAGCCAGCAGATCGAGGACCGAATAGATGAACCCGATGTTCACCTCGGTGCTCGACATCTGATCGAGCATGGTCAAGAAGACCCACGGCTCGTGGAGCTGACCGTCGCTGCCGATTTGTCCGTTGATGTCGGCCCCGTCGGCCTCCGCCTCGTCCACCATGGTCACAGGGACCGATCCGACAGAGCGGGGGCCACCTTTCCACCTGGTCGAAATACGGAAACGGGGACAGCACCGGCACGAAGCACCGGTGCAAGCTCCTCCGCTGACATCGGTACCGACATGAGATAGCCCTGCCCTCGATGGCAGCCCAATTCGAGAAGCTTGTCGATGGTGGCGCTGGTCTCGATTCCCTCGGCGATGACACCGAGGTCGAGGGCTCGCCCAAGTTGGATGATCGCCTCGACGATCGCCTTGTCGCTGGGGTCGTCGTTGATGCCCTGCACGAACGTCTGGTCCAGTTTCAAGAAGTTCACCGGCAGGTGCTTCAACTCGGTGAACGACGCGTAGCCGGTCCCGAAGTCGTCGATGGCGATCTCTACGCCCAGGGCTTGGAATCCACGCAGGATGCGGGCCGTCTGCTCCGGCTCTTGCAACACGGCGTGCTCCGTCATCTCGATGCAGAGTCGTTCGCCCGGTATCCGGTGCACGCGGAGGCAGTTCTCGACGAACTCCACCAGGCCGCTGATCACGAACTGTGCCGGTGACATGTTGACCCGGACCACCAGGGGGAGCTCGGGGTACTCGCGGCGCCAGGCTGCGAGCTGACGACATGCCTCGGCGAAGACCCAACGACCCATGTCGACAACCAGGCCGGTCTCTTCCGCCACGGTGATGAAGGCCGAGGCCGGTAGCAGGCCGCGTGTCGGGTGCTGCCAGCGAACGAGCGCCTCGACGGCGAGCAGCTTCCCGGTGCGAAGATCCACCTCGGGCTGGTAGTGCAGGCGCAGTCCGTCGCCTTCGATGGCCTCACGCAATGTCAACTCGGTGCGCGAACGCTCGCTGACGGACTCCCGCAGCGCCTCGTCGAACACGACCGCTTGGTTACGGCCTTGCCGCTTGGCGGCATAGAGGGCGACGTCGGCCCAGCCGAGCAGCTCAACGCCGTTCTTCACGCCCGGCTTGGAGAGAACGATGCCGATGCTGGCGGTGTGGCTGACCTCCTGCCCGGCGAAATCGATGGGGTCACCGATGATGCCGAGGATCCGGTACGCGGTGGCGGCGACCTCCATTTCGCTGGGTACATCGCCGACGAGGATCACGAACTCATCCCCACCCAGTCGGGCCGCGAAGTCGTTGGGCCTGATGCTCGTGCGGATCCGATCGGCGATCGTCGTCAGCACCCGGTCGCCGCTGGCGTGGCCGAGGAAGTCGTTCATCACCTTGAAGCGGTCCAAGTCGAAGAAGAGGATCGCCGTCTCCCGGTTGGCCGCCAATCGCACTTCCAACTCCCGCAGCAGATGCCTCCGGTTGGGCAAACCAGTGAGATCGTCATGCAGAGCTATGTACTCGGTGCGCTCTTCGGCGTCGATGCGCGCCTCGAGTTGCATGAGCATGGAGGCGATCGCCTGCAGTGCGCTGACCTCTTCGGGGGTCCACGCGTGCAGACCGAAGTGGAGAAACGCCAGGACGCCCCAGGTCGTGTCCGAGAGGAGGAGGGGAACGCATGCGCCCCCGACGCTCTGGACGCCCGAGCCCTTCTCGACGCGGTCCAGGTAATCGTTGGTCTCGTCCTTCTCCGCGTCTTCTTCGCCCGTCAAATAGAACGGTGTCCGTAGGTTCTTCGTCGCCGCGAAGACGGGATCGACGTCGAACGGCACTTCCCCGAGCGGGTCGGGGATCGTGGTCTCACGGGGGGGCCATTCTGACTCGAGGATGCTCAGACCGCGCTGGTGGTCGTTGCGCCGCAGGAAAGCGACATCGGCTCCGAGGAATTCGGCCAGGACCCGCGTCGTCCAGGTCAGCACGTCCTGACGCGTCCGTGAAGAGGCGGACATGAGCCGCTCCGCTACCTGCCCCACGAGCTCGTCGAGACGCCGCTGGTCCAGCAGCCGGCTCTCTCGTGACGACAGCGTCACCGTATGGCTGAGGAGACCCCCGAAAGCCTTGACCAGTGCCCGTTCCCGGCCGGACCAGGCTCGCCCCTGGCGCGCCACGACGAGCGCGCCGATGATGGCGCCGTCCTGCAACTGGATCGGCTCCACGAGAACGCCCCAGGCGACGGTCGAAACCATGCAGGAGAAAGAGGCGATTTCACCCTTGCTGCCGAGGAGACTGACGACCCGCTTGCGTATGTGGGTCAGGGCCTGCTCGGAGCCCGGAGTGGACCAGGTCTCGGCATCGAAGCCGGGGACCGTATCGTCGAGGCTGCCGACGATTTCAACGATCTCCGCGCCCGTCACGACCTGCGTTATCGTCTCGATGACGAGACGTGTCTGCAGGCCGGCAACGCCGGGCGATGTTTCGCTGAGATCTGTCATAGTGAACCCCCCCCTCGAGGGTTCGTCAGGCACGTGTGCTTTTCCCCAACGCACATACCTCTGCACAAGTATTACACAGGCCTTCCACCGAGGGAAGTCACCTGGCAATACTTGGCTACGACGTCGTTTCAACCTTTTTCATACCATTTCGAACTCTCGGCTGAGCAGCTCGGCGAGCGGTAGCCGTGCGCTGCGGGCGGAGGGTAGTGGCGCATGGCTCAGTCGGAGTAAAAGGGCGGCATTCTCGCCGTCGTCCAGGTCCCAGAATTCGTTGAACTGCTGGGACAGCCCGAAGAGGGTGTCGACGTGGCGCTCGCCGCCAAGCCGGAGGAAGTCCTTGTCGTCGACGGCATAGAGGAAGACCGGTGAGACCGGTTGGACCGCCAGACCCTGTACCTCCGCCGTCAGCCACAGGCGCTCGACCGCAGCACCCCCGCGGACGTACCAAGCCGGGTCCGAGCGGGGCAGCGTGACGACCGCCAGGGCCGAACTCGAAGCGACCACGGCACGGGTGCGGGCGCCGAGCCCCTGCCCGGCCCGCCAATCGGCGAGGTGGTCCATGACATCAGGTCGGCGGAGGAGCTCGAGTGCAGCCACCTCGGACGGGGAGAGCTCGAGCGTGCGCACGTCCAGCCCCTCGTCGAGGGAATCCCGGCCTGGAAACCGCAACTCCCCGACCATCTCCCGGTGCAGTGTCGGCACGAGGAAGCGGACCCGGTCCGACTCGGCCAGCAAGTCGGCCATGACGTCGATGCGATCACGGGCAGTCACGATGCGCAGCTGCGCCCCTTCCCGTTGGACGACCCGTCCGAGGATTTTGACGATCTCGTTGTCGATGGGGCGTGCGTCACCCATCTGCCGGTTGGCGATACGCGTCCGCACCCGCGGCTCGAGGGATGCGATCTCGTAGTCGGTCGACTCCCCCACCAGCAACGTGGCGACATGATGTGACGGTGAACCTTCCGGGAACAGTTGCGTCTCGCCGAGGCTGCGCAACGAGGCGGCCTCGACGCGTGCATTGAAGAGGGCTGCGCCTATGGCGACGTAGCTCCCGCGGTGCCGCACGTCCATGGTCGTCGTGCGCTCGGGGACGAGGTACATGCGGATCTCGCTGGCGTCGGCCTCGAAGCGCCAAGGCTGGATATTGCCGCCAGACGGTGCCCGGCGTGCCGCGTCGACGATTTTCTCGATCGGATCCGAGCCCTCGGGGAGTCGCTCTGGCGACGCCAGCGGGGAACCGTATTCCAAATCGATTTCGTGTTCTTCTCCGGCGTCCACCGGCACGGGGCGAATGCCCGAGAGAATTTCTTCGACGTCGAAGCGGACACGGCCGGATGGGACTTCTCCCGTCAGGCCGAAGCGCCGGACCGCAGCGGCTGCAGTGGCTGCACCGAGCGTTACCTCGCTACCGAGCTGCGGCCATCCGGTGAGCGTCTCCCCGATCTCGAGCAGCGATGCCGCGCCGCGGGATGTGACATCCGCCGCCCCGAGCATGCGCAAGACGTAGGGTGCCTTTTCCTGAATGGTCAGGGCGGAGAGATCAGAGGAGTGCAGTCCCGAGAGTAGGCCGTGAAAGATGGGGCGGTCCGGTTCGAGGTCGAAGCGCTCGACGTCGAGGACTCCCCCGTCGCTCGTCTCCATCATCACGGGGATTCTCCGCTCGCGCGCGGCCTCGCGCACGAGAAGTTTCACGTCGAGCGAATCGCATTCCTCTATGACCAGATCGAGGCCGTCGAGGAAGGTGCCGAGGTTCTCGGCGGTGATTCCTTCGGTGATCGTCACGACCCGCAGGTAGGGGTCGATCTCGCCGATGCGACGGGCGGCGACGACCGCCTTGTTCACACCGAGGTCGAGGACGCTGGCGGGAATCCGGTTGAGGTTGGACAGCTCCACCGTGTCGAAGTCAGCGAGGCGAAGCTCACCGGCCAGGCCCTCAAGGGCCAAGAGGTGGGCAATTGAATGGCCGGCGCTGAGCCCGACCACGCCGATGCGGAGCCGACGCTGCTGCGCTTGCTCGGCTCGGGTGAGCTTGTTGCGGTTCCGGTCGAGTCGAAGCATGCCGAAGGAACGTGGTCCGAGTAGTCGCACCACCGCCCGCCGCCACGGGTAGTAAATCCATCGCTGCGGCTCCTCTGTCACAGAGCCATTGGGCGTCGGCTTGATGGCGGCGAGTTGCTCTCGTTGTCCGGCGAGGCGATCGACGACCTGTAAAGAAGGGTCTTCCCGGAGCACCCGCAGCATCTCGCGCTGATCGCGCGCCCGCACATCGAGAACCAAGGGCCGCCAGGAGCGGGTCTGGGTGGAGTCGGGAGCGATCGGGCCGGAGCGGTGCAGGTCCGGGTCGCGCAACAGCTGCTCGCCTTCGAGTCGCAGTGCTTGCCGATGTTCGGGCGTGCTCAGTTCCTGGCTGCGCGAGCGGTGCCAGGACAGGGCCACCGTGCGGTAGCGCTCGTCGGGGAACGGGACCGCGGCGACACCCAACATCCGGCCACCGGTTCCCGTGCCGGCCGGCAGGAGGGTGTCTGAGATGGCGGCGATGGCGTGCTCTGCTCCGAGCCAGTTCATCGAGTGGGTGGCACAGCGGGCGATGGCTTCTATGAGGCGGTGGCCGGTCGCTGCTTCCCCCTTCGACCATGCGCCCTTGATCTCGACGACACCGAGGGGAGCTTCGGCATCGATGGTGCGGTTGAGCATGTCGATCTCGGGAGAGGATCCCATTTCGCGCGGCAAGAAGGCCTGGTGGCTTGATTCGAGCGGCCCGTGGCAGCGAACGCCGGCCACCGGCCTACCGTCGAGATCGAAGCCCAAGAAGAAGAGTGAAACGCCGCTCCCCTCGTCCAGTTCCTGGAGGTGGAGCTTGCCTTCGAATCCGAAGTTGCTATACCGCCCCTCCGCCTCATGCAGGTACAACTTCCACAGGTCAGGTCGTTCATGCGGGTGGTGGCCCTCGAAGCGCACGCCGGAGGCGCGGTCGATGAAGCTTGCGCCATAGCGATACCGCCGCCTGATCATGTTCCCCACTAACGAGCCTCATTCGTGCACTATTTGCGAGCAGACACCTGCACCGGGGTCCTGCGGACCCGTCCGGAATCTACCGCCCCTGCGCCGGATGTACGCGGATACGAGCACAAATTTCGACGTCTCCGGGGCCTGGCAACCCGACGAGTTGACCGAATTGCGTGTCACAGGGAACGCCAAAACCGGTGGTCAGAAGCGGGCAGCGTCACAGCGCGACACGCGAGGCTGTTTGGACGTGGCGCGAACCGGGGTCGCCGCGGCCGTCAGGCGACGACGGAGAACGTGCCACCTTCGGGTTCGGTGAAGAGCGTGACCGCCTGGCGTCCCAGACGCTTGGACTCGTACATTGCACTGTCCGCCCAGGCAATCAGTGTGTCGGCATCCAGCGTATCGGTCGTCCAGGCCACGCCGATACTCGCCCGCAGCCGGACAAGGGCCGGCCCGAGATCGACCGTTGAGGTGATCGCCCCGGCGATCCGCTCGGCAATCTCGGATGCACGCTCCGGACTCTCCACCTTGGGGCAGATCACCAGGAACTCGTCGCCCCCGAACCGTCCCAGGTGGTCGCCCTCCCGTATGGCCGACCGCAGCCGGTCGGCCACTTCGACCAACAGTCGATCGCCCGCGGCGTGGCCGAAACTGTCGTTGACGCACTTGAACTGATCGAGGTCGATGAAGACAACGGCGTTACCGTGCCCGGTGCTGGGAATCGTGACGGTCTGCTGGACCGCCTCGAGTGTCGCCGCCCGGTTCAAGCACGAGGTCAGCGCGTCGGTTGACGCCCGCACTTCGAGCTCCCGGCGCAGCTCCGCGCGCTCGGTCACGTCGCTCAAGCATCCGACGGCGCCACTGACGACACCGGAGCTGTCCGTCAGCGTGCGCAAGCTCAACAGACAGACGCGTTCTTCGAGCACGTCGGCCGGCGGTACCTCCTCGGACAGTGGCCGAATCCGGAATTCGATGTCCTGGACCGGCAGATCGGCCAGCGCCAAGGCGAGGGATGCATCGAAGACGGGTCGGTCTTCGGTGACGATCATGGAGAATTGCTCGTCGATCGTGGATCGCAGTCCCACGCCGACGATCAAGTGCAGCCGGTCGTTGGTGAAGGTGACACTGCCGGCGAGATTCACCTGAAACACACCGACGGGCAGTGCATCCGACAACCGGCTGAGCAATTGTCCCCGGGCGTAGAGGGTCTCTTCGAG
>Ga0302324_100015661_pt1 | contig 15194 bp, 7 predicted proteins | sample Palsa_T0_1_FD_201949 | JGI IMG/M metagenome (GOLD analysis project Ga0302324, IMG submission 201949) | Peat permafrost microbial communities from Stordalen Mire near Abisko, Sweden - Palsa_T0_1 | ecosystem: Environmental > Terrestrial > Soil > Palsa > Peat permafrost | place: Sweden: Abisko...
GCTGACCAGCAGCGAGACCGCAATCGCGAATCCCGACGTGAAGCCGAATGAGCTCATGAAGCGTCCCACAATGCCGCCCATGAAGCCCACCGGCAAGAACACCGCCAGCAGCGAAAGCGTAGTCGCCATCACCGCCAGGCCGATTTCTTTCGTCCCCGCGATGGCCGCTTCCATCGGCGGCATATTCTTCTCTTCAATGAACCGGTAAATGTTCTCGAGCACGATAATGGCGTCGTCGATCACGATACCTACCATCAAAGTGAGAGCCAGCATGGTGATCTGATTCAGCGTGAAGCCCATCGCCGCCATCAGCGCGAAGGTGGAAATCAGCGACGTCGGAATGGCGATCGCCGCGATCAGCGTGGTGCGAATATTCGCCAGGAAGATGAAGATGACGATCGCCGCGAAAAAGCTGCCCAGCACCAGGTGATGCTTAATGTTGTCTACCGCGGCCTTGATGAAGATGGATTGGTCGCTGACTACTTCCGCGTTGATGTCCTTCGGCAGCGTGGCTTTGATCTCCTTCAGCCGCGCCCTGACTTCGTCCGCCGTGGCCACCGTGTTCTCGCCCGATTGCTTGGCCACCACCAGCGTCACCGCCGGCACGCCATCGAGGCGCGACGCCGTCCGCGGCTCCTCGTAACTATCCTCCGCGTGGCCGATATCTTTCACCTTCACCGTGAACCCGCCGCGGCTGGCCACCGCGATCTCATCGAACTCGGGAACCTCTGGCACGCGCCCCGTGGTGCGCACGGTAAATTCGTTCGCTCCCGCATTCAAACTGCCGCCGGGCAATTCCAGGTTCTGATTGTGCAGAGCATTGAAGACGTCCGTAATAGTCAGGTTGTATGCACGCAGGCGGTCCGGATCGACCATGATGTGGATCTCACGCTTCGCGCCGCCCACAATCGTGATCTCACCCACGCCTTTGGTGGTCTCCAGCTTCTGTTTGATTTGCTTATCCGCGATCAGCGTGAGGTCGCGCATGGACCGCGGCGCCCACACCGCGATGCGCAGGACCGGCGCCGCGTCGGGGTCGAACTTCTGAATTACCGGCTGCTTCGCGGTCTGCGGCAGGTCGGGCACAATCAGGTTGACGTGATTCTGCACTTCCTGCGCCGCCACATCGCCATTCTTTGAAAGCAGGAAAGTCACCACCACCAGCGACTGACCTTCCGACGATGTCGACCGCACCTCATCTACCTGGCTGATAGTGTTGATGGCGTCTTCAACCTTCTTGCTGATCTCGCTCTCAATCTCCTCGGGCGACGCGCCGGGGTTCGAGATGGTGACCAGCACCGTGGGGACATCCACCTTCGGAAACAGGTCCACGCCCAAACTGAAATAGGAAAAGATGCCGGTCACCACCAAAGCCAAAATCAGCATGGTGGCGAATACCGGACGTCTGACGCAGAGTTGTGCTAATGCATGCATGGGGCGCTAATCTCCTGTGTATCCCTGATGTGGGTTCCTGTAAACACACCGCTCCCTCACGGTCACGGCTCCGAGTTTATTTCACGGCCTGCACGAGCGCCCCGTCGTAGAGCTCGCTCAGATGGTTGGTGGCTACGGTCTCGTTTCCGGTCAAACCGGAGAGAATGCGCGTACTTTCCCCAGCCGACTCTCCCACCACCACCACGTGCATCTTCGCCGCGCCGTTCTCTACCGCGAACACCTGGAACGAATCGGTAGTCTTGTCACGCCACACCGCCGTCTTCGGCACGAAGATTCCGGTCTCGCCGCCCGGCCGCACAATTTTCGCCGTGGCGAACATTCCCGGCCGCAGTTTGGCATCCCCGTTGGGAAACTTCGCCTCCGCGAGGAACATGCGCGAGTTCGGATCGACCGATGGATTGATCGCCGTCACCGTGCCCGTGAAGTCGCGGTCCGCATAGGCCGCCACGCGCGCCACTACTTGCATCCCCAGTTTCACGCCCGCCGCAAGCTGTTCCGGAGTCTGCAACTGCAGCTTCAGCGTACCGATGCGCACGATGGTCGCGAGCTTTGTCGGCGGCGTAACCACTACCCATTCGCCAACCGCCACCGCACGCGCCGTCACGAACCCATCGAAGGGCGCGCGTATGGTGGTATCGGCCAGCGCTTTTTCCGCCTGCCCCAATTGCGCGCGCATTCCTTCCAGCGACGCCTGCGAATTTTCCACCGCGCCCAAGCCTTCCCGAGCGGTATTCAACGCCGCCTCATATTGCCGCCGCAACGCCGTCGCCTGCGCCTCGGCAGTCTCCTGCTGGGTACGGTATTTCTCGTATGTGCTCTGCGACACGTCCCCGGTGGCCACCAGATTCTGATATCGCTTGGCATCCGCCGCGGCCAACTTGGCCTGCGCGGTTGCCGAATCGAAATTCGCCTTTGCCGCCGCCACTTCGGGCACCGCGTCCGGCACGAAACTCTGCGCGCCGGCGAGGCCAATGCGCGCCTGCGATTGCCGCACCGCCGCCGTTGCCTGGTCCAACTGCGCTTTCGCCTGGTCCAATTTCAACTGCGCGTCACGATGGTCTAACTCGCAGATCACTTGCCCCTGCCGCACGAAGTCGCCGACATTCACCGGCGTCGCGATCACTCGCCCTGCCGCGGCTGGAGCGATATCGCTGGTCTCATCAGCCTCGAACGAGCCGGTCTCTTCAAACGCCGCCCCTACGTTGCGCGACACGGCCGCGGCTGTGCCGACCACTAAAGATTTGGCGGCGCTCGCGGTTCCCGCCGCTGCCTCAACCGGCTTCTGCGATGAGCACCCCGCCGCTATGAGCGACGCCGCTACCATAAAAATAGCCCACACTTTCATTTCGATTTCCCCGCCTTCGATGTTCGCGCTTTAGACGTCCCAGCTTTAGATGTCCCAGCCTTAGATTGTTTGGCCCGAACCCCGTCCACTAATATGTTGACGAACGCATCCACCATTTCGTCATCTTTTACGCCCGTCTCAAATCCGAAAAGCCCCGTTACCATGGCGAAGTGCGATGCCATGCCTGCAATCGCCAAAATTACGGCCTTAGGGGGGCCCGGCTTCAGCGCGCCTTCCCTTTGCCGCCGGGCCACGTAGTCCGTGAGCAATTTCATGATCGGCAAGGAAAATCGCCGATGTTCCACCAGCGTCTGCAGATGGCCTTCCAATGCCGCATACAGCATCACGCGTTCGTGCCGCGGATCGTCTCGATAGCAGGCCAGGATCACGCGCGCAATCTCACGAAAGAGGCCGGCATCGTCGTTCCGCTCGACAAACGACTTAACCGAAGCTATCCACGCCTCGACCTCCGCTGGATCCCGCTTTGCCATCACCACTGCGCTATACAGGGCCTGCTTAGTCGGAAAGTGGCGGAAGATGATGGCCTCCGTCACGCCCGCTTCAACCGCAATTTCCTTAGTGGTCGCGCCGTCGAAGCCTTTACGCGAAAACACATCTAGCGCGGTCTCAATCAACTGCTGCCGCCGATCGGTCCCTTGCATTCTCATCAATCTACTATTGTAAGTGAGTACTTACTTGCAAGTCAAGAGGAAAGCGAAACCCGGCGAAACCCGGGGGACGCGCTGCGTGTCCGGCGGCCGGAGCATCGGGCGCCGGAGATCACGCTGGGCTTCGAGATTAGTTGAGCGCGGGTGGAAGGCGTGGCGAGATGAGACCGCCTCCGAACCGCGGCGCCGCCATCGCGCTAAACTACCCCCATGAGCCGCCTTGCTGCGCTCGCGCTATTTCTTCAACTCCCGATAGCCGCCGGACCCGTCGCCGGAACCGCCGCTGATATTGCCGGCGCGCTGCGCGAGAATGCTTTCGACCGCGGCGAGTGCTATCGCGTGCGCGATCTCAGCCTGGTCAGAGAGGACATCCGCATCTATCTCACCGATGGCCACCTGATCTTCAGCAAGCCGGTCGCAGGCCACCGTATCGCCGCTGTTTTCACGGCGGATACCGAAGGGGGCGACGGCGAAGTAATCATCTTTCCGCCCGACCGCGCCGAGCGCCGCTCGCTGGCCGCCTTCACTCACTCGCCCAATCTCGACGATCATTTCCGCAGCGCGCTGTTCTTTTTCACCGGCGCCGAATACGACGATTTGCAGTCGCAGATCGCGCAAAACTCTACCAACAAGAAGATGCCGGAAATCGGCGCGCTGATGGACGAGCAGTGGACGCCGGTGCTGCGCAACCTTATAGAAAGCTATGAGACGCGGCTTGTGCTCGACCTCATTGGCGGCTCCGCGCGCCCTACCGACCTTCTCGCGGCGGTGTTCGACAGCCCGAAATTGGGCACCTTCGACGTGATCTACGATCCTCAGGGCGCTGAGCAGGTGATTGGCGGACAGATGGCGAGCCGCGATAACCGCGCCTATTTCGACGACTGGTTCAGCTTCACCGCGCGATCATTCCGCAAAAATCCCGCGCCGCGCCCGCAGGATCTGGTCACCAGCGATTACCGCATCGATGCCACCATCGACCCCGACCTTTCGATGAGTGTAGTCACCCGCGTCAAGATCCGTGCGCCGGAAGGCGGAATGGCCGCCGCGGGGTTTGAGATCACGCCGGCGATGACCATTACGGGCGTTACGGTGGATGGCCATCCCGCCGAGACGCTGCAGCCGGAGTCTCTGCGCTCGAATCTGCTGCGCACGGGGAATAAGATGTTTCTGGTTGTGCCGCCGGAGCCGCTCCAGCAGGGCCGCGATTACGAATTTGAATTCCATCACTCGGGCAAAGTAGTGATCGACGCCGGCGACCGCGTTTTCTATGTGGCTGCGCGCGGCAACTGGTACCCCATGCACGGCCTGCAATTCGCCAGTTACGATCTGAAGTTCCGGTATCCGCACGATCTCGATCTGGTGGCCCCGGGCGATGTGGTGGATGAGCGTACCGAGGGAGATTGGCGCATCGCCCACCGCCGCGTCTCGGCCACCATCCGCATGGCCGGCTTCAACCTGGGAGACTACGCCCACGCGCGCTCGGAACGCGGCGCTTACACCATCGATATCTGCGCCAACCGAAAGCTGGAAGCCGCACTGCAGCCCCACGCCGCGGCCCCGCTTCCGGAAATTACAGGCTTGACGCGGAGACGCCCAACGATGGCCCCGCTGGACCAGAACGGGAGCCCCGCCCCCGCGGTCAACCCGCTTGCCAGATTGCAAACGATCGCCAACGAAGTTGCGTCCGCACTGGAATTCATGGCGGCGAAGTTCGGCCCCCCCGCGCTGCCGCACCTGACGGTAACGCCGATTCCGGGCACGTTCGGCCAAGGTTTTCCCGGTCTGATCTATCTCTCGACGCTGTCTTATTTGAAGGACCGGCCGGCCGGCAACCTGGCCACGCCGTCGCTGGACCTCTTTTTCGACGACGTCTTACAGGCTCATGAAACCGCGCACCAATGGTGGGGCAATCGCGTGACCACGGAAAACTATCGCGATTCCTGGCTGATGGAGGCGCTGGCTAACTATTCGGCGCTGCTTTACCTGGAAAAGCGCAGAGGTCCCCGCGCCGTCGATCAAATGCTCGGTGAATACCGCTCGGCGCTGCTCGAAAAGAATCAAGACGGCGAGACCGTGGAATCGGCGGGCCCCATCGTGCTTGGCCAGCGCTTGCAAAACTCGCTGCAACCGGCCGGCTGGCGCGCCATCACCTATGGAAAAGGCTCGTGGATACTGCATATGCTGCGCCACCGCATGGGCGATCAGCGGTTCCTTGCGATGTTGGGCGATATCGTCAAGCGCTACGACCACGCCAGCATCACCACCGAGCAATTTCGAAAATCGGCGGCTCAATTCCTGCCGCCAAAATCGGAAGATCCAACTCTCGCGGGCTTTTTCGATCAGTGGGTTTACGGCACTGGCATCCCCACGCTCAAGCTAACTTATGTTGTCAAGGGGCAGGCGCCTGCGCTGCGGTTGGTGGGGACGCTGGATCAAACGGGCGTGGACGAGGATTTCAGCGTGCTGACTCCGGTTGAAATTCAAATCGCGCGCGGGCAAAGCGTCACGCGGTGGATCGCTTCTTCCAATCAACCAGTCACGTTTACGGTTGCGCTCAAGCAGACTCCGTTGAAGGTTGCGCTCGATCCGCACAATGCAGTGTTGCGGCGCTAGGGAGTAGGGAAGTTGGCAGGAGAAACTTGGGAGCCGCCTGAAAGGGCGGCTGCAGCCAGGATTGGCTGCCCCACAAATACTATGTCTCGCATGTACAGAATATTGTTTGCTGTCGCCGGGTGCGGCGTTGTTGCTGCGGCGTCCGGATTTCAGTCGACCGATTTCTTGAAGCTACGCTCGGTGGGTACGGTGCAGTTCTCGCCGGATGGCGCGCGGCTCGCTTATTCGATCACGCGCAATGACGGGCCCGGGCGTCCGTTCGGCCAGATTTGGATCATGACTCTCGCCGACGGAAAATCCATTTGTCTCAGCGCCGGCAGCGAGCCTTCTGGAAACTTAGAGTGGTCACCCGACGGAAAGTGGATCTCCTATTCCGGACGGGTTGGCGATAAATCCGGATTGATTGTCGCCCGGTCCAACGGCAGCGACCCAAAGTATCTCGGCCCGCTGGACGGCACCAACGCGCCGCTGCCTACCACCGGCCGGACGGCCGCCTGGTCGCCCGATAGCAAACAGATCGCCTATGTGTCGGCGACTCCAGGACCTGAAACCGCCGACGCTACCGGCGACCCCATCGTCATCACCCGCTACCTCTATAAGCCGACCGCAGCGGAAGGTAACTCGCACTTCAACGACAACAAGCGCCTGCATATTTTCGTTGTCGATGTGGCCACTGGAAAATCGCGCCAGCTCACCAGCGGCGTCCACTATGAGCATTCGGTCGACTGGTCGCCCGGCGGCAGGGAGATCGCATACATCTCTAATCGCGCGCAGGATGACGATCAGTATTTCAACTACGATCTGTTCACTCTCAGTCCGGCCACCGGTGAGACCCGCCAGGTGACCGCGACTGAGAGCGCCGAATACCGCCCGCATTACTCTCCCGACGGAAAATCCATCGTCTATGAAGCCACCAAACGCGGCCTCACCGACCGCGAGACCACGATGGAGGACACGCACATCTGGCTGATCGGCGCCGATGGAAAAGATCGTCGCGAAGCCGGTAAGGATCTTGACGCGCGCCAGGGCGAACCGCAATTTTCAAACGACGGCCGCTGGATTTATTTCACGGCGCAGGAACGCGGCGAGGTACATCTTTATCGAGTGCCCGCTGCCGGCGGCAAACCGGAAGCCGTCGTAAAGGAGCGCGGAAGTGTCGCATCGTTTTCCACGCACGGCGATCTGCTCGCCTATACTATGTCGACGCCCACGGATCAGGCCGAGCTTTATCTCAAGTCCGGCGACGCCCCCGCCAGGCAACTCACCGACGTGAATCACGACGCGCTGGCCGGCAAAACGATCGAGCCCGTCGAAGCCTTCACATTCATCAGCAACGACAACAAATGGACCGTGGAAGCGTTCCTCACCTATCCCGCTGGTTTCCGCGCCGACAAGCAATATCCCCTGATCGTGGACATTCACGGCGGCCCACACGGCCAGCAAGGCCCCATGTTCAACTTGAAGAGTCAGGTCTACGCAGCGCACGGATGGGCGACCATCATGATCAACTATCGCGGATCGACGGGCTATGGGCAGGCGTTCACCGATGCCGTCTTCGCCGATCAGAACGGCAACGAGGGTATGGATGTTCTTTACGGAGTCAACGCCGCGCTGCGCCGTTATCCATGGATCGATCAAAACCGCCTCGGCATCGAAGGGACCAGTTACGGCGGCCAGTTGAGCGCATGGCTGATCACGCAGACTCACATGTTCAAGGCTGCGATTCCCACCGCCGCCATCACTAACATTATCAGTTACAACTACATGACGTATTACAACCAATACGAAGCGATGGAGTGGGGCGCGTATCCGCATCAGGGCAACCTGATGGACGTGCTTTGGGAACGCTCCGCGCTGAAGCATGTGGGTAACGTGGTGACGCCGACGATGCTGGTGCATGGAGAGAACGATGCCGATGTGCCGATCGCCGAAGCGGAGCAATATTACGTGGCGCTTAAGGATGTTGGCGTGGAGACGATCATGGTCCGATATCCTCGCGAAGGCCACGGCGTCAGGGAATCGCGCCACACTGTCGATTTTATCGATCGGTCCATCCGCTGGTATGAGCAGCATTTTCCGAAAGCGAACTAGAGAGTGGCTTTGGACTGCGGTTTATTTGTCAGTCAGGCCGGCGGACTGGGAGATGGAGGTAGCGCGTTTAGCTTGTCTGCACTTCAGCGAAGGCTCACCGCGCGCCGCTTCGCGGCACGACGGTGACGGCAAGCTAAAGCATACCCCACCGCTGTTAGAATGTAGCGCATGGACACGATCCAGTACCGCCTTCCGCAGAGCCGCATCCCGCAAGCCTGGTACAACATTCAACCGGATCTTCCAAAGCCGTTGGCGCCTGTGTTGCATCCCGGCACACTGAAACCCATCGGACCTGACGACCTGGCTCCGCTGTTTCCGATGAGCCTGATTCTTCAGGAAGTCAGCACGGAGCGCGAAATCGAGATACCCGAAGCGGTGCGGCAGGTGTACGCGCAGTGGCGTCCTTCGCCGCTATTTCGAGCGCGCCGCCTGGAAAAGCTTCTGGATACGCCGGCGTGGATTTACTACAAGTACGAAGGTGTGAGTCCGGCGGGTTCGCATAAACCAAACACCGCGGTTGCGCAAGCTTATTACAACAAGAAGGACGGCACGAAGCGTCTCTCAACGGAAACCGGAGCAGGCCAGTGGGGATCGGCTCTGGCGATGGCTTGCGCGTTCTTCGGCCTGGAATGCAAGGTTTATATGGTGCGGGTGAGCTACGACCAGAAGCCCTACCGCCGCGCTCTGATGGAAGTATTCGGAGCATCCGTCACCGCCAGCCCGAGCAACGAGACTGAGTCAGGCCGCGCTATTTTGGCGCAAAATCCCGAATCAAATGGTTCGCTGGGCATGGCCATTTCAGAGGCTGTCGAAGTTGCGGCCAAGGACCCTCACACCAAGTACGCGCTTGGCAGCGTGTTGAATCACGTGCTGCTGCACCAGACCGTGATCGGGCTGGAGGCGATGGAACAGATGGCCCTGGCGGACGATGAACCCGATGTGATTGTGGGTTGCACGGGCGGCGGATCAAATTTTGCGGGCCTGGTGATGCCGTATCTGGGCCGCAAGATCAAGGGCCAAAGCCAGGCGCGCGTGGTTGCCATCGAACCCGCGGCTTGCCCCAGCTTGACTAAGGGCAAATTCACTTACGATTTTGGAGACACCGGACATTTGACGCCGCTGGTCAAGATGCACACGCTGGGTAGCACGTTCGTTCCTCCAGGAATTCATGCGGGCGGCCTGCGCTATCACGGCATGGCTCCGCTGGTATCGCACGTTTTGGATCTGGGATTGATTGAAGCCACCGCGGTGCAGCAACTGGACGCTTTCGCCGCCGGGATTCAATTTGCCCGCGCCGAGGGCATTGTTCCAGCGCCGGAAGCCAACCACGCCATTGCCGGGGCGATAGGCGAAGCGCTGCGCGCCAAAGAAGAAGGCAGGCGGAAGACGATCCTTTTTAGTCTCTCTGGGCACGGGCATTTCGATATGCAATCGTACATCGACTATCAGGCGGCCAAGTTGCAGAACTACGACTATCCGGCGGAGGAGATCGCGATGGCGTTGGCCGGCTTGCCCAGCGTATTGCCTTCGGTCGCGTGAGTTCCGCTGCGGGTTTGTGGTCGCGCGCCGCGGCGGACTCACTTAGACCAGAGCCGATGCGGCAGCAGGTAGGTGAAGCCGATGAATTCTTCCCAGCGGGTTGAGGTGGTAGTCAGCCCATGATCGAAGCCGGCATCGACGACCAGATTTTTGCGCACGGGGTACGATATCGCCCAGAGATTGCCTATGGCGTAGGCCCGCATAAACGGCTGCGTGAAGTGCCAGAGCTCGCCCGATAAAGTGAATTTCTTCAGCGGGTGAGAGATTGAGAGCGTTTGGTTGAACTGCGCGCGGCGCACCCCGCTTTGGGTTTGCTCAGTCAAGATGAGGTTGCAGTCGTAATGGAAACCCCAGACGTCTTGGCTCATCAGGATGGCGCCGCTTTCGCGGAACGTCCCGAGATCGAGTTCCGGCGCCGGACTCTCATACAACCGGCGAATATAGCTTACGGAGACGGTAGGCCGGGCGTCGTCTCCCGGCATGAGAACGGCCTGTGCGCCTACGAATACTTCGCCTGGGTGAACCTCTTTGTCCTGGCCGAGAGTGCTGCGAATGTAGGGCTCGGTTTGAACGAAGAATTCGAGCCGAGGCAATACGGTCAGCTTGGTGACCTGGTTGATGCCGATGCGGGTATCGAATTCCGGCGACTTGGTCGCGCCGAGCGACCCGCTTTCGAACTGAACAAAACCTACCGGGGTTAGGGTCGCTGGAGTGGAAACCGTGGGCCTAGCGGGGTTTGCTTCCGGAATGGGGTCTGGAACGGTCTGCGCTGTCACGCATAGAGCAAAGACCAGTAGCCCACTGCAACTGAGGATTTTGGCTTTCATTGATTCTTCAGGGTACCCGCGCGGACAATCACTCCCTAACAACTGGGGGAGCGAAGCGGCGCCGGAGCGCGCGGTCTTTATATGTTACTGGAACGAGAATGACCGCGCGAATGGTAGAAGAAGATCATCGCGCCGACGCTGAGGGCGGCGAAAGGGCCGCGGACAAAATGCGCCCGCGGTTACGGCGCCGAGCTACCGCTACCAACCGCGCCGCACTTCACACCGCTTGCACACATCGAGTTGCGCCATCTTGGCGCGCAACTCGCGCGCAAGCGAGTCAGGCTCACGCAAGAAACTTTCGCATGAAATCCGCCAGAGGAATCCCGCGCCGCCGATGCGCTGAAGTTCATGATCCTGGCTGATCCTGGAGGCCTTGGAGGAGCCTACGGAGTCCAACTTCCCATCATCTGCCATCCGCTGGCGGCATTCGACCCCGCCGCGTACATGTAGGTGGTCTTCGCTCCGGCGTCCGCCGCCGTAAACGTCACCGGTAGGTTCAAGGTCAGACTCGTCCCCGACGTCGTAACTGTCGCCGCCCCCGCATTGATCGAGCACTGACTGTTGCTCAGCGTCCCTGCCACCCCTGGCGTTACGAACGAGCCGCTTGTGCCGGCGTCATTGTACAGGAATAACTGGTTCGCGGCTCTGGCGTAGTTGACCAGGCAGGTATTGGCCACCGACACCGAATTGAAATTCCCGGTGATCCAAACCCACACCGACGTCAGGTCTGTAGCCCCCAGCGGATCGGCGTACTGTAACGCGAAGGTCTCTTGGAGACCCGAGCCACTGTCTGGAGTTACAGACACGGTGGCCGGTGTGCTTGTGGCGGGCACAGTCCAATTTCCCATCATCTGCCATCCGCTGGCGGCATTCGACCCCGCCGCGTACATGAAGGTGGTCTTTGCTCCGGCGTACGCCGCCGTAAACGTCACTGGAAGGTCCAAGGTCAGATTCGTCCCCGACGTTGTGACCGTCGCCGCTCCCGCATTGATCGAGCACTGACTGTTGCTCAGCGTCCCTGCCACCCCTGGCGTCGCGAACGAGCCGCTTGTGCCGGCGTCATTGTACAGGAATAACTGGTTCGCGACTCTGGCGTAATTGACCAGGCAGGTATCGGCCACCGACACCGAATTGAAATTCCCGGTGATCCAAACCCACACCGACGTCAGGTCTGTAGCCCCCAGCGGATCGGCGTACTGCAGCGCGAAGGTCTGCTGGAGACCCGAACCGCCGCTTGGAGTCACTGATACCGTGGTCGGCGGCGCGCTTGTGGCAGGCACAGTCCAACTTCCCATCGGCTGCCATCCGCTGGCGGCGCTCGACCCCGCCGCATACATGTAGGTGGTCTTCGCTCCGGCGTACGCCGCCGTGAACGTCACCGGCAGGTTCAAGGTTATGTTCGTCCCCGATGTCGTGACTGTCGCCGCCGCCGCATTAATCGAGCACTGACTGTTGCTCAGCGTCCCTGCCGCCTCGAGCGTCGCGGACGACCCGCCCGTGCCGGCGTCGTTGTACAGGAATAACTGATTTGTAACCCTGGCGTAGTTGACCAGGCAGGTATTGGCCACCAACGCCGAATTGAAATTCCCAGTGAACCAGACCCACACCGCCGTCAGGTCCGTAGTCCCCAGCGGATCGGCGTACTGTAACGCGAAGGTCTGCTGGAGACCCGCACCGCTGTTTGGCGTCACTGATACCGTGGTCGGCGGCGCGCTCCCGGCAGGCACAGTCCAACTTCCCATCGGCTGCCATCCGCTGGCGGCGCTCGACCCCGCCGCATACATGTAGGTGGTCTTCGCTCCGGCGTACGCCGCCGTAAACGTCACTGGAAGATTCAAGGTCAGATTCGTCCCCGATGTTGTGACGGTCGCCGCCCCCGCAGTGATCGAGCACTGACTGTTGCTCAGCGTCCCTGCCGCCCCGAGCGCCGCGGATGACCCGCCGGCGCCGGCGTTGTTGTACAGGAATAATTGGTTCGTGCCCCTGGCGTAGTTGACCAGGCAGGTATTGGCTACCGACACCGTGTTGTAATTCGACGTAATCCAAACCCACACCGCCGTCAGGTCCGTGGCCCCCAGCGGATCGGCATACTGCAGCGCAAACGTCTGCTGGAGACTCGCACCGCTGTTTGGCGTCACTGACACCGTGGCCGGCGGTGTGACTGTGGCAGCCTGGATGATGGTGCTGTCGGTAGCGCTGGCGGATGTAGACCCGCCGCCCGATACGCTCACCGAATTCACCTGCGGCGAACTGGCGCCGGCTCCTACATTCACGGCCACCGTGATAACCGGGTAGCTGGCGCCTGCGATCAATACGTCGCTACGCATGCACGCGTTTCCGGTGCAGCTCCAACCTGTGCCGATCATCGAACTTAGAGTCAAGCCGCCGGGAAGCGTGTCCGTCACTGTCACGGATCCAGACGTCGAGGCGGCGCCCACGGCGTTCGATACTGTCACCGAGTAAGTAGCTGCTTGCTGGCCCTGCGTGAAGCTTCCGGCGTGGGTTTTGGCGATACTGATGGCGGGCGAGGGGTTGCCCGCCAATAGGCCGAAAACACCAACGCCGTTAGTGGTTCCCACATAAACTTTCCCGTTGGCGATTGTGGGAACGATGAACTTGTTCCCGGCGCCGAATTGGTCGCGTCCGCCAGCCGCCTGGTTGGTGTTATACAGTTCGGTCGCAACGTTGCTCGCATTAAAGGCATGAAGGACCGCCGTAGCCTGGTTCTCCACCACCCATACGATTCCATTCGAAGTCCCATTGGCCGATATGGAGGGCGTGGTTCCCGGATACGTGAACGTACCGGCGGATTGCGATGTCAGCGAAAACAATCCACCAGTGAATGTGAACGCCTTCAAAGAGTCTGACACTCCGCCGTAATACAGCGTTCCGTTGAACCATGCCGGGCTGGACCAGGCGCCGTTGGGCAAAGCGCCCGACATTTGCTGATAGATCGAATCCATGCTCGGATGGAAGCCGCCCAAATTGGTCCGGTCCAAGACGTAAATGTTCGAATCCTTGCCCGCCCCAACCACAAGCGATACAGGCGTTCCCTGTCCGTTTTCCAGCGGAGGCAGCAACATTAACCCTCCGGACCCAAGGTCGACGTCGCCATTCGACTCCGACACAGTGTTGTCCATGGTGAAGTAGTCCGCAACGGAAAGCGCGCCCGACGTGGGGATCTTCACGAATGCATTCCCGAAATCGCCTTGCGAAGGGAACCCGGACGCATTAAGCGTGGTATCGAACGTGCCGTTGCCGGTGAGCAGGAAAACGTTCCCAGCGGCGTCCACGGCGGGTCCGGAACCGGCGCTCCAGATGCCTCCCTCGCTTCCGTTGGGAACCAGATTCAACACTCCAACCTGAGCGAGCGTGGTCTCGCTATAGCTCAACACCCAGCCCGCGTACGCGCCACCGTCGCAGTGCGATCCCCAACTCGTGTACACCACGCCATTCGAAATGAGGAGGCCGGGGCGCTCCACATGCGCCGCTGGATTAAACGTATTTTCGGCGCCACTTCCCGGAAAACTCGCCTGGATCTCCTTTGGCCCGCCAAATTGCTCCGTCAACGTCGGCAGGTCCAAGGCATGCAACCGGTGATGATAGTTGCCGCTGGCATCTTTTGACTGGGCGATCGCGTAGATCACTCCATGAGACCCGGCCTGAAGATCGATGGCTGGCGTGGCTGTGATGCCGCTCTTTGGCGTGACCTGGCTGCAACCATCGTCTGAAGGGACCTCATTGGCGCCGAGCAATTTCACTTGCAACAGTTGCGCGAATGTGTCCGCGTCGAACGCGTAGAGACTATCGTTCTCGGTGGCCACATACAGCACGTTATGAACGCCTTGGCTGGGAATGGTGATGGAGGGTACGTAAAGGGGTTGGGCATCCACCTTGCCGTCCACGCTGAGGGTGGCCAGCCGGCCGAACGTCGTCGAGTGAACGTTGGCGGGCGTCAAGATGGTCTCTTGCAGGTTTTGTCCGGTTCGTGCGTTATCGTTATGCCAAGTTAATACGCTAACTTGTCCACTCACTACCGCGGCCGATAGGAGCATACTTCCGCAATATGTTAACCAAGTCACTAATAGCCATCCCTGACTGCCTTGCCGCGCTGAAGTAATAGTATATGCGGAGCCGGGATGCCGCAAACGATGGATTTTTACGGACAGTGTAACGGACCACACGAAAGCCTGGCTAATTGGATCTAAGTCGCGCCCTTCACCGGATATATCGGGGGCGCCGGGATAGGACGTTTGTCACATCGCTGGCCGTGGAGTTCACCGAGTTGACGGCGCCGTCGCTTGATACCGTAGCCGTATTAGTCACTCTGGACGAGGCATTAGCCGCCACGTTCACGGTGAGCGTGATGGCAGGGTAACTTGCGCCTGGCATTAACACGTCGCTTCGCGTGCATGGTCCCGCGGGTTGGGTGCAAACCCATCCGGGGCCGGCGATCGATGTGGCGGTCAGACTCGTAGGCAGCGTATCGATCACTGTGACGCCTCCATTGGTCGCGCCCGATCCGCTGTTGGTCACCGTCAGAGTGTAGACGGCCCCGCGCTGTCCAGCGATGAAACTACCGGTCTGGCTCGCGGTAATTGTCAGATTGGATGTCTGGCCCACCGCGAAAAGGTTGGCGTCGTTGATCGCGTAGGC
>Ga0302324_100015665_pt1 | contig 15192 bp, 12 predicted proteins | sample Palsa_T0_1_FD_201949 | JGI IMG/M metagenome (GOLD analysis project Ga0302324, IMG submission 201949) | Peat permafrost microbial communities from Stordalen Mire near Abisko, Sweden - Palsa_T0_1 | ecosystem: Environmental > Terrestrial > Soil > Palsa > Peat permafrost | place: Sweden: Abisko...
GCGCGGTGGATGCCAGGCGAGGACTCGTAGGTGGCGACCTTCGACGGGTCCGACGTCCAGCGAAAGCACGAGGGCTTGAGCTGCAGAAAGGTTCCGTATCCTGCGCCGGACACCTTGCGGCAGTTGGTGCAGAAACAGTTGTTGGACATGATGATCCCGGACTCGTCGATCTCGAAGGCGACGTCGCCGCAGAGGCAAGATCCACTGATCACGGCCCGTCGCTCCCAATGCTCTCGGCGTCGTTTCGTATCATACCCGCATGCACACATACTTGTAGCTAGGCCGTAGAGAGCGGGGCGACACGTCGCCGAGGACGTAAGTCGGGACCCGACCTAACGTCGGGAATCCCGCCTTCTTCCCCGTTGGGAACGGCTGCCTTCGCTGCCATGGCGCGACGCAAGGGAACGGTGGACCGCGTCTTGTGCGCCGGTCGACGCCTCAGGGAGGCCGCAAGCTTCTTGCAAAGCTTGCTGAAGATGGCGACTGTTCAAGCGCACGAATAGAAGGCTGGGATGGATCAGTCCACGAGGACCTCGCCGCTCGACAGAGCGAAGTCTCTCCATGGCCTCATCAGCGAGGCGGCGGAAACTTCCGAGCGCCTCGGGCGCATCGAGGACGGAGTCGCCGGCGCGATGCTGGAGGCGCGGCTCTTCTCGATCCTGGTCCCTGAGCGCGACGGGGGCTTGGGAGCCGGCCGTCGCGCGTTCTTCGAGGCCGTCGAGGAGATCGCCAGCGCGGACGGCTCGGCCGGGTGGTGCGCATCGGTCTGCAACGCCGTGGGTCTCGCGGCGTCCCGCGGGCTGCCGCAGGAAGGCCGGGATGAGGTGTTCGGCCATGGACCGGTCGCGTGCTGGACGTCACTCTACCCAAACGCGGTCGTGACCCAGGAGCCGGGCGGCTTTCGCATCACCTGTCCCGGTTCGTTCGGCTCGGGCAGTTCGCTTTCGCAATGGGTGAACGTCGCCGGAAACGTCGGCGCCGCGCACGAGGGACGGTATCGGGCGTTCCTGGTCCCGAAGTCCGAGGTCGAGATCAAGGCCGGCAGCTGGGACGTGATGGGCCTCCGCGCGACCGCGAGCCTCGACTATGCGATCACCGATCGGTTCGTGCCCGCACGCCTCAGCTGGGAGTACGAATGGGCGCCGAAGGACGGCGGCGGTCCGATGTCGGCGGCCGAAGGGGCCCGGCTGAACGCTGTCGGGTTGTCGGCCTTCGCCTCCGGCATAGGCCGGCGTGCTCTTTCCGAGCTGATCGCATCGGCGAAGAAGACCAAGAGGGTGGCCGCCGAAGGCGTCCAAGCCGACGACAACGTGGTGCAGCTCGGCATCGGCGAACTCGAGGGACGGATCAGGGCAGCGCGCGCCCATCTCGTCGGGCTGCTCGAGCAGCTGGATGACGGCACGGCGAGCGACGACACCGCGCTCGACGTCACGCAGGCCACCCACACGTTGGCGCGGGCGTCGCGCGACATGGTCGTGTTCGCGTTCGATCATTCGGGCACGTCGGTCATCCACGCGCGCCAGCCCGTGCAGCGGTGCCTGCGAGACATCTTCACCGGCCTCAAGCACGCCTCGTTCACCCCCGCGCTCCTCGGCCGGATCGGCAAGGTGCGGCTCGGCCTGCCATTCGGCGGACAGCCGCTCTGAGGTCCCGCTCGCCGCTGCAAATTTCGCTCTACCTGTCGGCTTGCTCGCCTTCGGCGCGCCTGTTTCCTGGCACGACGCCAACGTGGAGTTTCGACCCCTTCGGAGACCTCGAGAGAGTCTGTTTACGGGCAGGTAGAAAGCGTGCTCCGTTCCACCGACCCCTTTAACCCCCGGCTTGCGCCGGGATGAGCGGGAACAATGGAAACGGCTGGCTTACAGCCCCGCCCCACCCGCCAGCGCCTCAGCCTGATCCGCCGGCACCCCCGCCTCCAGCAGCACCTCTCGCGTGTGCTCGCCCAGGTCCGGCGCCGGGCGGCGCGGCTCGATCTCCAACCCCGGGAACCGGATCGGCGTCGCCGGGGCCTCGAACGCGCCGCCGAACCGGTCGGGGGTCACGACGAAGCAGCCGGCGTCGCGGGCTTGCGGGTCGATCGTCACCTCGTCCAGCGTCGCCATCGGCGCGGAGATCACATCGGCGTCGGCCAGCAGCTGCTTCGCCTGCGCCAACGTCAGCTTCGCGAACGCCGCATCTACGTGCCCCCGCAGCTCGCGCACCACGTCCAGGTCGCCGATCGGGATCTGGTAGCGCGGCTCGGCCAGCACCCAGTCCAGCCCAATCGCGTGCATTACCGCCGGGAAGCAGGTCAGTCCGCGCGGGGCGACGCAGATGTAGCGGTCGTCGGAGGTGCGGAAATAGCCGGCGATGGCGCTCGGCCGCTGGCTGCGCGGCTGGGCAGTGGTCGCTTCGCCGTAGCGCAGGTGGATCGAGGCGTCCCAGCCCAGCGCATAGACCCCGGCGCGGATCAGCGAGGCCTCCACCAGCCGGCCCTTGCCGGTGCTGTGCCGCTCATGCAGGGCCGCCAGCACGCCTGACAGCGTCGCCAGGGCGGTGACGTGGTCGCCGAACCCCGGCCGGCAGGTGAACGGCTCCACATCCGGCGGAATGGTCGCCGCGGCGATGCCGCTGCGGGTCCAAAAGCCGGTCAGGTCGAACGCCGGCAGGTCGATCTCCTCGCCCACCAGGCCAAAGCCGCTGACGCTGGCGTAGATCAGGTGTGGCAGCTCGTCTTTCAGGCTGTCGTAGTCGAGCCGGGCCCGCGCCAGCGCGCCGGGGCGAATGTTGGTGACGAAGATGTCCGCGCCTTTGAGGATCTGGATCAGCGCCGCGCGGCCGGCGGGAGAGCCGGTGTTCAGCACCACTCCGCGCTTGCCGCGGTTCTCCATCGAGAAGATCGGATTGCCGGGGATTTCCTCGGTGTCGGGATAGAACCGCCGGATCGCGTCGCCCTCGGCGCTCTCCACCTTGATCACGTCCGCGCCCCACTCGCCCATGATCATCGCCGCCCCCGGCGCCGCGATCCAGGTGGACATCTCCACCACCTTCAGGCCCTGCAGCAGCATCCGTGTCTCCTCCGTCACTGACCGCCGATCATATAGCGCGGCGACGCCGCGGGAGTCAGCGGTGACTAGAGGGTGGGTGATTGCTTCAGGGGTCGCTGTCGCGCGAGCCGCCATACTCCCAGACGATCCGTCCGTGCGGCCCAGCGATAAATGCGAAGTCGCAGCCGGCGATGGCGTCGGCGTGATCCGCCGCAAGGCGACTGATCGCTGCGGCGCTGTCTTCAGCTTCGACGGAGAACGCTCCGACGAGGGCGCCCGGCGTCGTGTGCCGCTGAAGGCGGCGGTATAGCTTCAGTCTGTAGTCCGCCATGCTCGGGAGTTTAGACCACGGCAGCGCCTTTGGCCCGGTTTATCTGTCGGGTACCCGACACATCAGTCGGGCTTCTGGTCGCTGCGGCAACGCGCCGAGTCGACGCTTGTTCGTCATCGCCTGTTCAGCGACGCATTGCCGCGAATTAAGTAGCCGCCGCGCCGCCGCCGCGACACAAACTGGGTCCATCCAGCGCCTCCCCATGCGCCGTCGCGGAGCCCCAGACGCGTGATCGGTCTTGTCGCCGCCCTCTCCCTGGCGTTGCCCCAGGTCGAGATTCCCCAGCTGCCGCCGATCACCCGCGACCCCCAGGTCACCTTCCTCGACCGGTCGGGGACGGTAATCGGGGTCAGGGGCGGGCGCTACGCGCCGCCGGTGGATATCGCCAAGCTGCCGCCTTACGTGCCCGCCGCGTTCGTCGCGATCGAGGACAAGCGGTTCTACGAGCACAATGGCTACGACTTGGCCGGCATGGCGCGGGCGGTTCTGGCCGACGTCGCCTCCGGCAGCGCCCGCGAAGGCGCGTCCACGATCACCCAGCAGCTGGCCAAGAACCTGTTCCTCTCGTCCGAGCGCTCGCTGGAGCGAAAGGGCACGGAGCTGATCTACGCGGTCGAGCTGGAGCAGACCTATTCCAAGCCGCAGATCCTCGGGCTGTACCTCAGCCGGGTCTATTTCGGCGCCGGCGCCTACGGCATCGAGGCCGCGTCGGAGCGCTATTTCGGAGTCTCGGCCGCGCACCTGACCGTCCGCGAGGCGGCGATGCTGGCCGCGCTGATGAAGTCGCCGACCGACTACAATCCGGCGGAGAACCCCGACCGATCCGCCGAGCGCACCGCGCTCGTGCTGCAGGCGATGGTCGAGACTGGCTCGATCACGCCGGTGCAGCAGGCAAAGGCGCTGGCGTCGTCGCCCAAGGTCTACAAGTCGGCGCCGGACGCGGCGTCGCAGTATTTCGTCGACTGGGTCGACGCCACCTTCAAGACCATGGGGCCGCCGAAGATCGACCTCGTGGTCGAGACCACGCTGGACGCCAGGGACGAGGCGGCGGCGGACATCGCGGCGAAGGAAACCATCGACCGGTTCGCCAAGGCCAATGTCGAACAGGCCGCGCTGGTCGCTCTGGACGGGCAGGGCCGGGTGCGAGCGATGGTCGGCGGCGGCGACTACGCCAAGAGCTCGTTCAACCGCGCGGTCTCCGCCCAGCGCCAGGCCGGTTCGTCGTGGAAGCCGTTCGTCTACCTGACGGCGCTGGAGGCCGGCCGCACGCCCGATACGCCGGTGGTCGACCAGCCGGTCACCATCGACGGCTGGTCGCCGAGCAACTTCGAGCCGGAATACCTCGGCCCGATCACCCTGCAGGAGGCGCTGGTCAAGTCGATCAACACCGTCGCCGCCAGCCTCGCCGACGAGGTCGGCCGGCCGAACGTGGCCAGGACGGCGCAGCGGCTCGGCATCGTCACCCCGATCAACACCGATCCGGCGATGGCGCTGGGCACCAGCCTGGTGACGCCGCTGGAGATGGCTCAGGCCTATGACGCCTTCTCCAACGGCGGCAACCGCGTCGCGGCCTACGGCATCGAGCGCATCCGCACGGTGCAGTCGGGGCGGGTGCTGTGGACCCATCCGGCGCCGATCACGCCGGCGGCGATCGGCAACCCGGCGCTGGGCGAGCTGGACCAGATGCTGCGCCAGGTGGTCGCCGCCGGCACCGGGGTGAAGGCCGCGATTCCCGGCTACGACATCGCCGGCAAGACCGGCACCACGTCCGACTTCCGCGACGCCTGGTTCTGCGGCTTCTCAGGCGACTTCACCACCGTGGTCTGGATGGGCCGCGACGACAATTCGCCGATGCGCGGGATTACAGGCGGGTCAGCGCCGGCGGAGTTCTGGAAGAGCTTCATGCGCGTCGCGCTGAAACGCCGCGCGGCGACCCCGATCCCACCCGGCCCGCCGGCGCCGGCCCCGGTCGCGCCGATCCCAGCCGCGCCGCCGATGCTCCCAGCGACCAACGACGTCGCGCCGACGATCTGAGGCCTCAGCCCCCTCGGACTGGGTCCGAGGGGGCGCCCCATCCGCGCAAGGCAGGAGCGGGTAGGGCTTCGCTCTTGCCCCCGTGTCGCGCAGCGGATCGGGGGAGGGGGGCCGCGCTAGCGGCGGCGGAACGGGCTTGAGCGGCGGCGGCCAGCAGCAGCGCCGGCCCCGCGAACCAGTACGGGGTCATGTCACAGATCCATCGCCGGCCCGGCCGGATAGGTGGGGGACGAGTCCTTGCCCTGCGGTTTCATCAGCGCCGCCAGCTTGATCACCACCGCGCCCGGCAGCCACACCGCCGCGAAGGTCGCGATCAGCACCAAGATCAACTCAACAACACCGGACATCGCCGCCGTCCCAACTCGCACCGAAGCGCTGCAGGACGCCCTAATAGGCCCGCGGCGCGTAAGGGTTCAAAGCGAGGTTGGCCGGGAGGCCGTAAGACGGGCGTAAGCGACGGTGCGGCGGCCTTGCGCCCCCTCCGTCACGGCGCTTCGCGCCGCGCTACCCCCCCGATCCGCCGCGCTACTCGGTGGAGCATAAGGCCGCGGAGCGGCCTGACGGAGGGAGCGCAAGGCGGCGCGTACTGACTCCGACTAAGCCGCCGCCGCCGTCGTCAGTTTCTCGCGCAGTTCGCGCTTGAGGAACTTGCCGTTGGCGTTGCGCGGGATCGACTCCGTCAGGAACCAGATGTGGCGCGGGATTTTGTGGCGCGAGAGGTGGTCGGCGCAGTGAGCGCGCAGCTCGTCGGCGGTCAGGTGATGGCCGTCCCGCAGCACGACGGCGGCGGCGACCTCTTCGCCCAGCCGCGCGTCCGGCACGCCGAACACGCAGCACTCGGCGATGGCCGGATGGTGGTGCACCGCCGCCTCGACCTCGGCGCAGTAGACGTTCTCGCCGCCACGCAGCACCATGTCCTTCTTGCGATCGACGATATAGATGAAGCCGTCGTCGTCGATCCTGGCCACGTCGCCGGTGTGCAGCCAGCCGTCGGTGATCGACTCGGCGGTGGCCTCGGGGCGGTTGAGGTAGCCCTTGATCACCGAGGCGCCGCGCACCCACAGCTCGCCGGTCTGGCCCTGCGCGACCGTGGCGCCGTCATCGTCGACGCACTTGACCTCGAAGGTCGGCATCGCCGGGCCGCAGCTGGCCGGGCGGTCGACGAAGAAGTCGCCGCCGACGGCGGTGATGATGCCGCAGGTCTCGGTCATGCCGTAACCGGTGTTGGGCCGCGCGGTCGCGACCTCGGCGTCGATCTTGGCCACCAGGTCCGGGTGCAGCGGCGCCCCGCCGCCGCCCAGGCTGGCGAGGGTCGAGGTGTCGGTGGTCGCGAAGTCCGGGTGCGCCAACAGCTCGCGCGACATCACCGGCACGCCGCTCATGCCGGTCACCTTCTCGCGCGCGATCAGCCGCAGCGCCTCGCCGGCGTCCCAACGGTACATCAAGACCAGCGTGCCGCCGCCGGCGGTGACGGCGTAGGCGCCGCAGTTGTTGGCGGTGACGTGAAACAGCGGCGTGGTCAGCAGCGAGACCGGCGTCGGCGGCGGGTCCGGCGGCGCGACGCCAGTCGACTGCGCCGTCGCCAGCGCCTGCGCCTGGCCGGCAAAGCCCATGTTCATCAAATTGTTGATGCAACCGCGATGGGTCAGCTGCGCGCCCTTCGGATTGCCGGTGGTGCCGGAGGTGTAGAAGATGCAAGCGTCGGCGTCGGAATCGACCTCGATGTCCGGCATGGCGCCGCCCGTTGCGACCACCTCGGTGTAGGACGTGACCCCCGCCGGCGGATGGTCCATGCGCGTTACGACCAGCTTCGAGCGCGCCGCGGTGGAGGGGCGCTCCATGATCCGCTCCAGCCGCTCGGCGTCGCAGAAGATCACCTTCGGCTCGGAGTCGTTCAAGGCGTACTCGACCTCGTCGGCGACCCACCAGGCGTTCATGCCCACCGCCGCGATGCCCACCGAGACCGCGGCCCAGTAGAGCAGTAGCCATTCGGGGTAGTTGCGCATGGCGATGGCGATGCGCTCGCCCGGCTTCACCCCCTCGGCCAGCAGCCAGTTGGCGATCGACGCCACGCGCCTGTGCGCCTCGGCGTAGGTGATCCGCTCGTCCTGGTAGATCAGATAGTCGCGGTCGCCGAAGGCGGCCGTCGACAGCCACAGCGCGCGGATGTTGGGGGCCGCGTTCTTGAACGTCAGGATCGGCGCGCCGCGCACCTCGATGGTCTCGACCTCGAACGGCGCGCCCGGCGCGATCAGCGCGCCCCAGACTTGCTTCAGCGCCTCATAATGCATCGCAGCCTCACTCTCCCAGGGCTCGTATCGGCCTTGCGCCTTATAGACCGAACGCCGCTAGGGAATGGAAGGGCGTCCGGTCAGGCCTCCAAGGCCGCCAGCGCCGCCTCAGCCCGCTCGATCGTGCCGGAATTGTCGCTGCTGGCGTCGTGGGCGCCGATGCCGTCGAGGTTGCGCTTGAACACGCCCTGGCCGATCGAGGCTAGCCGGAACGCGGCGAAGGCGCAGTAGAAGTTGAAGTCGTCGATGTGGTCGCGGCCCGTGCGGCGGCAGTAGGCGGCGACGTAGGCGTCCTGGGTCGGGATGCCGGACGTTGCGAAGTCGACGCCGTCCAGCGTGCCCCAGCTGACCGACTTGGACGTCCACAGCATGGCGTTGTAGCCGATGTCGGCCAGCGGATGGCCAAGCGTGGAAAGCTCCCAGTCCAGCACCGCGATCAGGCGCGGCTCGGTGGGGTGGAACATCACGTTCTCGAGCCGGTAGTCGCCGTGGGCGATGGTGGTCTCGTCATCGGCCGGGATGCGCGCCGGCAGCTCGGCGATCAGCCGCTCCATCGCCGCGATGTGCATCGTCTCGGCGCCGCGGTACTGCTTGGTCCAGCGGTCGATCTGGCGCACGAAGTAGTTGCCCGGCCGGCCGTAGTCGCCCAGGCCGATCGACTCGTAGTCGACCTGATGCAGCAGGGCGAGCACGCCGTTCAGCTCGTCGTAGATCGCCGCCCGCTCCGCCGGTTCGAGGCCCGGCAGCCGCGCGTCGCGGAAGATGCGGCCGGCGCGGAAGTCCATCACATAGAAGGTGGTGCCGATCACGCTCTCGTCGAGGCAGAGCGCGCGCATCCGCGGCACGGGAAAGTCGACCGTGCCCAGCGCCTTCATCACCTTGTATTCTCGGTCGACCTGGTGGGCGCTGGCGAGCAGCTGGCCGGGCGGCTTCTTGCGCAGCACCAGCAACTGGTCGCCGGCCTCGATCAAGAAGGTCGGGTTCGAAGCGCCGCCGTGGAACTGGCGCACGGCGATCGGCCCGGCCACGCCCTCGACATTGGCCTTCAGCCAGTCGGCCAGTCGCGCCTCGTCGAAACGGTGGTTGGGCCGCACTTCGCCGACGTTCGAGGGGAGCTCTTCGGCCATTGCCTTCCCTAAAGTCTCTGCGCGAACTGGTGTCGCCTAAGAAAGCCGCTTAGCACGCCGACGCTGCGGCAGGCCAAGAGGAGACGCATCGTGGCCCAGATCGCCGTCCAGGATTTCAACTGCACCCTCTACCGGGTGAAGAACCACATCTGCCTGATCACCCTGAACCGCCCCGAGCGGCGCAATGCGCTGAACCGGCGCGCCTACGACGAGCTGGAGTCCGCCTTTCGCCAGGCCAACGCCGATCCGGACGTCCGCTGTGTGATCGTCACTGGCGCCGACCCGTCGTTCTGCTCCGGCGACGACGTGCGCGAGATCATGGTCGACGGCGCCGCCGAGCGGGCCGCCGCGCCGCCGCGGGTCAAGTTCGAGCCGACGCCGGCGGCGATGGCGGTGATCGAATGCGACAAGCCGGTGATCGCCGCGGTCAACGGCCCGGCGGTCGGCTGGGGCATGGAGCTGGCGCTTTACGCCGACATCCGCATCGCCTCGGAGAAGGCGATCTTCGCCGAGTTGTTCATCAAGCGCGGGCTGGTCTGCGACGTCGGCGGGTTCTGGAAGCTGCCGTCGATCGTCGGCCCGGCCAAGGCGGCCGAGCTGCTGTTCACCGGCGAGCCGGTCAAGGCCAAGGACGCCGTGAAGATCGGCCTGGTCAGCCAGATCACCGCGCACCAGGACATCGTCCGCGCGGCCGAGCACCTCGCCGGCCGCATCGCCGCCAACCCGCCGCTGGCGCTGATCGCGATGAAACAGGGCCTGCGTCGCGCCACCCCCGGCGACCCGCGCGAGATCGGCGCCTGGGCGATCGGAACCATCTACCGCCTGTTCCAGACCGAGGATCACAAGGAGGGCGTCGCGAGCTTCCTGGAAAGGCGCGAAGCGGTGTTCGTGGGACGCTAGGGGCCGCTACTCCGCCGCGAACGCCAGCACCCGGCCGCCGGTGAACGACGTCTTCTGCGCCAGTTCCGCCTTCGCCGCCTCGTATTCGTCCGCCAGCCGCGCCACCAGCTCGCCCGCGGTCGGGACGTGCTTGACCGCGCCGATGCCCTGGCCGCAGCCCCAGATGTCGCGCCAGGCCTTGGCCTCCTGGTTGCCGCCGGAGCCGAAGTTCATCTTCGACGGATCGGCCTGCGGCAGGTCCTCGGGGTCGAGCCCGGCGCGGACGATCGACGGGCGCAGATAGTTGCCGTGCACGCCGGTGAACAGGTTGGTGTAGGTGATGTCCTCGCCGCGGCTCTCGACGATCATCGCCTTGTAGCCGTCCTGCGCCCGCGCCTCCTGGGTCGCGATGAAGGCCGAGCCGATGTAGGCCAGGTCCGCGCCCATGGCCTGGGCCGCCAGCACCGCGCGGCCGTTGGCGATCGCCCCCGAGAGCGCGATCGGACCGTCGAACCACTCGCGCAGCTCCTGGACGATCGCGAACGGCGAGAGCATCCCGGCATGGCCGCCGGCGCCGGCCGCGACCGGGATTAGGCCGTCCGCGCCCTTCTCGATCGCCTTGCGGGCGAAGCGGTCGGTGATCACGTCGTGCAGAACGACGCCGCCCCAGCTGTGCGCCATCGCGTTGACGTCCTCGCGCGCCCCCAGCGAGGTGATCATCACCGGGACCTTGTACTTCGCGCACAGCTCGACGTCCTCTTCGAGCCGGTTGTTGGTCTTGTGCACGATCTGGTTCACCGCGAACGGCGCCGAAGGCGCGTTCGGATGGGCGCGGTCGTAGGCCGCCAGGGTCTCGGTGATCTCGGCCAGCCACTCGTCCAGTTGCGAGATCGGCCGCGCGTTCAGCGCCGGGAACGAGCCGACGACGCCGGCCTGGCACTGGGCGATCACCAGCTCCGGCCCGGAGATGATGAACAGCGGCGATCCGATCACCGGCAGGCGCAGGCGGTCCTTCAGCACGGCGGGCAGGGTCATGGCGGCTTGGCTCCAACTAAGGCGTCATCGCTTGCATCTGCACACGCTAAGCGTACGCTGTAAACATGGGACGCAGCGTCAACCCGCAGCCAAAATCCACCCGGGCGCGCTCTGCCGGCGACCGCGACGCGGTGCGCGGCCGGCTCTGCGACGCGGCGGCCAAGCTGTTCCTGGAAGAGGGCGAGGCGGCGCTGTCGATGCGCCGGCTGGCCGCCGAGGTCGGCTGCAGCCCGATGGCCCCCTATCGTCACTTCGCCGACAAGGAGGCGCTGGTCGCCGCCATCCGCGCCCAGGCCTTCGAGCGCCTCGCTGACGCGCTGGACGGGGTCGAGCAGAACGAGCGCCACCGCGCCGCCGACATTGGCGAAGCTTACGTCCGCTTCGCCCGCGCGAACCCTGCCGCCTACAAGCTGATGTTCGACCTCGCCCAGCCCGACGAGGCCGCCTACCCCGAGCTGGCCGCCGCCGCCGCCCGCGCCCGCGTCTCCATGTCGGGCTATGTGCACGAGCTGGTCGAGGCCGGCGTCCTGGCCGGCGATCCGGTCGAGCTCGGCTACGTGTTCTGGGCCGCGATCCACGGCCTGATCGTGCTCGACCTCGCCGGCCGCATCCCCGCCGACCCAGGCTTCGAGGCCCTGCGCCGCAGGACGCTGGGCGCGCTGATGCGGGGGCTGCGGGCCTAGGCGCGTACTGCTAAGCTGAGGGCGTATTGGGAGGCGGGTATGACTCTGCGCTCTGCCTTGGCGTCATTGCTGGCTGCGACGCTGTTGTTCTGGTCGCCGCCGACCTTCGCCCTTTCAGGGGTCGTCGACGCCCGCGCTGAGGTCGACGCCGCCCTGTTCGCCTCTTCGGCGACCCAGGCGGCGGCGGAAAAGGCGGCGGACACCACCATCACCGCCCTGCGCGCACAGATCGTCGCCCTGGCCGCAAAGGTCCGGGCCGGCGAGGCCAAGCGCTCCGAACTGATCGCCGTCGAAGAAAGCTTCATGGCCCAGTTGGCGGCGAAGGACCGCGCCTACGCGGAGGCGATCGCGGCGTTCCGAGGGGCGGTCACCCACATCACCGAAACCGCCGAGGGCGCCGCCGCGCTGCAAAAGTTCAACGACGGCGACGAAGTCGGCGCGATTTCGATCATCGGCCAGCTCAACGACGCCCGCGACGCCTCGCTGCAGAAGGCCACCGACATTGAGAAGGCGGTGGGACGACGGGATCAGGCCACGCTCGCACTCGAAGCGCACAGGCGCGGCAAGATGGGCGTCCGTGCGGTAATCGGACTCTACGAACAGGTGGTGCGGCTCGACCCGGGCCTGTCGTCCGACTGGGTCGAACTCAGCCGGCTGTATCAGCCGGCCGGTGATCTCCCCGCGGCGCAGAAAGCCGCCGAAACTGCCCTAGCGACCGCCCACGACGACCAGGAACGGACCCGCGCGCTCGACGAGATCGGCGCCGTGCTGACCGCCGAAGGGCATCTCGCCGACGCACGCACGGCGTACCAGCAGAGCCTGAATATCCGCCGCGGCCAGGCTGCGGCGAGCCCTGCGAATGTCGACCTGCAACGCGCCATCTCGGTAAGCCTCGGTGACGTGGGCCAGGCGCTTAACCTGCAAGGCGACCTGTCCGGCGCGCGGGGGGCGTACGACGAAAGCCTTGCCATCGCCCGGCGATTGGCGGCGGCCGATCCTGCCAACGCCAAGCTGGCGCGCGACCTGGTGGTGAGGCTGCACGCCACCGGCAATGTGCTGACCGCCAAAGGAGACCAGGCGGGCGCGCTGAGCGTTGAGCGGGAGAGCCTCGCGCTCGCTCAGCGTCTCGCGGCCGCCGACCCCGGCGACGCCCAGCTGCAGGGCGACGTCGCCGTCGGTCAGGAGAAGGTCGGCTACGTGCTGATCAACCTGGGGAACCTCCCGGGCGCACGGACGGCCTTCACGGCCAGCCTCGACATCCGCCGGCGATTGGCCGCGGCCGACCCGGATAGCGCGCAACTCCAGAGCGACGTCGCCGACAGCCTGACCTCCCTTGGCCATGTTCAGTGGCAGCAGGGCGATCTCGCCGGCGCCCGCCAGTCCGACGAGGAAGCGCTGGCGATTGTCCGACGGCTGGCCGCAGAAGACCCGAGCAACGCGGATGGACAGCGCGACATCGCCGTGACGCTGAGCGTGATTGGGGAGCTTAAGGAAAAGCAGGGGGACCTGCCGGGCGCCGCCAGCGCCTTCCAGGAGTGTCTCGCCACCGTCCGCCGGCTCTCCGCGGCCGATCCCACCAACGCCAATCTCCAGCGGGATATCGCGGTGGCGGCGGAAAATCTCGGCTTTGTCTTGTCCGCGCAGAAGGATCCCGGGGAAACCAAGGCCTTCGCGGAGAGCCTCGACATCTATCGTCGCCTCGCGGGCGCGAGCCCCACCAACGCGCGTCTCCAGAGCGACCTCGCTGGCGCCCTCGGCATCTCGGGCGCCGTCGCACAGGACCGCGGAGACCTGCCCGCCGCGGCGAAGGCTTACCAGGAGGAGCTCGCGCTAAAACTGCGGCTCGCCGCGGCGGACCCAAGCGATACCAATCTGCAGTACGGGGTCGCCGGCGCCTTCAACTCCGTCGGCGGCCTGCTTGCCGCGCAAGGCGATCGGGCCGGCGCGCTCACCAACTATCAGCAAAGCGCCGGCGTCCTGCGCAAACTCACAAGCGCCGACCCCACGAACGCCGAGTTGCGGTTCTACCTGGCCGTCGACCTGGACAAGATCGGCGACATCCTCGTCGCTCAAGGCGACCTGGCGGGCGCCGCCAAGGCCCTTGGCGAGGAGGCCGACCTCGCCCGTGCGTTGGCCGCGGCCAATCCGTCGAACGTCAGGCTGCGCGGGCAGCTTTCGATCGCCCTGGAGGGACTGGGAGATGTCCTGACCGCGCTCAAGGATTATCCCGGCGCCCGCAAGGCCTATGAGGAGACCCTCGTCCTCGGCCGGGCCCAACTGGCTGTCGCGCCGGGCGAGGCCAAGATTCTGGTTGGGATCGCCGAATTGTCGCTGAAAGCCTGCAACGTCGCGATGGCCCAGGGGGACGTCGCCGGCGCCGTCGCGGATTGCCAGGCAAGTCTGGCGATTACTCGCAAGCTTGCCGCCGTCGCGCCGACCGACACCACCCTGCAGCGCATCATCGGGTTTGCCCTGTCACGGCTGGCGCTGGCGCCGGGTTCCGGCGTGCATTGGGCCGACGTCGCCGCGCAGTACCAGTCGATGAAGGACCACGGGATGCTGACCGCCGAGGGGGAGGGCAACCTCAAGGAAGCCCAGCGCCGCGCCTCTGTGGAAACGGCTAAATGATCCGCTCGCCGCCGCCCGCGCCCGGGTCTCGATGTCCGGCTAGGTCCGCGAGCTGGTCGAGGCCGGCGTCCTGGCCGGCGATCGGGTCGAACTCGGCTATGTGTTCTGGGCCGCGATCCACGGCCTGATCGTGCTCGCCTCGCCGGCCGCATCTCCGCCGATCCGGGCTTCGAGACCCTGCGCCGGCGCACCCTGGGCGCGCTGATGCGCGGGCTGCGGACTTAGGTCACACGTCGTGCGGTCCAACGTTGGCGCGCGCTTCCTTGAGGGCGCCGAGCTCGGTTTCGAGGTCCGCGATCACACTGCGATTATCGGCGCCGCCGCCGATGCTGGACGGCGATCGGAGGATTTCCAGGTCGCGCTGCACGACTGCGATGGCGTCGTCGAGCTGCTCCCGCAGCGGCTTGTCTGACTCCGACATTCTCAGATCATAGCTGGCCAACCATTCCGGCGCTAATCGCTGTCGGACCCGGACGCTCGTCAGGAACCCGCATGGTCAAGCTAATTGGCGTTGAAGCGTAGCTTCGAGCCGGTTACGAAATACGTGCTGGGTGAGTCAGGCTTGGTTGGCGCGTTTCGGGGGCGAGGCGCGTCGCCGATTCAAAAAAGACCTCGGGGGGGGCATGCAGATTCGAATCGAGCGCTTTGGCGCGTTGTTGTTGGCCCTGACGCTGAGCGCCTGCGCGACGCCGACGCCGACGCATGTGGCGCTGGCGACGCCGGCGCAGGGCAGCATCGCCTCGACCGAGGTAGTGGCGCCGATCGCGCAGAGTGAGATCTATATCTACGTGCCGCCCACGACCGCTGGCCAAGGCCAGGGCCTGATCGGCGCACTGATAGACGCGGGCGTCGACTCCTATCGCGCGGGCACCGCCGAAACCGGGGTCAAGCCGCTGCGCGACGCGATCGTCGACATGAGTTTCGACCACGACCTCGCGAGCCAGCTCAAGGATTCTCTGTCGCAGATCGCCTGGCTGCACCTGGACGGCGTGCGCGTCATCAAGGAGGTTGCGGGCAAGAAAATCGACGGCGCCATCACCGGCTCCAAGGACGGCGCCGTGCTGATCGCCATCGCCGATTACCACCTGTCCAACGACGGGCGGCAGCTGTTCATCACCGTCAACGTCGACCTCTACCCGAACAGCGCGGCGTTGGCGG
>Ga0302324_100015666_pt1 | contig 15191 bp, 15 predicted proteins | sample Palsa_T0_1_FD_201949 | JGI IMG/M metagenome (GOLD analysis project Ga0302324, IMG submission 201949) | Peat permafrost microbial communities from Stordalen Mire near Abisko, Sweden - Palsa_T0_1 | ecosystem: Environmental > Terrestrial > Soil > Palsa > Peat permafrost | place: Sweden: Abisko...
TGCCGCGAATAAGGAACCAAGCGGCGCCGCCCACATCCACGGCCATGTCTGGAAATTGTCGAGCCATGCGCGCGGTGCAACAGCGACGACCTTGTGTAGCGGATTTGAAGGTCCTGCGTGGTTGACGCTGCCTATAATATGGTAGCCCGCGATACTGGATCCAACCCAAATTCCTGCGCCAATGAACGACAGCAGAAATGTGGCTGACGCAATGCGTCCGACCAAAAGGGCGCGGGAGGCCATGGGCTCGCCGACTTTCATGGACGCGTACGCAGCGCCGTGCAGGATAAGCATTGACAAGCTGATCACGCCCGCGAGCAGGGCAAAGGGACGCAGCAGATCGAAGAAGCCTCCGGTAGAGACTGGCCTCTGCAGAGCATCAAATTGAAACGGAAGCCCGAGGAACAGATTGCCGAACGCAACACCGAAGAGCAGCGCGGGTACGGCGCCGGCGATCGTTAGAGCATTGTCCCAGATGCTACGCCAGCGCGCGTCAGTCAAATGATTGCGAAATCCGAAGCCGACGGGTCGCAGAATCAGGGCCACCAGAAGTACAAACATCGCCAGGTATAGACCCGAGAAAGATGCGGCATACAGCAGCGGCCACGCGGCAAATGCGGCGCCCCCGCCCAAAATGAACCACACCTGATTACCTTCCCAGACGGGCTCCACGGATTCGAGCAAAACGCGGCGCTCGGCATCGGTGCGGCCGAGAAATCGGAATGTTGCGCCGATTCCAAGATCAAATCCATCGGTGATAGCAAAGCCGATCAGCAATATGCCAAGCAGTAGCCACCAGATCACTCGCAGCGTTTCGTAATCGAGCATGGCAAAGCTCTTTAAATCGCCATTGACTTAGCCGGGGCTGGGGCAGTTCTTATTGGCCAATACCCGAGGCCATCGGGGCCGAGCCGAATCATGCGCATCATCAGGAAAGCATCGGTTGCCGCGAGCGTCGTATAAAAGAGGATAAAGCCAAGTAGCGACAGCCAGACATTGTCTGCTGCCGTACGTGATACCCCCAGGAAGGTTGGCAGTACGCCATCGATCGCCCACGGTTGACGGCCATATTCGGCGACGATCCAACCGAGCTCGGCAGCGATCCACGGTAACGGCAAGCTCAAGAAAGCAAGCTTTAAAAATCTTGGGTGCTGCTCAAACCGATGTCGTGTCGAAAGGTAGAACGCTGTCCCGAACATCAGAATGAAGAATATCCCGAGCCCTACCATTATGCGAAAGCTCCAAAAGAGTACCGGAACATTTGGAACGGTGGACCATGCCGCGGCGTCGATTTGTTGCGCAGTTGCGTGGGCTGGGTCATCCGTATAACGCAACAACAGCAGGCCGTAGCCCAGATCGGCCTCATGCGCAGTGAAGCGCTGTTCGGCATCGACATCGGGCACGTCGGCAACCGCCGACCGTAAGCGCTCCAAGGCAGCGTAGGCTTCTTGGCCGCTGCCGATGCGCGTACGCGCTAATGCGACCAGGTCGAGAATGCCGGGTACGGGGCGATCAAGCGATCGGGTTGCAATGAGTCCGAGTAGCCACGGGACCTTGACCTCCGCGCGCGTGGTGCGGTTGGTGACGTCGGGAAAACCAAAAACTGTGAAGCCAGCCGGTGCCGCTTCCGTGGTCCAGGCCGCTTCGATGGCCGCAATCTTCATTTTCTGGTTTGTGCTGGCGACGTAGCCGGATTGATCGCCAAGCACTACGACTGACAGTGAACAGGCGAGCCCGAAACTTGCCGCGACGGCCATCGAGCGCTTGGCAACTTCCAAATTGCGGCCGCGTAGCAGGTACCACGCGCTGATCGAGAGCACGAATACGGAGCCCACTACGTAACCCGCAGCCACAGTATGGACAAATTTCGCTTGTGCGACGGGATTGAAAAGAACTGCGGTGAAGGAGGATAACTCCATGCGCATCGTGTGGTAATTGAAGTGGGCGCCAACGGGAAACTGCATCCAGCCATTGGCGACCAGGATCCACAGCGCAGAAAAGCTGGAGCCAAGCGCCACCAAAGCTGTGACGATCAGATGGGCCACCTTAGACAGGCGCTCCCAGCCGAAGAAAAACAGGCCAACGAAGGTCGATTCTAGAAAGAAGGCCATGAGGCCTTCGATGGCGAGCGGTGCGCCGAAAATATCTCCAACGTAATGGGAGTAGTAGGCCCAGTTCGTGCCGAACTGAAACTCCATGGTGATGCCGGTGGCGACACCCATCGCAAAGTTAATGCCGAAGAGCAGGCCCCAGAATTTGGTAATCCGCTTCCAGATCTCGCGCCCCGTCATCACATATACAGATTCCATGATCACCAGCATCATGGACAGACCCAGTGTCAGCGGCACGAACAGAAAGTGATATAGAGCAGTGAGCGCGAATTGCACGCGCGACAGTGTCACAACGTCGATATTTATCATGAGCGCCGCTATCGAAAGAAAAGAAGCCACAGTAATGTGAGCGCCAGCGCCTTTAGCACTAACGCCCAGCTTATTTGCGCTCTTAATTGCCGTCGCCAGGAATCCGGCAGATTAGAATTCATGGCCTCACCGCCCTTGGCGCAGCGAATACTGCGCTCATTCGCCACGTGCGGTGGTATACGAATGAAGTGCATTGATGGTAGATCCGCAGCCAGCTTCGTCGGCTCTTCGACAAGGATAACGCCGAACCAGTGCGCTCAACTGCGTTGCCGCGCGCGCGAGTCTCTATCGCGGTGCAACATTGGCATCGAAAGATTAATGATCGCCGGTACTTGCACCGCTTTCTCCATGATAAACCTGAGTTTGAGCAATCAAGCCGGGTGACAGTAGTTCCCCGTTTGCACCCACGCAATGACCCGGACAGTAGTCATTCTCGAGTATCGTCCCCGCATGCCGTCAGCGTGTTTCCCGACTGGATGGTGCCCCTGTTGCGACACCTCACCGTATGATTGTCCGAAGAGATACGAACAGCGCAATCTGGTGCGGCGAAAAAAACTCCGAGAACCCAACGAACTCAGCCACGTGGCCGGCAACGCCGACTTCCAGTGTTACCGCAGCTGCCGCGGCGAGCTCAGCGGCCCCACTTGCTCGGGTGGGCACTGCCACTCCGACGCCACGAGCGGCGCCCGCTTCCCCCCAGTCATTCTTCGATCAATACAAGATATTTTTCATCGTAGGACTTCTGATCCTGGTCGCCGCTGCGGCGGGATTTGGATTCGGGGGTCTCTGGAAACACTCCGACGAGAACGAGAACCGATTGGTGCTGTATGGAAATGTCGATTTGCGTCAAGTGGATCTCGCCCTCAACAACAGCGAGCGGATCGCAGAGGTTCTGGTCCAGGAGAGGGCCAAGGTCAAGCGTGGACAGGTGTTGACACGAGCCGGCTTGAGCCACAGACGGCGACGGCCGAGGTCGAGAGACCACGCGGAGATAAATCGATAATTTCCGTGGAAGAAGACTCTTCAGCGCCGACTATAACCAGAAGTCCTCGAATAAGACACCGATAGCGGCCATCTATGATGGGCCGCTTCGGGTCACAGCGGCCGACCCTCGCCAGGTGTTTGCGGGACTTTTGCGTGTTTCGTCATTTGGGATTCGCGGCCTGTGGGTCTTCTATCCGCCAGGAAGTCTTCGCAGGCCCGAAATCCCTAGATGCACCAGAACCATCAGATCGGAATCTATCGACTATGATTTGTTCTTCTTGAAGATATCATCCAGCCAGTCGAATTCGATCTGGTGTTTGAGGCTAGGATTATTGATTTGGCAGTGTGCCTCGCCGCCTTCGGCTGAAGTCACCACACGTTCCGTCTTCTGGCAGGTCAGCTTCTCGTAGAACACGTGCCCCAGATCGTTTGCCGATTGTCCCTCGCCCTCGCCAGCTATACTCAACAGCGGGCACGTGATTTTCCCCTCAAGCCCGGCCAGCGTGTAATGGCTGAGATTGTCCAGAAAGGCGGCGAGTGACTTCCCAGCCATACCGCACCGTTCCTGAACGTCGGTTACAAAAAACTTTTTCATTGGATCGGAGAGATCCACCTTGCTTTCGAGATCCTCGCCATGCGTGTCTTTGAGGCCCAGTAGTAGCAGCATCGGCGGCACCATTGCTGGTATCAGCGAATTTGCAATCACAGCGGTGACGCGCTTCTCGAATGCCACCGCACGTGGGGCGAAGTATCCGCCCATGCTAAGTCCGGAGAGCGCCAACCGCTTAGGGTCAACATCATGGCGTGATAGAACGTAATCAACAGCATATCGTGTGGGGACTTCATAGTCGGGGCGGTAGGTCAGAGTCTTGTCCTCGGCAAATGCGCCCACCTGTCCTGGGCCTTCCCACAAGAAGGCGTTGTAGCCTCGGCGCACCGCTGCGGCACCACCGCCAAAGTCATACAGTTCCTCGCAGGTGCTGTCACCTCCTCCAAGAATCATCACGGTCGCCCGCGGAACACCGTCTGCGGAGGCACGCATGAAATACCCAGGCAGCGTTTTACCATTCTCATAGGGGATCGTTACCGTCTCAATCGGTGGGTCAAACAGCATTGCCGCCTGCCCGAAGCATGAACGGTGGTGCTTGTACATTTCCAATTGGCGTGGGTCTTTGGTCTCGAGGTAGAAAAACCCTGTTCTCCAATACACCGATGCACGCAGGAACGCTTCGCGGGCACTCACAATATGACCACCGCTAAGACATTTTCTGGCTATGCCTTCTATCCTGTCTGCGGTAGCGGTCCACGCAACAGTCCAGCTTTCTATATCTTTGTCCTTAATCCGTCGCGCCGTAGAGTACGACTCACCGACTGCGCCGCCATCGCCATAGGCGCCGGCCAACATACCTCTGGCCAGTTGATAATCGAAGTTTGATTGGAACAGTCGGGGTAGACCCGGGGTATCGCTGAAAACCGTTCCGGCTCTTGTCGTCGATTTTGCCGATGCTGGAGCAGTGGCCGCTCCCGGGTGAGTACTTCCCGATTGGGGAGCTGCACTTGGATTCGCCCTCACATCAATCACAGCATTCATTTCGATGTCCTCTAGTACTCGTTGAACCCGAGGCTGTTAAATCGTAGGCCGCGGGTACCGCTGGGTCTGTGCGTCACCGAACATGGCGATTTGACCTTGCCGTTCGAGCACGGCGAGGAGCGCGCAGATCAAGCGCTTGCGGTCCAGCTGATCGGAAGTGTCGGCAATGCAGAGCGGACCGATATGCCATCACGCACAAAGAGATCATTGATCGATTCGGCCACTTCCCGTATCGCAAGTCGATACTCACCCGAAAATCATCCGCGGACGAAGCTCGCGCTGCTGTAGCAACCCGCAGCGTGGCGGCTGTGATCATCTGATCCGCCGCTCGTTGCCGCAGATGCGCGCTTAGCGTTCGTAGTCCGCGCTTATCTTCAACTCCACTCGCTCAGTCCTTCGAGCGCGTAGAGCTTCTTCCAGCTCGGGCGAGCTTTCATCCGCGCGGCGTACTGATGCAGTGCCGGCCACTCGGTCGCCGGCCTTGGCATGTTCCGCGACCAGCGCATCAGCATGATCAGCATGAGGTCGGCCGCCGAGAACTCTGCGCCGAGCAGATACGGGCCTTGCGCCAACAGATGCGCATCAATTCGCGCCCAAACGCTCTCTATCTTGCGGCACGTCGCTGCGTTCAGTATCGCTTGCGTGTCGGGGTCGTCGCTGACGTCTGCCGGATAAAACCACAGGCGGAACGCGGGCTGCAGCGCATTGGCGAGATACACGATCCACTGATACCACCCGGCTCGGCTCGCGGAACTCTCCGCGGGCGCCAGCCGGGTCCCAGGATGTCGAGTCGCTACCGTCATCAACAGCGCAGCCGTTTCGGTGAACGGTGCATCGTCGATCAGCAACGTGGGCACCACTCCGCCGGGATTGAGCCGCAGATAAGCCGGGTCGCGCTGCTGGCCAGCCTGTAAATCCACCAGCACCAGGCGGTACTGCGCGTTTGCCTCGATCAACGCCTGGTGCACGCACATGCTCGCGGTTCCCGGGCTGTAGTAAAGCGTATACATGCCGTCTGGTTTCCTAAATCGCTCGCTCGGTGCGGCGGCGCAGCGGGACGAAGGCTTGAAACTCAACTATGCGCCCACATATTAAACATATGCAGCAACCCCTCATGAGAGGAACCCGGAACGGCTGCTTTCATGCCTCTTAGTCTTTCTGAGGAGATACTGCTATGACACTCGTACGCTATGAACCCTGGACCGTCATGTCGCAGTTGCAGGAGGGAATCAACCGCGCCTTCAGCAACGTCACCGATACCAGCAACAACAACAGCAGCAGCGCGACCGCAGACTGGGCCCCGCCGGTAGACATTTCGGAATACGCGGATCAGTTCGAGTTGTTTATCGACCTGCCCGGCGTGGATCCCAAGTCGGTCGAGATTAGCCTCGATAACGACGTACTGACTTTATCGGGCGAGCGGCTCGTAGAGAAGCGGGCAGGGGACAATCACCAACTAATGAGTCATCGCACCGAGCGTAGTTACGGGCGATTTCACCGCCGTTTCATTCTTCCCGATACGGTTGACACGGAACGCGTCACTGCCAAAGGTCGTGACGGTGTGCTCGAAGTAACCATTGGAAAGCAGACTAAAGCGCAACCTCGGCGGATCAAGATAGCAGCCTAGCGGCTTTGCCGCTTGATTAGCGGAGGCGGGGAGACAAATGTTTCGGCCGCCTCCTTCTCTGGAGTAAGCGCTAATAGAGCCGACCGAGCAGCTTTCGACGCAATAAGGATGCGGGCCGCGCATCATAGGGTCGGCGCCGGTGAAGGTGCTCAAGCGGCCTCACAGACGGGCGGGACAACTGAGGCCGGACGAGTGGAACGCAGGCCATCACAGAAAGCTCGAGACAATACCACCTCCGCTGATTTGCCTCGCGGCGCTCCTCATTGCTCTCGCCTTGAATGCCATTTGGCCGCTGCTTGATCCCAGATCACTGAGAAGCACCGTCGGAGGCTTGTTGATGTTTGGTTCCCTCCTCGCCATGCCTAGCATCCTCATAAGCAAACCCGGCGCCCCTGGAACGATCTACACCTGCCCCATGCATCCGCAGATACGCCAGGTCGGTCCAGGGTCCTGTCCGATTTGCGGGATGACGTTAGAGCCTGTCGACCCTACGGCGGACATCGGTACGAACCCAGAGCTGGTCGACATGCGTTGCCGCTTTTGGATCGGTGTGCCGCTAGCGCTCGTGGTGTTGGTGCTCGCGATGGGTCATGACATCCGAGGTCTCGCCGCGATCGCCAATACGTCGTGGTCTCCCTGGTTTCAGTTCGCGTTGTCGACGCCGGTCGTCCTGTGGTGCGGCTGGCCGTTCCTGGTGCGTGGCGTGGAATCCGTCAGACGACGCCAGTTGAACATGTTCACCTTGATTGCGTTAGGTGTCGCTGCCGCGTACATCTACAGCGTGGCCGCCATTCTGGCGCCCCAGCTGTTTCCAGCTGACTTGCGCGATATGCACGGGCATATCGGCGTCTATTTTGAGGCCTCAGCTGTCATCATCGTCCTAGTCCTTCTGGGCCAAGTGCTTGAGTTGCAAGCGCGCGAGCGCACGGGCGGTGCGATTCGGGCCTTGCTCAAGCTGGCGCCAAAGATCGCCCATCGCGTAACCGATAACGGTAAGGAACTCGATATTCCCCTCGAAGATTCCCGCGTCGGGGATCGCCTGCGCGTGCGGCCGGGAGAACGCGTTCCGGTCGACGGTGTCGTAGAGAGCGGCGCCAGCAGCATTGACGAATCAATGCTCACCGGAGAATCGATGCCGGTAGAGAAAGCCGTAGGAGCACGAGTCGTCGGTGGTTCGGTGAACGGCACCGGCGCTTTCGTGATGCGTGCCGAAAAGATCGGCAAGGACACGCTGCTCGCGCAAATTGTGACCCTCGTTTCGGCTGCGCAGCGCAGCCAGGCACCGATCCAGCGACTCGCGGACCAGGTAGCTGGTTGGTTCGTACCGGGTGTCATCGCTGTTGCGGCACTGGCGTTCATGGGTTGGCTTGTCTGGGGCCCGGCGCCGGCAGTAGCACACGCGCTCATAGCGGCGGTCACCGTACTGATCATCGCCTGCCCTTGCGCGCTCGGATTGGCGACACCCATGTCGATCATGGTCGCGGTCGGTAGGGGAGCGCAGGAAGGCGTCCTGGTCAAGAACGCCGCCGCTCTCGAACGTATGGAGAAGGTCGATACCCTGGTCATCGACAAAACCGGCACCTTGACCGAGGGAAGGCCGCAGGTCACTGACGTGCGCGCCTTGCCCGGCATCGCACAAGAGGTGCTTCTTGGCGTGGCGCAAGGCCTCGAGCAAAGCAGCGAACATCCGCTGGCCCAGGCCGTTCGAACTTACTCCAGCGGGCATCCTGTGACCCCTGCCGTTGTCACTGACTTTGTTTCCATTACCGGCGAGGGCGTCCGCGCTCGTTTGGGCGGCGAGCCCGTAGCACTTGGCAACCAGAAACTGATGACAAACGCCAGTATCGATCTCAGTGCAATCGCCGTTGAGGCGGATCAGCTCCGCGGTGAGGGGGCCACCGTGATGTTTGTCGCCCGCGGCGCCACGCTACTGGGACTTATCGCCGTGGCCGACCCGATAAAGACCTCAACGCCTGCTGCGCTTGAGGGGTTGAGGGCGAGTGGTCTCAAGATCGTGATGCTGACCGGGGACAACCGCCGTACCGCAGAAACGATCGCACGAAAGCTCAACATCAAAGACGTTGAAGCGGAAGTCCTACCGGCGCAAAAGGGCGAGATCGTCAGGCGATTGCAGGCAGGTGGCGCTGTCGTGGCTATGGCCGGAGATGGCGTCAATGACGCACCGGCGCTTGCATCCGCCGACGTCGGGATCGCCATGGGTACGGGGACAGATGTCGCGATCGCGAGTGCCGGAATCACCTTGGTGAAGGGCGATTTGACCGGGATCGTTCGAGCGCGCGCTTTGAGCCGCGCGGCGATGCGCAACATTCGTCAGAACCTGGTCCTTGCGTTTGTGTACAACGCGATTGGCATACCAATTGCCGCGGGAGCCCTCTATCCAGTATTCGGGTTGCTCCTCTCGCCCATGATTGCAGCCGCTGCAATGAGTCTGAGCTCGGTCTCCGTGATCGGTAACGCATTGCGGTTGCGCATCGTCAAGATATCCGCATAAATCCCACATCGCCTCTTGCGTTACGAGGCCCCTTCCACTGTGGCTGCGACCACGCAAACCGCAAATGCCCATGCCCAGGAATGCTGTAGTGGAAGTAGGCAAGCGCCGTTCGGTTCAATGGTGAGCAGCGAGTCGCCGCATTAAGCGCAAAGCCAAGGTTCCAAAGGACGGTTCTGGTCGTTGGCCAATTGCCCAGGTAGGCGATGACGAAGATCACGCGTATGCATAGAAAGGCAACAGACAGTGCGTCAATCCAGTGTTGAGGAGCTTTCCGGAACTCCGCCAGTAGAACGGCTGCCGCAAAGAACGGAAACGTCTCAATTCCGTTTATATGCGCGCCCAAAGTGCGTGAAGCGATGCCCGGTCCATAAAACGTAGGATCGCGGGGATTTGAATTGTCGAAGAACCTGTAACCGACGGCCTTCACAGGCGCAATAGTCATCAAATACAAGATGACGGCCAGAAAAATCATCCATTCGGCAAGTGTCATGAGCAAGCCCTCGATGCCATCAGTGTGCGGCGCAGATTTGACTGCTGATCTTTATCTAAAAGGCCCAAAATCACCAAGCTCGAAGAGTAGAAGAAATACCGGTCTTTACCCCATCGACGCCGACGAATTGGGCAACCCTGAACGGCCGCTATTGGGGGTCGAACACAGTCCTGTCTCGGCTCGAAGCGCAAGACATCCGCCATGTCTATATCCGACCCAGGACACCGCACCTGAATGGTAAGGTCGAGCGCTCACATCGCGTCGATGAACAGGAGTTTTATCAGCTCCTAGACAGAGACGGCATTGTCGACGATATACACCTGTTCAACGACAAGCTTTGCGAGTGGGAGGACTAGTACAATTACCATCGAGCGCATGGAGCCCTCGATGGGCAAACCCCAAGCGAATGACTTCTGGCAAGAACCATTGCCAGTCTGTCACCTGCGTCTTGAGATCTTACAACCGGCGCACAGTCGAGAATCCTTACTTCGGAAGACCTGCAGCGTGTTATTCGAAGGAATTTACGGCGAAATACCAACTCATTCTTACGTCGCATGACTCATCACCGGACGACGTACAACCTGAAGCCGTCCTGGCCGCCTGATCGCGAAGTGGTCTTCCCGTGTTTGGCCGGTCAGAAAACGGGCACATTTTTCGTGTGGCGCTTGCCATTGGCAGCGCTTCGCACGTTCTGTACGGCACCGCACTGTGAAATCGCAGATAGCGCGTAGGATCGCCCAACGATGCACCTCCCAGCGTCAATCGAGCAACCCCATAATGCGCAAGCGGCGGATTCCGCCTCGGAATTTGTCCCGACCGAGCCTGCGGGATGGAGCGCATACGACGTCTGGCACAGTCGCATTCGCCTGCTGCCCGGAGCGTCATTCCTGCTAGCGACTACTTCCAACGAGACAGGCAATTGAATGAATTCCGTCGGATAGCTGTATTGCAGACAACCACGACCGTCGTGAGCATATTGGGTTGCTATGTCGGCGTTCTCGATCATGGGCCTGCCTAGCGGTCAGGGAACCTAATAGATATAAGAACGGCGACAGAATCGATCGCGATGGGAATCGCGAGGGACAGCTCGAGTCGAGATTCGGGTTGTACCATGAGCGGGTCATGATTCGAACGCTCCGACCGGTCTGCCCATGGTGGAATTGCCAGTCATCTGGCAGATGTATCCGCTTGGTCTCCTCTTTGGTCTAGGCTTCGATACGGCATCGGAAATCGGTCTGCTGGCGCTGACCGCCGGAGCAGTGACAGGAGATCTGCCCGTCGCTGCGGCGTTGTCGTTGCCTATTCTATTTGCAGCTGGAATGTCTGCAATGGACACGACGGACGGCGTACTGATGACGATGGCCTACAATTGGGCGTTCGTGAATCCACTACGCAAGATCTTCTACAACATTACGATCAAGACGTTGTCGATCGCCGTGGCGCTCGTGATAGGTACGATCGAGCTGCTGCAGGTGTCGATCGGCATGCTGCATCTCAACGGCCGGTTCTTCGATTTTATCAGTAGACTCGACTTTGGCATTCTCGGCTACGTCATCGTCGGCATGTTCCTCATCGCCTGGGGTATCTCGGTGGCAATATGGAAGTTCGGTCGTATGGAAGAGCGCTGTGAATTAGGATCCGTTCACGCCCATGAACATGCCCACAATAGCGGGCTCAAGCATTCCCACGAGCATTTTCACTAGATTGGTTGGGTCCGCCACAATTCGAATTCTGCCAGTCCGTCGTCATCGCAGGCGCCATCATTCCAAGCATCGGCGGTCACGACGCCAAAGGCGGCCCCGCGCGCGTACGCGAGCCCTCGACGGGAAGTGCGCGGCTTGAATCCTCTCAGCAGATGCGCGGCAGCGGATCTTCTTCGAGTTCATCGAGGACGCGCTGCCCCCCAAAAGCCGTATCCAGTATGACCTGCGCAGCGCCTACATCGAGCTCACCGATCAATGCGGCGTGTGGCGCTACTGCGCGCAGCTCGTCCAGTGCAGTCTCAGCCGCCTCCGGCGCGACCACTGCGACGATGCGGCCTTCGCAGGCTAGATACAGAGGATCGAAGCCGAGCAGCTCGCAGACCGATTGAACGGAGTCGTTGACCGGGATGCGCGCTTCCGATAGGCGCACGCTGAGGCCCGTGCAGCGGACGAACTCGTGCGCGACGGTGGCGAGTCCGCCACGCGTCGGATCGCGCATGAAGCGCAACCCGGCCACTCTCATCAGGGCCTGTGCTTGCGGCAGCACACTCGCGGCGTCCGACTTGAGCTCGCCGCGCAGGCCGAATTCCTGGCGCGCGAGCATTACTGCGGCACCGTGGTCACCGATCGGCCCGCTGATCAAAATGCGATCGCCCGCGCGAACGCGATCCAGCGCGAGGCTCGCGTCGCGCGGCCGGAAACCAATTCCGGTGGTCGCGAGAAAGACTCCGTCGCAGTCGCCGCGACCGACAACTTTGGTATCGCCAGCTACCACGGCAATCTGGCACGCACGCGCCGCACCAGCGAGCGCGTCGATCACGCGACGCAGCAGCGCGATCTCTAAGCCCTCTTCCAGAAATACGCTGAGCGTCATGAAGCGCGGCACGGCGCCGCTGACGGCGAGGTCGTTGACGGTGCCGTGCACGGCCAGCGAGCCGATGTTACCGCCCGGAAACTCCAGCGGCTGTACGGTGAAGCCGTCTGTAGTCACGACGACCTCTCGATTAGCAGGGATCGGCAGCGAGACTGCGTCGACGCTCGTGTCGAGCTGGGGATTCTCGAGCGCTGGTACAAATAGCTCCTCGATCAACTCCCGCATCATGCGGCCACCGTTGCCGTGCGCGAGTGTGATATGGGTGTCACGAAATCCAGATCTAGGCGCCATCTGCTCAGCTCACAGGGTTAGCGATGCGCCTGGCTAGCGGTTGCCTCGATAAGCTGACCATAGCTGATGACGGCGTCGTTGACCGGTAGCCGCTCTGGCATCAGCACTTCGAAGCCCAATGCGGTCAAGCGCGCCTGAACTTTCTCAACTAGGACGCGATTCTGAAATACTCCGCCACCGAGGCCGATGTGCGTAACGCCGCTGTGCTCGCGAACGACGAGAGCCTGCTCGCACAAGGCCTGCGCAAGGCTTGCGTGAAACATTGCGGCGCGTGCCGCCGGAGTACGCCGCGCATCGAGCATGGCCGATACAAGCGGCGTCCAGTCGCTGCGCCAGACTCCCGTGGCATCGCGCGCGAGCGGCAGCGCAATCGGCGACGCCTCATCCTCACAAAGCGCTTCCAAGCGCATGGGTGCTTCGCCTTCGTAGCTCGCGCGCATGCACACCCCGAGTAGGGCGGCTGCGGCATCGAACAGGCGGCCGACCGCCGTTGTCGTTGGGGCATTCACGCCGCCGTCGAATGCCCGGCGCAGCAGCGATCCGCCGAGTTTCGTGCCATCCTCCCACGTCTGGTCGCATTCCCAGCACAGTCCTAGCGCCGTGCGCCACGGCTCGCGCGCGGCACGCTCGCCGCCGGGCAGCCGGAACGGCCGCAAACTCGCCACGCGCGTCCAGGCACCCGGTCGGCCCAGCAGCGCCTCGCCACCCCAGAGTGTGCCGTCCTCGCCTAGCCCAACGCCGTCCCAGGTGAAACAGAGTATCGGCATTTCGCTTGCGAACTCACCGGCCACGGCCGCGGCATGCGCGTGGTGATGCCAGACGGCCTGGGTCGGTAGCCCAGATTCGCGCGCCCAGCGAGTGTTGGGAAAGCCCGGATGTGCATCGTGCGCGATGCGCTCGGCGTGCACGCCGTAGAGCCGCTGCAGATCGTGCACGACCTGAGCGAAGACGGCGCGTCCCCGCGGACTTGAAAGTTCGCCTATATGCGGTGAGACAACGGCACGATTGTCCCACGCGAGTGCCACGGTATTTTTCATGTACGCGCCAACGGCGAGCGTTGGAACCGGGATGCGTGCGGGCAGGTCGAGTTCAAGTGGCGCAGTGCCGCGCCCGAGGCGGATGGGGCGCACGACTCCCGCGACGACGCGCACGACCGGATCGTCCGCCTGCCGCGCAATTGAGCGATCATGGTGCAGGAATCCGTCGGCCACATTGGCAAGACGTGCCTCAGCTTCGTCAGGCTCGGTCAGTACCGGCTCGCCGCTCAGATTCCCCGAGGTCGCGACAAGCGCTGCGCCGAAGCCGTCAAGTAACAGATGATGCAGCGGGCTGTAGGGCAGCATCAACGCAAGCTCGCGCAGGCCGGGCGCGATGCTGGCAGCCACGGTGGCGTTTGCGCGACGGGATGTGAGCACGATCGGCCGTACGGGCTCCCGCAGCGCGGCGGCCTGCGGGGGCGAGAGCTGCGCTAAGGCGCGTGCGTAGTCCAGTCCGTCGCTACCGCGCCATGGCACCATCACTGCCAGCGGTTTCGTCGGCCGTCCCTTGCGCGCGCGCAGCCGATCGACTGCGGTCTCATTTGCCGCATCGCAGAGGATGTGATAACCGCCGATGCCGCGCACGGCAACGATTCGTCCGTCGCGCAGTGCCGCCAGCGTCGCGGTCATTGACAGGGTATTGCCGTCAATAACGCGGCCGCCTTCGCGCCAACGCAACGCCGGGCCGCAGGCTGGACAGGCGAGAGGTTGCGCGTGGAAGCGCCGATCGAGCGGATCCGCGTATTCGGCGGCACAATCACGGCACAGCGTAAATCGGTCGAGCGTCGTATTAGGCCGATCGTAAGGTAGAGCTCGGATCAGCGTGTAGCGGGGTCCGCATTGGGTGCAGTTGATGAACGGGTAGCCGTAGCGCCGGCCGATGGGGTCGTGGAGCTCCACAAGACAGTCATCGCACGTGAACAAGTCGGGCGGTACGTGGATGTGAGCCTGCGCGCGGGCTTCGCTTGCCACTATTCGGAACTCGTAGATTGACTCACACCGCGTGGGCGAGACCTCAAGCAGTCGCGCGCGCGCAGCAGGTGGCGCCCGAGTCAGCAACGCCTCCCCGAACTTCTGAAGTCGCTCAGCGGGTCCCTGTGCATGGATTTCCACTTCGCCACCGTTGTTCCGCACCCAGCCTGTGAGCTCAAGATCGTGGGCGATGCGGTAAACGAAGGGGCGGAAGCCAACACCCTGCACTCGGCCGCCGATGCGCCATCGTTGCGCGGCGGATGCGAAAGCGGCAGGCACCGAACGCCTGAGGGCGCCCGCGCTCACGCGCTCGCGGCCTCGTGTCGCCCGGCAAACTCGAGCCGGCGATGCTGCGCCAGATGCAGCGGTGTCCAGGCGTGCGGCGTGCGGTGCACGAAGCGATGGCGTGCAATGTGATAGCTCGGGTCAAAGCCATAGAAATTCATGCGCATGCGCTCGAGCTCCTCGGCGCGGTAGTTCGCAAGCGCACGTGCCTGCTCATCCTGTGCGCGCCGTGCGCGCTTGTCGGCCAGGACTTGCGTAAGCCGAGCGGTGTCCGCGAGATCGGCCGCAGTGGCATCGACGAAGGCGCGGAAGTTGACCGCATCCGGACCCGCGTGCGCATCAATCAGCCCGATCGCCACAGCTTCCGGCGCACCGAGCGGCAAGCGCCGGGTCACGATCGCGCGC
>Ga0302324_100015668_pt1 | contig 15191 bp, 14 predicted proteins | sample Palsa_T0_1_FD_201949 | JGI IMG/M metagenome (GOLD analysis project Ga0302324, IMG submission 201949) | Peat permafrost microbial communities from Stordalen Mire near Abisko, Sweden - Palsa_T0_1 | ecosystem: Environmental > Terrestrial > Soil > Palsa > Peat permafrost | place: Sweden: Abisko...
CAAAAATGGCAGAAGCCAAGCAGTTCGGCTGCCCAAGGAGTTCCGCTTCGAGGGCAATGAGGTCGCCATCCGCCGCGACCCTGCCACGGGTGAAGTTGTCCTCACGGCAGCGCCCGTCGAGCTAGTTGATCCTTCCTTGAGCTTCGATGAATGGTTCGCTCTCTACGACGCGATGCCGGACAACGCATCGGAAGAGGAGTTCGCCAAGCTTCCGCCGCAGCCACCGAACCTGACATGGGAGCAACTTTTCAAGATCATTGATCGCGCCCATGTCCCAGCCGATTTCATGGCACATGGACAGACGCCCATCCCGCAAACTTCATGGAAAGAGCGTTTCGCGGTATGGGATGCCTTGGGTACGCCGGATGAGGACGTCTTGGAACGCGATGAGGCGCCTCCGATCGAGCGGGATTTCTTCTAAATGCCTCTCACGCATCTGCTCGATACGAACATCGTCAGCTATTTCATTCGGGGAAATCACCCAGCGGTTCGACAGCACATTGAACGTGCGCCGCTGGATTCGCTGGCCGTCTCAACCGTAACTGAAGCAGAGCTCCTATTCTGGGTGCTCTGCCGTCCGGGCAGTACCCGCACCCGCGTCGGAGTTGAGGACTTTCTCTTGCGAGTCCCACGCCTTCCTTGGGACTCCAGTGCGGCACAAAGTTACTCCCATACTCGGGACGCGCTGAAGCGCGATGGCCTTGTTCTCAGCACCACGGATTTGATGATCGCCGCTCACGCGCTATCTCTTGATCTGACCCTCGTGACCCACGATCAGGTCTTCGCATTCGTAGACGGCTTGAAAACCGATGACTGGACTGTCGCGTAAGAACGGGGTTCGACAAGCCTCTCGGCGCCCATCTTGTATGCTGTCCGTCCAAGGGATCAAAGGAACCCAGCCATGAACGGAAAGCAAGTTGTCTCAGGTCTTCTATGCCTCGCCAGCTGCGCAGGCATCGGGGCGCAGCAGGCCAATCAACTACAACTCAAGATCGACTCAACCAACCGCACGCTCACCGTCAGCGCGGAAGAACGCGTACCGAGCGTGAGCCCTGTCTCATCATCCTTCGCCCAGCAACGCCTCAATCCTACCCGCCAGTGACTCGGGCGTCTTCGTAGAGCCGAATCGCTCCACGACGTTCCCCTCGCGATTAACCAGGAACTTGGTGAAGTTCCACCGGATGCGGCCGCCGTCGAAGATTCCCAGCAATCCCGGCCTGCTTCGCTTCAGATATTTGAAAAGCGGGTGAGCTTCCGCGCCGTTCACATCGATCTTGGCAAAAATGGGAAAGCTGACTGCATACTTCGTTTCGCAGAACGCAGCTATCTCCGCCGCCGAACCCGGCTCCTGGCCGCCAAACTGGTTGCAGGGAAAGCCCAGCACTTGCAACCCGCGGTCTTTACAGGTCTGATAAAGCGCTTCCAGGTCGGCGTATTGGGGTGTAAATCCGCATTTGCTGGCGGTATTCACAATCAGCAGCACCTGCCCGCGAAATTCCTCCAGGCTGACCGTGCGTCCATCCAGAAGCTGGGCTGAAAAACCGTAGATCGTTCCCTCCGGCACATCCATCTCGACAAAACCTCTACCCCAAGAGGATGCCATGTCGAATCACCCTGCGTCTAAGAGGCATGCTGCGCAACGCGAACGGGGCGCTGTCACACCCCAACCCACCTGCTTCCGGTAGACTGTGGGATAGGGCCCAGTCCGAAAGCGCTTTGCGCGGTAGGGAAAGTCTGGGAGAGGTTCAGATTCAGCGCAGTGCGCCGCCCTGGTGGTTTGGGTGCGGTCACTGCGGTCAAATATAATGATTCTTTCCTAGAGGCAGGATCAGATTTTTTCAGCTGTGAGGGTGTCGATATTCTTCCCGTGAAGCCGAACCAGAAGGCGAACTATGGCCCGCATCAGAATTTGTGCTCGACGCAGGGCTCCAGCCCGGTGAAGATCAAGCACACCTCCATCTACCGCGTTCTTCTGACTTCCGGCCGGCTGGCACGCATCGTCTTGTTGCTGATGGTGGTCATCTCCGCAGGCACAGGGCTGGCCCAGCAGGCAAGTACCATCGATTCCATCCGCGTGATCGGCAATCGGCGCATTCCCAAGGAAACCATCCTGGCGCGGCTTTTTACTCATCCCGGCGATACCTACGATCCTGTCTCCATCGAACGCGATTTCAACTCTCTTTGGAACACCGGCTACTTTGAAAATCTGCGCATCGAACGCGAGGACTCAGAGAAAGGCATCATCCTCGACATCTTCGTCAAGGAAAAGCCGACCATCCGCGAGATCAATTACAAGGGCCTCAATGCCGTCTCCACATCCGACGTGCTCGACCGCTTCAAGAAGGAGAAGGTCGGCCTCACTGTCGAGAGCCAGTACGACGCTGCCAAGATTCTTCGCGCCACCACAGTCCTCAAGGAGCTCCTGTCTGAACACGGCCACCAGTTCGCAGTTGTAAAGCTCGACATCAAGGACATTCCTCCGGCGTCGGTGCAGGTGAACTTCAACGTCAAGGAAGGCCCCACAGTCAAGGTGGGCACCATCAAGTTCACCGGCAACGAGCACCTCAGCGGCCTTATCCTGCGCCGCTCCATGAAGAACCTCAAGCCCATCGGCATTCCCTACTCCATTTTCTTCGAGGACATCTTCCCGCAGACCTTCGACGCCTCAAAGCTTGAGGAAGACACGGAGCGCGTTCGCCAGGCCTATCGCGACAAGGGCTACGCCAACGCCGCGATTGAGGAGCCCAAGACGCAGATCCGCGACGAAGGCGGCCTTAACTGGTTCACTTTCCGCCCTAACAAGGGCAAGCGCATTGACATCCTTATGCCCGTTGAAGAAGGCGGCCGCTACCACCTCGGCAGCATTACCTTCACCGGCAACAAGGCCATCCAAAACACCAAAGCCTTGCGCGCGACGTTCCCCATCAAGGACGGCGATTGGTTCAACGCCACCCTGGTTCAGAAGGGCCTGGAGAACCTGAAGAAGGCTTACGGTCAATATGGCTACATCAACTTCGGCGACATCCCCAAGCCCACCTACGACGACCAGAAGAAGATCGTCTCGCTCGACGTGGACATCGACGAGGGCAAGGCCTTCTATGTCTCCCGCATCGAGTTCCAGGGCAACACCATCACCCGCGACAAGGTCATTCGACGCGAACTGATGCTGGATGAAGGCTCGGTTTACAACTCGCAGCTCTGGGAGTACAGCCTGCTGCGCCTCAACCAGCTGGAATACTTCGAGCCTCTCAAGGTCGATCAGGATTCTGAAGCCCACCAGGACGCCGAAGCGGGCACCGTCGATTTGCTTCTCAAGGTCAAGGAGAAGGGCAAGAACTCCATCGGACTCAACGGCGGTGTCAGCGGCCTCAGCGGCGCGTTCCTGGGTGTCAATTATCAGACCAACAACTTCCTCGGCCTGGGTGAGACCCTCAGCCTGCAAGGCAATATCGGCAACGTGAGCCGCACCTTCCTGTTCGGCTTCACGCAGCCCTACGTCCGCAACCGGCCGCTCAATCTGGGCTTTCAGATCTTCAATAACAAGCAGGACTTCAACGCCTCCAAGCAATATCAGACCACCACCGGAGCATCGCCTAACCTGACCGCGGCGCAGCAGAACCTTACTCAGAATTACAACCAGGCTTCCACCGGCTTGAATTTTTCCATCAGCTACCCCCTCAAGCGCCATGCCTTCCAGCGCGTCGGCATGACCTACAGGATCGACAGGTCCACCATTACCGCATTCTCCACCGCGTCGCAAACCTTCTTCCAGACCATCAGTTTCCGGTCCGGCATTCAGGGCTCCAACGCGCTGGCGGGAATCGTGAACAGCTCGGCCTCATTCAGCTACGTCTACAACACCATCAACAATCCCCTGCGCCCGCGCAGCGGCAAGGAATACTCCGCCGTCTTCCAGGTAGCCGGCATTGGCGGCAACGTACGTTACATCTCGCCATTCGTTGCCTACAAAAAATTCATGCCGATGCACTACCTCATTCCATCCGCCGGCGGTCGCAACATCCTGGGTGTGCGTGCGCAGCTGGGCTATGTGCAGGGCTTTGGCGGCGATGTGGCCCCGCCCAACAACCGCTTCTACTCCGGCGGTGAGGCCGAACTGCGCGGTTTCGATGTACGCGGCGCAACGCCCTACGGTTACGTTCCCAATCGCGTCAACGTCCAGCTCACCAATCCTGACGGCACCTGCGTTCCCCGCGATCCCACCAATCCGCAGCTGAACCAGTGCCTGCTCGTTCCACTGCCGGTCTACGGCATCGCCTCCATCGGCGGCGACACCAGCCTTACGGCTAACGCCGAATACCGCATCCCCATCGCCGGCCCGGTCATGATCTCGTTCTTCGACGACTTTGGCATCGACACTGCCTTGAACAAAGGCCAGTTGAAACAGAGTCCTGAAGGCTTCGCCTCGCTGACCGCGCCGCTCTATGGTTGCCCGGTCTTCAACAACGGCGCATGCCAAGGCGGCATTCCCGGCTCGCAGGTCGGCTTCCAGCAGAACATCCGACCCATCACCGGCACCAACTTTGTACCGCGCATGTCTCTGGGCAGCGAACTTTCCGTCATCATGCCGGTCATCAACGCTCCCTTCCGCCTCTACTACGCCTATAACCCGCTGCGCCTTTATGAGACGCCCTATTGCAACTCTGTCATTATCGGAAACAACAAGGGCAGCTGCTCCGCGGAGCTGATTACCCGCGACCTGTTCCCCCCCGGCGGCGCCGGCGACTACACCTATGCCGAATCCCTGCAGGCCTACGGTGCGCGCTACCTGTTCCGCGAGCCGCGCAAGACCTTCCGCCTGACCGTTTCAACAACCTTCTAAGCCACCGCAGCGCTTCTCCACCCTTCACCACAGCCCCGTGCCCCATCCATTTCGCGCACTCCGCGAAAAGGGTGGGATCCCTCGAACCGAATCTCAGCTCCAAACAACGAGCGCCAATTTTAACGGCCTCGCAGCTTTACCTTCCCCGCCCCGCACACCTATAATCCAATGAGTTCCTGCTGATGTCTCCGCTCGCGTCTTTTTCAGCCTCTGCCTGCCACTTCCGGCGCTGAGTCCCGTCAAAAGACAGTAAGGTTTCTCAGGAGGCACAGGCTCGGTCTGGCGTGAAGCGCTGACCCACACAGGAATTCCCGAAGGAGTTTTGCATTCAAATGAAGCGTAACTTTGCTCTTGTTCTTTCGCTGGCGTCGGGCCTTGCCCTGAGCGCCGCCGCTCAAACCCTGCCCGCCCCCTCTGCTGCAGCACCTGCTGCGCCCGCAGCTCCTCTTGGTCCAGCCAAAGTCGCAGTCATCGAGTTTCAGGCAGCCGTCGGCCAGACCAACGAGTTTCAGCGCGACTTTGCCGATTTACAGAAAAAGTACGAGCCCAAGCAGAAACAGCTCAAGACCATGGCCGACGAGATCGATGGCCTGGAAAAACAGCTACAGGCGCAGGGAGCCACCCTCTCCGACGCCGCCCGCGCCTCGCAGGCCAAGACCATCGACGACAAGAAGAAGCAGGCCGAGCGGTTTGCCGAGGATTCGCGGAACGACCTGAGCGGGGAGATGAACGAGGTCTACGGCAAGGTCGCCTCCAAGGTCTACGACGTCCTGGTCGCCTATACCCAGCAGCAGGGGTTCACCGTGGTTCTGGACGGGACCGAAAACCAACAGCAGGCCCCGACCGTGCTCTACCACGCCGATAACACCGATATCAGCAAGGCCATCGTCGATGCCTACAACGTCAAGTCGGGCGTACCGGCGCCGCCTCCGCAGCCCGTTTCCGCTCCCGCACCCAAGCCCGCTGCACCCAAGGCTCCAGCTGCTCACTAACTTCGAAAGCGATGCAAGCAAACCTTGATCCATCAGAAAAGCCCCGCGGGTGCGGGGCTTTTCTTTTTCCCCTGTTTGACGCTCCTCTTGCCACGCTCCTATAATCCAAGCTGTTCCGCTGAAGTCTCCGTCCGCGCCTTTTCCTCATCTCCGCTTCCTTCAGGAGCGTTGGCAGGTTGGTATAAGGCCGTGAGGTTGCTCAGGAGACACAGGTCTTGCCTCGCACCAATGCGGGTGCGGCCGCAGAAGAAAAATCGACCCAGGAACTTGAAGGAGTTTCCCATCTACATGAAGCGTTCCCTTGTAATCGCCACTTTGCTGGCCTCGGGCTTTGTCCTGGGCGCAGCTGCACAAACCAAGCCGGCCAGCGCTCCCGCGCCTGCCTCCGTATCTGCCTCAGTGTCTGCCGGACCCACCAAAATTGCCATCATCGCATTCGAGGGGGCAGTCGCTCAGACCAACGAGGGGCAGCGTAACTTTGCCGACCTGCAGAAGAAATACCAGCCCCGGGAAAACGCGCTCAAGACCCGCAATGACGAGATTGAAAGCCTGACCAAGCAATTGCAGGCGCAGGGCTCCACGCTCAGCGAATCAGCCCGCGCCGCCCAGGCCCACACCATCGACGAGAAGAAGAAAAGACTGGATCGCGATGCCGAGGATCTGCGCAAGGAAGGCGGCCAGGCAGCGAATGAGATGTACAACTCACTGGCTTCCAAGGTCTACGACGTGCTGACCACTTTCGCCCAGCAGCAGGGATACGCGATCGTTCTCGACCGGTCTCCCCAGCAGACCCCCGTCTTGCTCGCTCAGCCTTCAATGGACATTACCAAGCAGATTGTCGACGCCTACAACCTCAAGTCAGGCATCCCCGCGCCTCCCAAGCCGGCGGCATCCGCTCCGGCAGCATCCACGCCCGCGGCCAAGGCGCCTGCTGCCCAAAAATAATCGCTATGTAACCTGGAATCAGCGCTGCTCCACAATGCAAAACGGCCCCGCTGGGCAGGGCCGTTTCTGATCAATTTTGATCGCTATCACGAGCGGCCGAATCCTACACGCCACCGCGAAAATAAATGTGTGCGCCAAACAGCCCTTTCTGTGGAAAATTATGTGGATTACTTGTCAGGGTGCATCGCAAAAATTCCTGTTTCTCCCCTTGTCACTATCCTTCATTCTCTGTTAAGCGTCTTAAGTCCTTATTTATCAGCGATAAATCCGTAATCAATTCAGCCGTCAGACTGCACCCTCGGGCGAGCGCCGACGCCGGCTGTTTTCAAAGCTTTCCACAATCGTCTATGAACAGGAGATAACTAAAGTATCCGCGGAGTTACTGTCCAGCTACGATTTCTACTGCTCTTCCCCGATTCGTAAAACCGCGAGAAAGGCCTCTTGCGGAATATCTACTTTGCCAATCCGCTTCATGCGCTTCTTACCTTCTTTTTGTTTCTCCAATAACTTGCGCTTGCGCGAGATATCTCCGCCATAACACTTTGCCAGCACGTTCTTGCGCAGCGCGGCAACTGTTTCGCGCGCAATGATCTTGGCGCCGATAGCTGCCTGAATAGCTACTTCAAACTGCTGCCGCGGAATCAGCTCGCGCATCTTCGACACCAGCAACTTGCCGCGATCATAAGCAAAGTCACGATGCACAATGATCGACAGTGCGTCCACCGGCTCGCCGGACACAAGAATATCCATCTTCACCATCGGTGACTCCCACTCGCCTGCGAGTTGATAGTCAAGCGATGCATAGCCGCGCGAGATCGACTTAAGCCGGTCATAGAAGTCCAAAACAATCTCGTTCAATGGAAGCTCATAAGTCAGCAGCACGCGCGTGGGAGTTACATACTCGAAATTCAATTGCCTGCCGCGCTTCTCTTCCACCAGCTTCAAAATCCCGCCAACATACTCTTCGTTAGTAAGAATCTTTGCCGTAATTACCGGCTCGCGAATGGCATCGATGTTAGTCGGCTCCGGCCAGCGCGAAGGGTTATCTACTTCAATCACGCTGCCATCGGTAAGCGTAATGTGATAGCGCACGCCCGGCGCCGTCGTAATTAAATCCAACTCGTACTCGCGCTCCAGACGCTCCTGAATAATCTCCATGTGCAGCAGGCCAAGAAACCCGCAGCGAAATCCAAATCCCAGCGCGACGGAACTTTCCGGCTCAAAGAAGAACGACGAATCATTGAGCCGCAGTTTTTCGAGTGCATCGCGCAGCAGCGTGTGCTCGTGCGAGTCAACGGTGTAAAGCCCTGCAAAGACCATCGGCTTGATGTCTTCAAACCCCGGCAACTGCGCTGCTGCCGGCCGTGCCTCTTCGGTCACCGTATCGCCAATCTTGGTGTCGCCCACATTCTTGATGGTGGCCGCGAAAAATCCAACCTCGCCCGCGGACAGTTGCCCAATCTCGACAGGCTTGGGCATCAGCACGCCCATCGACTCCACTTCAAACGACTTCCCATTCGACATTAGCCGAATGCGCTGCCCCTTGCGCATGGTGCCCTGCATCACGCGCACCAGCACGATCACGCCGCGATAAGCGTCGAACCACGAGTCGAAGATCAGCGCCTGCAGCGGCGCATCCGGATCGCCCGTCGGCGGAGGCAGCCGGTGCACAATCGCTTCCAGCACCTCAGCCACGCCCACACCCGTCTTGGCACTCACCGGAATCGCGTCTGTAGCATCCAGCCCAACAGCCTTCTCAATCGCCTCCTGCGTGCGCAGAATGTCCGCGGATGGAAGGTCAATCTTGTTGATCACCGGAATGATTTCCAACCCATGATTGATAGCCAGATACGCATTGGCCAGTGTCTGCGCTTCAACGCCCTGGCTGGCGTCCACCACCAGCAGCGCGCCCTCGCACGAAGCCAGCGACCGCGAAACCTCATAGCTGAAGTCCACGTGCCCCGGCGTGTCAATCAGATTCAGCTGATAGGTGATCCCATCCAGCGCCTTGTACATCATGCGCACGGCGTGGGCCTTGATGGTGATGCCGCGCTCCCGCTCCAGGTCCATGTCGTCCAGAATCTGTGCCTGCATCTCGCGGCCCGTCACCGAGCCGGTCAATTCCAGAAGACGGTCGCTCAGCGTCGACTTTCCGTGGTCGATGTGGGCGATGATGGCGAAGTTGCGAAGGAGGCGAGCATCCATGCGGGGTTGGCAAATGAGGGCACATCGCGCCATCCTGCACGCGGGCCCCACAGGTCATAGCTTATCATCGGCTAAGGGCTTCTCCCAGAATCTGAAGGGACAGGAACGCCGCAACGGCTCATGCATATTAGTTCGTATCGTTCTCGTTTCCTCGGCTTGTCTCTGCTTGCTCTTCTGCTGGCCGGATGCACACTCTCGCAGAGAGCCCACGCCAGCACCGTTCCGCAACAGGCTGCGGCCTCTGCCCCGCTTCTGCCCAATGCTCAGCAGCAACGCGTCCAAGTCCTCATTCAGCAGGTGGAGCAGGCTTATGCCCAGGGCCAGGCTGCCTATCGCAAGGGCGACCTGGCCAACGCCAAAATCGATTTCGATCGCGCCGTCGATCTCATGCTTTCAAGCGGCATCGACATCAAGGCCGACTCCCAATTGCAGGACGAGTTCGATCACATCGTCGATGGCGTCAACGCGCTCGAGATGGAGGCCCTCAAGCAGGGCAACGGTTTTGTTCCTCCAGAGGAACCCACGCCCGCCGAGGCAGCCAGCGACGTAACGTTTGAAGTCAATCCCAACATCGTAGCCAAGGCCAAGGCCGACCTGGCCACCACCAAATCCGATCTTCCCTTGATGGTCAACGACTACGTAGCCGCCTACATCAACTTTTTCGCCAACACGCAGCGCGGCCACAACACGCTTTTGCATTCCTTCCAGCGTGCCGGCCGATACAAGACGATGATTCAGCGCGTCATGGCCGAAGAAGGCATGCCGCAGGATCTGATCTACCTTGCCGTGGCTGAATCCGGATTCAATCCTAGAGCCATCGGCCCCAAAACCAGGTCTGGCGGCAAGGCCGGCGGAATGTGGCAATTCATGCCCACTGGCTCCTACGGCCTGGCGCGCAACGCCTACGTCGACGAGCGTTTCGATCCGGAGAAATCTACCCGCGCCTACGCCCGCTACATGAAGTTCATTTATAGCCAACTGGGCGACTGGTACCTTTCCATGGCCGGTTACGACTGGGGCTCCGGCAACATACAACGAGCGGTGCAGAAGACCGGCTACGCTGACTTCTGGGAGCTTTACAAGCGCAACAACCTGCCCGGCGAAACCAAGAACTATGTGCCGGAAATACTGGCTGCCATCATCATCGCCAACAACCCCACGCAATACGGCTTTGATGAAGTCACGCTCGATCCGCCTCTGCTTACCGATACCGTGACCATCCACTACTCGGTCGACCTGCGCCTGGTGTCGGATATCGTGGACGCCCCGGTAGATGAGCTGACCGCTCTGAACCCCAGCATGCTGCGCATGGTCACGCCGCCTGACGAGCCGTTCGATCTGCATCTGCCCGCCGGCACAGCCACGCTCTTCGAGCAGCGGATCGCCAATATCCCCGAGGCCAAGCGCACCGCCTGGCGGTACCACCGCGTGGCCGCGGACGACTCCCTGGCTTCCGTCGCACACCAGTTCCACGTATCTGAGTCCGCGCTCTCCGAAGCCAATCAGCTTCGCGCAACAGGCAGCCTGCAAGGGGTTGAAGGGCTGGCCATCCCTGTCGCTCCGGTGGCCGCAGGTTCAACGCACATGATGCTCTACACCGCGCGGCGCGGCGACACGCTGGTCACCATCGCTGACCGCTTTGGTGTCTCCCTCACGCAACTACGCGCCTGGAACAAGATGACCGGCGTCAAAGTCGACCCGGGACGGCGTCTGCACATTGCCGAGCCTGCCGGCACATCGCGTGCAACAGCCAGCCATCGCGCCCAATCATCCGCGCCGCGCGAGAAGCCCAGTCAAGCCGCTTCCGCAAAGGGAGCCGCGCATAAAGGGACGACGCCCGCATCCGGCAAGAAGGCCGCTCCATCCGGCGCAAGTAAGAGCACGCAGAAGTCGCACACCTCCACGGCTGCATCGAAGACCGCGCCCGCAATCACTAAAAAGCACTCGACTACACCAGCTGCGCACAAAAAAACTTCAACTCAATGACGAAAACTCCTTGCGCACCTCATTACGTACTTGTGTTTTGATAGCCTTTACGTGCAAGCTATTGATACAATCGCTTCCGCGAGTGATGCAGATGTGCGCGCGTCGCGAAGAAGCAAACAAATTCAACGTCAGCGGCCAGCCGCTGGAGGCATGGGATGGAAGAAGTGTTCAGGATGTATGCGATGAGTGACGGCGACCTTGGAGGGGAACCGCTTGAACTGGACCCCGACCACGACGAAGACTTTGACGATGAAGACGAAGAAGTTGAAACCTCCAGCGTGATCACTTCCTCTGACGACGATGAAGGTGTCGTGGAAGAGGTCATGATCATAGTGGTTGACGAACCCATAGCCAAGCCGGCTGTAAAGAAGGCGGCCAAAAAAACTCCCGCGAAGAAAGCCGCTAAAAAAGCTCCCGCGAAAAAAGCGGCCAAGAAGGCCCCCGCGAAGAAGGCTGCCAAGAAAGCAGCAAAGAAAGCTCCGGCAAAGAAAGCCGCGAAAAAGGTTGTGGCCAAAAAGGCCGCGAAGAAGTCCGCCGCAAAGAAAGCTGGCGCAAAGGGCGGAAAGGCCAAAGCCAAGAAGGCTGTGGTTAAAAAGAGCGCTGGCAAAACCACCAAACGAGGTAAAAAATTGGCAGTTAAGAAAGCAGCAAAGAAGGCGCCCGCCAAGAAGAAGGCGGTTGCAAAGAAAGCTCCTGCGAAGAAGGCCGCTAAGAAGGCTCCCGCAAAGAAAGCAGCAAAAAAGGCAACAAAAAAGAAGTAACGGCAACAGGCAACGCAAGGCAAGCAAAAGAGCCCGCTACGGCGGGCTTTTCTGCGTCTGGAAATCAACGCACTCCTGGCTCTTACGCCTCTTTCAGCAATTCGGTCCGATACTTCGGCGCCAATGCCACGACTTTCTTGATAAATTCAGCCTGCTGCTCTGCATCAAGCTTCGGAGGCGGCGTTGTCCGCGTAGCCACCTGCACCCCCACCTCCAAAAAGAATTTGTCGTTTCCTGCCGGAGCGCAGATGCAGAGCATGCGAACAGCCGCGACGGAAACATTGTGAAACTGGTGAGGCGCATTGGACGGGATATTCAGCGTCTCACCCGCGCGGACCACGAACTTCTTGCCGCGAAAGGTCGCTTCCATCTCCCCCACCAGCACAATGAATGTCTCTTCAAAGTCGTGCCGGTGCGGAGGCGGTCCCCCACCCGGCGGGATATGCATATCGATCACGCAGAAACGTCCGCCGGTGTCATCCCCGCTGACGGTGATCGTGTAGGTATCGCCAACCAAGCCGATGTGCGGCAGCGACTCGTCCGTGTCGGGCGCAGCAAACGTCGAGCCGCGCTTCAGGTCGTCCATTGGAACCGGCGGATATGCCTTCGTCTCTTCCGTCATCATGCTCCTCATTCGACTCTGCGTTGCCCGCTATCGAGAGTACTTCCTAGTCTGATCCGGCTCCGCCCGTCAGCTGCGCAAAATGCCATTGCTGATGCGCGATGTAGTCCTCGATCACAAATCGTAGTGTGACCGGATCATTGTCACCCACCACGCACAGCGACTCCAGCCGTTCTTCCGGAATGCGATCGACTACCGCTGCCAGAATTTCGTGTTCCGCCAGCCACCAGCGCAGCAGCGTCTCCCAATCCTGCTCCGCATAGCCATGCGCCGCCACCCAAGCATCCTGCGCATACTTCGGCCCCGCGTAGTGCCCATCCGCAGCCGCGCGCACAAACCGTTGGCGGTTGTTGGCTGCCGAATCCAGCAGGTGCCCTACAATCTGCTTGCGTGTCCATCCGCCTGCGCGCCACGGCGTGTCCGCCAGCTCGGGCGACAGGCCAAGCAGCATGGCCTGCAGCACACTCAGCTCCCTGCGAAACTCCTGCGCGAGTTCCGTCGCCATCGAGCTCTCCTTCAATCCCAAGAAACCCAAAAGGCCCCGCATCGCGAGGCCCTCGAGCGTATTCCTGTGTATCTGCAATCCGTACCTCAACCCCGATCAAAAAACTCGATGTCATCCTGAGCGAAGCGAACTTCAGCGGAGTCGAAGGACCTGCATTTCAGCGCCAAAAATTTCCTGACGAATCGAAACCGGCCCTAAGCTGCCGGAATCGCCGCCAGCACCTCAGCCGAATGACCCTGAGGGCTCACCTTGGTCCACACCTTCACAATCTTGCCCTGCGGATCGATGAGGAACGTGTTCCGGTTCGCAATCGTCATGCCGTTGTAATTACCCAGCGACCCATACTGATCCACCACCTTGTGCTCCGGATCGGCCAGCAGCCGAAACGTCAGCCCTTCCTTGGTGCAGAAGGTCTTGTGGCTGTCGGGAGTATCCACGCTCACGCCCACAATCACCGCATTTTTCGCGTCATACTGCGCCTGGTCGCGCTGGAAGTTGTGCGCCTCGATGGTGCAGCCTTGCGTCATGTCTTTGGGATAGAAATAGAGCACCACCCACTTGCCCTTGAAGCTATCCAATGAAATTTGCGAACCGTCCTGCGATGGCAGCGTGAAGCCAGGCGCCGTTTGCCCCACCGTTGGCATCGGCTCATCGGCCGCACGGACTGTTGTATATGAAACCGCAAGCGCAAGAGCCACGGCCAGAACGAAGAAAAATGGTTTTCTCACGAGCACCTCCAGTTGATTGGACGGGGAAGGGTGGGGGCGGGACTCTCAAAAACGATCCGGCCTTGAATTCAGCCCTCAGTGTCCGCGCGGCGAACCCACAATGGCAATCCCCGCCTCTGCGGCTCTCTCGATCAGCACTTCGCGATCGAACAACAGCGTCCGCTCCGCTTCCACGGAAAGGCAAGTCGCACCAGCCCGGATCATCGTCTCCACGGTGCGTATTCCGATTACCGGCACATCAAACCGCATATCCTGCTTTGGCTTGGCCACCTTGACGACCGTCAATCTTCGCGCCAGCGTCGATGCTTCCCCACCGCCCTCCTGCCCCCTGGCGCCCTCCTGTAAAGTCCGCATCAGCGCCCCCGCACGCTCAATCGCCGCATCCGTACCTTCCATCGCCTCAACAGCCACACACGCCTGCGCCGCCACCACCACCGTCTGCCCAATGTCGAACCCGGAGACAGCCCGCGCCACACCCAGCCCATACTCGATGTTCCTGCGCTCTTCCTCATCCGGCCCGCGCCCACCCGGCACAACCTCGGTCAGCACGCCTTCCTCAGCCAGCAGCGGCTCAAGAAACGCAGTCGAGCTGATCAGCTCAATCCCCTCGTCGCCCAGCACCTTGGCCACCGCGCCCAGCAGCATGTCCGTATTCCGCGTGCGCAGATTCAGCAGCAGCTTCGCCAGCCGCCAGTCCGGCCGGATGCTTGAAAAAATCTGCTTGTGCTTCACCTGCCCGGCCATCACCGCTTTGGTGACGCCTTCCTTATGGAAGACCTCGATCAGCCGCGATAACTCCCCCAGCGACATCCAATGCACAGAAATATGATGGTCCGCCGCCGCACGTTGGTCTATCTCCGCGTCGGTCTCCTCTCGAATAGCTGCGACAGCAACTGCGAGCCCCTGCGCCCGCGCCGCGTCCAGCAGCAGAAACGGAAACCGCCCGTTGCCGGCGATGAGCCCGAGTTTCATTGGAGCGAAAGCACCTCGTCGAGCCTCTCCTTGGCTTCCTTGTCGCGGTGCAAGGCCATTAGCAACGACGCGTGGGCGCGAAGGTAGTTCACCAGATAGAGCTTGTACATCTCGGTACCTTTGAAGTGATCCGCAAGGGCTTCCTTGTAAGCCTGGCGGCCATACTGCTCGGCTTGGGTTAAATCCCGATCGGAGGCTTCCAATTCGTGGAGGGATCCTTCGATGACTCCGCGGATGCCATAGGCCGAACCAATTCCAAACGCGTAGTCGAGTGTTCTGGACGAGACCTGGACGGCCTTTTCCGCATAGGGTCGCGCCGCCTGCGCCTCTCCGGAGTTGGCCAGCGCCCAAGCGGCAGCCAGATACATCGAAAGCTTCTGGTGAATCTCAGTCTCCGGGACAAATTCATTAAGGTAATCCGCCGCTTTTTGACACGCCACGCCCGCCTCACGCGAGTTATCGTGCTTTCCGTAAAGTTCCCAACAAGCGTCGGAGAGGGCAGCATAAGCATCTGCGTGCGATGCCGCAGGAGTGTCAGGATCTCCTCCGCTACTCGATCGTGATTGTGTCGCGGGCGAACTCGGCGCTGGCTGATTTGCCGGGATCTGCGCTGGGGCTGAAAGAGAAATTATCCA
>Ga0302324_100015669_pt1 | contig 15191 bp, 5 predicted proteins | sample Palsa_T0_1_FD_201949 | JGI IMG/M metagenome (GOLD analysis project Ga0302324, IMG submission 201949) | Peat permafrost microbial communities from Stordalen Mire near Abisko, Sweden - Palsa_T0_1 | ecosystem: Environmental > Terrestrial > Soil > Palsa > Peat permafrost | place: Sweden: Abisko...
ATGGTCCACCGCCATAAGCCCGAGATAGTCATAATAATACGTCTCCCATAACTCCCCGGTAATGCGAAGATCATAATATCCGTCATGGGGACGCAACTGGTCCCGGCCAATCTTGTACCACTCCTCGGTGGCAGCGATGCTGGCGGTGCCAAGGTTATTGATGCGCAGCCCGATCGCCGATCCCCATGGCACCGCATCCTTGACGAACTCCATATTTGTGCCGTTGTATGCAAAGAGGAAGGGGCAGGAGCCCTTGAGCCGCTGTTCGGTCACCACCTGTTGGTCGGCCTTGAGGGCAAACTCGGCGCGCAGGGTTCCATTCGGCCACAGGATGCGCGCCACATCGATATGGTCCTGGTTGCCTAAGCCAAAGTGCACTTGCGGCCCGGTTATCGGCTGCATCTGCACCAGCAAACCGGAGCGGATTTCTATCTCCCCGCCAACGCCAAAGGAATTGATTCGTTGATCGCCAACCGCCTGCTTCGCCCGGGGGCGAATGACCTGCCAGTGATAGCCTTTCGTTCCATAGTTGATCGCCTGCACAGGATCACCGTCACTGGTGAGTCCGAGGAGGTCGAGCCTTCCATCCGCCTTGAGATCGGCTGCATCGAATACCAGCCCAGCCTCTGGCTCAATTGTTTGCGGTAGGAAGTTGCCTTTCTCATCGCCAAGCCAAACCACGGCTCCCTGAGCTTGATTGGATCCCGGATCCGCCACCCGCCCGAGTAGCATGTCGATGGCTCCATTGTTGTCGAGATCGGCCGCATGCAGACGCACCTCGCCGTCCAGGAAACCGGATAGATTCGTTGCACGCGCAACTTCTTTCACCTCCCAAGTATCGCCATCGGAGTTTTCAGCCAGGCGGAGAATCGTCCCGTCCGCCTGGACCACAAGCAGGTCAAGGATTCCATTGTGACGCGCATCCGCCGCCGCAACAGCTTTGATCAGGTCGGTACCGGCCGGGACTGCTATCTCCCTGAACCGGCCGGAACGCTGATTATCGAAAACGCGCAGACGGCCCGACCCATCGATCAGTGTGGCATCTGGATTCCCGTCCCCGTTCAAATCCGCCCAAACCAATTGACGCACTCCGGAAACGCCCTGAAAGGGCGCAATCGTAGTGAACGAACCGTCACCATTGTTTCTGAGCACCGTCGGATTTCCATCGCGTGAGCCGAGCACGATATCCAGGTCGCCATCGGCCTCAATATCGACCGCCCACGCGCCGGTGTAGCGACCACTCAAGATTGGCTGCGGTAGGGTCGTCTGGGCGGTCACATCGGTGAAGACTTGGGGACTATCTTGCCGAAAAAACCGCACTCCACCGGCGCCGGCAAGAACCAGATCGGTCTTGAAATCGTAATTGAAGTCGATGGGAACGATGCCTTCCGGTGTCGGAGCCGTGTGGTTGATTCCTCCAGGAAATGCAAACTTGGCTCCGCTTGCCAGGGAGACCTGACTCCCATTTGCCTCAACGATTGTGGGCGCACCCGCATCTCCCAGAGCGACTGCACCAATCCAACTCCATTTAGTTTTGCCGTCATTGGCCAGTGGTTGCGGATGAAAGCTCATGCCGATGTCTGCGGGAGCGGGCGTGAACACAGGTGTTTCCATGCGGAGGAAGCGGGTGAAGGGCTGGGCCTCGTCTCCCGGTAGCGGCTGGATCACGGCGAGGTTCCGGCGAAAATCAGGCAGCCTCATCAACACGTTTCGCAAGAATGCAGTACGCAGTGCTGCCGATCGGGGATCGGGGCCGGACGCAGCTGCCTGCAGCGCTCGAAACTGCTGTTGCACCTCACCCGGCCAGGCCTGCGAATTGGCCTCAATACCGGCGACCGCCTGCTTCAAAGTTGCGTTGTCTCCTCGTTTCGCCGCAACCCGGCCGAGCTCAAGCAGCGCAGCCACATTGCCCGGATCGGCGGCGACGATCTTTTGCATCAGGTTTTCAAATTCGGCGTCGCTGTTGGTATCTCCCTGGCGCTCAATCTCCTCTGCGAGCTGATAGGTTGCAATCAGGTTTTTCGGATTCAGCTCGACCGCCTTGCGAAAGTCAGCGACCGCAGCGGCTGACTGCCCCTGACCGGCTTCAACCAGTCCCAGCAGGTAGTAGACATGATCGTTCTGGGCGTCCAATTTTCGCGCCCTTTCCAGCCTCTCCTTCGCGGCGTCGAAGTCGCGTTGGCGTAGTCGCAGGATGCCCCAGTTAGCCCAGCCAGCAGGCTCCGCCGCAACCACCTGCGCCGTTTTGGCCAGTTCTCTCTCTGCGCGGACGTCGTCCCCAACCTGGAGCGCAGCCAGCCCAGTGTAGAAAGTCGAGACATATTCGCTGTAGCGCTCAGATGAAGGGGCGGGCAAACCCGAATGGCATCCCACTGGGGTCGCGAGAAGTAGTCCCGTAAACAATGTCCCCAACCAGGGAACAGAGAGTGATCGATAGCGCTCCGACCTTGAAATTCGAACCCTACCGGTCGGCTTCGAGCAACCAGTCAACATCGAGCCACTCGTTTCCCCGTCCCATAGAAAATCGACAACTCGATCACCGCTATGACCGCCTGCACCGACCACCGTTCAACAGTAATTATGCGGGAGAACCCCCGTCGTCAACCGAACGGATGACTCCAAACTCAATCTTTCGGTTGATTCGCTGCCCTATCGGGACGACAAAGCTCATTCTGCTCAAAAGTCGTGTTTGTCGTCGCGACTCATAATGAGGTTGGCATCGTTCCCCTGCTCCGGCTGTGCCCCGTCGGTCGACCCCGTCTCCGCCTCTGCTCGCAGCCGCGCCACCGTCTGCCAGTTGTCCTTATGGGGCCGCTCAGCTACCCAGGGCGGCAGATTCATGCACAGATACCGGCTCATCGTCTCCGCGTAGCCTTCGTAAAGGCCTCGCATCTGTGCCAACCGCTCCATCGAACCTGGGTCGCGGCAAACTCTCACCTCGCTTTGACAAAGCAGCCTATAGAGGGCGTCAAATCGTTCCGGCGGCAGGCGGTCGGTTGTGGGCGCCACCGGCGGCCTTGAAAACACTTGAGATAAGTCAACCAGTGCATGCCGCGCCATGGCGAAGGTGAGCTGCGCCTGCCGTGCCGGGTGACCCTGCACGCCGGCCACCAACAGCGCGCAGGTGTCAAGAATCGCTGTCAACGCACTCAGCCAGCTTTGATTGGTGTGTTGGGAGCGGAAGTAGCAAAGCAGCGGGTAGGAGATATGGCTCTCCATCAACTCGGCTGCCCAGCGTTCCCATTCCGCTAAGAGCAGCGTTAGCGCCGCCTCGCCGCCTTGAAACGAATGCCTGCGCAATAACTCAACCGCGGTCGGAGGCGATCCGGCGCGCGCGTCCAGGAGCGAGATGCTCACCTCCCGCCGGGAAAATGCGCCATAAAGCACTGGGAAATAGCCGATTACCAGGGCAACGAATCCGAGGCCCATGCCGGATTCTAGAACGATCAGCTCCCGTGTCGATTGGTCGCGAGGCAATATGTCCCCGAGCCCCAGCGTGAAGAAAGTCGTGCCGCTCACGTACAGATCGGTGCGCAGAGTGGACGCCATGCCGGAAGAATCGGTGAACGGTGACCCCAGTGCGTAAAACATGAGCGAGAATCCCATCACCAAGCCGGCCGCCCACGCAATAATCAGAAATACTAGCGAAAGCGGTCCATAGAAGCTGAACGCGGTCTCTCGTTTCTTGGGATCCTGGATTCGCGCAGCGATTGCCGACCAGGGTGCCCAGGTGGACACATAGAACAGCCGCGTAAGCCGGAAGCGGCCTGTCGCCCGCCTGGGAAGGATCACCGTCTGGAAGGCATCCAGCAGCGCAGAGAAGACGCAAACGAGACCAGCGATAAAACTTATCGTACGCACCGGGAAACACTCCTGTGGCAGCCGGAACAAACAACCGTGCTTAAGCAGAGCAGGAAAACACCCGCTGCGTCAATGAATCGCTGATGAGAACGAATCGTTGGCTACAACTTCCGGCGCAGGGCTACCTGAGCTGCCATGTGCGGTTATACTTAGGGTGTCTCTCCAGAATTCAGATAATTCTCGTCTGATCTCCGAAGTCTCGGGGCCTCCAAAGGAACAACTTCGTGCTTCAGCCGAAGCCGGGTCGTATACCGACGGCTGTGTCTCGACTGCATGGCTCTGCGGCTGGCGCTCGGTCTTGCCCTGGGCTTGGGGTAAACCGTGGCTGTCCCGAACGCTCCCATCCTGGCGAACGCCAGCGATCTCCCCGCTCTGCCCCCGGACACACTTGCTGCTGCTACTCCTGCCGTTGATGGAGCTTGGTCCCGAAGACAACCCGCTTCCACTTCCACCGTCTCTTCGGCTTCGGCACCTTCCTCGGCCCGGCAGGCGGGGCCGCCGCGTCATGGCCTCTGCGCCAAAAGCCTCACCGAATAACTGGCGCCAGGGCGCGCCCGGTTAGGGACGCAACACGGCGCGGCCATCTGCCGGCCCCAGACCGCCGGGTTTAGCCGCTTTGCCGTGGGTGTCGCTCTTGACGAAGACTCGCGCTACTATCGCTCCCGACACAACCACGCCGGATTGCGAATCACCCCACGCGCTCGGCTTTACTGTCGTCGACCGCTCTCGCTCGGGTCACTCCCGGCTCGCTTTCGCCAACTTCATCGCAGCAACTGCGGGCAGAGTTGTCGGCGACGCTTAACTGCCGGCCAACCATACCGACCTTCGCCACGCCGGCGTCCGCACTGGCATCCAGATGGGCTCCTTCTGGGTGACCAACATGGTCAGCGAGTTTACTCCCGAACTCGAGTGACTCAGGCGATGGGCAGCCGCGTCCACCATAACATTGACCTAGGGTCCAACTCCTTCCTAATCCGCTCAGCGGCATTTGCAACTGTGACTTCCAGCCGACGGTAGTTTGTTTTGTGGATGCCTATAAATATTGTTGATGTGGGCTATCACCAATTCTTCTCGCTTATTCCAGCGGCGCCCCTAAGCGACTCAAATAAATATCCATGGCGATAATTTCTGCTTGCAATTTTCCCCTTGCGGCCATTAGGTTGAGTTATGCCACTCCTTTTTCATCGCTGTTGATAGCTGTTGCGAACGCCCGGGATACGAAAATTGGGCACGCTGGCGCTTCGACTCTTTGTATTTCTCGCGCCCGCTTCTAGACTCATCAATCACCTGAGTGTCAATCGGCTTTTTCAAGTCCGAGGACGCTGAGGAACAGCCATATCTGTTTTTGAACACTCCGGAGGTCTTCACTATGCACGTTAGCAGCAGACGTCTTGTATTTCTCTATTCCCTAGTCGTCATTCTTGGCTTGAGCGTGCGGTCCACGTACGGTCAAACCTTTCGTGGGGGCATCAGCGGTGAGGTGACCGACCAGTCGGGCGCGGCTGTCCCCGGCGTCGCGATCCAAGCCATCAACGACGCGACCGCAGTCGTCCACGACACAGTCTCCTCCAGTGCGGGAGAATTCGCGTTCCAGGAGTTCCCTTTGGGCTCCTACACTATTACCGCCAACGCAACCGGATTCCGGACCGTGAAAGTCGACAAAGTACCGGTCACTGCGGGGTATATCTATAACTTACCCATCAAGCTAAGCGTGGCCCAGACCGCCACCACCGTCGAGGTCAGCGCCGCAGCATTGTCTCTGGATACTACCTCGACGACGCAGACCGCCGGCGTCGAAGGCAAGAATCTCCAGGACACGCCGCTCAACGGGCGCGACTTCACGCAGCTGATTATTCTTGCGCCGGGCTTTGCAAACTCCGGGGCGGGCGGATATGGCTCCTTGAACGGAACCCGCGCCAACCAGATCAACTGGCAGATAGACGGCATCGATAACAATGATCTTTGGCATAACATCCCCGCAGTCAATCAGGGGGGAGTCTCCGGCATCGCGGGAATCATCCTTCCAATCGACGCGGTCCAGCAATTCTCGGTTCAGACGCAGGCAGCTCCCGAATCCGGACGGAATCCGGGGGGCAGCGTCAACTTGTCGCTCAAATCAGGAACCAACAAGATCCATGGCAGCGCCTACTATTTCAATCGCAACGAAGCTCTCGGCGCAGCCAGCCCGTTCAGCATCGCTGCCGGAACTCCGAAGCAAGTGGTCCGCAATTATAACTTTGGATATTCCGCCGGCGGCCCTGCGATCAAGGACAAGCTTTTCTGGTTTACAACTTTTGAGAAGCAGCGCTTCAAGATTGGCGTTCCCGCAACCGCGACCGAACCATCCCAGGCCTGGCAAGGTGCGGCGGAGGCGGCCCTGGCAAAGTTCGACGTTCCAGTCAACCCAGTTGCCACCAATCTGCTTAGCAATCTGTGGCCGGCGAAGGTGACCGGCTCACTTCCTGGCGACGTAGGCGGGGTTCCAACGGTCAATAACTACCTGAACTCCGATCCCGAATATGGCTATAGTTACAACGGCCTCGCCAAGATCGACTGGACTATCAACGAGAAGAACACACTCTCGGCCCACTGGTTCGTCGGACAAGGCAATCAAGTTGCCCCGGTGGGATCCCAACTCCTCTATTATTACGAAGTCGCGCCCATCCATGTGCAGAATTACGCGATCGTCTTCAACCACGTTTTTTCGCCAACCATCACCAACCAGGTATTGGCCGGGGTCAATTACTTCAACCAAGTCTTCAATGACTACGACACCGGCTTCGATATGGCGTCTCTCGGTCTGGTAACGGGTTCCGCTCTCCCGGGTGCGTCTAACATTAACATCGGTTCATTCGACCCCGTGGGAGAGACTCCTCCAGAGGGTCGAAACGACATCACCGGCCACCTGACGGACGATTTTTCCTGGGTCATCGGAAAACATCAAATTAAATTGGGCGGTGAATTCCGGCAGGCACAGTTGGATGAGTTCTATCATCGCCACGCCCTCGGCAGCTTAACCTTCAACGGCTCGCAGGGTCCTGACCAGGCAAACACCAACGACACATGGGACACTGGGGATACCGGCAACGCCTACACCAACTCCCTCGCCGATTTCCTCGCCGGGCGTTTCTATACCGCTTTCGTTGCGTTGGGCGATCCGGACCGCCAGGTTTTCGTAACGACTTACGACCTCTTTGCCCAGGACGCCTTTCAAGTTACTTCAAAGCTGAACCTTAACTATGGGTTGCGGTGGGACTACGAGGGTCCGCTCCACAATCAGTGGAAAAACCTGTCCGTCTTTCGCCCCGATCTGACTACAGCCGCAACCCCGGGTATCGCCTACCAGGGCGCGGAGATCGGCAATCTGTACGATCCCAAGTACACGAACTTCAGCCCACGGGTTGGCCTTTCCTACCAGGCGCTTCCGAAAACCGTCATTCGCGCAGGTTTGGGATTGTACTTTGACACGCCGAATCTCAATCCTTTCCTTGATAACCGTCCGGGCAACGGCGCCCCAAATGGCGTGGAAGGGAATCCTGGCGGCACCGACCCGGTGGTCACTGCGACGCAGACCAATGGCGTCATCGTACCCGATGTGAACATCTTCCCTAACCCGACGGCATCCAGCAGCATCTTCTCCATTGCTAAGAACTTTCAGCCGTCCCACAACATGAATTACAACGCTCAGATAGAGCAGAGTCTCAACGACAAGGTGGTCTTCCAACTCGGCTATGTCGGCAGCGGCGGTCGTCACCTCCTCTCCATCCTGGACATCAATCAGGCTGCTCCATCGGCAGACCCAAGCGCGCCGATACAGTCGAGCAGGCCATACTACTCGATCTATCCCAGCTACACTTACATCAATGAAATCCGCAGCATCGGGACGTCGAACTATAATGCGCTGCAGGCTACTGTCCGCGTCTCCGGGTGGCACAATCTCGATGCGCAAGCAGCCTATACTTGGTCGCACAGCAACGATGAGGTTACCGCGTACCGGGGAGCTCTTCCGCAGGACAGCTTCGATTTCAAAGGCGACTACGGTCCGAGCGACTTCGATCAACGCAATATCTTCACCGGGTTCGCCTCCTACCAGATCCCCGGAGGAGAGAAATGGAAGCTGCTGACGAACGGGTGGCAGGTGAACACCCTGGCGACACTTCATGGCGGTATTCCGATCACCGTCCTTAGCGCTTCGGACACCTCTGGCACCGGCGAGGGCACACAACGCGCCGACCTCACCGGTGTCGGCCCCTATGCGGGCTTCCGGAAAGAGAAGCCGGGCGCCAACTGGCTCAACCCGGCAGCATTCACAAACCCCGTGCCGGGTACATTCGGTGACTCCAGAAGAAATGGATTCTATGGGCCTGGCTACTCTGACGTTGATTTCTCAGTCTTCAAGAACACACCGATCACCGAGAGAGTCACCACCCAATTTAGAGTAGAGATGTTCAACGTCTTCAACCGGTACAATTACGGCTCTCCGGGCGGTCTCAATCCGAATACCACCGGGGCGACTTCCTTGTCCCTGTTTACAACTATCGGGAATTGGAACGGCGCTCCTGGTATCGGCGCGGGTGAACCGTTCAACACCCAGTTGGGCCTCAAGATTATTTTCTAGTTCATTCACTATCAAACCGCAAATCAGCGGCACCTGCTCCTAGGAGCCAGGTGCCGTGTCATTTGAGGGTATATATGGACTCAGATAGCAAAACTGCCTTTACGTCAGGAGTCAGACCCTAATGGCTGTAACCCGCCGAGATTTCCTTATGCGCATTGGCCAGCTTGGCGGCTATGGCGCAGCTTTCAGCTTGATGCAGTCTTTGGGTTTGCTTCCGGCTATGGGTTTGACCAACGAGGTGGCGAAGCTGCGCAAGGTTCCTGGGAATGGAACGACCGTGGTGATCCTCGGCGGCGGCATCGCCGGCCTGGTGTCAGCCTACGAATTGGGCAAGCTCGGCTATCGATGTACCCTGCTCGAAGCGCGCGACCGAGTTGGCGGACGTAACTGGACGGTCCGCCGAGGAACCCGGGTCGAATTCACTGATGGCTTCACCCAAACCTGCGAATTTGAGGAAGACAATTACCAGAACTTCGGACCCGGCCGCCTTCCCTCCATTCATACCACCATGCTGGGTTACTGCCGCGAGCTCGGCATCCGGCTCGAAGTCGAAGTCAATACTTCGCGTTGCGCCCTCTTCCAAGCTGACAACCTGAACGGCGGCGGCCCCGTCCAGCAACGCCAGGTGACGAACGATACTCGCGGCCACGTCTCTGAACTTCTCGCCAAGTCGATCAACAAGGGAGCGCTCGACCAGGACCTCACCGCCGAAGATAAAGAGCGGATGCTCACTTTCCTTCGCGAGTACGGCGACCTCCGTCCCGATTTTCTCTTCAAAGGCACCGATCGCTCCGGGTTCAAGGTTCCACCCGGCGCCGGTATTGAGAGTCCTGTCGCCATCGATCCCCTCCCCATGCACGCCTTGCTCGACGCGGACTTGTGGCAAGGGCTGCTGTCGGAAGATGTGATTGACTGGCAAGCCACCATGTTCCAACCGGTTGGCGGCATGGACCAGATTCCCTCCGCCTTCGCCAAGCGCCTCGGCGAGGTCGTGCGCTACCAGGCCGATGTGCAGAGGATTCGCCGCGACAACTCCGGCGTCACCATCGCCTATCTCGACCGCAAAACGGGAAAGAGCGACACCGTCAAAGCCGACTACTGCATCTGTAACATCCCGCTGCCTGTGCTACGCGGCATCGATGCGGACTTCGCGCCCGACGTCCGCAAGATCATCGACAAAGGCGACTTCGATTCCGCGTCCAAGATTGCCTGGGAGTCGCGCCGCTTCTGGGAGCAGGACTATAACATTTACGGCGGTATCTCGTATCTGCGCCAGCCGGTGGGGCTGGTCTGGTACCCAAGCGCCAACCTGTTCTCCCCTACCGGCATCATCGTCGGCGGATATATCGACAACGAAGCCGGCACCCCCTTTGGCGACTTGAAATCCGTTGAAGCCAAGCTGAACGCATCGCGACACTCGATTGAGTTGCTCCACCCTGGCCACGGAAAAGAACTAACCAAGCCCGTCTATGTCGACTGGGGCAAGATTCCCTATGCACTCGGTGGATGGCTCAGCGACTACAGCGGAAAATCGATCATGCGCCTGCTCTCGCCGGACGGCCGCATTTACTTCGCCGGAGACTACACCACCCATTTAAGCGGCTGGCAGGAAGGCGCTGCGCTCTCCGCCTACCGCTGCATGAATCAGATTGGCGATGAAGTCGAAAAGAGAAGCTCTCAGGCAGCCTGAATCCTTACCGTGGCAGCCGGTCACCAACATTTTTTGCCAGCGGCGATTCCGGCAATCCCGCCGGCAGCGCGCTGTGCGACTGAGGTAACCGGCGATCTACTGCACGGTGGCGTCGAAAACACCGGTCTCCACGACCCCGGTCGGGTCCCCTGCTTGATCCGAGATCCCATGCTTCATTTGGATGAAGATCCGGTAGGCACCGGGCTTGGGAAATCCGTAGGGAAACTCGACCATGTTGGTGATCGGCCCAGTCGCCATATCCATGCCTCCATCCATGCCATTGGCGAGCATCACTGCCGGCATCGCCGCGGAACCGTCAGGATGGGTATGCGCGAAGACACTTCCGTCGGTTTTTGCGAAAGCCGCGTGGCCAGCCATGCCGAGGTACGGTTGCATGTTGGTGGCCGGAGTTCCATCCGGTTTCAGCAGCCGAAACCGAAAGGAATACGGGCTATTGGCCGTCAGCACAGTTGGATGATCCCAGACCATGATGTAGCCATCCGGCAGCTTATAGGAGTTTCCCAGCTGCCCCTGACTGAGCGGGGGAGGAAGAGCCGAAGCGTCGTCGGCCGCCAAAGCTGTTCCCACCATCCCTGCCGGGACACTGAGGGTGGCAACCAGCGTCTCCGGGAAACCATTGGCATGGACGATGTCTCCGTAAAGCAGATAGTCGCCAGGGGGCATCTCCGGCAGTGCCAGGCGGAAGTGCTTACGGCCATCGAACTCGGGATGCAGGTGAAAGGCTGCGTCCATCTCCGGCTGCCGTATCGCATAGAGATGGATGATCTTCCCATGGTCGAGAATCAATGCCGCGCTTGATCGATCGCTCCATCGGTTGTCATCCTCCAGACCGTCGACCTTGAGAGTCAGCATGTTTCCTTTTAAGCTGGCTTGGGCGGCAGGCGAACGATAGATGTCGGCGGAATAGCTGGCCGCCTCGGCATTCCACCACTTCGCACCTCCCCAGACCAGAATGCCCAGGAAGACCAGGCTCCCTGCCATCGCCGCTAGACCACGTCGGCGCAGTCGGGGAGGAACCGCTTCACCCGGAGGTAGTCGTGCCTCACGCACCGCTGCGCCAACCACTCCGGCCATGCTGATCACCAGGAATATCCCCAGAATCGCCAACGGAATGCCCAGGTCCCGCTTCATCTGCAGGGTAGCGATGGCCACAGCCGGCACCGGCACGGATGCGGTAGCCTGCCCTGCGACGCCGGAAATATCTAGCCGCACCTGCCATGATCCGGAACCCATCATCCATACCCCCCCGGTGAAGTAGGCCGGATCCACGGCAGAAACCTTCATCGCATCCGGCGTCGGAGGGTGTTTCGAGGCTTCGCCAACGATCGGCAGCGGCGTGATCTTCACCGCCGAGACCACCGCGCCGGTCGAGCGCACCTCGACATTGGCGACCCCCGGAATCACATTAGGCATCCGGACAACGACAAACAATTTATATGGGCCGGCACTGACCTGCTGAAACACGTCTTTGCTGCCTACATGCGCCAGAGCGCATGTAGGCAAAGACAATATCGCGAGCAATACTGCCCGAAGCGCCCTCAACGCTGCACCTTGCGCATCCAGCCGCCAAAGCCCAGGCCGATCCAGGTGCTGATTGCCGCGTAGATTGCCGCAAACCCTAACCCGCGGAAGAGGGTCCACCCCTGCTGAACCTCGATAAGTTGGCGCATGCGATCCGCGCCCCAGGATGGCGAATTGTAGTCGAAATACATCGTTCCAAAGAAACGGTTGGCCGACGCTGGCGTCATTAGAAAGTTCGCGAATGGCCATTCCACGGCCACCAGCACAGCGACAAAGACAGCCCCCGAAAGCAGCGCGACCTGCCAGGTCTTCCAGCTCCGCGTCCGCTTCCACAGCCAGTCGAGGGCCAGTGCTGGAGGGATGATCAAGATCGGAAACTTGGCCGGAACAAGGTGCGTCACCTGGTAGTAGACCGGGCCGAGCTTCGGCTGGGCGGGAAACAGCGGCAGGATGAGGATTTCCGAGATCGCAAAAATCGTATAGACCGCCGCGGCCAGGGTTGCCGCCCAGCGATGCTGCGACGCTCTTGACAGCATCGCCAGCGCCACCGGAACCGCAATCGCCATCGCGATGTAGGCCTGGGAGTTATGCAGCATTACGTCCCAGGTGTATTCCAGCAAGAAGAACATCTGTCCGGAAACAATCAGTCCGCCAAGATACAAAAAGAGCAGCTGCAGGCTGCGATAACCACTCCGCCCGTCAACTCCGGCCTCGCTGGCACGGTTCATTGCACTCAGAATCAGGAACAAAACCCCGATGCCAACGCCGCGAATGCCCAGGATCAGCAGCGTATGCGGTGGGCTGACGATCTTGACGTCCAGCCCATACGCGGCATGCCACCAGTTGTCGAAGGGCGCCGACGTCAGCATCGCAATGCCGCCCCAGGCCGCGATAAAGGCTCCCAGCGGCGCACGGAAGCCCAGCACGCTGACCGAGACCCGCTTCAGCGCCGGAGAACTTCCAAAGGTTGTAGCGAAGATCAAATAGCTGCACACCACGGCGGCCAGCACGCCACAGGCATAGATCGCCATGTGGGCCGCGGTCCAGAAGGTGTCCCTGCCGATCGAGCGATGCCAGGAGACGTCCCAGGCGCCGCCGATCGCAGCTGACGTCACCGCAACCACCCCGCACCATACATACCAGGGCACCGATTGAGCGCGAGCAGCGGTGCCAGGAATGACTGTGGCAGTTGCGCCCAACGGTGGAAAAGATCCCGCTGTCGTCGACATGAAGCCTCCGCAAACCATGAATTGCCTCTATTATCTACGAAACCTCAGCCGGCTGATCTGCCTTTCGCGAAAGGACACCCGTCTGCCTGGGCTGAACTGCGATAGCCGCCCTATCATCGTCATTCACGAGCCGGAAGACCCTCCTGCCGATACCGATCCAGCGAATAGAAAGCCGGAGTTGGGCAAGCCAACTCCGGCTGGATTTAGATCAAGCGCACTTTCTTTTAGTCGAATGTGAACAGGTCCCTAAGGTCGTCAAGCGCTGGACTGTTGGTCGGCACATAGGGGTTTCCTGGAGCCGTTCTGGGATTGGGGTAGTTATCGCGGCTCCGTTTGCTGATCGGCGGCAAGCTCCAGTTCAACTCGATGAACTTGTCGATCGACACGTGGTCGGAGTATTGGTGGGAGATGTGGCCGGGCTTCGCGTAAGGCGATACGACCAGAAGAGGAATACGGGTTCCGTCGCCGAAAAAGTCCAGAGGCTGGACGTATCCGGAATCATAGTAGCCGCCGCCTTCATCCTCGGTGATGAAGATGGCAGTGGTTGCCCACAGCGCCGGATTGGCCTGCACTGCGTCGATGATTTTCTGGGTGAAGCCTTCAAACAGGTCCAGCTTGGAAGAAGCAGGGTGACCATCGACCAGGCCGCTCGGCTTGACGATGGAGACTGCCGGGAGTGCACCCGATGCGATGTCGGCGTAGAGATTTTCCGTGTCCTGGATGTGGGCGGTACGGATAGCCTTATTCGCCATGATCGAGGTGTCGTACTGGAAGGGGTTGCAGATGTTGCAGTACTCGTCGGTCAGCGCGCCGATTGCGCCGTAGTTAAGTTGATAGGGATCCGGAACATAGTTGTTCCACTGGTCGCCGTAGTACTTCCAGGAGACGCTGTGGGCCAGCATGTCATCGCCGATGCTGGGGACAGACGACGGCGGGATAGTAAACGGGGTGTTGTAAACGTAGTGGTCGGTATAGGCGTTGTTGCCGTTGCCGAAGTATCCAGGATTGTAATTGTTCAGAAGGTAGTAGTGGCTCTGTTCGCAGTTCGCTTTAATCGGCGGGTTCAACGAGTGCAGGTAATTGACGATCGGCGCCACGCCCGGCTGCGTCAGGTCCGCGCAGTCAGTATAGGAGCCGCCACCATAGACGGAGGACCCATAGCCGCCGCCGCCATAGCCGTCTTCCGTATACCAGTTGTTGGTGCTCGCCGCTGGATTGGGGTTCGTCACTTCGTCCACCACTCCGGCATTGGGTGTACCCGGCCAGACTTCCTTATTGTGAGGCGGAACTGCAGTGTGGCCGGCGCCATCGCTGAACCAAATCAGGTCGCCGTGGCCGAACATAATGTGATTGGCCCCGGTGCCGCCGCTCACCGATTGGTGAAAGTTGTCACTCATCGCATAAGTATTTGCCAGGTAAGTGAAGTAGGGAGCATCGCCGTTCTGGACGTTATAGAAGCCCAGAGCAGTTGAACCTTCTCCGGTCGTCACCGCGCCCGGCTTATATTCGGTGCTGAATTTCGCCGGCTGCGCAACGCCGTTTGTGCCGGCGCCTACGGTTGTTTCTACCCAGGAAAAGAGATGGGATCCACAACCGGAAGGATTGGCGGATGTGGAGGCGGAAGTGGCGCAATTCAGCTGCTGCACCATCTGGTAAAACCGGTGCACCGGGCTGGCGGCATACTCGTTGTAGGTGAACGAAAATCCATTCGTAAGCTGAAACGGTCCGGCCGGAAGCGAGTTCACGTCGGTGATACGCGCATCGGGAACATGGCTCGCCTGACCTGTACCGCCAGTGACGAGATAGCCATAATAGTCTAACGGAAGTCCGTTTTCCGACTCCTGTGCAAACGTCAGGCTGTCATCGGGTATATAGGAATCGCTCGGTCCGCCGGTGAGAGGCGCGGGGAGCACGTTGCCATTAAACGGGACCGTCGGCGGGTTGAGCAGGAACCCATCGGCCGGCAGATCACTGGCTGCGGTCTGGGCGGCGACCGAAAAATTCGGACCGGGAGTTCCATCCGCATTGATGATTCCTTCGGAAAGAAGATTGAAGACGGTCTCGCCCTTCTTGGGTAGGTAGGTGGCGAACACATGGTCGAAGCTGCGGTTTTCGCCGATGATAACGATCACATGCTTGATTGGCGTGGTGGTTGGGGCGGCGGCGGCGGCGTCGTGGTCGCCGCCAATCGTAGAATTACTCTCGGCGATCGCGCTGCCAAGTGCGAGCTGGAGAACAGCGGCGGATACCA
>Ga0302324_100015670_pt1 | contig 15190 bp, 11 predicted proteins | sample Palsa_T0_1_FD_201949 | JGI IMG/M metagenome (GOLD analysis project Ga0302324, IMG submission 201949) | Peat permafrost microbial communities from Stordalen Mire near Abisko, Sweden - Palsa_T0_1 | ecosystem: Environmental > Terrestrial > Soil > Palsa > Peat permafrost | place: Sweden: Abisko...
GTGCCTGGCGCAGGCGGCGCACGGCGCGCAGTTGAGCGTCTAGAGAGGCTTCAAAGACGCTGAGGATCACATCTTTGGTTTCGTCGTTCATGGGGGCTCCAGAGCCTAAGGGCTCAGGAACAGGATGCCATACCTACGTCGGTCTGTCAATACAAATAAGGATAGACCGACCTGCTGGATGGGGCCGATCGGGTTTCCTAACTCGCTGAGGAATAAAACAATCTACGGGGAAAATGTAGAAACTCCAGAGCCGGGCTACGCCCGGCGCGATGGCAGGAGTGCCATCGCGGCAGGCAGAAGTGCCTGCGCCACGTCGGCCGAAAATGGCCAAACTCCAGGGCCGCCTAAAAGGCGGCTGCGGCCATGATTGGCCGCCCCACGGTGAACGCTACTCCTGGCGACGCGCCGGGCGCAGCCGCCTCCGACACTTCGTGCGATTGAGCACCACGCCTTATTTTTGAAACGCTTGACGCCTTCTCACGCGTCACTTAAGTTTTTGGTAAGATCTTTACCAGCTAGATAGAGAGCCTTTTAACATGCGCTTAACACAACTTACCGTCCTGCTAAGTCTGCTTGCCACGAGCCTGGCGTTTGCGGCCCCCCCCAAACCTGCCCCGTCGCCGGCTACCCGATGGGTGGTTATCCTGAACGAAAAGCCGGTGACCGAGCAATACCCCGGCCGGATCGAGAAAATACGCGCCGTGTCTGAGCCTTACCGCCAGCATTTGTTACAGGCGCAAGCTGCCCTCCGCCCGCGGATCGAAGGCCAGCATGCGCGCGTCACCGGCTCCGTGCAGCACCTGCTGAACGCCATCTTCGTAGTGGCCACCCCTGCGCAGGCTGCGGCATTGCGCAAGCTACCCGGCGTGAAGGCCGTGGCGCATATGCGGCGGTACAAAAAAGCCGACCAGCTCAGCATCAGCAATGTCGCGGGCGCATGGAGCGCTACAGCCATCGGCGGCGAGTCGAACGCCGGTGCGGGCGTCAAGATAGGAATTATCGACACGGGCATCGACCAGACTCATCCGGCGTTCCAAGACCCATCCCTGGTGGTCCCTTCCGGTTATCCGGTTTGCAACGTGCCGCCGCCGGACTGCCCCAATCTGCCATCCAACTGCGCGTATACGACTAATAAGGTCATCGTCGCGCGCAGTTACGTCTGCGAAATAGTTTACTCGGACGTGTCCCCCACAGCCACCGATTTAGCCAGCCAATCGCGGCCCGACGATCTTACGGCGCGCGACCTGGATGGCCATGGCACCGGCGTTGCTTCGGTGGCGGCCGGCGTAACTACAAGTTACAACGGCACGCAAATTACAGGCGTTGCACCCAAAGCATTCCTGGGTAACTACAAAGTATTCGGCTCGGATGAAACCAATCCGAATGGTTCGGGAAATATTCTTCAGGCGCTGGACGACGCGGTAACGGATGGAATGGACGTAGTCAACATGTCACTGGGCAGTTCCGCTTACGGTGGTCCGCTCGACGAAGGTTGCTCCTACTCTCTGCCCACCGGCCCGATTTCGATTGTCAGCGACGCGTGCGATCCGCTGGCTTGGGAGGTGGAGAGCGCCATGCAGAACGCTCAGGTGACGGTGGTGGTGGCCGCGGGCAACGAGGGGTCCAATGGCTATCAGTTCAATTACGGATGCGGCGAGCCGCCTTGCTACAGTTTGCCCACCTTCGCCTCCGTTGGATCGCCGGCGTATGCGCCGTCGGCCATCGCTGTCGGAGGAATCCAAAACGACGTCACGTATGTCGAGCATATAGATATATCGGGCAGCGGCGTGCCGTCCGGCCTGCAGACCATCGATGCATTCACCAGCTACGACGGGCCCGTGCCGGACCAACCCACGGCGCCCGCCACGCTGGTCGACGACGGATCGCTCTGCACTGCGGTAACTTCCACGGCCCTGACGGGACAAGTCGCGTTAGTGACCCAAGGATCCTGCGACGACGTTACCATGGTGACCAATGCGCAGAGCGGCGGCGCGGTGGCTGTAATCGAGATCGCCGACGGGGAGTCTTTTTTCCTTCCGTTTGGCTTGTCTGGAACGACCATCCCCACATTCATCGTAGGCCAGGACGATGGCGCGAACCTGAAGAGTTATGTGGACGCCAATTCCGGCGCCGCACAGGCCAGTTTGGACCCCAGGCCGTTCCAGGTGCCCGCGGAGTCCTTGGGCCTGATCCCGTATTCCATTGCGCCTTTTTCGTCGCGCGGGCCGGTGGCCGAATCCGGCGCACTGAAGCCCGACCTCGTTGCCGCCGCTACCGATTTTCTGATTCCGGCGGAAACCATCGATCCCTATGGCGAGTTATTCAACTTCGCGGGCTACGGGGTCACCCAGGGAACCAGCTTTGCAACTCCCATGGTCACCGGAAGCGCCGCATTGATCAGGCAGGCTAACCCCAACGCCGCGACGTTCACCCCGCTGCAGATCAAATCCGCCTTGGTGAACACTGCCGCCTTAACCAACTTAGTGACATCGGACGGCAGTGCGCAGGCGTCCATAACCGAAGCGGGCGCCGGTCTCCTGCAGACCGGGAGCGCGGTGATTTCTACTGTGCAGGCGGTTCCGGCGACAGTCGCGTTCGGAAATCTCACTTCACTAGTATCCGCGACGACTACGACGAGCTGCGTGACGGTGAACACAAATCCATGCACGCTGACGTTCTATAACACCGGCGCAAACAGTGTCACTCTGACGCTGAACGTGGTGCCCAGCTTTGGCCATACCACATCCTCGACTGCCGTGGAGGTGAATAACTCCGGCACTGCTAGCCTGACGGTGCCCGCGGGCGGCAACACCACCGCGACAGTCTCGCTTACCGGCAACGTGCCTTCCCCAGGACGCTATGAAGGCGTCATCACCGCCAGCGGCGGACCGGTGCAGCTCTCGATTCCCTATATGTTCGTGGAGGGCGACGGCATTCCATATGATGTGATTCCGCTCAACGACGTAGAACCCGGCCAGGGGTATATCGCGTTCGATGGGGCCGTCGGCGCCCAGATCCCCTGGTATCAGGAATGCGATAACACGAGTAACAGTTGCGTGAACGACTACGGACCGATAGCGATTCAGGTGATCGATCAGTATGGCGTTCCGGTGGAGGGTGTGCCTGTCTCATGGGCGGTAACCGGCGGCAACGGCACAATTATCGCAGACCCGGATTATACCGACAGCATCACCATGACGAACGGTATAGCGGGCGCCACGGTGAATTTGGGGTCGACGGTCGGCTCGCAGGAGTTCACTGCCATAGTCAATGGCAGCATGTCGCTGCCGTTCGATGGTTACGCGCGCATAGCGCCCGCGATTGGGACTCCCTTCGTGGTGGACGCCGCCAGCTTTAGCCAGGGGAAGGCCGTAGCGCCCGGCTCGTGGATCGCGGTCTATGGTACTAACTTGTCGGACACCACCCAGGGAAATAACGGAACGGATCTGGCATTCTCGAAATGTCCTCTGTGCAGTTTAGTAAACCAACTCCTTCCGATGGGCATCGATGGAGCCGCGTTCAGCTTCGATACGGCGAACCTTAGCGTGCCGGGACGCATGAACTATGTGAGCCCCACGCAACTGAACGTGCTGGTGCCTTGGGAACTGCAAGGTCAAACCTCGGCAACCGTCAAGGTCATAGTCAATTACACTTACAGCGCCGAGTATACTCTTCCCATCGCGCAATTCTCGCCGGGCTTCTTTGTGATCAGCTATACTACCCAGGCAGCAGCCGCCCTGGACTTGAACTATAACCTCATTACATCGAGCAACCCGGCGAAGCAGGGCAATGCCATTCAGTTGTATATGAACGGCCTGGGTCCGGTGAGCAATCAGCCCGCGGACGGCGCCGCCGCGCTTTCCAACCCGCTGTCCCAGACGCCTACCAACCCGATAATCATGATCGGCAACCAACAGGCTAACGTGCTATTCAGCGGGCTGGCCCCCGGATTTGCCGGCCTTTACCAGGTGAATGTGACCGTGCCTACAGGCCTCGCTTCAGGCATGCAGCCGATCACATGTACGATGGGCACCGTGACTTCGACGACAGCCTATCTGCCCGTGCAGTAGAATCAGTGCAAATAGTAGTGGGGCAGGCCCGTGGCCGGGGGACCCTCTGGGTCGGGTCCCTCGGACCCGCTTGGGCGGCCTGGGAGGCCGCCGCAGGCCGAGGGCCTGCCCCACTATTTATACAAGATCCATCGAAAGCTTTAAGCAACACCGCTACACCGCTTTCGCCACATCCCGATGCGTGGCCTTCACGCGGAAGCCCGCCTGCGCCAGGCGCTTGCGAATCGCGTCCGCGATCATCACCGAGCGATGGTGCCCGCCCGTGCAGCCGAAAGCAATGGTCAGGTAACTCTTGCCTTCCCGGATGTAGTGCGGCATCAGGTAGATCAACAAATCCGAAATGCGGTCGATGAATTCCACGGTCTGCGGGAAAGAGCGGATGTACTTAGCCACGCTGGGATGCCGGCCGGTCAGTTTCTTGAAACGTGGAATGTAGTTCGGGTTAGGCAGAAAGCGCACATCGAACACCAGGTCGCTGTCGGATGGCACGCCGTGACGGTAGCCGAAGCTGGTGACGTAGACCATGATCTTGGCTTCGTCGCGCTCGCCACGGAAACGCTCGCGGATGAAGTCGCGCAGTTCGTGGACGGTGAACTTGGAAGTGTTGATGATCAAGTCCGCCATGGCGCGGATAGGGGCCAGTTGCCGCCGCTCCGATTTGATGCTCTTGGCGATGGAGTTTTCCGTGCCCAGCGGATGCGGCCGGCGCGTCTCGCTGAAGCGCCGCATGATGGCGTTGTCGTCGGCTTCCAGAAACACCAGCCGGGTTTTCACATGGCCGCGGATGCGGGCGTAGATGCTGGGGAAGCGTTTCAGCCCTTCACCCTCGCGCACATCCACTACCAGCGCGGCCGCGCGGACGCTGGCGGAATCCTGTGTGAGCTCGGCGAACTTAGGAATCAGATCGACCGGCAGGTTATCGACAGAGTAGTAACCCAGGTCTTCCAGCGACTTGAGTACGGACCCCTTCCCCGAACCGCTGAGGCCCGTAATAATCACCAGTTCCGCGGGCCGGTCCGTGGCGCGGCGACTTTTGCCCGGATCGGTCTTGGTCGCCATTCCGCCGCTTCAAGCCTCGATCAGGTCGAAATGGCCGTCGCGGCGGCGCACCAACACGGCCACGCGGCTGGTCTGCGCGTCGCGGTAAACCAGGTAGTCGGCGCCCTTCTCCATCTCCATAAGGGCTTCCTCCAGCGTCATGGGCTTGCGGCGCTCGTGGTGGTTGATGTGGAAGATGCGGCGCTCGGTTTCGGGCTCCGGCTCAACCGCCGGTTCGGGAGCTGCCGCGGCTTCCTCCTTGCGCGGCGTGCGCTTGGTGTCCCGCCACTTGGCGCGCACCTTGATGGTCTGCTTCTCCAGTTTTTCCAGGGCCGCGTGAATGGCCGTGAAGAGATCCACGTTTGATCCCACGCCCACCAGTTGGTGGTTATAGTAATTCACCGTGATCTCGGCCTGGTGCAGATGCCGTTCCAGAGACAAGATCACGTGCGCTTCTTTCTGCTCCCGTCCATCCAGGAGTTTGCCGACCTTGGCAAACTGCGCTTCAATTTTCTTGAGTTGCGCCGGAGCCAGTTCCACCTGCCTGCCTGTGTATGTGATCTTCATACGTCCCTTCCGATACAACCGCTCCCCGACGGTCGCGGCTCAGTTGCGGCGAACTGTCAGGGGCGAACCCGTCTTTGGTGCGTCGACGGAATCTTCATATCCTCGCGATATTTGGCCACCGTCCGCCGCGTCACGTTGATGCCCTCCTGCTGGAGCGCGGCGGTGATCTGCTCGTCCGTCAGCGGATGCGCGCTGTCCTCTTCCGCGATCATCTTCTTCACCTTGCGCTTCAGCAGCAGCAGCGGTGTGTTGCCGCCCAAGGGTCCCTGCACGGCTTCCGAGAAGAAATACCGGAGCTCGAAAACTCCTTGCGGCGTGTGTACGTATTTGCCGGCTACCGCGCGGCTCACAGTGGAAGGATGCACGCCCACCTCCTCGGCCACCTCTTTGATCATCATCGGCTTCAGACAGTCGATGCCGTCCGCCAGAAAGTCGGTTTGGCGGCGCACAATGGCCTGGCAGACCTTCAGAATGGTCTGCTTGCGCTGCTCGATATTCTTCATCAACTGGATGGCCGACGTGTAGCGCTCGCGCACGTAGTCGCGCACTTCTTTGGTGGCCCCGTTGTCCCGGTCCAGCATGCGGCGGTACTGGGCGTTCAGCCGGAGCTGCGGCACGTCTTCATCGTTCATCTGAATGATGTAGTCGTCGCCGTCTTTGATGAAGTGCACGTCCGGCTCGACGGTGCGGGCGCCCGCCCCGGAGTAGCGCAGGCCAGGCCGCGGATTCAGATGCCGGATGGCTTTCACGGCGATCTCGATATGCTCCATCGGCCGCGCCAGGATCTTGGCCAGTTCGCGATACTGGCGCATCTCCAGCAGCCGCAGGTGATCGCTGACGATCTGCCAAGCCACGCCGCCGCGCCCGTTCATGCTCTCGATTTCCAGCAGCAGGCATTCCCGCACGTTGCGCGCGCCTACGCCCGCCGGGTCGAGCGATTGCACCACCCTCAGGGCCGCCTCGATCTCTTGCATGTTGTGATCGCCCATGGCGGCGATCTCTTCCAAAGACGCGGAAAGATATCCGTCTTCATCCAGGTTGCCGATGATCGATTCGGCCGCGTCCCGGATGCTCTCCGACAGCACCATGACGCTCAGTTGCGAATGCAGATGATCGGCCAGCGTGACGGGCGCCGACAGAAAAGTCTCGAACGAAGGCTTTTCCACGGACTCGGAGGCGGGGCTCTTGTAACCGGGATCCAGGTAGTCGTCGAAGAAGGAGCCGAAATCGATCTCGTCGAACGGATCGGTAGCGGCCGCCGGCTCTACCGGGTCCGCTGCGGCCGCCTCGGGACTGGCGGCAGTGATCTCAACGATCTCCTGGAACGGCTCCGAGCCTCCGTCGGACGGCGCTTCGCCCGCAATGCCGTTGGTATGTACCGCATCGCCCAGAGCGGCTTCCAGAATCTGCTGGTCCGATGGATCGGTTACCCGCTCCGGCTCCAGCAGGGGGAGCAGTTCCTCCGGCGTGATCTCTTCACCGGCTTCCTCGGTGGACTCTTCCAGGACCGGGTTCTTGACGATCTCCTGGGTGATCATCTCCTTCAACTCCAGGCGGTTCAACTGGAGGACAGTCACCATCTGGACAAGGCCGGGCGTCAATATTTGCTTTTGGGCGACCTTAAGCTGGAGTGATGGCCGGAGCATGCTCACAACCAATATAATATCACCGGGGGCGGCCGCCACCCCGGCCGGGAGCGGTTTGCCAAAGTGATCCATCGGACAGATAGGGTGACCTAGCTCACGACCCTGCGCCAGTTCTTGCCCACCTGCACGATCATCTCGCTGGGAGGATCGCGCAACACCAGATCGTGCACGCGCCGGCCATTGATTTCGACCGCGCCCGCCTTAATCTTCCGCACCCCGTCGCTGACCGATTCCGCCAGCCCGATCTTGGCCAGCATCTTGTCTACGCGAATGCCGCCCGCCACCCGCACGTCTTCCGGCAGTGGTGCTTCTTGGATGTCCGCCGGAACTTCGTGGCGGCGCACCACGCGGTTGAACTCTTCCTCCGCGCGGGCAGCGTCAGCGGAGGAGTGGAAATCGTTTACGATCAACCGCGCCAGATCGGCCTTGGCTTGCATGGGGTGCAGTTCGCCGCCGGCGATCCGCGCGCGCAGGCGGTCGATCTCCGCCAGGCTGTAGTCGGTGAGCAGTTCGTAATACCGCAACATCAGGTCGTCGCCGAGCTGCATCACCTTGCGGTACATGATCTCCGCCGGTTCCGTGATTCCGATGTAATTGCCCAACGACTTGGACATCTTATTGACGCCGTCGAGTCCTTCCAGCAGCGGTGTAGTAGCCACGATTTGCGGCGGCTGGCCGTAATCCTTCTGAATCTCCCGGCCCACCAGTAGATTGAATTTCTGATCGGTGCCGCCCATTTCCACGTCGCACTGGAGCGCCACCGAATCGTAGGCCTGCGCCAGCGGATACAGCAACTCGTGGACCGAGATAGGGGCGCCGGCTTTGAAGCGCTTCGAGAATTCGTCGCGTTCCAGGATGCGCGCCACGGTGTAGCGCGAGCACAGCCGCACCAGCTCTTCATAGCGCAGCGGCTGCAGCCATTCGCTGTTGAAGCGCACCTCGGTCTTCTGTGGATCGAGGATCTTGAAAACCTGCGCGCGATACGTTTCGGCGTTGCGGTGGATGTCCTCGCGGGTCATGGGCGGGCGCGTCAGGTTGCGGCCCGTGGGGTCGCCGATGAGCGCAGTCATGTCGCCGATGAGGAAGATGACGGTGTGGCCGAGATCCTGAAAGTGTTTCATCTTGCGCAGCAGGACGGTGTGGCCCAGGTGCAGATCGGGCGCTGTGGGATCGAAGCCCGCCTTCACGCGCAACGGCCGGCCGGCTTGCGCGGCCTGCACCAGGCGCTCGCGCAGATCCTCTTCGCGGATGATCTCCGCCAAGCCTTTTTTCAGATAGGTCAACTGTTCGTCGATGGAGAGCACTGGGACCAAATTAACATGGCGGCCCCGGTGCGCACTCTTTTGCACCGTGGGGCGACCGCAGTGGCCAATCGTGGCCGCAGATGTACCGGCCGCGCGGAGATCGCGAAGGGTGGGCGTCATCAACGTTCACGCTGCCCAGGTCGTTCCGCCGCCCTCTCCCGGCGCCGCCACAGCGCACGATTGCCCACCACGTTGTACGATGATCGAAAGGCATCGGAGGAGAAAATGATCGCCACCGAGACGGCAGTCCGCACCTTGAAGTTCTACACCAACGGCAACTGGGAAGAAGCGCATGGCCGCGCCCTGCACCCCATCGCCAATCCGGCGACTGGCCAGGTAATCGCGCAGGTCCCCTACGCCACGTCCGAAGACGTGGATCGCACGGCCCGCGCCGCGCACGCCGCGTTCCTGAAATGGCGCGAAGTGCCGGTGGTCGAGCGCGTGCAGGTTTTCTATCGCTACAAAGACCTGCTGGAAAAACACGCCGGCGAGATCGCGCGCATCCTATCCGCCGAGAATGGCAAAACCGTCGACGATGCCGCCGGCAGCGTACGCCGCGCCATCCAGATGGTGGAAGTGGCCTGCGGCATGCCCAGCCTGATGATGGGCCAGTCGCTCGAAAACGTCTCCAAGGGCATCGATTGCCAGACCATTCGACAGCCGCTGGGCGTGTGCGCCGGCATCACCCCGTTCAACTTTCCGGCCATGGTGCCCATGTGGATGTTTCCGTTCGCCATCGCCTGCGGCAACAGTTTCATCCTGAAGCCCTCTGAGAAGGTACCGCTCACGCCCACGCGCACCGCCGAACTGCTGCACGATGCAGGCCTGCCCGCGGGCGTCTACAACCTGCTGCACGGCGCGCGCGAAGCGGTGGATGCGTTGCTGGCGCACCCGCTGGTGCGCGCCATTTCGTTTGTAGGGTCGAGCCCCGTGGCGAAGTATGTGTACCAGACCGCCGCCGCCCACGGCAAGCGCGTGCAGGCGCTGGGTGGTGCCAAGAACCATCTGGTAGCGATGCCGGACGCCAACGTCGAGAAGAGCGTGGAAGCCATCATGGGGTCGGCCTTCGGCGCGGCCGGCGAGCGCTGCCTGGCGGGCAGCGTCCTGGTGGCGGTGGGCGACAGTGCGCCTCTGCTGGATGCCTTGCTCGACAAAGTGCGCGGTCTGCGCATCGGCGATGGTGCCGCCGCGGGCACCGAGATGGGGCCGCTGGTCACCGCGGAACGTCGCGCGCGCGTGCTCGGTTATATCGAAAAGGGAGTCGCGGAAGGCGCTCAATTGCTGGTGGATGGGCGCGAGCGCATGCATGCCGGCGAGGGCGGCTACTTTCTGGGGCCGACGGTTTTCGATGGCGTGGCTCCCGGCATGACCATCGCGCGCGAGGAGATCTTCGGTCCGGTGTTGAGCGTGATACACGTCAAGGACCTCGAGGAAGCCATCCACCTGGTGAACCAGTCGGCTTTCGGCAACACCACTTCGATTTTCACGTCGAATGGCAAGGCGGCCCGCGAATACGCCTCGCGCGTGGAGGTGGGGATGGTGGGTGTGAACGTAGGCGTGGCCGCGCCCATGGCTTTCTTTCCGTTTTCCGGATGGAAGAATTCGTTCTACGGCGATTTGCACGCGCACGGCCGCGACGCCATTGCTTTCTACACGGAGCAGAAGGTCGTTATGAGCCGCTGGTTTTGATAAACTTGATGCCCGGAGGATACGCATATGCTGAATCGCCGCCACTTTATCCGCCTGGGCGCCGCCGGAGCTGCCGCCGCGCACGTTCTGCCACGCCTGGGCCTGGCCGCCGAGAGCCGCACCGATGCGCGCGGCCGCAGGCGCATGCCGTCGCTGGTACACAAGCTGCTTTCCACGCCGGTGATAGGCTTCCCCACGGTTACACCCCTATTCGCCGCATCATTCGTTCCCGGCACGGGGCCCATACAAATGGTGCGTACCGAAACCTGGGCGGATTTCGCGGCCCAAGTGAACTCGATGTCCGCGTCCGGCTATGTGCTGTCGTGCTTCACGACTATTCAGAACATGAACCGCACTTGGTTCTACGGCGCTTTCCAGCCCGGTACCGGCGCATATTCGCTGCTCCAGACGGCGGACCCCACAGCTTTTCAGCAGACGTTCACACAACAACAAGGATCGTCCACGCTGGTGGATTTCAATATCGCGTATGAGTTCGGGCAGCTCAACTACTACGGCTATTGGCTGGCTTCGGGCACGCCCCAGAATCAGACGCTGGTCTGGGACCTGAGCTACAACGATCTGGTCACCCAATGGAACACGCTGAGCGCGAGCAACAATCGGATGACCCGGATTCAGGCCTATCCACAGCAGGATACGACCGTCTTCAGCGCAGTCTTCGAGCAGGGTACCGGCGCTTACGTGCTCTACGATGAGCCGGCCATCCCGTTCGCCGCCGACGTCGCCGGCAAGTGGGCGGCGGAGACGCTGGTCGGACTGGCCTTCGATCCGGTAACCGGCAACATGGCCGGATGCTGGCGCGACTTGGTGCAACCGTCGCAGTTCGCCTTCGCGCAGGATTGGGACACGCTGACCGCCACGGCACAACAGGCCGCCACCGGCGGCATGGTGCCGGTAGCCATGGCGGCATTCCCCAACGCGCCCTCTTTCGACGATTATTTCGAAGCCAACCTGGAGCCGTTTTCGATGGGATACGCCTACGCGGTCGCCAACAATGGCGAAATCATCGCGAATGGCGTGGGGTGGTCGCGCAGCCCGCTGGAGGCGCAAGACCCGAGCGTGCCGTTTACGGGCGATACGCGCCTGAACCTGGCCAGCGTCTCGAAGGCAGTGACCGGCGTCGCGCTGGAAGTGCTGCTGCAGCAAAACCCGCAGATCACGCTGGATTCGCCCTTCTGGCCGCTGATTCAAAGCCAGGTGCCCAATCCGGATCCGTCGGTGAAAGTGGTCACGCTGCGCAACCTGGCGACTATGATGAGCGGGATGGTGCAGGAGCCCAACGAAGGTCCCATCAGCCCGCCCGCCGGCACCGATTTCTGGGGCTATCTGAATACTTACCTGGCGCAGCCGCTGACAGGCACACCAGGAGTTACTTATTATTACGACAATACTAACTTCAGCATTCTGCAAGGCGTCATCGAAACGGTTTCGGGAACGGACTATGCCGATTTTGTCACGCAAAACGTGCTGATACCCGCGGGGATCGATCCCACGGTCTTCAGCGTGACGCCGGATGCCCAGTCCACTTCGTCGCTGACTTACAGCGGCCCGAATGACACGCGGCCCGGCTATTACTGGGGGCCCATCGGGTTCGAAGGCCCGGCTGGATGGATCTCTTCCGCGCGCCAGTTAGTGATGTTGGCCGCGGCCCTGCGCGGCACCAGCGTGCTGCCGGCGGCCGTAATCACCGAGATGTTCACAGACGGCATCGGATGGTACACTAACGTCGGCAACTTCGGCACATACTACCAGCACAATGGCAGCATCGGAAACGGTCTCAATCCAGCGCAGCGTTTGAATACCTGCATCATGCATCTCGGCGAAGGTTACGATATCGCGCTGGTATCCAACTCCATCGCGCCCGCCGATGTGGTCACCCTCTGCATCGGAGCGTTCGAATCCCGCGGTGTGGCGGCCTCGCAACTGCCCCCCAACACGGTGTCCATTACCAGCGTGGCGCAAGCCGCCAGTTTTCTGCCGGTGGCTGCGCCGGGCGCTTACGTGGCGGCCTTCGGATCGGGTTTCGGGGGCCCGGCCCAGGATTGGACCGCCGCGATCGGCAGCGGAGACACGCTGCCGCAGGAACTCAACAGCGTGCAGGTGAGGGTGGGCGATCAGTTTGCGTATGTCGAATATGTCAGCCCGGGGCAGGTGAATTTCCTAATGCCCTTGAGTGCCGTAACCGGTCTCGCCAGCGTACAAGTGACTACTCCCGCCGGCGGATTCACCGCGTCCCTGCAGATCAATGCCATCGCCCCCGGTCTGTTTGCCTATACGTTAAACGGCACGTCCTATGCGGCGGCGCTTTTTGCCGGAACCGCCGAATACGTGGCCGCTACGGGAGCTCTGGGAAGCGGCTATACCAGCCGTCCCGCCGTGGCCGGCGATTACATCGAGCTGTTCGGCACGGGCATGGGACCGACGAATCCGCCCGCCCCCGACGGTGTGGTCTTCGACACAGCTTACCCGGCCGCGGACCTGAGCGCCTTTCAGGCCGCCATCGGAGGCATTCCGGCTCAGGTGCAGTTCGCGGGGCTCGTGGGCGCCGGTCTGTATCAGGTCAATGTGCAGGTCCCCGCCGGACTGACCGGCGGCGACCAGGTTGTTACTCTCACCGTAAGCGGTCTGCCCATCCAATCGAATGTGATGCTGACCATCCAGGCGTGATAGTGGGGCAGGCCCTCGGCCTGCGGCGGCCTCCCAGGCCGCCATTTTCTCTTCTGGCGGGTCCAGGGGACCCGCGCAGGCCAAGGGCCTGCCCCACTATTTATGCAGACCCATCGACAACTGAGTTAGGGTCTAGCTAGCTAGTGCAGCTCTACCGCCGCCACAAACTGGCCCACGTTGTCCTGATAGCAGCCCGGAGGCCCGAAAGCCAATACGCACCCGTCCGCGATGCCCAGAAACAGCCGCGTGGCGCCCTGCGGCACGACAAATGTCTTGTGACTGGCGCCGGGATCGGTGCTGGTATATCCGTTGCCCACAAAGATCGGATCGTATGTGTCCCAAGAGATTGCTCAGATTCGCGCCGCTCGTGGTGCTCGCAGTAAATTGCGCCAGCGGCCAACAGATAGTCACTGTCACGGTTCCCGCCACGGCTAACATTTTTGCCGCCGGACAAAGCGTCGCGTTTAGCGGCGTACTTCCGCCGGCGGTCGGCTTTACGGCTGGGTCGGTACCGGAAATAACAATGGCGGCCACCGGAATGATCACACTAGGGGGTGGCGAGCCTTACTCAGACGCCGCCGGCATTCCATTTCCAGGCGGGACGGATCTGACCTCAATTAACGGCCTGTCGGGCATCATTGCCCTGGACCGGGGCTTCTTCCTGACCGGTGTGTTCCTGGACGATTCGGTGCCCACGGGCGGCGGGCCGCCGATCCTGGATTTTACGGGCGCTGAGAATTTCCTGACGTTGAGCCCGCAGCTATTTCAGACGTTCCCGATTGATAAAGGGTGTGCATGCTGACCCTGCATTCACCGCCAGAAGGAGGCGCGGAGGCCTCTCGCGCTCGGCGCATTAACAAATGAAAGCATTGTGGATGGCACCGCAGCTTCGTTAAACAGCCGATACCATCACGGTGCATCGCATCCGGGATCGCCGCGATGCGTACCAATAAGACGCCGGATACGCCCACCGGCGAATTCTCACTTCCCAAAGCGTCGGTCAGCAGCCGGCAGATGGGAGAACGGATTCCTGCGGATTTCCTTGCCGGGCGGAATCGTACCGTACCGCGCAGGCCGGTGGCTTTCGGCATTGCCGCCGGCGGCGCCGGCACACTGGCTCTGGTGCGGCTGCTGGCGCGACTGCTCGACGGGGCCGGACCGGCGGATGCGGCCACCTATTCCAGCGCGGGCATGGTGGTTTTGGCGGTGGCCGCCGTTTCATGCTGGCTTCCGTCGGGGCGCGCGATGCGCGTGGACCGGCCGAAGCCATGTATTGCGAATAACCACCTGTCCGGGGGCTGTCCCGGGAGCCGGCTTCCAGTACAGGGGACTCTCTAAGTGCTTTTTCAGCAGATACATATCAGGACAGACCGATCACACGCCTGGGCTATTGTGCGGTATCGTGGTTGCCGCTAGGATCTGACCGGAGGATGCACTCGGTGAAGGGTGCCCCCAGAGCATGGGACTGGATTCACCTCAAACTCGATTTGATCGCCGTTTGCCTTGCCCTTGTACGAGAACTTGGTCTTTTTTTCCCCCAAGTCATAAGTGATGCTGAAGGTAATCGTGTCGCCGTCAATTTTGCCGTCCTCAATCACCCACTTCAGGAGGCTTGGTGCACGCGATCCGATACAGGTGTACCACGAGGTGACTTCGCCGCTGAGCCTATGTCCGTCCGCACTAAGCGCCAATGTGGCCCCGCTGTAGTGGCAGCCGGGTGTTCTAGGCTCGCCGTCGCACTTCCAAGTGCCGCTGACATCGGCCGCCAGGGCCGTTGAGGCAAACAACACTATCCATGGCCATGGACATCCCATGCTCCCTCTCCTTACCGTTGCTTCAATAGCGCAGGGTTGTTGCCCAGACCTGCGGGCCGGCGCTTGCCGTTCATGTCAACCTGCATTTCCTTGGTCAAATTCCCGAGCGCGGCGTAATGGAGCCGCAGGACGGACTGGATTTCCTCGGCGGTCCAGCCTCGGGCACCCGCAAGGAGCATGGAGAGGGCGATAGCGACATTGAAAGGCGATAGGATCAGGTTCCCAACGCCTCCCGTTAATCGTTTGTAGGACTCGGTGGTGAAGGCATTCATCGCGGGCGTTATCCGGAAGTCGACGGCCGGCAGTGCGGCGGCGATCAGGATCGGCAGAATAATGTGCTTCATGCAGCCTCACACCCAATATGCCGCGATTCCGGC
>Ga0302324_100015671_pt1 | contig 15190 bp, 17 predicted proteins | sample Palsa_T0_1_FD_201949 | JGI IMG/M metagenome (GOLD analysis project Ga0302324, IMG submission 201949) | Peat permafrost microbial communities from Stordalen Mire near Abisko, Sweden - Palsa_T0_1 | ecosystem: Environmental > Terrestrial > Soil > Palsa > Peat permafrost | place: Sweden: Abisko...
TACCTCTCTGGCGCGGTAGCCGAGCACGTCGCGCAGCACGAGTACGGCACGCTGCCGCGGCGGGAGTAGTTGCAGGGCGGTGATGAACGCGAGTGAGATCGCCTCGGTGGTCTCGTAGCGGGTCTCCGGACCGGGCGCCTGGTCGACGAGGTTGTCCAGCAACATGTCCGGATATGGTTCCAGCCACGGCGGAGCGTCGCTGACGCCGGTCGGCTCGGGCAGGGTCACGTCGCGGATCGGGGTCGCGGTACGTGGGCGCCTGCTTTCCGCGCGCAGCATGCTCAGGCAGCGGTTGGTTGCGATCTGATAAAGCCAGGTCCGCAGGGAGCATCGTTGGCCGAAGTCGCCCAGGTTACGCCAGGCGGACACGAGTGTCTCCTGGAGCGCGTCCTCGGCGTCCTGCAGTGATCCGAGGATGCGGTAGCAGTGCACCTGCAGTTCGTGGGAGTGCACTTCGACCAGTTCGCGGAACGCGTCGTGGTCGCCGGCGCTGGCCCTGGCGATCAGGTTCGACGTCTCCATGCATCCTCGCTTTTCTTCTTTCCGCCGGGCGCATCCGGCTCGCTTAAAGGTACCGACGCCGCCGGCCCCGCGAATTGGGCGGTTTCTGCACGCCCAAATCCGCGGACCTACTGGCGTCTACCCGGTTGGAGGCGGTCCCAGTCCGGGGCGCGCCCGGATACAGAACAGGACCACAGATCATGGCCAAGTACGTTTTCTCCTTCCGTGTGCCCTCCGACTACAGGCCCAACGCCGGGACGCCGGCCGAGTGGCAGGCCTGGTTCGGCGGGCTGGGCTCGGCCCTGGCGGACGTCGGCCACGCGGTGACCGATTACGCCTCGCTCGGCGAGGTCGGCGGCAGCGGCTCCCGGATGGTCGCCTACTCGGTGGTGTCCGCCGAGGACATGGACTCCGCGCTGGCGCTGGCCAAGGACTGCCCGGTGCTGCGGGTCGGCGGCGGGGTCGAGGTCGGCCCCGTGATGGAAGCCGCCGGGTCGTGAGCAGCGCCATGACCGCATCGACGGCGCCGCCGGAGGGGTCGTTCCTGGCGACCGGGCGCGGCAAGGTCACGCTGGCGCTGCTGTGCGCGGTGACGTTCCTGGACGTCATGGACGGCGCGATCGTGAACGTCGCGCTGCCGACCATCCGGACGCATCTGGGGTTCTCGGTGCAGAACCTGCAGTGGGTGGTCAGCGGCTATCTGATCACCTATGGCGGGTTCCTGCTGCTGGGCGGTCGGGCCGGGGACCTGCTGGGGCGGCGGCGGCTGCTGATCGCCGGGACCGCGCTGTTCGCGGCCTCCTCGCTGGCCTGCGGCTTGGCCGGCAGCCAGGGGCTGCTGGTCGGCGCCCGGCTCGCCCAGGGCTTCGGGGCGGCGATGATGTCCCCGGCCGCGCTGTCCATCCTGACCACCACCTTCACCGGCTCCGACCGGCACAAGGCGCTCGGCGTGTGGGCAGGGATCAGCGGGATGGCCTCGGCGGTCGGGCTGTTCTTCGGCGGGCTGCTCACCCAGGACTTCGGCTGGCGGTGGGTGTTCTTCGTGAACCTCCCGATGGGTGCGCTGGTGCTGTTCGGGACGTTCCGGATCCTGAAGGCCGACCACGGCCGGTCCGTGCCGGGCGGTTTCGACGCGGTCGGCGCGGTGCTGGTCACCGTCAGCATGCTGCTGCTGATCTTCACGTTGGTGAAGGCGCCGGACGAGGGCTGGGGTGCGGGACGCACCATCGGCGGGCTGGCCGCCTCGGCGGTGCTGATGGCCGCGTTCGTGGTCAATGAGCAGCGGCGCGCCCATCCGCTTGTCCCGCTGTCGATCTTCCGGATCAAGGGCCTGGCCGCGGCCGATGCCACCCAGGTGATCGCCTGGGCCGGGTTCTACTCGATGTTCTTCTTCGTCACTCTGTATATGCAGGACGTCCTGGGCTACTCCCCGCTGCGGTCCGGGCTCTCGTATGTGCCGGTGAGCGTCGGCATCGGGGCCGGCTCGACCGTGGCGACGAAGATGTTCGTCCGGACCGGTACCCGTCCGATCATCGTCTCCGGTGCGCTGCTCGCGGCCGGCGGCATCTTGTGGCTCTCCCGCATCCCGGTGGATGGCACCTATCTCAGCAACCTGCTCGCCCCGCTGGTGATCATGGGGCTCGGTCTGGGGCTGCTGTATGCCGGTGTGCAGACGGCCGCGAACGCGGGCGTGCCGACCGATCAGGCCGGATTGGCCGCGGCCCTGATCACCGCCTCCTTCCAGCTCGGGTCAGCGCTCGGCCTGGCGGTGTTCAGCGGGATCGCGACCAGCCGCACCAGCCTCCTGCTGGCCGCCCACACCCCGCCCCCGGAGGCACTCACCGCCGGGTTCCAGCGGGCCCTGCTCGTCAGCGCCCTCTGCCTCGTAGCAGCCGGAGCCATCGCGCTGCGCGCCTCCAACACCCGCGGCGAACCCGCCGCCACACCAGAACCCCGACAAAACCTGGAACCCTCCTACGACGCCGCATAACACAAAACAACGAAATCGCCGGGTGTGCGGCGCTGACGGGTGACCCCAACAGCGCCGCACGCTCCCATTTCGAGTCCGCCTGGAGTCCCTCAGATCGAGCATTGGATTCCTGGCAAGTCGCTTCTACCGATAAATCTTCCATGGAATGTAGTACGCTGTCCAACATCCCATAGGTTAAGGAGACGGGCAGCATGACCACCATCGGGATCATCGGCAGCGGACGCGTCGGCAGCAACCTGGCCAAGGCAGCGATCGCGCACGGCTACGACGTCGTGCTCAGCAACTCCCAGGGACCGGGCTCCCTGGCCGACCTGGTTGCCGAACTCGGGCCGCGGGCCTCGGCGGCCACTCCCGCCGAGGCGGCCGCCGCGGGCTACTTCGCGATCGTCGCAATCCCGATCACCACCATCGACCAGGTACCCGTCGAGCCGCTGGCCGGGAAAGTGGTGATCGCCACCATCAACTACTTCCCCCAGCGCCTCGGCCGCATCCCCGAGATCGACGACCGCACAACCACGGCGCCCGGACTCCTGCAGGCACGGCTGCCCACCAGCAAGGTCGTGCGCGCCTTCAGCATGATCGACGCCGGGGACATGTCCGGCGACGGCCATCCAGCGGGCGACCCGAAGCGCCGGGCGCTGGCGCTGGCCGGAGACGATCCAGCGGCCAAGCAGCTCGTGGCGGGCCTGTATGACGAGTTCGGCTTCGACGCTCTGGACATCGGCGGACTCGACGAGAGCTGGCGGATCGACGCCGGCCAGCCTGCGTTCGTCGTGCGCCAGAACCTCGTCGAGCTAACGGCGAACGTGGCCAGGGCCAGGCGCGGTGCGTAGCTCATGCCACGGGCAGCGCATCATGATCCGGATGAAGGAGGAGTGATGAGCCTCGTAGCACGGAAATGGGTCGCGGTCGACTTCGGCGGTCCGGAGGTGCTGCGCAACATCGAGGTCGACGTGCCGGATCCCGGACCTGGTCAGGTCACCATCGACGTGCGCGCCGCCGGGATGAACCCGGCCGACGCGAAGCACATCGCGCCAGGCCAGGACCGCGCGCTGCTGCCGCTGTCCGTCGGGTACGAGGTGGCCGGCGTGGTGACGGCGTTCGGGCCGGATACGCAGCTCGCATCAGGCGGCGGGACCGTAGGCGACGAGGTGGTCGCCGCCATGGTCGACGGCGGATACACGACCGCGATCACGGTCCCCGCGTCCGATGTTTTCGCCAAGCCCGCCACGCTGAGCTTCCCCGAAGCGGCCAACCTCCTGCTCGTCGGGATCACCGCGGCCGACCTGCTGCACACCTCAGGCGCCAGGGCAGGGGAGACCGTGCTCCTGCACGGAGCCGCCGGAGCCGTCGGCGTCAGCGTCCTGCAGCAGGCACGGCTCCTTGGCGTGCGCGTGGTGGGCACCGCCAGCCAGGCGAACTTCGACTTCGTCGAGGTCTACGGCGGAACTCCCGTCGAATACGGGCCGGGCCTGCTCGACCGGGTGCGGGCGGCCGCTCCGGAAGGGATCGCCGCCGCCCTGGACACGGTCGGCAGCAAGGAAGCCGGCGACGTGTCGCTGGCTCTCGTCGGCGACCGGAACCGGGTGGTCACCATCGCCGACGCTCGCCGGGCCAAGGCCGACAGGTACGTCTTCGTCGGCGCGTCCAACCCGGCCAGCGGCCCGTTCCGGGCCCGGGCCAGGAACGGGATCCTGAACCTCGCCAAGGACGCGGAACTGGTCGTGCCCATGGCCCAGACGTTCAGGTTCGCCGATGCCCAGGCCGCGTTCACGGCCCTGACCAGCCCGCACCCGCCCGGCAAGCTCGCCCTTGTCAAAGAGCACTAACCCCGCTGTGCCGCGCTCCGCCGCCTGAGACAGGCGCCTTCCGAGGAACTGGCCTAGGCGGAAGTTGCTTTCACTATGCGATACGTTATGGCGGGGCGGAGGTGACCCGGTTATGTCGGACCTGAGGCAAGTGTTCAACGATCTGATCCGTTTTGAGATCGAGCTGTGGAATGCGGTCGACGCCCGGCTGAAGCAGGACTTCGGCCTGCCGTTGACGCACTTCGAGCCGATGTCGGTGATTGACCGGCTGGCTAAGTGCCGGGTGCATGACATCGCCGGCGAGCTGGGCATTACCACGGGCGGCACGAGCAAGCTGGTGGACCGAATCGAGGCCGGCGGCTACTGCCGGAGGCTGCCGAATCCGGAGGACCGGCGGTCCTCGCTGCTGGAGCTGACGCCGAAGGGCCGGCGCCTGGTCGCCGAGGTCGGGAAGGCCTTCGATGATGAGCTGCAGCATCGGCTCGGCGCGGCGGTGCCGGAACGGACGCTGCGGCAGTTCGCGGCCACCCTGGCCCGCCTCCGGGCGGCCGGCCACCGCGAGATGGGGCAGACCGCCTAGCCTGCCCCGGGGCCGCCGGTACCAGGTAAATTCCGCAAACTATCTTTACAGGATACAGCTTCCATAGAAGGTAATATGGTAGTCTCACCCTGGTGGCGGAGACTATGCGTGCGGTCGTGCTGGATAAGCCGGGTCCACCTGAGGCGCTGGTCATCCGGGACATCCCGGTACCGGAACCGGCGGTCGGCTGGGTGCTGATCAGGGTCCGGGCGTTCGGGCTGAACCGCTCGGAGCTGCACATGCGGCTGGGCCTGGCCCAGGGCGTGACGTTCCCGCGGGTGCCCGGCATCGAGGCGGTCGGCACGGTGGCCGGGTGCCCGGGCGGGGAACTGACGCCAGGACAACAGGTCGCCGCGCTCATGGGCGGCATGGGCCGCGCCTTCGACGGCGGGTACGCGGCCCGCGCAGTCCATCCTGGTCCGCGGCGGAACGTCCTCGGTAGGGATGGTCACCGCAGTCCTGGCTAAACAGCGCGGCATGACCGTGCTGGCGACGACTCGCAACCCGGACAAGTCCGCCGCGCTGACCGATGTCGGAGCAGACTACGTACTCATCGACGACGGTGAGGTCGCGGCCCAGGTCCGCCGGTTCTTCCCGGACGGTGCCGACGGCGCGCTCGAGCTCGTCGGCGCGCCGACCTTGCCCGACACCCTGCGGTCGGTCCGGGTGCACGGCGTGGTGTGCTTCACCGGCATGCTGTCGAATCAGTGGACGGTGCGCGACTTTTACCCCATCGACTACCTGCCCAGAGGCGTCCGGCTGACCGCCTACGGCGGGGAGGCGGCCGACCTCGCGCCGCCGCTGCTCCAGGGCTTCCTGGACAGCGTCGCCGCCGGAACCGCGGTCGTGCCCATCGGCCGGGTCTACGGCTTCGACCAGATCGTCCAGGCGCACGCCGACATGGAAGCCAACCGGGTCAGCGGAAAGCTCGTCGTGCTGACCTGACCGGTACCACCGAAGATCGTCACGAAAGCGGAGCGCCGGCCAGCCGAGCTCGTGCCCGCCCGACCGTGAGGAGCTTCCCGTTCAGGCCGCCCGCCTTGACCGGAGCGAAGCCGGCCGCCGAGATCAGGCGCTCTGCCGTGGAGGCGGCCAGACCGACAGAGAGGTCGCCGAGCGGCTCTACTTCTCGCACGCCGCCAGCGGACACCGCCGCCACGCTTTCGAGAAGCTCGGAATCAAGTCCCGCGTCGCGCTCACCCGGATCGCCGCGGAACACGCCAGAAAGGGAGCGCCCAGCGGCCCCGCGGCGGCAGGGCTGCGGGCGGATACGCAGATGACGCCAGAGGGCGGCGAGAGATTGGCCAGATGCAGTCACGCTGCCGATACCGCGTGCGCGGCAAAGGACGGACAGTTGGACCGACATGCGGGTGGCGGCGACCGCCCGGACCTCCTGAAAGGACCAATGGCCATGGATGGTGCCAACGTTCTGATGCGCACGCTAGTCGAATCGGGGATCACCACCTTGTTCACCAACCCGGGAACGACCGAGCTGCACCTGGTAGAGGCAGCGGAGGCGACTCCCGGCCTGAGATCAGTCCTGGCCCTGTTCGAAGGAGTCGTCAGCGGGGCCGCCGACGGCTACGGCCGCATCGCCGGGCGGCCCGCCGCCACGCTGGTGCATCTGGGACCCGGTCAGGGCAATGCCTGGGCCAACTTTCACAACGCCCGCCGTGCGCGCACGCCGATCGTCAGCCTGATCGGTGACCACGCCACCTACCACAAGCGCTTCGATCCGCCGCTGGAGTCCGACATCGCCGCCGTCGCGCGCGCACTCGACAGCGCAGTCCGCACGCCGCGGATCGCCGAGCAGGTCAGTTCCTACGCCGCGTCGGCGGTGGCCGACGCCGCGTCGGCACCCGGGCGCATCTCCACCGTCATCATGCCCGCGGACGTGTCCTGGTCGCCGACCGAGACGATGGCGGCCCCGGTGCCGCCGTCACTGGCCAGTATCGTGCCCGGGGAGCGCATTGAGCGGATCGCCGCCCTGGCCGGCCGGGGCGCGCAGACGGTGCTGCTGCTCGGCGGGGCCGCCTGCCGCGAGGAGGGTCTGCGGGCGGCGAGCCGCATCGCTGTGGCAACCGGAATCCCGGTTTTCACCGAGACGTCCCCGGCCCGGCTCGAGCACGGCGCTGGCCTGCCCGACTTCCCGCGGCTGGGGTTCTATCCCGAGCAGGCCGTGGCACAGCTCAAGGGCGCCAGCCACATCCTGCTGGCCGGGGTGCACGAGCCGGTGGTGATGGGCTTCGCCTATCTGGGCCAGCCGAGCTCACCGGTACCCGCTGACGCTGCCATGGTCACGCTCGCGGCCCCGGACGAAGACACCGCCCGCGCGCTCACTGACCTGGCCGCGATCGTCGCGCCCGGTACAGCCGCGAAGGTGGAGGCCGCTGCGCGTCCCGCGATGCCGTCCGGGCCGCTCACCCTGCAGTCGTGGCCACAGGTACTGGGAGCGCTCCTGCCGGAGGACGCCATTATCGTCGATGAGTCGATCAGCTCCGGCCAGGCGGTCCCCGCCGCGACCGCGGGCGCCCCACGCCACGACCTGCTCAGCCTGACCGGAACCGCGATGGGAATGGGGCTGCCCCTGGCGGCCGGCGCCGCGATCGCCGCACCAGACCGGCCGATCATCCTCCTTGACGGCGACGGATCCGCGATGTACACGATCTCCGCCCTGTGGACACACGCCCGCGAGCACCTGAACATCACAACGATCATCCTCAAGAACAGTTCCTACGGAATCCTCCGCGAGGAATGGGAACACCTCCAGGAACCAGGCCAGAACGAGCTGCACGACAGCCCTCTGATCAACCTCGGCGGAGCACCGCTCGACTTCACCGGACTGGCCCGATCCATGGGCGTCCCCGCGGCGCACGCCGACACGTCCGAAGAACTCGCCCAGCACCTGACACGAGCGCTGACCGAGCCCGGACCCCACCTGATCGAGGCTGTTGTCCCTGCCATCGTCTGAGGGCCGGGTGCGGTCGCCGGCCAATTCCAGCTGATGTCCTAGGAACGGTGACGGTCGGACGCGAGCCACGGCCAGAGCATGGCGGAAGCAGAGCTGCGCACGATGGTCTCGGGCGTCGGCCGATCACTTCGGCAACGCACGACGCTTTATGGCGAGGTAGTCGGTCAAGGCGCTAAATGATGGACGAGGGCTCGAGGGCGGCCGCTGAGTGCAGTCATGTTGCGGATACCCAGCCTGGTGCGCCCGCCAGATGCTAGCGGGCATGAGGGCAAGGCGTCCTGCGCTCCCCAGGCATGCAGCTCTCCAGAACCGCTCTATCGGCCGCCTAAGCGTCGAGCTGGCCGGCAACTGCAGACCCCCGAGGAGGCCGAGATCCATGGACTATGAGCGGCAGTGGCTAATCGACATGCTGCGGCACCTAGGCCGAGGTCAGGCCGCCGCCGACGCGGCCCGAGAGATGCCCGAACGCTTCTCGCGCAAGGAGCTCGAGGACTTCGCCAGACGGCACGGCATCCAGTCCTGGGACCAGCTGACCGATCTCATGGGCGGAAGCCCCTGAGAACGTCAGGCACGCGTACATCGTGCCGCACGCCACCGACAAACGCGTCCGCTGTCACGGACAGGTGCGTGGTTCAACGCAGCGGAGCCTACGATCCACCGGGCGATCCCCGCCCGGACGGCCCGCCGCCCCCGCGGCGCCGCCGCCAGATCGTCAGCCCTAGCACCACCACCAGCACAGGCACGGCGACGTACCACGGGGCCGTGGAGTGAACCGCGGCCCCGGCGACGGCCGGCGCGGCCAGGCCGCTCCAGGCAGCCCCCGTCATGTGCCTGGGTTCCCTGGATTGTCTCAGGCTCATGTCAGTTCCTTTCCGGTGCGGGTGATGCGGGCCGTAGCCCCATCCCGGCGATCTTTCCGTCACCGCCGAACCGCACGATCCCCCTCGCGTCGCCTGCCTCGAAGTGCAGCGGGACATCGACCACCGTGTCGTCGCCGGCCCGGCGGGCGAACGGCTCGCCGGTGCGCTCCAGGCGGCCGAACATTCCCGCCATGGCAGCCCATCCGCGGGACAGCCTGGCGGGATCATGGCGTGCGCGCATGGCGTCGTCGAGTTCGTCGAGGATTTCCTGCCAGCGGCCCTGGTTGTGCCAGTCGAAGATTGCGACCGCCCGGTCCGCCGCATCGGGCGGGATCTCGCGGCTCATCGGCCCGCCGGTGCGCGGATCGATAGGGTGCCCGAACCGCTGGAAGGCGGCCTGCCTGGTCGTGCCGAGTACCTCACCGATATCTCTCCAGCTCTGTCCTGCGGCCCGTGCGCGGTCAACGGCCGCCTGCAACGCCGTCTCGGCCGCGGCTGACAGTTCCCGCGCCGCGGCCACCGCGCCATGCGGCGAGGAAGGATGGCTCAGCTCAGCTGCGAGGTGGCGTGCCGCGTCGACGGCCCGAGCGGCCACCAGGTCATCGGGGCTGGACTTGCTGCTCGTAATGTCAAGGTACTCATGACGATGATTAACTGTCAATCCTTGCTTTACGAATTGCTCTTTGCGTGCTCGTTCGCGCCGCGCGGCGCTCCGGCATCTCGCGTCGCAGTACAGGCGCCGACGGCCCTTTACCTGCTGTGGAGGAAGCGCGCGTCCGCAGACTTGGCACGCTCCCGACGCGGGGATGTCCGCCACGATCTCACCTCCGACCATTTTCGTGCGCTCTCATAGTGTCACGTAATTAGAATCGTGTCGCAATGAAGCACACGGAAATGGGAAGGATTACGCGCGGCCGAACTGGTACGGTCGGCCCGCTGTCCTAGCCTGGACGGCGTGGACTAGACGCGGTGCGGGACCTGCACCGGATGTTCGTCCTGCAGGCGCAGGATGTGTGTGCCGCGTGAACACGAGGAGCCAGGCCATAGGTGACGACCGCAGTTCACGTAGCAGAGGCCGCACGCTGTCTTGTGCCATCCGGCCGAGGCGGGCATCAGGCCTCGGCCAGCTTCTTGATCTGCTCGAGGGTGGCGGTGATGTTGCGCTCGAACTCGCGCATCCGCACGAACACGATTTTCTGTTCCTTGTCCGGCATCTGGTCGATCGCCAGCGACAAGCCGGACCGGGCCGGCCCCATCTGCATCCATTCGGACAGCTCGGTTCCGCCGTCCTTCGGCTCCAGCCGGAAGCGCCAGAGCGCAGTCGGGTTGGCGGGATCCTCCACCGCCCAGGCAAACACCCGCTCCGGTTCGAGCTCGACGACATAGGAGGTGGTCGCCCACTCGCCCAGCGCATCGTGCTTGCTGCGGCCGATAAATCTGGCGCCCAGCGTCGCCCCGCTCGCCCCGTCAAGCCATTCTGCCGACTGCAGCTCTGAGCTCATGGCCGGCATTAGCTCGACGTCGGACACGAGCTGCCAGACACGGGCCGGCGGGGCGTCGATCAAGATCCGCGCCTGCACCGCGGGTTTGTCCGCGTAGCGCGCGCCTGTCCACTTCATAGCCGGCCGGTCTCCCTATCGCTCAGGTTTTGACCACCAGAGTTGCTTGACTAGACTAACTCTGTCAAGGCCTCTGAGGTAGTCGAGAACCGGCGCTGGATGTCAGGCCGTGACTTGAGGCGCTCCGGATATCCCGGTCCCATCCGCATCGTCGTGTCCTCGGCGCGCATCGGCCCGCGGCAGCTGGCGCACACGACTTCGGCGTGGGTGTCGTGGCCGCACGGCTGATGATGGAACAGGATCGGCACCCCTTCGTCCCCGGCGAGCCACCGGTCGCCCCAGCGGGACATCGCCGCGAGCACGCCGAAGAAGTCCTTGCCCTTCTCGGTCAGTACGTAGTCGTAGCGCATGGGCTCGCGCTGGTAGAGCTGCTTTTCCAGCAGGCCCTCGTCGACCAGGCGGCGCAGCCGGTCATTCAGCGTGTTGCGGGCGATGCCCAGCTCACGCTGGAACTCGTCGAATTTGCGGATGCCATAGAAGGCCTCCCGCAGCACCAGCGGAGTCCACCAGTCACCCAGCAGGTCCATCGTCCGCGCGATCGAGCACGGCCACCGGGCGAACGACGTACGTCTCATAAGACTCAGCATACCGAGTCTTAATGTGAGACCTTGCTGCTAAAAGTCTCGGGCAGCGACTCGAGGATCTGGTCGGCCAGCGTGCCGAGCTGCTGAGCAGGCGACCCGGGCAGCGACCGCCGGGCGCGGGCGCGCTTGAGGAACACATGCGAGGGGGGTGCTCCCAGGTGAAGCCGATGCCGCCGTGCGCTTGCAAGGCATCGGCAGCTGCCGCCTCGGCGGCCGCTCAGTCACCGCAAAAGGCATGAGCGATGCTTGACATGCTGAGTCTATTGACGCAACCATGTGCTGCAGGCTGCGAGAGGACCGCGATGTCCGGCTCGAGGGGAAACCTGGATGGCCGGCTCCTGGAGGGAATTTACGCATGACGCTGTCGATCGGGTTGTCGGTAAATCCTCAGGACTCTCAGTGGCTGGAGCTGGCTCGCGAGGCCGACAGGCTCGGGGTCGGCTCGATCTGGGTGCCCGAGTTCTGGGCCTACGACGCGTTCACGCCGCTCGCGGCGATCGCCGCTGTGACGGAACGGGTTCGCCTCGCCACCGGTATCGCGCAGCTGGGCGCGCGCACTCCGGCGATGCTGGCGATGTCGTCGATGAGCCTGCAGGCCATCTCGAACGGCCGGTTCATCCTGGGGGTCGGGACGAGCGGCCCGCAGGTGATGGAGGGATGGCACGGCGTCGAGTTCTCCCGGCCGGTGCGCAGGACCCGGGAGACGATCGAGATCATCCGCATGATCACTGCCGGCGAGCGCCTCAGTTATTCCGGCGAGGTGTACAAGCTACCGCTTCCCGGCGGTGCAGGAGCCGCGATCCGGTCACGCGCCGGGACCTGCTTCGTCCCGATCTACGTCGCGGCGCTCGGGCCGGCCAACCTCGCGCTCACTGGCGAGCTTGCCGACGGCTGGATCGGAAACTCGTTCTTCACCGATTCGTCGGAGGTGTTCTTCGGCCCGATCGGGGCGGCGGCGCAACGGGCTGGGCGTTCGCTGTCGGACCTGGACCTAGTGGTCGCGGTGAGTGTGGAGTTCACCGACGACATTGCGGCGGCCGGACGACGCCACGCCGACGGGTACGCGTTCACCTTCGGGGCGATGGGATCGGCGGCAAGCAACTTTTACAACAACGCCTTCGCCAGGCAGGGCTTCGGACAAGACGTCGCCGAGGTGCAGCGGCTGTGGGCCGAAGGAGACCGGGCGGCGGCCGCGGCCCGGGTGCCAATTGAGATCGGCCTGGGCACCAACCTGATCGGACCACCCGAGGTAGTCCGTGACCGGCTACGCGCCTACCGCGACTGCGGCGTCACGACCTTGCGGGTGAATCCGATCGGCAGCGGCCTGCGGGAATGCGTTGCCGGGATGGAGATCCTCCTCGATCTGGTGAACGACGTGAACGACGAGGCAAAAAGCGCCGACGTGCCCTGATGCGGCTCGCGGCAGCCTTGACTATGGCAGGGGATCGGTGGTCCTCCACCGGCTTGACTATGACGATCGACATACTTAGAGTCAATTATGACGATCATCATAATCTGCGAACGGACCGAATTATGCCAATGATCGACGTCTACGCCACAACGGGCAACACCAACGCCGAGTTGGTGGCCGCGGCTCGCGCCCAGATCGCGGAGATCGCGGCCAGCCAGAAGACGTCCGGCAGCTGACCAGCTGTGTTGCCCACTGAGCTGTCGCTCGGCCAGTTCAGTCTCAGCGAGCCGGTCGAGGGATATTGGCGGGTTGTCTTCGACAACCCGCCAATTAACCTGATGAACGCGCAGACCGCCGCTGAGCTGCAGGTGATCGTGACGGCCGCGGAGGATGCTGGCGACGCTCTCCGCGCCGTCGTGATCTCCAGCGCGAATCCAGAGTTCTTCTTCGCCCGCTACGACTTCAGCAGCGGCGGCCTGCCCGACACGCCCGGGCCGACCGGGCTGCCCCCCTTCCTGGACATGACGGTCCGCTTGTCGGAGTTGCCGGCGGTCACCATCGCGCATATCCGCGGGCGCGCACGCGGCGGCGGGCTCGAACTGGCGCTGGCCTGCGACCTGCGCTTCGCCAGTACCGAAACGGCCGTCTTCGGACAGCCCGAGGTCGGATCGGGCTTGATCCCCGGAGGAGGCGGTATCGAACGCCTCAGCCAGTTGGTCGGCCGGGCCCGCGCCCTGGAGATCATCACGACCAGCGCCGACTTCGACGCGCTCACCGCAGAACGCTACGGGCTGATCAACCGCGCCGTAGCGGACGCTGACCTGGACGCGACGGTCGACGATACCGCGGCCCGCCTCGCCGGCTTCGACAGCCAAGCCATCTCAGCGGCTAAACGCATGGTCGATCGCCGGTCACTCCCTAGCCCGACCGACCTGGTCGAGTCTCAGGCGCTCGCCCTGCAACTGGCCCGCACCCCGGGCTTCGCGCACCGTTTCGCCGCAGTCCGCCAGCACGCGGCCAGCGTCGGGGCCGACTTCGACCGACGTACCGGCTACCACTTGAGTCAAGTCACCCTTCCGGCGCAACCCGCCGGCCATTGACGATCTCAATGCCACCGACGTGACGGAGCCATGAATCACTCAATCAACGGGAGAAAGAAGCACACCTGTGCCTGAACGCCTGGACGGAACTGTCGCCCTTGTCACCGGAGCCTCCAGCGGCATAGGCCGGGCCAGCGCCCTCTCGCTCGCCGCCCAGGGGGCATCGGTCGCTATTGTCGCCCGCCGACGGGACCGGCTTGAAACGCTGGCCGCGACTATCCGATCCGGGCGCGGACGCCCTTTGATCTTGGCCGCTGATATCACTAACGCGTCGGAGGCTGCCGCCGTGGTCGAAGACACCGTCGCCGAGTTCGGTCGCCTGGACACGGTGGTCAACGGTGCCGGCGTCATGCTCACCGGGGATTCGGTCGACTCCCCGCTCGAGAACTGGGAGCGGATGATCGATCTGAACCTCAGAGCCCTCACGTACATCACCAAAGCTGCCCTGCCCCATCTCCTCGAAAGTGTCGTCACTAGCAGCCGAAGTGTCAGCGACGTGGTCAACGTCAGTTCTGTCGCTGGGCGGGTGATCAGCCCACGGACCGCTATCTACAACGCCACTAAATTCGCGGTGACCGCGGCGACCGAATCATGGCGCCAGGAATACACTCGCCAGGGCATCCGATTCTCTGTAATTGAGCCAGGCGCGGTAGGTACCGAGCTGTCGCTCCAACAAGAGAGCACCCGAGTGTGGTTGCATACCGCGTTCGCCGGCCGCGAGATCCTCCATGCGCAAGACATAGCTGACGCTATCGCGTACATCATCACCAACCCGCGCCGAGTCGCGGTGAACGAGATCGTCATCCGCCCCACCGACCAGCTATGAATACGGCCGGCCAACCAGGCCACAACCAGCCACGGTTGTCGCAGCTAGACGTCATATAAGGCCCTGCCACTTAGCATGCGGTCGGCTGTGGGGAGTAAGCGGCAGGCTAGCCCCGGAAAACGGGTCCTGTCGCAGGGCCGTCCGAGTAAAGTAGCTGTAAATCGGGGAAAATAGTTATCGTGTGTCAGGACCCCCTCGATCGAGGGGGTGATGACGCACGATAAATTCGAATCATGCCGCTGAGTGGCGTGAGATGCCCGGTAGTGCTGGAGAGGCGGCACACCTGGGCATTCTGCGGCCGGACAGGCTGCGTGGCAGTGTCATACAAGGCGACGGCAAGAATTTACCTTTGCAAGCGAGGGGCCACTGGTTCGAACCCAGTTGCGCCCACCACCACCGACCTACCAAAGACGGTGCCTCACCTGCGGAAACGCGGTGGGCGGCGTCTTTGCTCTCTGGCTGGCTGCGATGTCGCGGAGAACTGTCCGGCGGGCGAGGTGACGACCCTGGCCGACTCGCCGGTGATTGACATGATCTCGCGGGGGAGCCGCCCCGGCAGCGGATGATTCACGGCAGGCCGGGAACAAAGCTCTAAGCCGCAGGCTGTCGCGGTATGGTCAGCTGCGCCCTGCCCCCCGCCTATGGAGTGTCATGTTCTCAAAGGTCCTGGTCGCTAACCGCGGCGAGATCGCGGTGCGCGCCTTCCGTGCGGCTGTCGAACTCGGCGCCCAGACGGTCGCGGTCTTCCCGTGGGAGGACCGCAACTCGCTGCACCGGCTCAAAGCCGACCAGAGCTTCCAGATCGGCGAGACTGGGCACCCGGTCCGGGCGTACCTGTCGGTCGAGGAGATCCTCGCGGCCGCGCGCACCGCGGGCGCCGACGCGGTCTACCCGGGGTACGGGTTCCTGTCGGAGAACCCCGATCTCGCCGAGGGCTGCG
>Ga0302324_100015673_pt1 | contig 15189 bp, 15 predicted proteins | sample Palsa_T0_1_FD_201949 | JGI IMG/M metagenome (GOLD analysis project Ga0302324, IMG submission 201949) | Peat permafrost microbial communities from Stordalen Mire near Abisko, Sweden - Palsa_T0_1 | ecosystem: Environmental > Terrestrial > Soil > Palsa > Peat permafrost | place: Sweden: Abisko...
TCCAGAAGGGATCGCCCGCGATGAACGCGATCCCCCAAGCGTTGGACATTTCCGCGTCTTTCTTCTTCGCCCCTGCGCCCTTGCTGCCTAACAGCTTGATGACCTTGAACGACGAAACTGACGCCGCAAAGCTGCTGCCGACCGGAGCCGCCGCTATCATTGCGACCGCAAAAGCAAAAATCGAAACCGCCTTGAATCGATGGCGGCTTCGGGTTGCACGCCGTTCTAACCTGCTTTCCATTTTGGACCCTCCAAATAGAAAACCAGCGGTAAAAGTTTGCGCTGGTTCAAACAGGTCAACGGACGGTGAACGCAGAAGGTTCCCGCGCTCCCCGGCAGCTTGTTACAGCTTCGTGAAATTCCATCTTGACTCCCGCGAGCCACGAACAGAATACTACGCGTCGACAGAATGATTACGCAGTAGCTGGTAAGTGATACTCAGTGCAGTGTGCGCAACTATAGCATGCGTCGAACAACCTGCTATTCAGTAAATAGCCAGACTGGCTATTTGCAGTTCACGCTCTTGACTACCATTCCGCCTCCACCGAAGTGCATGTTGCGATCGTAGACGACGTCGCATCGTGCAACGTTCGCCGCCAGCCGGCGCGATATCTGCGCAGTCGTATTTGCATATTGGCATTGCAGCCAGTAGCCGCGATCGCTTTTGATCAATTGCCAGGTCTGTATCACCTTGTCGTCGGACGTCTTCTGGTTATCGGGCACCAGCGAGGCCTGCTCGGAGGGCGGACCCTCGAAGATAGTGACTCCGGATATCGCAGTCGGGTAGCCGGAGTAGCCAACCGCCCATTCCGGAGCCGGCGCAGACGCCTTCTGCTCGACCGCAACCTCGGCAGGACAAGCCGACTCGGCGAGCACCACCTGCGGCGCTCCAATCGCGAATGCCGCCGCAAGCACTGTCAGGGTTGTTCTCCTCATCCCGCACCTCCGTGTCAGAGGCGCCAAGTCTAGAATGCGGCGGCCGGAAAAACGAGTGCGGGACGGAATGCGATAACGATTCGCACTCCGCCCCGCAAAAAGGGGGATAACTCGCGCGCGGCGTGGCCGCCGCTGTCGATGGACCGCGCGTTAGCGCTCGGGCCTCGGTCGCTTGAAGTAAGGTTTGGCCGGGCCTGCGATTATCACAACCGCAATAGCCAGTCCCGCCAGCAAAGATACTGCTTCCATCATCATACTAGTAACTCACTTTCGCGCGCGTGGACCGAGCGATCGATCGAACAGCGCGCGATTATAGGTCTTTTTTTAGGGCTCGCCGAGCCGCACCAGCCAGTCGCTCAGCGTTCGTGCCGCGACGCGCGCATTTGTTGAGGAGGTAACTCAGGAACGCTCCGGGAATCCGATCGAAGTTGATTCGGCTGATCGGGAATTTCCCGTGCGTGGTATGCGATGCGTCAGCTTAGAGCCTCACGAACGACAGAACGATGTACGCCAGGGTGAGGACCGCGAAGGTCAACCCGGGCAATTCGCTGAGCAGACTGTTCTGCGCGACTCGATCCGCGGCGACCAACTCGGTCTGCTCCTGCACATCCTGAAATCCTGCGAGCCTCTGATTAATCGTGGTAGCAGCCATTTTCCTTGCCTCCCGTTTTAAGATCGTCGCCAGTGGGTAGAGCAAGGTCAGTGCCAATGACTGAAGTCTTGGTTTTATTCAACTATTTTCGATTGGCGCAGTTGGATTCATTTGCGATTCGCAAAACGTTGGCTGCGATGCGCGAAAAGTCCGCTATTTGCGCAGAATCCACCGTTGGTTGACAACAAGCAGTCGAGCGACTGCATGCAGCGGATTGCCGTCAAGTCAACTACCGTCAACTTAATCGCCCGATTACGGTCGCGGCGGCATTTCGATGGCTCCCACCGCGTATGCGACGGCGGCTGATGACGTCAGCAGGTCGGCCCGGCTTTGCACTATCGTATAGCGCGCGTTGGCGAGATCGCGGTCGGCGGTCAGCAGTTCGACGATTGTGCTGAGGCCCTGTTTATACGTGTCGAGGTTCGCGTCGTACGACTCCTGCGAGGCGGCCAGCAGCGCTTTCGCATAGCGGTAGCGGCTCAACGCGGTCTGGAATTCGTAGTATGCGCGCCAGACGGAGCTGATCGCGTCGACCTCGAGCGACTTGAGTTGCGCGCCGGCGGCGTCGCGATCGGCCTCGGCCTGGCGCACGTCATTGAGGCGTTTGAACCCGGTGAACAGGTCCCAGTTGAGCGTGAGCAGCGCGGTGTACTGCGGCTGCGCGGTCTGGATGGTGGGGGTGTTAACGATCGCGTAGTTCCAGGCCTGCTCGCCATAGTTGCCGGAGATTCCGATGGTCGGGTAGAACTCCGCCTTTGCCTCGGCGACGGCGGCGCGGCGCGCGTCGAGAGTTGCGACCTGGGCCGCGAGATCGGGACGGCTGCGCACGGCGGTATCGATCAGTTGATCGACTTCGCTGCCGAGTCCGGCGGGTATCGGGATGCTGTCGAGGCTGGGTACGTCGAGCGGAGTGTTGGCGGCGACGCCCAGCGCGACGGCCATGCTCGCCTGCGCCTCGCGCACCAGCAGATGCGCGCTGGCGAGATCGTACTCGGACTGCGCGACGGTTTCGCGCGAGAGCAGCAGCTCGGGCTGCGTGGCGAGTCCCAAATCGACGCGGCGGCTGACGGCCTCGTCGTCGGTCTTCGCGAGCTCGACGTTTTCTTGCGCGGCCTGGACCGCGGCCTTGGCCGAACCGATCGAATAGAACGATTGCTGCGTTGCGAAGACCACATCCTGCAGCTTGCGATTGAACGAGAAGTTCGCGGCGGCGAGCTGCGCGCGTGCGGCCGCAGCGCCGGCGTCGCGCCGGCCGAAGTCGATCAACGTGTAAGTGAACTCGAGCATCGGGGTTACCTGCCATTGCTTGAGCACGGCGTTTTGCCCGGGCAGCTCGAACATCTCGCGCTCGTATCCACCTGGAACCGCGGCGCTTACGACCGGATAGTACGGCGCGCGCGAGGCTCCGTAGGCTGCGGCGGCGGCGCGAGCCTGTTCCCACGTCTGCCGGGTTTCGGGATTGTTGCTGAGCGCGATATCGATCAACGCGGGCAGGTCGTAGGTGTTGCCGGCGCCGGTGACGCGCGGCTCGGGCAGAGTGCTCGCCGGGCGCGCCTGCGTTGGAATCACGTACTCGTTCTGCTTGGGGATCCAGGCGCGGTCCGATTCCTCGGGCGAGAATTTATCGGGATATATTTCGGGCTGATCGGCAAAATACGCGCAACCGTTGGTACATAGCGCGAGGCCGAGCGCGGCGACGATGAGTTTCCATCCAGCTTGACGCGTTTCAAAATCGGTCTTCATAAGACGATCCCCGCCTGCCGTTAGATGCGCACCGCTGAAACCGGGCCGTGGCAGATCCGGCGCCGGCGCTCCGGGACATTGAATCTCGCGACGTGCGTTTGCACAATGCGGCGCGTACAATCGTCCCCGCATGCGATTACCCGCCGCCGCCGCCAGGTACAGGTTCGCGCTGCTGCTCGCCGCGGCATTGCCGATGGCGGGATGCGATCCGGTCATCAATATTGCGGGCGCGAATTTCCCGAGCTGGCTGTTCTGCGCGATTTGCGGCGCGACCTTGACCGCCGTGGTCCGCCCGGTGTTTGTGGTGACGCGGCTCGAGAATTATCTGTGGCCGCTTCCGATTATCTATACTAGCCTCGCGATCCTGATGGGATGCATCGTGTGGCTCCTCTTCTTCAGTCGAGTCTGATGAACACCTCGATAGCCAGGAACGAGACGATCCAAACATCGCTGACCTTGCGATTCGTCGGCCATTTGATCAGCGCCGCTATCGTCATCGCCACCATTATCGTCGGGCTTTACGTCACGCGCCTCTACTACGTATATCCGCGCACCGACGACGCTTACGTTCGCGCCAACTCGGTCGGAATCGCGCCGCACGTGAGCGGGCCGATCACGGAACTGCCGATTGTCGATAATCAGTACGTCAAGCAGGGCGACCTGCTGTTCATCGTCGATCCACGGCCCTACCAGGCGGCGCTCGACGCAGCGGTCGCCAAGCTTCAGTTGACGGAGCTCAATATCAAGGCGCTCACCGACGCAATCCGCACCGCGCAGTCCGATCAGGTCCGGCTGCAAGCCGATGCGGCGTACGCCAAGCAGTATCTCAACCGCATCGAGCCGCTGCTGGCCAAGCATTTCGTCACCGCCAACGACGTCTTCAACGCGCGTTCGCGCGTCAGTGCCGCCGAGGCCGCGGTTGAGGGCGCGCATTCCGATGTAAGCAAGGCGCAGAACCAGCTCGGCCAGTACGGCGACATCAACGCGCTGCGCAAGGCGGCGGAGGCCGCGGTTTACGACGCGAAACTCAACGTCGGTTACTGCGACGTGCGCGCGCCCTACAATGGCTGGGTCACGAATCTCAATATCGCCGAGGGTCAGTACGCCAACGAAGGGCAGCAGGTGGTCAGCCTGATCGACGACCGCAAATGGTACGTCATCGCGAATTTCCGCGAGACCTTTCTCTCGCACATCCGGCCCGGCATGACGGCGGAGGTTTTCATCCTCGCTTATCCCAACAAGCGTTTTCGCGGCCACGTGCAGGGCGTAGGATGGGCGCTCTATCAGCAGAACGGCGCCAGCGTCGAGGGCTTGCCGCAGATCGATCCGACGCTCAACTGGGTGCGGCTGGCGCAGCGCTTCCCGGTGCGAATCGTGCTCGACGAGCGCGACCCGAATTTCCCGTTCAGGATGGGCAACACAGCGGTAGTGACGATCCAGGGCTATCGCGATCAGGACAATCCCGATCACGATTCCACCGTCCAGGATTCTTCGCCACAGAGTACTCAATGAGAATGTAGGCCGGGTCGGATATTTTCTTAATACCGGGTGCAGGGCTCACCCCTGCCGAAGGAAGCGTGAAACCCACCGCGGGTTTCACATTAGATAAAGTGACTCACCTGATTCCGTTTGACCGCATCGCCATAGTCGGCCTTTAATGCCGGTCATGGCTGGAATTGTTTCCTACGGTTCGTACGTTCCCTACCGACGACTCAAGCGCTCGGCGATCGCTGCCGTGCTCGGCACTCCTGCCGGCAAGGGCGAGCGCGCAATCGCGAGCTTCGACGAAGATAGCGTCTCGATGGCGGTCGAGGCGGCGCGCGATGCGCTCAAGGGCGCTCCGCGCGGCGACGTGCAGGCGCTCATCTTCGCAACCACGACGCCGCCCTATGCCGAAAAGCTGAGCGCCGCGGTGATCGGTGCAGCCGCGATGCTGCCGGCGGAGATTCGCGCGTCGGATCTGACCGGATCGGTTCGCGCCGGCATGTCCGCTCTGCTGCAAGGCGCCGATGCGGTCAGTGGCGGCGCCAAGCGCGCGCTGGTCGCGATCGGCGACTGCCGCCTCGCGGCACCCGAGGGCAAGGCCGAGCAGACGACCGGCGACGGCGCGGTTGCGTTCGTGCTCGGTGCGGAGAACGTGATCGCCGAGATTGAAGCGACCGCGTCGCTCACGCGCGAGTTCCTCGACACCTGGCGCGCGCAGGGCGAGCGTTTTGCGCATTCATGGGAAGAGCGCTTCACACTGACGCAGGCGCATTCGCCGCTGCTCGGGACCGTCATCAAGAACTTGCTCGAGAAGGCGAAACTAGCGCCGGGCGACCTGTCGAAGATAATCCTCGACACACCCAACGCACGCGCCGTTGACGAAATCGCGCGAGCGCTGAAGATCGATCCCGCGAAGTTCGCCGATTCCTTCGCGGTGACCGTCGGGCAGACCGGCGCCGCGCATGCCGGCCTGATGCTCACGGCCGCGCTGCCGTCGGCCAAGCCGGGCGACAGAATCCTGGTCGCGACGGTGGCCGACGGCGCCGACGCAATTCTGCTCCGCGTCACGCCCGCCAACGCCAGTTACAAGCCGGTGCATTCGGTGGGCAGGATGATCGAATCGAAGGGCGACGTGTCGTACGCCAACTATCTCAAGTGGCGCGAGATTCTGCCGACCGAGCCGCCGCGCCGTCCCGACCCCGACCGGCCGGCGGGACCGCCGATGATGCGATCGGAGAAGTGGAAGTTCGGCTTCGTCGGATCGCGATGCACCAATTGCGGGACGCCGCAACTGCCGCCGCAGCTGGTCTGCGTGAAATGCCACAAGCGCGGCTTCATGGAGCCGTACGAGTTCGCCGACCGCACCGCGAAGATTGCGACCTACGCAATCGATCGGCTCGCCTATTCTCTCAATCCGCCGACTGTTAACGTCGTATTGGACTTCGAGGGCGGCGGCCGCTTTCTGTGCGAGATGACCGACTGCGAGCCCGACAAGGTCGCGATTGGCGATGAAGTCGAGATGACGTTTCGCCGGCTGTTCAGGGCCGACGGGGTTAACAACTATTTCTGGAAAGCGCGGCCCAGGCGTTAACGGCCGAGGAGAAAAATCATGGCAAGCAGAGGAATCAAGGACCGCGTCGCGATCATCGGGATGGGCTGCACCAAGTTCGGTGAGCATTGGGACAAGGGGCCCGAAGACCTGCTGGTCGACGCCGCCTACCAGGCTTACGAATCGGCGGGGCTTCAACCCGAAGACGTCGACGCGTACTGGCTCGGCACGATGGGATCCGGCATCTCGGGCCTCACGCTCAGCGAGCCGCTCAAGATTCAATACAAGCCGGTAACGCGCGTCGAGAACATGTGCGCGACGGGATCCGAGGCGCTGCGGCAGGCATGCTACGCAGTCGCGTCGGGCGCGTTCGACATCGCGATGGCAATTGGAGTCGAGAAGCTCAAGGACTCGGGCTACTCGGGCCTCGTGATGAGCGCACCGCCGAACGACGGCACCGAGGGCAGCATGACGGCGCCCGCGTCGTTCTCGCTGCTGGCGCCCGCCTACTTCAAGAAGTACGGACTCGACCCCGACAAGGGCAAGGACGTGCTGACGCGCATCGCATGGAAGAATCACAAGAACGGCGCGAAAAATCCGAAGGCGCAGTTCCAGAAAGAAGTGTCGCTCGAGACAATCAAGAACTCGCCCAAGATTGCCGACCCGCTCGGCATCATGGATTGCTCGGGTGTGTCGGACGGTTCGGCGGCGGCGATTGTCGTTCGCGCAGAGGACGCGCACAAGTACTGCAAGAATCCGATCTATATAAAGGCGCTGTCGTTCATCGCGGGGCCGGCCGAAGGACCGCTGTCGCAGGACTACGATTTCACGACGTTCCGCGAAGTCGTCGCCACCGCCAAAGACGCGTACGCGCAGGCGGGGATCACGAATCCGCGCGCGCAGATCAGCATGGCCGAGGTGCATGACTGCTTCACGCCGACCGAGCTCGTGCTCTACGAGGATCTCGGATTCAGCCCGCGCGGGACGGCATGGCAGGACGTGATGGACGGGTTCTTTGACCTCGAAGGCACGCTGCCGGTGAACCCGGACGGCGGCCTCAAGTCGTTCGGTCATCCGATTGGCGCGTCGGGCCTGCGGATGATGTACGAGATGTGGCTGCAGATGCGTGGCGAGGCGGGACCGCGTCAGATCAACAATCCGAAAGTAGGACTGACGCACAATCTCGGCGGCGCGCCCGGCCGATGCGTCAGCTTCGTATCGGTAGTAGGCAGCCAGATCGGCTAGTCGACATTTGTCAGCAGCACACGGCCGGCATTGCAGAATGCCGGCCGTTTTCTTTGCGCGATCATGATGCAGAACATCGGCGCAAGAATCGAACGAATAGCTACTGCACTACTGGTCATAGTGGGTATCTACTATGTGGGCGAATTCATCTCGATCAAGTACCGAATACCCGCAAGCCGCGAGCCGCTGGGAACTGTGCAGGTCACGCAGCTATACGCAGTACTGCAGAAGGACGGCAAGACCGAGTACGAAGCGGGCGAGCCCCAAACGCAGACCTGCGTAAACTCGATCTTCCCGCACCTGGGTTACAGCCCCTGCTGGTATGTAGAGCGTCACAAGGTGCAGCAGGTTAATTTGTGAAGGTGCGGCTACTTGCGCGTTTCGAGGCCCATTCGGCGGGCGATTATTACCTTCATTATTTCGTTGGTGCCTGCGTAGATTGATTGGACTGCTGCGTCTGCGTAGTCGGTCGAGACCGGGTACTCCATCATGAAGCCGTAGCCGCCGTGTAGTTGGAGGCATTGGCTGGTCAGGCGCTTCTGCAATTCGGTGGTCCACCATTTTGCCATGCTCACTTCGGTTACAATCTCGTCGCCGCGGACGTGCGCTTGCAGGAGCTTGTCGACGAAGGCCTGGCCGACTTCGACTTCGGTCATCATCTCGGCGAGCTTGAACTGGGTGTTCTGAAACTCCGCGATGGGTTGCCCGAACGCTCGGCGATTCTTGCAGTAGGCGATCGTGTCCTCGAGCGTGCGGCGGCAACTTGCCATCGAGCCCACGCCGATGCACAGCCGCTCCTGCTGGAGCTTCTCCATCAGCATTTTGAAGCCCGTGCCTTCCTTGCCGAGCAGGTTGCCTGCCGGGACGCGGCAGTCCTCGAAGAACAGCTCGCTGGTGTCCTGGCCGCGCAGGCCGAGCTTGTCGAGCTTGCGGCCGCGGACGAAGCCAGGCGCGCTCGCGTCGACCAGCATCAGGCTGACGCCCTTGTGGGGTGGGTTGGCCTTGGGGTCGGTCTTGCAGACGACGATGACGAGGTCGGCAATCTGGCCGTTGGAGATGAAAATCTTCGAGCCGTTGATCACGTAGCTATCACCGTCGCGGCGCGCGGTGGTCTGCACGGCGGCGAGGTCGGAGCCGGTGCCCGGCTCGGTCATCGCGATCGCGAGGATGGTCTCGCCGCTGATGGCGCCGGGCAGATAGCGGCGCTTCTGATCCTCGTTGCCGAAGCTCGCGATGTACGGCATGCAGATGTCGGAATGCAGCGACATCATGAGGCCGTGGGCGCGCACGCGCGACAGCTCTTCCATCACGATGGCGTCGTAGATGAAGTCCACGCCGCCGCCGCCGTACTCGGCCGGGGCGTTGGCGCCGAGGAAGCCAGCCTCGCCCATCTTGCGCCAGCTCGCGCGATCGCTCATGCCGACGCGATTCCATTCGGCGACCTTTGGCTCGATCTCGGCATCGACGAAGCGGCGCACCTGGGCGCGGAACATCTCGTGCTCTTCGGTGAAGATATCTCGTCTCATCATGGTCGCATCTTGGTTTGGGAGCGCATCGCGATCAAGCCCAGCAGAGTTCGGTTGCGGAGGTCCTGGAGGAGCTGCGGCGCGTCAGGCAATCGGCGAGGGAACCGGCAAGATCGGTTGAGGTCGTAAACTGGAAGTTTACACCACCTGTGGTGGTTTGGAGATGGAGACACTACCAAGGGTAGCTTCGTTCCGTCACTTTTATTTTTCGGGATGCGGCTGTTGTCCCGGGGAACCGACGAGAGCGTAAAAGTTGGTTGGGGGTTGGCCACATCGGATGATTTAGCATGTTGGGTGCGATGGCGGCAGGCTGAACTAGTTCATCCCTGAACAAAAGTGGCATAAGGACGGAATCGGAGCCTCGCTTGCGCTCGGCGGAACTTAACCCCTTCAGAGTCCGCAGGATTCGCCGGTCGGGTCGAAATCGTAGACGAAGGTGCCCTCGATCGTTATCGAGCCGCAGTTCTTGATACTGTAGCTGCCGACCAAAGCTTCATTGGGCATTTGTCCGATGAAAGAAACCTCGCACTTTTTGAACTTTGCTTTGAGAAAAAACGACGTGATGGTCACTTTGCCCGTGATTGGACCCAAACCTGTCGCGCTGCCAATCGTAATTCCGAAGTTGGTCCCTTTGACGGCCTTCTTGCCCTTCTGCACGAAGAAGATAAAGCCCTCGCCATTGCGGCTACCGTTGTCCTCGGTTTCGCCGCTCCAGCATCCGGCCACGTCGAGCGGTGATTCTTTTACGCGATGTGCTGAAAGGACTGCCGACGGCGAAACCAGGATCTGCATGCCGGCGTCGTTGTCATCGGCTTGCTGGGCGAGCGCGAGCCGGGCAGACGCCGCGATCAATCCAAAGACTGCGACAGTCGCGACCAGCGCTGGCAAAGATTTGCACATCGCACTCACCTCCTTTCGATGGCGTTAGATTGCGGTGAAGTATCGCGAGCGTCAATGGCGTGTCAAACATGCGGTCGGTCGCATCATTCGAACCAGGCCGCGGTTCAACTCCACGCAGATGTGTCGGACGGCGGGAAAACCAAGCGCTTTGCAATTTTACTAAACGATTGGTATGTGAATGGGAGTCTCGCTGAACTTTAATCTGGCGGGTTGCTGCACGTTCGCGACGGACGGCTGAAGGCCCGGCTGCAATGGAGGATCTCCGCATGAAAGTTGGTGGCGCTGTAATTTTTCAGAATCCGCATAACGTTCGATCCGACCGCGACGTTTACATGGAAGACCTGCGAATGGGCGACCTTTACGAGCCGCTCGGCTTCGACTCGATCTGGAGCGTCGAGCATCATTTCGACGACTACACGATGTGCCCCGACGTGCTGCAGTTCCTGAGCTACTACGCGGGCCGCACCAAGACGATTCAGCTTGGATCGATGGTGGTGGTGATGCCGTGGCATGATCCGATGCGCGTTGCGGAGCAGGTTTCGGTGGTCGATCATATGTCGAACGGGCGCATGATCCTTGGCCTTGGGCGGGGACTTGCGCGAATCGAGTTCGAGGGCTTCCGCGTCCCGCTTGGCGAATCGCGCGAGCGCTTCATCGAATCGTCCGAGATGCTGCTCGAGGGACTCGAGAAGGGTTACTGCGAGTACGACGGCAAATACATCAAGCAACCGCGGCGCGACATCCGGCCCAAGCCGTTCAAGTCGTTCAAGGGACGCACTTACGCGGCGGCGGTCTCGCCCGAGTCGGCGCGAATCATGGCGAAGCTGGGCATCGGGATTTTGATCATCCCGCAAAAGCCGTGGGAGGCCGTCGCACAGGAACTCGGCGAGTATCGCACTATCTACAAGCAGGTGAACGGCGGAGAGCCGCTGCCGACGATCGCGGCGGGCTGGACGTTCTGCGACAAGAACGCCGACCGCGCGCGCGAGATGGCGGTCAAGTATATCGGCGGGTATTGGGACACCGCGCTGCGGCATTACGAGATGGCGAGCGAGCATTTCGGCAAGGCCAAGGGCTACGAGTACTACGAGCAGATGGCGAAGAACCTGAAGGGGAATACCAGCGCGTCGATCGAGTACTTTTTGAGCCTGCAGGTGTGGGGCACGCCCGAGATGTGCTTCAACAAGATTGACGAGATTCGGCAGAAGGTCGGCGCGGACCATTTCACGGGCGTGTTCAGCTATTCGGGGATGCCGATTGAGGATGCGGAGAAGAGTTTGCGGCTGTTCGCGGCCGAGGTGATGCCGGAGTTGAAGAAGCTTAATGGGGTGAAGGCCGAGGCGGCGTAGGCGGGATTGAGAAGATTGTTGGAGGCAGCTCGGGCGACCGGGCTGCCTCTTTTTTTTGCTTGCGGCGGAGAATTTAACCCCTGACCTCTTGCCGCGCGGGAAGGGGGACTGGATCTTTGGAGAAGAGGGGTTATTTGCCTGTGAAGTTGCCTGGGCGGCGTTCTGCTACTGCTTTTACGCCTTCGCGGTGGTCCTGGGTTTGGAAGAGTCGGGACTGTTCCTTGAATTCGTGATCGGTCTGGGCTTTTACGGCGTCGGCGAGGCCCTGGCGCATCGTTGCGCGGGTCGACAGGAGAGCCAGCGGCGCGCCTTCCGCTATTTCCTTGGCGAGCGCAGTCGCTACGTCGCGGAGCGTGTCCAGTTCTGTGATTGAATCGCACAGGCCCCAGGCGAGGGCTTCTTCGCCGGTGACGCGGCGGCCGGTGTAGAACATGAGGCTGGCTTTTTGCGTGCCTATCAACCGGGGAAGCGTGTAGGTGAGGCCGAAGCCGGGGTGGATGCCGAGCTTGACGAAGTTCGCGGCGAAGCGCGCCTCCGCGGTCGCGACGCGGAAGTCCGCTACCAGCGCCAGTCCGAAGCCGCCGCCGATTGCGGCGCCCTGCACGGCGGCGACGACGGGCTTGGCGCATCGGAAGAGCCGCACCGCTTCGATGTAGAGCGGATTTTCGCCGGCGCGAGACTCGGTCTCGCCGCTGGCGGCGTCACGATTGGCAAAGTTGGCGCCCGCGCAGAATGACTTGCCCTCGGAACAGAGCATCAGCGCGCGGCATTCGGGCTGCTGGTCGAGTGCCTCGAACGCGTCGGCGAGATTTTGAATCAGCTTGAAGTCGAAGAAATTATGCGGGGGGCGGTGAATCTCGAGGGTCGCCACGTTGCGGTCGAGGGTGACTGATACGTCGCCGTATTTTGGTTCCAACATTCCGATGCTCCTTTGCGGCTCTGGCCGGGAAACTGCCAAGCTGCTATCTTCATATCGCGAACGGCAGAGGAAGGCACGCCCAAGATGAATCCGAACATTGAGAGGACGCGGGAGAATTCCCGTGGTGGTGTGTCTGCGACGTTCGGTCATCATTGACCAGATAGATCAACAAGAACGCTTCAGACGGCCACGGGTGCAAACACTTCGTGGCCGTTTTGTTTTTTGGGAATGGAAACGCGCAGGCGTTAAAGGCAGGCAATTCGATGCTGGTAGAAATTGAAAATCTGACGAAGACCTTCGACGAGTTTCGCGCGGTGGACGGCGTGAGCTTCGGAATCGAGCGCGGCGAGATCATCGGAATGCTGGGGCCGAACGGGGCGGGCAAGACGACGACGATTCATATGATCCTCGGACTGATCACGCCGACTTCGGGGCGCATCAGTATTTTCGGGAAGTCGATGGCGACGCATCGCGGGGAAATCCTCGAGCGGATGAACTTCACCTCGCCGTATGTTGCGTTTCCGTTCCGGCTGACGGTGCTCGAGAACCTGCTGGTGTTCGCGCGGATCTATAACCTGAAGAAGCCGCGCGCGCGAATCGACGAGCTGCTCGAGCGGTTCGCTATCACCAAGCTGCGCGACAAGGCGATCGCGCGGCTGTCGTCGGGCGAGAATACGCGGGTCGGACTGTGCAAGGCGTTCATGAACGAGCCGGAGCTGCTGCTGCTCGATGAGCCGACGGCGTATCTCGATCCCGAGATCGCGTGGCAGGTGAAGAACGCCTTGCTGGAGGCGCAGCGGGAGAAGGGGACGACGATTCTGTACACCTCGCACAACATGGACGAGGTCGAGCGGATGTGTAAGCGGATTATTTTTCTGCATCACGGAAAAGTGATCGCGGCGGGCAGTCCGATCGAGATCACGCAGGCGATTCTGGAAGAGGAACGCGAAGAACCGGCGCTGGAGGAAGTCTTCATGCGGCTGGTCAGGGGCAAGGCAGCATGAAGTTACATCGAGTGAACGCCGTGATCGTGCGGCATATGTATGAGTCGCGGCGCAACTTCGATCGCGTGGTGGACATGATCTGGTGGCCGGTGCTGGACATCATCATGTGGGGCTTCTTCACGGTTTACCTGGCGCATAGCAACCGGCTGCAGCCGAACCTCGTGAGCTGCCTGCTGGGCGCGATAATTTTGTGGGGAACGTTCTACTCGTTCCAGCGCGACATGGCGATTGGGTTCATCGACGAACTATGGTGCCGCAACCTCATCAATCTGTTCTCGACGCCGTTGACGCTGGCGGAATACATGGCGGGACTTCTGACGGTGTGCCTGATGAAGGTGATGGTCGGACTGTTGGCGGCGTCGGCGATCGCGTGGGCGGCGTACTCGTTCGACATCATACCGTGGCTGCCGAAGTTCATACCTTACATGGCGAACCTGTTGTTCTTTGCGCTGGCGCTGGGAATAGCGATCACTGGGATGATCTTTCGCTACACGACGAAAATCCAGGCGCTGGCGTGGAGCTTCGCGGGGTTGCTGATGCCGGTGTCGTGCGTGATGTATCCGATGTCGTCGCTGCCGAAGTGGCTGCAGGAAATCGCGTGGATGCTGCCGACGGCGCATTCGTTCGAGGGCATGCGGCAGGTGCTGGCGGGCAAAGGATTCTCGCCGCTGCATTTCTGGTGGGGCGCGGGGCTGAACGCGGTGTACTTCGTGCTGGCGATGGGATTCTTCGGGTGGATATTCGAGAAGGCGCGGACGCGCGGGTTGCTGGTCAAGCAGGATTAGGGCGCGCGCGTTTTCGAGCTGGTTGGCACAAGCGCTGTTTCATTTTGCGCGTTGGATTTCAGATTGCGCCACGTGTGCAGCTTCGCGGCACGGGTGCCTTTTTTCGATACCTCAGGAAACCCTGTTAACTGCCCGATTTCAACATTGCTTTTTGATGAACATTGCACTGAGTAGCACGATGCAATTTGAAACGCCCCCGCAGCGAGAGGTGCAAAAGGCCCTGTAGAATCGTTGTTTTCGCATTGGCACGCCCGGTGCTGATTAGCTCTTGTCGCTGGAGCAGCGACGGAGGCTAAGCAGTTCCAATGAGACAGACGAAACCAGCCAGGTTGCCGCATCTGTTCACAGTTAAGGCACTCGACAAACTTCCCGGCTTCTTCAAGCCGCGTCGATACCTGTATCACTGTGCGCGTTGCAAATGGTCGTTCATCGTCAACGACGGGCGGCGCGGTGCGCTGAGGCCGATCGCAGAAGATGGGGTGACGCTGACGCGCGACGAAGTTGTCGCGCGGGGAGAGACGTTTGCGGCGGGGCCATGTCCGGCGATGCGCATCGTGGCGGAAGCACACCTGCACCTGAATGTGAACGGGAACCGGAACGGAGCGAATGGGCACGCCGTCTTGTTCCCCAAGGAACAATCTGGTCACGCCGAGCTTCCTGCCCATTAACCAATCCGACTGTAAAGTAGCTAATCAGGAAATCGATATGTGGGATATTTTTTCAATTCTCGCCAGCTGCGCCTTCTTCGCGATCGCAATTGCCTACGTCAGGGGGTGCGACGATCTATGAGCCCGGTTGAAACAGTTCTTGGCGGCGTATGCGCCGTCTTGTTGGGGATCTATTTGATTTACGCATTGCTGCGACCCGAACGATTCTAAGCCGCGCCGGTACATAGATCACATGCTATCCAATTCTATAATTCAGCTCGTCGTCTATTTTTTGATCGTGACCGCGGTAAGCGTGCCGATCGGCTTGTACATGGCGCGCGTCTTTTCGCATGAGCACACGTTCCTGGATCCGGTACTGACGCCGATCGAGGGATTGATCTACCGGGTGTCGGGGATCAACCCGGAGGTCGAGATGGGCTGGGCGGGAT
>Ga0302324_100015675_pt1 | contig 15185 bp, 10 predicted proteins | sample Palsa_T0_1_FD_201949 | JGI IMG/M metagenome (GOLD analysis project Ga0302324, IMG submission 201949) | Peat permafrost microbial communities from Stordalen Mire near Abisko, Sweden - Palsa_T0_1 | ecosystem: Environmental > Terrestrial > Soil > Palsa > Peat permafrost | place: Sweden: Abisko...
AGGCCTATAACGCGCTGCGCCACAATCGCCGCCGCAGCCTTCTGACCATGCTTGGCATGGCTTGGGGAATCGCCACGGTCGTACTCTTGCTGGCCTACGGATCGGGTTTCGAGCGCGGTCTCTGGGTGGCATTCCGCTCCTTTGGTACGAATCTGGTTTTCATCTTCCCCGGCCGCACCGAATTGCAGGCCGGGGGAACCAAGGCTGGAACCCAGGTCAAGTTGACCGTCGACGACCTTGACTATATCCGCGACGAAGTGCCTCTGCTCAAACACGTTTCTCCCGAGGTCGCCAAGCAGAGTCTCGTGGCCTACGGCACTCGCAGTGCCACCTATGGCGTCAGCGGCGTCTACGCTTCCTACGGCCGCATGCGGCGTCTCGACGCCGCCGAAGGCAGCTTCTTCAGCGAGTCCGACGACTTCACCCATACCCGCGTCGCTATCATCGGCTCGGACGTAAGAAAAAAGCTTTTCTCTGGCCAAAACGCCCTCGGCGAGAGCATCCGCCTGGACGGCATTTCTTATCAGGTCATCGCCGTGCTCAAGCACCAGGTGCAGAACGGCGACGACAACATCAACGCCCACGTCTATATTCCATTTAGCGCCATGAGCGATCTCGCTAACACTTATTACTTGACTTCCATTGTGATGGAATACGAAGGCGACCACGCCAAGATCGTAACGGCGGTGCGTAATTCCATGGCCTTCCACCACAGCTTCGATCCCAAGGATCACCGGGCAATCTTCGTCTTCGACGTGTTCGCCGACCTGCTCGATTTGCAGATCATCAGTACCGGCATCAAGGTACTCCTCGGCTTCATCGGATTGCTCACCCTCGGCATCGGCGGGGTGGGCCTGATGAACATCATGCTGGTTTCGGTGACCCAGCGCACCCGCGAAATCGGAGTGGAAAAGGCCCTGGGAGCGCATCGCTGGCACATCCTCTTCCAGTTCCTCACCGAAGCACTCGTCATCACCGCCTTAGGCGGCCTGCTCGGAGTGTTGCTGGCTTATCTCGTTTCCTGGGGTGTAGGCTCGCTCACGCTGTGGAGCGCCTTTGAGGAAAACGCCAGCGAAGGCGATATCCACCTCTACATCGACTCCGCCACTTTGATCTGGTCGACGGCCATCCTCAGCTTCGTAGGCATCATCAGCGGCATGCTGCCGGCGATCAAGGCCGCAATGCTCAATCCCATCGAAGCCTTACGCTACGAGTAATAACCATACCGATCCGTAGTGATAACGTTCTTGCAGAAAATCAATCCATCGTTCGCTTACGCGGTACACTAAGCGGTGTTCCTGCGTAATTCGGCGCGATCAGCAGCCAGCGAGCACGTACTTCAATGGCTCCGGTTATCCCAGGCCCACAAACGGGTCGCGTAGGACGGATGCGATGAGGCGCTTTGCCTCGAGGTCAATGCTACTAAGCTGGTCCAACTCCCCGGGGAATCGGTAATGCATCAGTTCTGCACAGCGGTGGCGAGTTGATGGGCTCCGAACGCGCAGGGTGGCTGTCTCGTTACGCCTTTTTTGAGGTGATTCGCAGATTCCCGCTGAAATTCTTCGCGGACACGGCATTCTGGATACGGGCGCTCACGGTTCTCGCAATCGTATTCGGTATGAATCTGATCATCGAATTTGGAGTGCTCACCAGCGTGTTTCCACTGCTTCACGAACTCCAACTTGGCTCCCACCGGATCCTGTGCCGGATGCTGCCAAGGCCTGTCAGCCCGAAGTGGACGAGAATGGTGGTCATCGATGAAGAGTTGCACGAAGAACTGGGAGTGCCGACCGACCGCAAATATCTGGCAACCTTAGTCAGGAATGCGGCGCGAGGTGACGCCGCGGTTATCGTTTTGGATTTTGAGCTGCTGGAGGAACAGGCAGGAGCTCATGACGCCGTAAAACAATCAGAGATGAATGAAGAACTAAGAAATGCTATCTGGGATGCGGCAAAGCTCGGGGTTCCGGTGATTGTGCCTTGCTCATTAGACCTTTCCGGGGAAAGAGCCAAGGTCTTTCCAAGTATCTATCCGGATGCGGTTCTACCGATCGCGAATGAAAAGGACCAATGCGCTTACCCGGCTTGCGCGCGGCGCGGCTATGCCAATCCAGCAAAAGATGAGCGAAAGATTCCGCTGAGCATCGAACTGCCGGGCAAGACCCAATGCCAGGATTCGCTGGCTCTGGCGTCCGTGACGGCGTATGAAGAGGCGACCGATCGGCAACCGCGCACCCGTCAGAAGAAAGCGATTGCGGGAGATATTCGGAACTACCGCTACGTCTATGGGAGCTTTCTCGCCGAAGAAACGGATTTGGGGAAGAAATGTAGAGAACAGAATCCGGAAGAGAGATGCAAAGTGGCGAATTTCCAGACGATTTCCATTCGCGACCTGGAGGAGGGGAAGCCGGAAGCAATGAGGGAATGCCGCACCAGAGTTGTGGTGATCGGGGGGAAGTGGAAAGAAGCGCCGGGCCGGTTGGAGAATTTCGACATGCACGAAACATCGGTTGGTTCGATGGCTGGAATATATCTACAGGCGAACTATATCGAGGCGATTCTTGACGATCGGTATATGAGGGAGGTTCCGGCGGTTCCGGCGCTGTTTTTCGACATCGTGGTCGCGGCGCTGTTGTACGTCAGCTATCACAATGCCAGCACCACACGTGGGCGCTATGTGATCCTAAGCGTGTTCCTGCTTCCGCTCATGACAGGGTACATCGTACTCGTGACGCTCGGGTACTATCTGGACTTCGTGCTGCCGCTGGTTGGATGCTTCGCGCATCTGGGATTCGAATTCGTTTCGGATGACATTAAGATGCGGCGCCAGCGCCGGCAAACTGAAGCGGCCAAGACCGGAGCGAGCCAATGAGCGCCAAGACCAGGGTTTGGGCACTCGCTGTTTTGGTTGTAGCGCTGGCGTCCGGAGTCATTTGGGAAATTATTCATCGGAAGGACGAGCCTTCCCGAAGACCAGCAGCCGTAGCCAGCGCTCTACCTGCACCGCCGAATCCTGATTCATCCACGACCGCAGGAGCCCCGGCCGAACCAGACTCAACCGCAAACCCGGGCGAATCGAAGGCTGCGCCGCCTTCGCAGTCTGCAGGGACAACCAGTAACCCCGGAGGTTTGATTGCACAAACCGATAGTGATTCGCCTTTGCGCCCCAATCATCCAACCGAAACGGGTGGGACGCACATTGCGACGGGCGGGGCGACACACACCGCGCGAGGCGGGACGCACACCCTGGCGGGCAACCATGGCTGGACCGCGCACCCGTGGGTGGGTGGTCACGCGGCAGCAGGTGGACACCCGGCGGCAGCCAATCGCGGCAGCACGAATTCGCCGTCGGGGACCCGCAACGTCAGTCTGAAGGGTGGAGGACACGCGAGCGTTCGTAGCAATGGGTCGGTCCTCTCGGCGGATCGGAACGGCACCCATGTTGAACGTGGGCTACACGGCTGGCGCACGTCCATGCATGATAAGGGCCATGGGGAGCGAGTCTTCGCCGCTCGACATGGTGGTTATGTGCAACACGCTTACGTGACGCGCGGGGGTAGGTCCTTTTACTCGCGAACCTATGTGGTGGGCGGTGTGGTGCACGTCGGCGTGTATCAAGGCTACTTCTGGGGCGGACGCACGTACTACGTTTCTTACCCAACGCTGTTTTACGCCCCGGCTTTTTATGGGTGGGCATTTCAAGGTTGGAGAGCGCCGGTTGTTTGGAGCGCCTCAGCGTGGGGTTGGGGAGGGCCCTGGTGGGGCTTCTACGGCGGGTGGTTCACTCCTTATCCGGTTTATTCTTCGGCGACGTTCTGGCTGACAGATGATCTGCTTGCGTCGAACCTACAGACGGCGTATGCGGCACACGAATCCGAGACAGCAGCGGCAGCATCGGCGGGGGATGCAGCGGCGACGGATACTGCCAGCGCAGACTCTTCTTCCTCGACGACGACGACAATTTCGACCCCGGCAACGCTGACCCCCGAGGTCAAGCAGGCGATTGCCGAAGAAGTGAAGGCACAGTTGGCGGCGCAACAGGCACTGGCGGCGCAAGGTGGGGTGCTCGGGGATCGAGCGTCGGCGCCCGCCAGCGGGCAAGTTCCACCGGCGTTGGATCCGGCACACCGCACATTTGTGGTGGGCACCGATGTCACTGCGGTAATGAATGGCACGGAGTGTGGCTTGACGGCGGGTGATGTGGTCACGCGCCTTACCGATACTCCCGATGCAACCGACAACACGGTGAACGCCAGCGTCTCGGCGAACAAGAAAGGGGATTGCGCGTCGGGAGCAACGGTGGCCGTCAAAGTGGAGGACTTGCAGGAAATGTACAACCACTTCCAGGAACAGCTCATCAACGGCTTGGGTGAACTGGCGAAGAAGCAGGGCACGAACGGAATGCCGAAGGCGCCGGACACCAAGACGACGGCTTCGGATGTGCCGGCTCCCGAGCCGGATCCTAATGCGGCACAAAAGATAAAGGACGAGAATGCCGACGCCGACAAGGTCGAGGCGGATGTCAAAGCGGAGGCTGCGGCGGGCGGGGGGTTGTAGAACGGACGAAGAGAATGACCTCGCGCAGATCTCCTGTGATTTCGCAGATCGAAATCTTGCCTCTCCCGCCTCGCACCAGCTTGCATCAAGTGTGAGGAAGAATCGAATTAACGGAAAACGACACCCAATGACCGGGGTCTGCCTCGATTGAACTGGGATTAGGCAGAAGGGACAGGTTCAGGCGGGGATGCTGACTTCTGCAGGGGATTCTGCTGGGATTGGTCTGGTTTTTGCCGCTGCGCTGATGGAGTCGGAGACGACCCAACTGGCGCCAGCCAAAGCGATGCAGATCGCGTTGCCGGCCCAATTGAAGTGATTCCTTGGCCCGGCGGACAGATTGGGAATCCAGACCAGCAACTCGAAGATCACGATCTCCGCGGTGAGGAGGCGCGCGGCAAGCGGCGCCATGATACCGGTTAGGATGGCTACGGCGGCCCCGAAAAAACCCATGGTGGTGGCGTAGGCCCAGAACATCTTGGTCGGCGGCAGCCAACCCGGGATCCAGCCCAACAGGCCGGGCATGTCAATGATGTGGACGATGCCGAAGGAAATCGGGCAAATACCGAAGAGGAGCACGAAGAAGGGCCGGCGGCGCGCCATGGATGAACCGACTGGCGAGAAGATCGCGCAGAGCACCAGACCGGCGGCGACCAGGGCGAACTCCTCAAAGACGTTGCCGATGGGATCGTAATTGCCGAGATTGACAAAGGATTTGGGCACCCAGATGAGCGCGAAAACAGAATAGACAATCGTCAGGGTCAGAGCGCCGGCCCGCGCGGTCCGGGGCAATAGGAGCGCGATCCCCCCGGCGAGCTCAATGACCGCGGTGAGATAGGCGAGCGGTGCGCGCAGAGGGATGTTGGGGCCGACGTTCTGCCAGGAGGTGGCGAAGTCGCCGGAGACCAGGCCCAGAAGGCCGAGAAAGATGGCGGCTCCGCCGTAAATGTATAGCCCGAGATTTGATGTGATGCTGCGTTCTCTTGCCATCGAGTGCCGGAGCTTTCAGTATCTCTTGGCGAGGTGCGGTGGGCCATAGCCACTTTGCGGGATTTGAGCCGGACCAGTGCTGATCGGTTGGATCCCAGGTTTCCATTCGAGAGGGAACTTGTACTGAAAGACCGGGCAGTCCGTTTTGAAGCTGCTCTATGGCTGGCCCGAGGCGACAGTACCCCCAGTGCGAATTCAGTCGAGTCCCGCTGTCGTTGTCCGCTGCGGTTTACACGTTAACGGAAAACATGGCATAGAAATGCAAAGTCTACGCATTATCCATGATCGAGGTTAGTTCACCCGGTGAACATATGCGGGACTGCGACGATCGCGATATCAGCGATGTCGTCGAGCAGCGGCGGTCCGGATGGAAAATGGAATCCCGCTCTGTGCTATATCTGGCATGCGAAGGTCGAGGAACTTCAGCCACCTCCAGGGCCGCGGCTGGAGCATTGCTCGATTCCATGGCGGCTGGTGGCTCAACGTATCTAAGAGGTGATATGGGAACCGAAGGTCTTGCCCTGACAGGCACGTATATTCGTCTTGAACCTCTTGAACACCGTCATATTGATGGTTTAGTAGCTGCCGCTGCTGTTGACCCGTCGTTGTATCAGTGGAGTCCGGTCCCGCAGGGCAAGATCGAAGCCATTCGTTATGTCGATACTGCTCTGGCCTGGCGAAATGCTGGTAGCGCGGTGCCATTCGCGATCGTCAGGACCGACGACGGTGTCATTCTTGGTTCGACGCGCTTTTGGAACCTTGAACAGTGGTCGTGGCCGCAAGGCCATACCATGTATGGCCGCCTGTGGCCCGACGCGTGTGAGATTGGCTATTCGTGGCTGAGCCGCCCGGCAATCCGGACTGCAGCCAACACCGAGGCCAAGCTGCTTATGCTAACGCATGCCTTCGAAACATGGCAGGTGCTCCGGGTTTGCTTTCATACGGACGCACGTAACAAGCGTTCAGCCGCTGCGCTCGAACGTATTGGCGGCAAGTTCGAGGGGGTGCTCAGGGCTCATCGAATGGCCGCTGATTATATCGCTCGCGATTCGATGCGCTATTCAATCGTGGCGTCGGAGTGGCCAGATGCCCGGCGACGGTTGAGTCAGCTGTTGGATCGAGTGTGATCGATATTTGGGACTGAGCAACTAGCTGAGACTCAAACCGGCGTGGCAATCGGGGCGGGATTCGTTTTCGCCAAGTCTATGTTTCATCCCCCAGACGGAATCTACGCCGGCTTACTCAACAATCTCGGCGATCTAACCTATCATTTATAAATTATCGAATCAGTATGAAAATCATTGCGCAATTTTCCAGACGGCAAACTGTCCTGCGGAGAAGTTCGGCTGGCCAAAAGCCGCTATGAGCTTGGCTTCGAGTTGGGGCTGCTCCTCGCGCCACTTCGGATCGAGTAGCACGTAGACGGGACCGAGGACCCGGAAAGTCCCAGCTTTGCCGCGCGGATCGTTCAAGAAATCGGAGATCAGGCGTTCGCGCTCGCCGTAAGAAATGCCATGAGTCCACATCCAGCCTTTGAAGCCCAAAACAACCCGCCGGCCGCCCAACGTGTTGACCGGGTTCAAATGGTCGTCACTCGAGGTGAAAACCGCGTTTTCCGGCGTGGCAGACGCTACCCACCTGCCGAGGGAGACACGGTCCGCATCGAATATGCCGGGAGTGGAGGGGTTAAGCAGCGTGGTGCGCGCATAGACATCAAGAAATCCAGTCGGAACTGAAATGATGAGCAATGCGGAGAAGATGCCGAGCGCGGGCTTGGGCCATCTGCTCACGAGCAGGGGAAATACCAGCATCATAACGGCCACCGTGAAAAAAACATCAAAAGCGAACAGCTTGTTCGTATCGAAATCCCAGGCCTGGAACTTTACCGTGTTTGCCACTATAAAAATAAGGGTGCTGCCTGGCACAAAGAACCAAAAATGCTCCGCGTTTATTTTTTGGCGCAAGCGCCATGCAGCGGCTATCGCAAGCCCCCCGGCGGGCAGGATGAACCCGAAGTTCTGCCACATGAATCGGAGCCAGGTCAGCGGCAACGGCTCAATTCCGCTCGGATCCGGCCGGATACCCCCGATCTCGCCGGCAGTCGTCATCCAGCCCAGCCGCCACAGGGGCGTGAAGGTATAGGCGTCATTCGGCCCGAGCAAAAATGCGAGCTGCCATAAGATAAAAGGTGCCGTCCACAGCAGCGAATATAAGAATGATTGCAAGCGTTGATCCTTGCGCATCAGGACCAAACCAACCCAGACTGAAGCCGCAATACACAACGCCACGAAACCGTGCGTATGCAGCAGCGGAAAGAACGCCAGGAGAATGCCCAGCGGCAGCGTCTCCAGGCGGGTGAACGACTGTGCATCGCTTGCGGCATATGCCAGCGATAACAGAACAACGGCGAGCATGGTCCAGAATCCCATGATGGAAGAGCGCTGATGCAGCAGGAAGAGTGGCAGCAGGGCTGTAGAATCGACGTTTTGGTTCGGGAACGTCGCGTCCCAGACGTGCGCCACGCTGAAGGGCAGATGGCCCAGATACATCAGCGTGCCGCTCAGGCCATGCCAGGTAGCGAAGAACTTGTCCTTCGCCAACAAAAGATAGCGGGTATTGGAGGCAAAAAGCGTCAGTATGGTCCCTCCATAGGCCAAGTCCCTGCGGCCGCTCAAGCGTTTGAAAACAAAATAGAGCAGCAGGATGCTGCCGACTCCGAAGAACAGTCCCGGAATGTGGTACGCAACAACCAGCGGTGCTCCAAGCCGCAGGAGAACTGCGCTCATGAAATTGATGAGAAAGGGGTATTTGAGCGGCGCTCCGGCATACGTGGGATCATCCAAAGAAATATGATCGCCCACGGCGAAACGGGAGATCTGCGTCAGGTGGAACGGTACATCGCCGAAACCGGCTATCGCTCCGGAGTATGTGCCATTGGCATACACAAAGGTATTTGTGTACACGTTCGCGTACCAGGCGAGAAGCCCGAGAAGCGCCAGGCACGCAAGCGCGCTTTTCGGGTTGAAGATGGTCCCTTCCCGCCTGAATTGCTTACGGACAAATTTGGCCAGAATGGTGATCCCGCGCTCGCGCCCCAGTTCGTTCGAATCCATCACGCGTTGGGCCACGGCTTCGTTGCCGCGGAATGTCCCGCTCAGTAGATGGTGAAAATCCCCGTCCCGAAGCATTTGATACAGGCTGTGCAGAAATATGCCGCCAGCCGCCGCCACGATGCCGACAAGGGCGATCTCGAACCGGAAAAAAAGCATGGCACCAAAAAGCAACCCATGCACCCCGACGAAGCCTATGCCTCCGCCGATAATTATGATTTCAACCGTTCCCAAAGAATGCCGCTTGAGAAGCTTTGCGGTAGAAGCGACGCCAACCGAAAAAACGAAGGCAACGTACAGAGAGCACACGATTAAGCCAAGATGTGAACAAATCCATTCCATTTCGAGATAGCTCGGTTTCGCCCTTCTCGCTGAAAAATGAATTGTACAGGGGTCGGGAACCAGGGAGCAGCGACTATGTTGACCACGCCCAGAGCAAGCTGAGTAGTTTAGAAGTAATGGACATCAACATAAGAGGTACTGAAGCGACCGCCCCTGCCCGACCCTTCATCGGTGAAGGTTGAGACATCGCGGCTTCAGCAACAGTTTCCCGGTGAGTGCTATGGCGTGTTGAACAGATTCTTCGTGTATCCTTCTCCCGCTATGGACCAATCAACCGCTACCCCGCGATTGCCGAGGTTCGCCGTCGAACTCGAAGCCGAATTGCAGAACAGAGCCGATAATCTCGAAGCCCGTGAACATCTAATTCACTACTACTACGAGCAGCTCATAAGGTCGGATGCCCCGTGGGGTGGACCTTTCCATGATGCCTGGGTGCGGCACGTTTACTGGATGATCCAACACAGCCCTGCGTCGCAGCTTGCTGGTACTCCCCAAGCGCTGGTGCAGCCTCCGTGTGGAACGAAGGAAGATTATGAGAGAGGCAAGCAATTATGGCTCAGCCAGACGAACCTCCACAGCGATGACCCTGCGGTGCTTCGGAATGCGGCGTACTACATCCGACGCCACGACGGTCCGACAGCGCAATCTCTGTTGGAGGTAGCTTATAGTCTCAAGCCCGGAGACCCAGACATCGCGAAGCTTCTTTCCGGCGTGTACAGACGAATTCGCGCCTGCGGCGACCACCCTGAACAAATAAAGCGTGAACTGGCGCGGAAAGCCTTAGCCACGGGCGAACAATCTCTGAACACATCTCCCATTGAGCGATTCTACCGGTTAGATGATGTTGCCGAAGTGGCACTAGAGGCGGCCGAGTTCGATAAAGCTCGTGCATACTCACAAGAACTATTGGATACTGCGCCCAATTACGAATCTAACTGGAACTACGGGAACGCGATTCACAACGGGAATGTCATCCTAGGTCGCATAGCGCTTCAATCGCGGGATCTGCAAAGAGCCGGGGAGTACCTACTCAAAGCTGGTCAAACACGTGGTTCGCCACAGCTTGGTTCTTTCGGTCCCAATATGAATCTTGCTAAGGAATTGCTGGAAATCGGCCAACGCTCCATCGTCATCAGGTACTTCGATTTATGTGCCGGGTTCTGGGAGAGCGGACTAGACCGATTGAGAAGGTGGAGGGTCGATGTGGAGCAAGGTCGTGTTCCCGACTTTGACAACTAGTCGATATCGCCGGTTGAAGGATCAAGTGGAGTATAGAATTTTCATAATGGGTCGGAATACACTCCGTCGCTCAGGGCAATTGGTGCCGAATCCTATCAACTAGAGTAGCATCTTGAAAGATTCAACTTGCGGATTGCCAAATCTATGACGAAAATCAGCAGACTCCCTCGCCCCGTTCTCCTGGCAGCTACCATCGTCGCACTCACGCTCGGCATCGCTGCATGCAATAACAACAACCCAGCCCCGGCCCCGGCTCCGGACAACAGCGCCCAAACTCAGCCGGCGCAGGCCGATCAATCGCAACCCGCTCAGCAGCAAGATCCGGCAGCCGCCTCCAACCTCGTTCCGGCGAGCGATACTCAGGCCACCGAGAGCAACGATCAATATTCGAATGATAATTATGACGACGACGATACCGGCTACGGCCAACCCAACGTCGAAGCCTCCCAAGCTCCGCCGGAGCTGCCCGAATATTCTCAACCGGATTGCCCTGGCGACGGGTACCTGTGGACGCCGGGGTATTGGGGCTATTCTTCGGAAGGCTATTACTGGGTGCCCGGTGCGTGGACTCAGCCGCCCGAGGTGGGCCTGTTGTGGACGCCCGGCTACTGGGGATTCTCCGGTGGGAAATACCGCTACCGCTATGGATATTGGGGTCGGCACATCGGCTATTACGGCGGCATTAATTACGGATTCGGCTATGTCGGCGCCGGCTACCAAGGGGGATACTGGAACGGAAATCGTTTCGACTACAACCGCTCCGTCAACAACGTAACCAATGTCACGAGCATTCAAGTCTACAACCGCACCGTAACGAATACGGTCACTATCAACAACACCGTCGTCAACGTCACCAACAGCCGCACCAGCTTCAACGGCCCCGGGGGCATCACTCGCCATCCTTTGCCGGCTGAAGTTGCCGCGACCCGCGAGCAGCGGATTCCGCCCATGACAACGCAGCTGCAGGTGCAAAAGGCGGCGGCACAAAACAAACAGCAGTTCGCCTCCGTCAATCACGGCAAACCGGCCGAGGTTGCTGTGGCAAAGCCTGTGGCCATAGGAAAACCAATCGCGCCAGTAAAACCTGCGCGTGCCGCAGCACCCGCTATGCGTGCTGCTCAACCCAACCGCGCAGAGTCTCCTGCGCCGGCTCGTAATGACGCGCCCGTGGGAAGACCAGTTCAGCCGCCGTCAGCCAAGCCTGGAGAACCCACGGCTAGACCAGGACAGCCCGCGGCCAAGCCCGCTCCCACAAAACCTGAAGCCAGAGCTCCGGCCAAGCCCGCTCCCGCAACGCCCGAGCATCGAACTGAACCTTCGAAACCCGGGAATCGTCCGGAAGCGGCGAAACCAGCCCCGGCTCCAAACAAGCCGGCTGCGAATAAGCCGGCTGCGAAACCTGAGGCTAAACCCGCCGCGAAACCTGAAGCTAAACCCGCCGCTCCACCCGCTAAAAAGGAACCTGCAAAGAAAGAACAACCAAAAAAGGAACCGCCAAAAGACAAGGAGAAGCCGCAATAACGAAGAAGTATGATCACCGGTGAGGAGAAATTCGCCTAGCGGCAACTTGACCTTTCATATTTGAGATCTGGGGTGAGTTCAAGTCCGAACCCACCCTCAAGCCGCTCTTTTCACTCATACGACACCTCGATTTCGTAGTGGTAGTCACGGCAAGGATTTGCAGCGCATAAGCTCATAGCTGGCGTAACCAGGCGTACGCTCATTGAGAAACTGCAGGGCTTTGGGCGTAGTTATCCACTCGTCTATCGATGCACTGTGGAGATGAGGTAAAAGACTCGCCGCACGGTGCGATTCGCGGGTCATCCAACACTTCTTCGGCCTTGCTGGCGTACTCTGAATCAGGGTAGGTGTTGATCAGCGTTTGAAGGGTTAGGTTCGCAACACTATAGCGGCCTTGCTCCACGGCAGACATTGCGTAATCGAACAGCAACTTGTCATGCTGCGTGGAACTAACCTCGGCGCCCGGCCACCTGATACATCCCGTCATCAACAAGCACAACAACGCGGCCACCAGGGAGAGCGTGTGCCACCGTCGATACATTGTCCTTCCCATACCCTGCTGGACCTAACTGTCGCCAAGCTGCAACATCGCACGATGCATCTATGATGTCGTTTTCCGTCTTTACCAGTCTACTCAAAGACGGAAAACGAGCCTTTGGCTGCCGTTGCGGCTTTCTGGGAGTAGCGGAGGTTCCGTCCTAAGCGTAGAAGGTGCCCCGAATGGGGATAGCGCCCCGTCCGAGGGCATGAGCTTCTGCGCTGTTTTTGTCCGGCCATGCGCTGTATTCGAGTATACTGGCGCGCGCAATCCGAATTCACTTCTGGAGTGTCCCATGCATCGGCGTATCTTTCGGCACATTCAGTTCATCGTTCTGTTGCTAGCTTCGGTTCTGTGCTTCACCGCCGCTGACGATTCTTCACTCCCCGCACCGCCGGTAGCAAAGAAAGTCCCGAAAGTTACAGAGATCAACGGCCGCAAGCTGGTGGACGACTACTACTGGCTGCGGGACAAGTCGAACCCTGAGGTGAAGGCATATCTCGTCGCGGAAAATGCGTACTCGGACGCGGTGATGAAGCCGACGGAGGGCTTTCAGAAGAAGCTCTACGACGAGATGCTGGGGCGCATCAAGGAGACCGATGTCGAGGTTCCGTACCGGAAGGGCGAGTACTTCTATTACTCTCGAACGGAAGCGGGGAAGCAGTACCCCACGCTCTGCAGGAAGAAAAGCAGCATGGATGCGGCAGAAGAGGTGCTGCTCGACATTAACGAGCTGGCCAACGGACAGGCGTTCATGACGATCGCGACTTACAAGGTGAGTCCTGATGGGAACATGCTGGCCTATGCTTTCGATAATACGGGATTCCGGCAGTTCGTGCTGGCGGTGAAGGATCTGCGGACGGGAAAGATGCTGGTGGATCACGCGGAGCGGGTAGGATCGGTGGTTTGGGCGAACGACAACAAGACAATTTTTTATACGCAGGAAGATGAGGTGGCCAAACGGCAGTATCAGCTTTACCGGCACACGGCAGGGACGACGGGGCATGACACGCTGGTGTACGAGGAGAAAGACGAGCGATTTGAAGTTGAAGCCCGCGATACGCGGAGCGAGGCTTACGTCTTCTTGATTTCGGCGAGCCATACGACGAGCGAGGCGCGGTACATTCCGGCGGATCAGCCGACGGCGGAGTTCAAGGTGATGGAGCCGCGCAAGCAGGGCGTAGAGTACTATCCCGACCACAATGGCGACTCTTTTTATATTCGCGTGAATGATACGGGACGGAATTTTAGGTTGGTGAAGGCGCCGGTCGCGGATCCGGGAAGCAAGAACTGGCAGGAAGTGGTGGCGCACGACCCGGGCGTGATGCTCGATGAGATGGATTTCTTCAAGAACTACTACGTCTTGTATGAGCGGGAGAACGGGCTACCGCAGATTCGGGTGACTGATTTGCGCAGCGGGCAGTCAAGGAGGATTGAGTTTCCGGAGCCGGCGTACGCGGCCTCGTCCTATATCAACCGGGTTTATGACACGAGCGAATTCCGCTATGGGTATCAGTCAGCGATCACTCCGGAGTCGGTTTACGCCTATGACATGGAGAAGGGGACGTCGACGCTGCTAAAGCAGAAGGAAGTGCCGGGTGGGTATGACCGGGCGAGATATCGAGTCGAGCAGATTTATGCGCCGGCGTCGGATGAAGTGAAGATTCCGATTTCTGTGGTGTATGGGAAGGGGAAGAAGCTCGATGGGCAAGGGGCGCTGTTTTTATATGGGTACGGGTCCTATGGGGACTCGATCGACATATTTTTCGATCCGAACATCTTCAGTATGGTGGATCGTGGAGTGGTGGTGGCGGTAGCGCACATTCGCGGCGGTGGCGAGATGGGAAAGGCCTGGCATGACGCGGGGCGCATGATGCACAAGAAGACGACTTTTACGGATTTCATCGCGTGCGCCGAGTATCTTCTGGGGCACGGGTATGGGTCGAAGGATCGGCTCGCGATCGAAGGGGAAAGCGCGGGCGGGTTGCTGATGGGCGCCGTTCTGAATATGCGTCCGGATTTGTTCAAAGCGGCGCTGGTGGGTGTACCGTTTGTGGATGTGATGAACACCATGCTCGACGAATCGCTGCCGCTGACAGTGGGCGAGTTTGAGGAATGGGGAAATCCCAAAGAGAGAGCGGCGTTTGATTACATGATGACCTATTCGCCTTATGACAATATCGCGGCAAAGGCGTATCCGAACATGCTGGTGAAGACGTCGTTCAACGACAGCCAGGTGATGTACTGGGAGCCGGCAAAGTATGTAGCGAAGATGCGAGTCTTGAGAACGGACCACAATGTTCTGATCTTGAAAACCAACCTCAGCCCCGCCGGGCACGGCGGCACCTCAGGGCGCTACGACCGGCTGAAAGAGGATGCGTTTGACTATGCATTTCTTTTGACGCAGATGGGGATTGAGAATTGAAGACTCTCTAACCAAAACCCCAGCCCCCACAAAGGGCAGCCAATCCCCTCTGCATCGACGGGTAGTAGACTCCGGGAAGAATTCGGCTGCCCCCTCATTGTTGTTCTTGCCTGCCTCCGGCGGTCCCGACCAGAGATGCTTTGTCTTGGAAGTCCGGATCCCCCAATTGCCACAACAGGAATGAAAACTGATCAGTGAGCAACGCGGTGTGTTGCTTTTTCGTGGCTCCAATGCCGCCGTGTCCGGCGTCATAATCGACGCGCAGCAGGATCGGCTTGCCGCTCGAGGTGGCCGCCTGCAGCCGCGCAGTCATCTTGTTCATCTGCCAAGGATCCACTCGCGGATCGTTGACCCCAGTGGTCAGCAAAACTGCCGGATAAGCCACATGATCCTTTAGCCGGTGGTAGGCGCTAATGGCTAAAAGGTTGTGAAAGTCCTCTTCGTTCTTTACGGTGCCGAACTCGGG
>Ga0302324_100015676_pt1 | contig 15183 bp, 18 predicted proteins | sample Palsa_T0_1_FD_201949 | JGI IMG/M metagenome (GOLD analysis project Ga0302324, IMG submission 201949) | Peat permafrost microbial communities from Stordalen Mire near Abisko, Sweden - Palsa_T0_1 | ecosystem: Environmental > Terrestrial > Soil > Palsa > Peat permafrost | place: Sweden: Abisko...
GCGGCGTTGTTGTCGTAACCGCCGGGCACCGTCGCGTACGCGCCTTCAGCGTAGCTTCCCTGGCCACCGCCGATGACCGCCGCGCTTCCAGAAACCGTGTTGCTGTTGCCGCCGCCGACGAAAGCGTACTCGCCCGAAACGGTGTTGTTGGTGCCGGCGCCGATGAAGCCGTATTCTGCCGAAAGATTGTTGAGGTTGCCGCTTACGATCCCTCCATAGGTCCCGCCGCTTTCGATCTGATTGCTTTCGCCGCCGCCGATCAGCGAATTTGCGGCTGCCGTCGAATTGGACTGGCCGCCGACGATCGCCGAGTCAGACTTTGAGATCGTATTACTGTTGCCGGCGACGATGGCGGAATCGGCGGTTGCCATCAGGGTGTTGGCCTCGCCTCCGCCGATGAAGCCGTCATCTCCGCCTCCTGAAACCACATTGGTGAAGCCGCCCGCGACGATCGACCAACCGTCGCATGCATAGTTATACTGACCGCCTCCGACGACCGAGGCCTCACCCCCGGCTACGTTCGTGTTGTTGGCCCCAATGAACGAGCCCGCGCCACTGCCCGAGCACGTCGGCGCCAAAAGCGTTCGCCGGACGCCGGAATGCACGCTACCCGTCAACCCGTGGGTACTGGCTACGGTGCCTTGCGGAGTGACGGGGACGGTTCCCGCGGATTGCGTGACGCTCGACCCGCCGCCGGCACAGCCGGCCAACAGCATAACGCATGCGCACACTGGCATGACGAATTCAAAAGCACGGTACCGCACGCGAGCCTCCCAATAGCATAGACCCCCTCAGCAAACCGAGCTTCGCTGGGTGGCGACCTACCGTTCGCGCCTCGCGGATCAGCCACCTATGCAGGGTGGCAACAGGACCAGCGGGAACGGCGGCCACTCGTTTTTGCCTTGGGGAGGGCTCTCGATGATCCAGATGATCCGCCGGCTAAAGCTGGCCGCGGCGCTCGTGCTGCCGCTCGTCTTCGTACCGCAACACGCGCAGCTCGCGATCGCGCGCACCGTCGCCTCGACGTCGCTCGCGATGTTCGACGCCGAAGCTGCCGCGCAGGCGCACTGCCCGCGTGACGTCGTTGTGTAGCTGAACATCCCCAGCGGCATCTATCACGAGAAAGGAATGCGCTGGTACGGCCGCACGAAGCGCGGCGCGTACGTGTGCCGAAAGGAAGCCGACGCCGCCGGCGATCGCGACACGCGCAGCGGCCAGTAGCTTCGACCGGTGAAAATATACGTTCCACGCTTGCCGCCCTAGCGATCCTCTTGGCGACGTCTTTACCGTCGCCGTCTGCCGAGGCAACATTGATAGCGCCCGACAGAACCGATCCGTGCTCGACGATCGCGGCCATGAACGGTTTGGCGCGCGCTGCAACCTCCTTCATCGGCTACGAAGTCCTCGGACAAGTTGAGCGCGCGTCCGCCGAGACGCAGGACGTTCCTGGGGCAAAATGTGCGGCACGCGCTGGCGGCGGGCCAGGCGTTCGCGATTGCCGCTGGTTTAGCCGCATCGCAGCTCGTCGGCCAGTTTCTGCGGCTCAAATTGATACTGGAGAATGCGACCGCGCTCGACGCCTTCTCCGATGCGGCGACCGCATGTGGGTCCGGGGGCGTATTAATGAACTGCAAACCGCGCAGAGCGGTGCGCGTCTAGCGACAATGCAGCTCGGAATCAATCTGGGCCAGCCTTAAGCGGCAGTCGCGCGACCTAGCGGCCAGCCGCCCGCCTGCGGGCCAGTCGCGCACGCCACGGATGTTAGTTCAAAGGCCGCAGGGTCCGATCGGAGAGACGTCCGTGGGCGAGCTCCGCCGGCAGCCGATGAAGTCTTCATCTGTGGCACCGCTGTGGAACGAACTCCGTGCCACGACGCGATACTGGACAAGACGCAACAAGGTGGGGCGCACCGAAAAGTCGTGTAGGAGAAGACTTCTCGACCCTAGGCGCTACTCGGCGTCATCGCCGGCTTCGGGTTCAACTCCCGTTGGCGCTACCATTGAAACCCCGCGCGGGGCGAAATTTCCTCAGTCGGTCGTTCCAAGTGCCTCGACTCTCGCCGTCAGACGGCGAAGCTCGCGCTGCATCGACGCCTGTGAGGTCGTCACCGACGTGATGCGCATTCAAGCGCTTACGCTGACAGGACTCGTTTCGGGCGACCCCCTTTGGCCCCATTCGTTCGCGCCGCAGCGGCGCGCGCTGCGGACTTCGTGGACCCGGCTTTGCGGGCCGCGGCCTTCGCCGTTACGATGCCCATAAATTCGGGCAGCATTTCGGCGACGGAAAAGTCGATTTGGAGCTTCGGCCACTCGATTGTCGCGCCATTGTCTTCGATGCGTACATCTGAGATGCGTGGATCGCTGATCGGCAGGGCGTTGGGGAAGACGTCATTGATCCGCGCCAACGGAAGTGCGACGACGACATCTCCAACCATGGTGATCGTGAGCACGCCCTTCCTGCGGTTTACCTGCGCAGACCTCGCGCGTAGCCAGTCGGTGTTCATTGATGTGACGCTTTCCACATAGCAAGCAATTCGCGCCGATGTTCGCGGACAGCCGCGACTGCGCGGCGCACGAGCGATGCGCTCATTTGTCCGCGCACGTTCGACCGTCTGAGGTCCGACAGAAACACCCGGATCTCGTCGGTTCCGTGAATGACATGGACATGAGCCGGGGCATGGTCGAGGAGGTAGATCCGAAGGATGAATTCGCCGACGATCAGTCGCGGCATCGACGAGCAGTATACCGAACGCGCTGGGTTCTGTCAAACCCAGCGCGCTCGGATAATTCGGCCGTTCCTTAGGCCAAAGTAACCGTCCGGGTCACCGGCCGCCGCGTCCCGCAAAATCGCGCGGCGAGGCCGCCGGCCGTTCGCGGCGTGGTATCCCGATCCGATTCCGGGTTAGCGTAGCACCACTGAACCGATCGACCGCGTCGAAGCCCTTCACAGTTGTAGCGATACGGGTTGTTAGGAGGGAGCACTATGAAACAGAGCACAAGAACGACACTGGCTGCCGTGACGCCGGCGATCGCATTCCTTATCACTGCAGTTGCAGCCCTCGCCTCTGGGCCTCACGATGACGCTGTCTCTGCGTGGGACCGGCGGCTTGACGCTCTTGGAATCTGGCCCGCCGGCGCACCGCCGTCGGTTCGCATCAACCTCGCCGGGTTGCGTCGACGGGGGCAACGGAACGCTCGCGGAACGCGCGGCGCGTACCCTCCGAGTCATCAGACCTTGAGTGATCGGCAACGAAACGCGATGCGGACGGCTCGCCGGTCCGATATGGGAGGGTAGCATAGATGTCATGGGTTGCCCGATTCGTAACGCTGGCGCTCGTCGCCCTCATGGCGGACGCGGCGGTCGCCACAATGCGCGGCGCGCCGGCTTCGCTTGCCGCCGTTGCCGGCGGTACGGTGCTCGGAGTCGTGGCGTTCGGACTGTTCTGGCGGCGCCCGTGGATCGCCGTTTCGTTCGGCGTCCTCTTGCTCGCGGCTGCCTTCGCATTCGGTGTGCTCGGCGGTGCCGGTACCGGTCCCGCGTTCACGGGCCTCAGCCCCGCAGATTCAGCGGCAGTCGTGTTCGCGGTCCTGATTCTCGCCGGTGCCGTTGCGGCGTGCCTTGCGCTGCACAACGTGAGCCTGCGAATCCTCGTCGCGCTCCTCGCGGCATACGCCCTCATCCCGACGGCGGCAGCCGTACAGCACGGCGGCCTTGCAGCAGCATTTGGGTCGGGCCCGCTGGCCTGGACTCGCGGGCCGTATGTCGCGGCGGAAGTGCTGTTGCCGCTTGCGGCCGTCATTGCACTGCTCTACGGCTTCATTCAACTCGCCCGTAAGCGCGGGGCGAGCGGCGCCGCTGCACTGGTTCTCGCTGTGGCGCTGATCGCGGGCAGCCAACTGGGAGCGTTCGCCGCGGGCCTCGCCGGCTTGCCGACGATTGTCGCGTTCGAGCACGTGCCAAGCGCCAGAGCCGGCGGGCAAACCGCAGCGGAAGACGCAGGCGCTGCCGAAAGCGGCCCGCTCTTCGTCCCGAAAGGCAGCGGTGATGTTCCGGCCGAGGTCAGCGCGGCGTTTGCGAACATCCCGAAGGATCCGCAGCACGCGCTGGGTGCCGTCGCTGCCCTTGGAGACGACCTCTATCCCGGCGCGCTCGGCGGATCCGCCGGAGCGCTGCGCAGCAGAAGTGCCAACAGCGTCGACAAGGCGCTCCTACTGCGCGACGTCTTACGCGTCGTCACCCCGAATACCGCGACGGTCTTTGCGCAGTGCAGTCTCCCGACAGCCGAATCCGACGCGCTGATCGCGCAAGCCCGCGCGGGGAAAGCGCATCCGAAGATCCTCATGCAACAGGCCGGCGCCGCTGCGAATAGCGCGAAGGACCCGGCAACGCGCGCGCGACTGCAACACTGGGCAGACGCGTGGAAAACGATCATCGGGCAGGCGCAGAGTGAAGGCCAAAATCTCGCCGCCTCCTTGCAGACGGCGGGGCTCGTGCTGCCTGCGGGGCTTCCGGCGCCGGACGCTCTGCGGGCGCTCGCGGCGCAGCACGTCTGGGTGCGAGCGCAAGTGGGTGGGACTTGGGTCGACCTCGATCCGACGATCGAGCCCGGAACGCCCGGAAAAACGCGCTGTGCGCCGGCAAGCCAAAGCGCAACGCTCGCCGACAACCTCTACGACGTGCTCGGCGTGCGCGTCGCCGTCGAAGACACGCGCGGCGGCTCGCCTCGACGAACGATCGTCCTCGATCGCACGATGCGCACCGTCGACATCGGCGATCACGATGTTTCCTTTATGTTTGCCGAACCAACCGGGGACACCGACGCGGTCGCGGCAGCGTCTCCGCCACCCGGCCCGCTAACGTTTACGCCGCTCTTGCGCGTCGGCGATGAGAAGATCACCGGCGTGCCGATCGTGCTTCCCTCGCCGGTGAGCGGCAGCATCAGCAAAGCCATCAGCGGGAGCGTCGGAGCCGCATCGAACGCGTTCGGCACCGCATCTCCGACGCCGAGTCCGGCCCCCACGCCAATCCTGCCGACGGTCACGGGTCTTTGGATGGAGCTCAGCGTCTCCTCACCAGCCGGCTCGACGACGCACGTGGAGAGTCCGATTTTCGACCGCATCGGCTACGTCGCGCGCGCTGCGCACGCCGTCCCGACGCCGCTTCCGGTGCAGCCCGATGCGGGCGACTACCGCTCCATGCAAACCGTGTGGAACGTCGCCGTCTCGGCGGGACACGCATTCAGTGGAGGCGGGCCCGCGAACGTGACTCCCGGCAGCACGGCGCCTGCGATCAGCAGTGCGCTTTCGCGGTTGAACGGGGCGTACTATGCCTTGCGGCGCGCGATCATGGACGACGCGCGAGGCACCAGCGTGGACGTCGCCGACGCAAAACCTGGCATCAGTATAGTCGCGATGTCAAACAGCGGAGGCCTCATGAGCGACATCGCGAGCGACGACGCGATTCCGCTCACGACCGACGAAGCGCGTCCGGCGTGGGCGGCGTCAGCCGTTCTGGCCGAGCGCGAATTGCTCAACGGAAACGTCCCCGTGAGCGGCGTCGGCGCGGCGAACGACGCGCTCGGCGCGTTCGACGTCGCGAAAGCGCTCGGGACGCCCATCGTTGCGCTTCGTCCGGGCGGCGCCGTTCAAGTATCGCCCGGGATTCCCGACGAAGCTCGAGCGCGGATGTCGGCCTACGTTGCACGGGGTGCCTCGCTGCTGGAACCGGTTCCTAAGGTTGCGCAAGCCGGCGGGCCGCCCTATGCATTCTGGATCGTCGATCCCGCAAGCGGCACGTTCCGCGACGAAAACGCGGCCGGGCGCCATCAGGACCTGCCGGAGGACGCGGAAGTCACTGAGGAAGTGGCGATAAAACCCGTTTCAAAATGGCGGATAATTGCGTGTAAAGTTGCTGCGGCCGTGATGATTGCCGCAACCGAAGACAGCAGCGCCGCCGAAGGGAAGACGTTTACGGATGACATTGAAGCGGTGGAAAAAGCCGAAGAGGAAGAGGGCGGATGCGGCGGTTGACGTAGAGCCGACGCGCGACGCCATGGCGTTCGCCATCAAAGCCGAGGTCTCCGATCCGCGGGTGAAAACGTTTGCGTTCACCTGCTCGCGAGTGTCGGGGAAGTTTTGTGATACCCAGCGCGATGGGTTCTGTCACCCAGCGCGCTCGGATAAGCCGGCTGGCCGTGGGAGATCCTCAGCATGATATTCCGTTCCACATTATCGGTGAGAGTTCGGATGGTCCGCGAAAAGACTGGAAAGTAGGATGCGCATCGTCAACTCGAATCAGTTAGAGTGGTCTGCGCAGTCGTCTCCGAGCGGCAAATTCGCCCGGGCGGGTAAGAAGCTCTCGGAGGCCCTAGGACGCGACCGCCGCTCGACGGACTTGAACCTCCGGCATCCGTTCGACGTCGAGATCACGCGGGTTCCGTCGGGCTCGGCATCGTGCCCGTATCACTCCCACAGCGCGCAGTGGGAGTTCTTCCACGTCATCTCAGGGACAGGGACGCTGCGCCACGCCGGTGGGCGACGAGCGATTGCGGCCGGCGATGCATTTATTTTCAAGCCGGATGAGCCGCATCAGCTCATCAACGACGGCTCTGCCGATTTGATCCTCTACGTGGTTGCCGACAATCCGCTCGGCGAGTCGTGCTACTATCCCGACAGCAACAAATGGGCGGTGAAATCTCCGGAGTACCGGCTCATCCGCGGTGAGTCGTTGGATTACTACGACGGAGAAGAGTAGGCCGGCTTGATCTTACCGTGGCGAGGGACACCACCGCCAACCGTCAAACGGCCCTTGGCATGAACGTATTGCTCCGAACGTCCGTCCTTGCGGTCGCGTTGGCGGCGCTTGCCGGGCCGGTCCTGGCTGCAACCGCCGTCTATCAGAACGGCGCTTCCGAGAATCCGGGCCGCGTGGTCGCCGCGGCGTTCGGTTCCGCCGGAACGGGCGTGCTGCTGAGCAAGAAGCCCGGACAGAGTGACGGCGACTTCAGGCACGCGTGTGACAAGCGCAATGGCGTCGTAACGAAGCGCGCAGAGAAGGTCGTCTGCGTTGCGCGGATGCACATGGGCTCGATGCGCGGCTCATACGACAGAGTCCCTGCGAGTGACCCGGGGACGGTGCCGCCGCGGGCGCTGCCGCGCAGCTAGCGACGGGGAGAGAACGACCGTGAACATTGTGGTGCGCCACGCCAAGCCGGTCGCAGCGGCGATCGTGCTGCTGGCGGCCGCGCTCGTGCCGCAATCTGCGCCGGCGTCGCCCGTGATGGCGTTGCCGGACTGTTCGGGGAAGCTGCAGGTCCGGCCATCACAAGTGATCTTCGCATGCGGCGACGGCAACTTCTTCGCGCACGGCCTGCGCTGGACGAACTGGGGCGCGAGCTCGACCTCCGCGACCGGCACGGGCCAGTTCACCGATTGCACGCCGAACTGCGCTCAGGGAAAGGCACACAGCGCGCCGATCAAAGTGATCGCGAGCGGACGGCAGTCGTGCCCCGGCGGCCGGCCGGCGTACGCCAGCGTCACCTTCGCATGGATCGGTCCGTCGCCGGGCCGGGCACCATTCTCCATGCGATTTCCTTGCGCGTAACGCCGGCCTGACGGGCGACGCTCGTCCAACCCGGCATGCGAGAACGGCAATGTGAGGGAATTTCGGGGCCTTGCAGGGTCCGAAGCTGCGTGATATAATGAGGGTCATGGCGACCGCGATCTCGGAGTTGCAGGAAGTCCGCGAAACGTTCGGTCTGACCCGGTCCGAACTGGCCGATCTTTTTAATCGCCGCGCTCAGTCGCTGAGTGAGTGGGAGATTCGTGGCATCCCGCAAGATCAGCGTGCCTCGGTCGAACGGCTCGTCGACCTAGCGCGGCTGTTTCGCCGGCGCGTCATCGCTACTCGCATTCCGCAAATCGTGCGCACTCCGGACGAATGGCTCGGAGGTCGTACGATGCTTCAGACGCTCCGCGCGGATGGCGTGGACCCGATCTACTCCTATCTCGCGCGACTCTTCAATTACAGCGGCGCGTGAGTCGGTTGCCGACCGCGCGACGCGGCGGCGAATACTACCGTGTCGTAGCGCCGGAATGCGTTGAACCGCTCGACACGGCGTACTCGAAGGCTTTTGGAGGGCGGTGGAATCCGTCGGGCGAGTTCGGCGCGCTGTACTTGAATGCAAACGTGCAGGTTGCGGCCGCAAATGCGCGCGCTCAGCACGCTGGTCGCGCGCTTAAACTCTTCGATCTCGTCCCCAGCGCAAGACCGGAGCTCGTCACCGTTGACGTCCCGCCGCTCGACGTGGTCGACGCGGCATCGTCGGCCGGGATCGCCGCGCTTGGTTTTGGCGAAGGTTTTCCGTTCGGAGCTTCGTGGCCGCAGTGTCAGGCCATCGCGCGTGAGGCAAAAGCTGCCGGAGTCCCTGGGATTGTTAGTCGATCGAACGCCGAGGCGACGCCAACTCGGGTCGTCGGCGAGGAGCTCGCCATCTTTGAGGGATTCGCGGTCGCGCAGCGAGACCGCCGGCCGTTCGCGGCGTGGTATCCCGATCCGATCCCGGGTTAAACTGACTCGTCTTCAGAGGAGGTCCCCTTGAACTGGAACACGTTTGTTCGGCAGACCCACCGCTGGCTGTCCATTGCTTTTACGGTGGGCTTCATCGTCAACTTCGTCGCCGTGGTACTGAAAGCGTATGCCGCCTGGGTCGGTCTCTTGGCGCTGGTCCCACTCGTTTTGCTCCTGTTCACGGGCCTGTACTTGTTCGTGCTGCCATATGCCATCAAGTGGCGCAGCGGGCGACGCACCGGCTGAAGGTCACCCGGTCGCGCTCGTCGGTCGAGCGTCTCGTTCGGCATCGAGCCGTCGCACATCACGGCGCAGCAGTTTGCCAGTCGCGTTGCGCGGCAGCGTGCGACAGAACTCGATCCGGCGCGGCTTCATGTAGCCTGGCAATCGGTCGCCGCAAAAAGCGAAGAGCTCTTCGGCGGAGGGTGCTATGTTGGTCGGCACGACGTACGCGACGACGACCTCGCCCCACCGATCGTCGGGCGACCCGATGACAGCCGCTTCATCGACGCCGGGATGCTGCAGGAGACATTCCTCGATGTCGCTCGGAAAGATATTCTCGCCACCGGAGACGATCATGTCTTGCTTACGATCCACAAGATAGAGGAACCCACGGTCGTCGATGCGGCCCATGTCCCCGAGCGTGAACCATTCCCCGCGATACGCGGCGCGTGTGCGCTCCGCGTCGCGCCAGTATCCGGAAAAGAGGCCCGGCCCTCGAATGAAGACTTCGCCTACGACGCCGGACGCGACGTCGTTGCCGTCTTCGGCCAGCACCCGAATTTCGACGTCTGGGATCGGAGTGCCGACCGACCGATCGTGCGTCACGAGATCCTTCGAAGCGATGGTCGTGACGATTCGCGTCTCCGTCGCGCCGTAGAATTCGCTGAGCGCCGATCCGAACGTTGTGAGGGCGCGTTCCTTCACCGAGGTCGGCAATGGAGCTCCGCCGCTGACGAGACAGCGTAGGCTCGAGGTATCATACGATGCGAGCGACGGAGTCGAGAGGAGACGCTCGAGCATGGTGGGCACGACGAACGAGTTCGTGACGCGGTATCGTTCGACGAGCGCGAGATATGTTTCCGGATCGAATTTGTCCGGGACGATCGCGGTCCCGCCGAGATAGATCGCGAGCGTCGCGAAGTCCCGGGGCGCCGAGTGCCAATAGGGGCCGGCATTGAGCGTCACGTCGTCGGCCGTCAATCCGTAGACGGACGCCTTATAGAGGTAGCCTCCGACGATCGCGCGATGCGAGATCAGCGCCCCCTTCGGCGGTCCGGTCGTGCCGGAGGTATAGCCGATGTACAGGATGTCTTCGGGCGATAACGCTATGTCCGGCGCTCGCGGCACGCCCATCGCGACCATCTCCGGAATAGACGGTCCATCCGCGTTCGCGTCGCGCGTGAACCCGAACGTCCGCGAGCCAAGCTGACGCTGCAGCTCGCGGCTCAATTCGCCGACGAGCGGAAGGAACTCGCCCTCGATGAAGAGCGCATCGAGCTCGGCGTGCGAGATCCGTGTCTCGAGATCGCGCGGTTTGAGGAGGAAGTTGAGCGGAACGAGAACGACGCCGATGCTTCCGCAGGCAAAGTAGAGCGTCAGATAGTCGACGCTATTGCGAGCGAGAATGCCGACGCGAGAACCCTTGCCGAGCGCGTGGCGTCGCAACCCGTCCGCGAGGCGCCATACCCGCTCGCGGAAATCGGCGTGCGACAGGGCCGTTCCATCAGCGGCGACGATGGCCGGTCGGTCGGCATAGAGGCGCGCATTGCGATCGATGCTGCGCCCGAGAATCATACGGTCGCGGTCGGAAACTCGATGAGCGCTTCGCCGGACGCGACGGCCTCGCCGCGTTGGTTCGTGACCTCGACCGCCACGGTGACCCAGCGCGACTTCTCCGTGCGCTGTTTCGCTTTGACCTCGCCCGCTGGCCGAATCGTGTCTCCGGGTTTCACCGGCACGAGCCAGCGGGTCTCGAGGCGGCGGTGGATGCCTCCCCTTTCATAGGCCCAGTTGGTGAGCATCCGCGTCAGCAACCCGAAGTTGTTCATGCCGTGCATGATGATTCCGCCGAACGTCGTCCGGCCGAAATGACCCTTCATGTAGTCGTCGTCGAGATGCAGGGGATTGAAATCGAGCGACGCTTCGCAGAACTCGCGAATGGATTCGCGCGAAACGACGTACGGAGAGCCGTCGATGCGTGCAGCGACTTGGAGGCTATCGAAGAAATCCGTCATCGCGTCATCCTCACGCCGGTCGGATCGTCCAGCCCCGGCCGGAACAGATCACCTCATCGCGCTCATTGAAGAAGACGTTGTCGTGGACGACGAACAAGCGCTCCTTCTTGATGAACTTGTCGAGGGCTCGCGCGCGCAAGGTGATCGTATCGCCGGGACGCGCGGGCACGTTGTAGCTCCACGCTTGGCCGGCGTTGACGGTGCCCGGGCTGCGCATCCAATCGTCGGCCGGTGTGCACGCGAACATCAGCAAGATGTGGATCGCCGGCGGCGCGATCAGGCCGCCGAACCGGCTCTTCTTCGCGTACGCCTCGTCGAAATACAGCGGGTGAAGATCGCCGACCGCACGGCAGTATTTCTGGATCGCCTCGAGCGTGAGCAGGTACGGCACGGTCGGCCGGGGCTCGCCCGGAACAATGTCGTCCCAGATTTTCCGCGATGCGTTGTCGCGCCAAAAATCAGTTTCGAACGCCCGCATGAGCCGGTGTTCATTGGGTGAACGTAATGTCCTCGCGGTGAACACTTGGCGGCCCCGCGTAACAGCTACGAATCTGGGAAGGCGGCCGCGGAACCGTCGCGGTCAGAATATCCGAGCGGGGATCGGCGGAAACGCGATCGAGCGGGCAAAACGGTTGCACCGGAGGCTACGGAAGGGCGCTGACGCCGGCGATGGAGTTCTGGCTGTTGTTCCCGGGCGGCGTGATGATGAGCGACGGCATCGACGAGGCCGTGAGCGGCGTTGCGAAGACGGCGACCTGCAGCGGGAGCGTGTCGGTGCCATACTCGACATAGAGCAACTGCGAGGAATCGATCGTCAATCCGGTCGGAAAGAAGAGCCCACTGTACATCGTTCCGTCAACCACGAAGTTCGGGGACTCCTTCGGTCCGTACGCGATCGGTGCGGTGTACACCCCGACACCCCAGTCGGCCGAAGATCCGGTGGTGCAGCTTCCGCAATACAGGTTCCCCTGCGCATCGAAGATCATTTGGCTGGTGGATCCCGCGGCTCCCCAGAACTGCACGTGCGAGGCGGCGGTGAACGGCGCACGCGCGTACACCATGGTGCCGGGCTCGCTGACGCCGCTGCCTGCCGGATTGTCCTGCGCGACGAGATCCCCGGCCGCGTCGAACGCGATGCCACCGAAGATCGCGCCGACGAAGTTCGGGTTGACCTGCAGCGTCGCGGCGACGTTGGCCGCGGTGAACGGTGGCCGATAGATGAAGGCCTTGCCTTCTCCGGCGTAGGCGGTGCTGCTCCCGACGACTAGCTCACCGTGCACCGGGTCGACTGCGCAGCCCCACGTCGTAGCGTTATACGGCAGTGTGAAGTGCGCGGCCGGCACGCTCGCCGCCGTGTACGGCGGCTCGTAGACGTACATGACGTTGCCGCCGATGACGAACAGCTCGCCGAAGCGATCGTTGCAGAGCCAATTGGGCGACGCGCCGTTCGGCAGCGTCAGCGCAAAGGCCGGAGCACTGGACGCCGTCAGCGGCAGCGTATACACCATGATCGCATTTGTGGTCAGTCCGCCAACTGCGACCGCCAGGTGCCGCGTGACCGCGACGGGCGAGGGCGACGGCGTCGGCGTCGGACTCGGCGTGGGCGTCGGTGTCGGAGTGGGCGTCTTCGTCGGACTCGCCGTCGGAGTCGGAGTCGGCGTCGGAGTCGACCTGATGGGACTCGCCGAGGGCGTCGGCGTCGGCGTGGACGAGCGCGCACTCGGCGTGGGGCTCACGGTCGGCTGAACCGGCAACGAGGGGCTAGGCGTCGTCCCGCCCGAGCCGCTGCAGCCGGCGACGGCGATCAGGACGGCCACGACATACGACGGAAGGCGCATCGCTGGAACCTCGGATGGAGAGCGGCGGAAGAGCAGACTCACCCATCAAAGTAGACGACCCGCCGACCCATGCATAGTAGAGAACCCCCCACTCTTTTCAACCGGTCCGCCGATGCCGAGGCCGGTACGCGCCGTGATTAGAACGTCCGACCGGGAATCGGCGGGAACGCGATCAAGCGATTCTTTCGGAATGTGGGGCGCGGCTGCGAGAGGATAAAAGCGGCGACGTCGTAGGCTTGCTGGCGCGACAGCGTATTCGGGCGCCAGCCGAACGGCATATTGTACCGTACGAATTCAGCCATCGTCGCGATCCGGTGCATACCAGCACCGCCGTTAAGCGATGCGGGACCCCAAAGCGGCGGGAATTTGCCGTTGCCGAAGCCGTCGGCGCCATGGCAGGCCGAGCAGCGCTGGCTGTACACGGAGGCGCCGGCATGCGCGTCCGGCGTGCGGTCCGGCTGGATCGCGACGTAGCCCTGACCCACCACTTTGGCGCCGACGGGCTGACCCTTGGACAGCCATGCGATGTACCCTGTGAGCGCTTCCATCTCACGGCTCGTGTATGACGGCGGCGTAGCGTTCATGCTGTACAGAAAGCATTCAGCGAGGCGGTCCGGGAAAGCGGCGTAAACGCGGTCGCCGCCGTACGGAGCAGCAGGGGCGCAGTAACCATACCCGACGATATGAGGGCTCTCGGATCAACAGTTAGCTGGCGCGAAATGTGATTGGCACGCCGTCGCCTCCTCGAAAAGTGCCGCTGGGTTCTTTTTAGGCTAATGCAGTCGCGCATCGGTCAGTTTTCGTAAACTTTTGGAACGCTCAGCAGGCCGGGCAACCTGACGCAGGGCACCACGATGGAGTCCGTGCCGACGTGCCGGGTCCTCGAAGGGGTGCCACATGCGAATTCGATCCGGTCTCACGGCAAGTGCCGTGTGCGCGAGCATGTTGCTCTCGCAGCGCACACTCGCGGCTCAAACGCTTTCTTCGCCCGAGCCAACTACGACGGCTCCTGCGGAAGCAGTACCTTTGCCGCCAGGTACGCGCGTGCTCACGGTCCCTGGTGGGACGGTCGTCATTGTCGCGTTGACGGACAAGATCTCATCGGGCACGGCTAAGGTTGGCGACACATTTGGACTCAAGGCCTCCAACGACGTCGTTATCGATGGCTACGTTGCGGTCGCCAAAGATGCAGGCGGTCAAGGCGAAGTCCTCGCCGTCGAAAGGGCGGGATCTCACGGGCATGCGGGCAGCCTCGGCGTGCAGATCGATTGGATATACGCGGTCAGTGGTGAGAAAGTGCGACTGAGCAGTCAACGAAAGACTGACGAAGGCGAGAACAAAACCGGCGTCTCCTCGACCATGACGATTCTCTCGTGGGCGCTCCTGGGTCCCCTAGGGCTCTTTGCGCATAACTGGGTTAAGGGGCACGACTTTGAACTCGACGGGACGCATCCGTTGCAGGCGTTTGTCGACACTACCGTCCATGTGACGTCCGCACGGCAAGTGGCTAGCGATTCAGGATTCGCTCACTAGAGAAAGATCATTTTTGCGGAAGTCACGGGCGTACCGGAACACGCGGCGCTGGTGACTCCCGCGCTGTGCGCGTTCCTGCTGCCGTCCGATTCCCCGCGCCGGCGCGCGATCTGGATCTTGTTCTGGACGTTCGCGCTTTGCGCGTACCTCGTTCACCTCTATTATGTCCTGATCGGGGCCGCCGACGCCGCTGATCGCGCTCGGGCAGGGACATCCAGATCCCGGTCGCCGGTACTGCCGCGTCCTATTGCAGGGATGAGCTCCAAAATGGTATAACTGTTATACATACGATGCGGTTCGACTTCGACGAACGGAAGAGCAAAGAGCTTCGCGCGAATCCCAAGCGAGGAATTGGCTTTTTTGAGGAGGCGCGCTCGATCTTCGGCAAGCCGTACTACCTCGACCAACGCTCCGATTTCCCGGAACAATACCGTGCAATCGGCTGGGTCGAGGGCCGTCTGTAGTCGCTGATCTTCGAGATACGTGAAGACGATGAAGGCGAATACTACCACCTCGTTACGCTCTGGAAAGCGACCAAACCCGAGCAAGAGCTCTATGAAAAAGAGTCCTAAGGGCGCTTCAACGCGTTCCGCGGAGGATATCGCGCGGCTAGCAGATCAGGGCGGAGATGTTTCTCGCTACTTCACCAACAGCGGACGCATGATGGCGCCGATTCAGCGCGTAAATGTCGATTTCGCCGCACCGATGCTCGCTGAGCTCGATGCGGCGGCTCATGAGCTCAATGTGAGCCGGCAAGCGGTCATTAAGACGATGTTGCGGCAGGCGCTCGATCAGCATTATCTGGCGGCTTCCACGTCAAAGGTGATGCGAGTCCCGAAACGAGGCTAAGCGCCAGTCGGCGCGGAGCCAATCTCAGCAGTAACGCGACGAGCACCCGTAGTGCGAATAGCTCCGTATCGGTTACGCCATTGACCATATCGCGACGCTACCTCAGAAGGCGCAGCACCACGCCACCGATTCCGATGACGAGCATGATGCCGTAGATC
>Ga0302324_100015677_pt1 | contig 15183 bp, 15 predicted proteins | sample Palsa_T0_1_FD_201949 | JGI IMG/M metagenome (GOLD analysis project Ga0302324, IMG submission 201949) | Peat permafrost microbial communities from Stordalen Mire near Abisko, Sweden - Palsa_T0_1 | ecosystem: Environmental > Terrestrial > Soil > Palsa > Peat permafrost | place: Sweden: Abisko...
TGGATCAGCCTGATATCCGTGGGTTGGTTACCACTGTGTGAGAGTCCGTCGCGGAAGCTGCCTCGGTCTAGTAGCGCAGGTTACCCAAAGGGTCTGGAGATAGTGCTGTTGAGGGTTCTTCCTATCGTGATTCGTAGCGCATCGCCCAATACCCCGAATTCGGTCTCAAGCGCCCGCTGTCATCGCCGTGCGGGCAATCGCCCAGATGAAGCCGGTGAGCTCGCGTGCGACGGCGATACAGACCTTGTTGATGTGAACGCTGCGGCGTTGCAGGTTAGCAAAGCGACCGCACAAGCGGACCTGGGCCTTCCAGGCATGGCCGCGGATGGCTTCGGGCTGGCCTTGCTGACGACTGTTGAGGAGCTTGCTCAGGCGTGCCGGATAGCGGTAACTCCAGGCGCATGGGCATTGCCGGTCTTGGTGATGCTACCGCGGCGCACGGTGTTGCCGCTGGAGCGCTCGGAAGGTACCAGTCCGAGGTAGCTCATCAGATGCCGCGGATGGGCGAAGCGCTGGATGTCGCCGATTTCGGCGACCAGGCCAATGGCGCTGACGGTGTCGATACCGCGCAACGTGCGCAAGGCCGACACGACCGGTGCAAAGCGCCATTCGCCTGTGGTCTGCACCAGGGCCTGATCCAGGCGGCTCAGGCGGTGGTCGGCTGCCTGCGTTGCCAGGATGTATTCGGTAAACGCCAATTGATCGCCGGCATGTTCGAAGGATTGTTCGGTCAGCCAGCGCGCATGGGTCTTGTTCCAGGAGGTCTTGCCCGCATAGACCCGGCCGTGGCGCAGAAGCCTTGAGCTGTTGGGTCGGCGCGGGCGAGCTCGCGGGTTTTATAGATTCGCTGGCGCACGCGCTCTCTCTTCAGGCTGCTGAAGAACGATTCGGCGACTGCGTTGACGCTCTTCAGGCACGGCCCCGGAAGAGCTTACCCCTCTGGCAGGCATATTGGAATGCTCATGCGCAAATGGGGCTGGGCGCCGCTAAACTCGGCTCGACACGCAGTGATTCGAAGTTCGTACAAGGCACGATGTACCCAGTGCCCAGAACTAGGGATCTTGGATTTATCGGCTCAGGAACCCCTCGTCGGCGCGTTGTCAGGGCGAATCTGGCGAAGCGATTCAACCATCGCCTGGAAGTCTTCGGGTGGTTCGCGCTGGAACAAAATACGTTCAGCGGTTCGGGGATGCACAAATCCGAGCGTCCGCGCATGAAGCATCGGACGCGTTGCCTCAATCTTCAGGCCGGCGTAGTCGCGGACGTACACGCGTTCGCCGACCAATGGATGGCCGAGTTCGGACAGGTGAATTCGAATCTGGTGCTGGCGTCCGGTTTCAAGACGGCATTCGACCAGCGTGGCGCCCGCCAGGCTATTGATCGGTGAGATGTGCGTAACGGAACGCTTCGCCTCGATCGGAGCGTCGCCGTGCGGGCGTCGGAAATATCCATACGAGCCGCGCAATCCGTCGCCGCGATCCAGGAGAAGGTACGTCTCGACTCGCGTCGCAGCGACAGCGCCGTGCGCAATGGCATGGTAGACGCGATCGATGGTGTGCTCACGGAACTGTGTCGCCAGCGCACGCTTCGCATGGGCCGTCCGCGCAAACACGATCAGGCCGCTCGTATCCTTGTCGAGACGGTGAACCACGCCGAGCTTGGCATCAACGCCATCCCCGCCCTTCCGTCTTAGCAACGTTCGAGTGTAGTCGACGATCGTTTCCTTGTTCCCCGCCTCGTCGGCGATGCTGAGTATCCCCGCCGGCTTGTCGACAATGACGACGTCGCGGTCGTAAAACAAGATTGCGCCCTCAGCAAGCGGACCGGTGCGGAGCTTGGGCGCCTGTTGGTCGACGGCAACCACAGTACCCGGCGCGACACGCGATGCGGGGTCGAGGCAGCGCTGGCCATTTAGCGTGACGCGCCCCTCAGTACACAGCCGACGCGCACGTGACCAAGCGACTCCGGTCTGTTGGCGAACGACTGCCGCGACGGTGGGCTGCGGTGAATTCACGTCGAACGCGTGTTGGGCGGCGGCAGCAGCGGCAATACTCGATTTGGTGATTTCGACAGCGAGTTGCGTATTACGTCGTCGGCTTTCCCTTTCGACCAGGGGCTCGAGGTGGGACATACCCCGACACGCGGCACTGCCACGCGTCAATCCTCTTGCCGTGTTCGAATCGGGTCAAATTGCACGTCATTATTGCCCCGGTAGCTGCCAGACCGGCAAGATGTTGGCGCACAGTTGCTAGCGGCACGCCCATCTCTTTGGCAATCTCCAAATCGAGCCGCTGACCATATTTCTTCAAGCACTGCAGGGTTTCGCTCACGGGTTTTATCCTTGTAAAGAACGCCAGTCTAACAGCGCCCGGCCGGTGTCGGTTCCTTGTACGCTTTGACTAACGGTAGAATACGCTTCCAGTTGTTCGTCTTTTTCCACTTCAAGGATTCCCAGTGACTATTTCTATGTACCAGGCAAGCGTTCCGCGTTTCGTCAACATCCTCGGTAACCTGTCGAACATCCTTGACAAGGCGCAGGCCTATGTCGATGCCAAGAAAATCGACGCTGTCACGCTGACTACATATCGGTTGTTCCCCGACATGCTGCCTATGACGACACAAATTCAGATCGCATGCGATGCTGCCAAAGGCGTGGTGGCGCGCCTGGCCGGGATGGAGATTCCGGTGTACGAGGACAACGAGAAGACGTTGTCCGATCTCAAAGCGCGTATCGCTAAAACTGTTGCCTTCATCCAAACCGTGACCCCGGGGCAGATCGACGGCACCGAAGACAAGGAAATCGTGATCAAGCGCGGCGACAAGGAATCCCATTACAAAGGCATGCAATTCCTGCTCGGTCACGCACTGCCGAATTTTTACTTTCATGTCACCACTGCGTACAACATCCTACGCCATAACGGTGTCGAGATTGGCAAGCGCGACTATTTGGGTAATCCTTAGTGGGAGGAGTTCGCGTCGCGAGAACGGTTTCGCGATTATACCGAGACTCCGCTCGTCGACACCCCAGTGAACAATCCCGACGCAACGCAAGTCGGCGAGGGCACGGTACGGAACCTGCTTCAGCAGGTGGAGGAGATGGTCGAGCAGAACTACAACCACCCGTCGGTTGCCTTCTGGGGCATGGCCAACGAGATCGGCTTCGCCCTCCGCTATACGCCGAAGGTCGAGCGCGCGTCGACCGAGGAGCTGCTCGCCAGGATGAGGAACGTGGCGCACACGCTCGAACCGTCGCGCCCGACGATCCAGGCCGATGTCGTCGGCCAACCTCCCTACAGCAAGGAGGAGGACACGGTTGCGCTGAACCCCTACTACGGCAGGTACGACCCGGATCTGAACGACGAGAAGATTCTTGCCGACTTCACCGCGTACCGTGCCGAGCGCCCGCAGCACTGTACGTGGAAGAGTGTGAGGCTGAATTCGGGCGACAACAGGATCACCGTCACCGGGACGTTCGGCTCTAGGCGAATTACCGACAGCGTCACCTGGCTCGGGCGCGGTGCGCATTAACGTTGGCGCTATCGAGCCGGTGACCGGCGACTACAGGCAGCGCTACGGGTCTGACGCCTTCCTGACCGAGTCGTGTACGCGAACACCTTCGGTGTCGGCAACAAGAAAGCGCTATCGCTCGAAGAGGCCGTTGCGATGGCTTCGACGCTGGCGAATTTCGAGCCGGTCGCGAACAAGGCGTTCAAGTTCAACGAGCCGAACCCTCAGCTCGCGCAGCTCTTCAGGACCTGGCGCGAAGGCAGCTTCGCCTACAAAATCCCGCTGCAGAATGGCAAGTACAGCGTCAGGCTGAGCTTTTTCGAGCCGGACAGCAAAGCTGCCGCTGGCACCCGCAAGTTCGATATCGTGCAACGGCGCTTCCGTCGAAAGCGGACTCGGTGTGTTCGAGGCGGCTGGCGGAGCCATGAAGGCCGTAGTGCGTGAGTATCCAATGCAGGCGGCCAACGGCGAGGCCGAACTGGAATTCAAGCCTGTCATCGGCAAGGCCGTGCTGTCGGCGATCGAAATCCTACCCGCCCGGTGAGCCGGATGCGGGCGGATGCGCTCGCCCCAAGTTCTTGAATGCAGTTTGGCACGGCACTCCAGGTCGGCCTTCAGCCGCGCGGTCAGTGTGATAGTAAGTTTTATCGTCTCGTTCTTTGGGATGGGCCCGAGGCGTAGCTTCGCGGTCATCGCGCCGATCTTCCAAAAAACAGTGGCTGATACGGGCGCAGCACCAGATCCTTGTTCACGATCACGCGCGCCTTCAAGCGCCGCGTCGACAAGCCTGCCGCAGCGTGGCGCCGCGAGCGCGACGCGTTGCCAGCGTCGCGAGCGATCGGATGCGCGCCGCACGGCAAGAGATCGATGACAGCCAAGCTTGGCCGCACGCCGCCCCAATACGTCTCATCGCCGCCCCAAGCAGGTGCCGTCCGACGCGACCGCCGCGCTCCACGGGAGGAGATGCTCGGTTTAGCTCTGCGTATTCATCAAGATACGAGCCGTCGTTTCACTGGTACGCAGCTTGCTTTTCGTAGGTGACATGACGGTCACCGTTGGGTCGCGTGTCGCGAAAACAGTCGGCACGCTGTTCAAGTTGACAAGCGAGGGACGTCGCCTGGCTCCAGCGCGTTCCATGGGTAGTTTCTGCCTTACAAGACACATTGAGCCGATCCCCGCCCGACGCGGCCAACCCCACTGCCAGCGTCGCTCGCCACGGCGCCATGCCCGATGCGGCCACGAGATCTTCCACCCCACTGCCGGAGTCACCCCATGAAAAGTCGTTCCCTGCTGCTCGGACTTGTCGCCCTTGCATTGTCGATCGCACCGCTCGCGGGCCACGCCGAGGCGCTCGACGACATCATGAAATCGGGCACGCTCAAGGTCGCGGTGCCGCAGGACTTCCCGCCGTTCGGGTCGGTGACTCCCGATCTCAAGCCGGTCGGCTACGACATCGACGTCGCCAACCTGATCGGGAAAAAGCTCGGGGTCAAGGTCGAACTCGTGCCGGTCACGAGCGCCAATCGCATTCCATACCTGCAAACGAAGAAAGTGGATCTCGTCATTTCCAGCCTCGGCAAGAACCCCGACCGGGAAAAGGTGATCGACTTTTCCGAACCCTACGCGCCGTTTTTCAATGGCGTTTTCGGCGCCGCGGACGTGAAAGTCAGCAAAGTCGGGGACCTTGCCGGCATGACGGTCGGCGTCACGCGGGGAGCCGTGGAGGACCTGGAACTGAGCAAGATTGCCCCGCCGACGGCCACCATCAAGCGCTACGAAGACAACAACGGCACGATCTCGGCTTTCCTGTCCGGACAGGTGCAGGTGATCGCGACAGGCAACGTCGTCGCGGCGGCGATCATCGCCAAGAACCCGCCGAAGAAGCCCGAGACCAAGTTCCTGATCAAGAATTCGCCCTGCTCCATAGGGCTGAACAAGGATGAGCCCAAGCTGCTGCAGAAGGTCAACGCCATCATCGCGGAATCGCGCAAAGACGGATCGCTGAACGCGATCTCGGTGAAGTGGCTGGGTGCCCCGTTGCCTGCGACGCTGTAAGAAGGTCGGGCGCCAGCCGCGGATAGAGCCATGGCGTATCACTTCGACTTCGGCGCGATCCTCGACTACACGCCGGTTCTCATCAAGGGAATCGCCATCACCGGCGAGCTGATCGGAATCGGCGCGGTGATCGGCGTTGCGGTCGGCATCGCCTGCGCCTGGGCGCGGACCTTCGGCCCGGCGTGGCTGCGGCCCCCGGTATCGGCGTACGTTGAGCTGATGCGCAACACGCCGTTCCTGGTGCAGCTCTTTTTCATCTTCTTTGGGCTGCCGTCGCTGGGCATCAAGCTGACCGAGATGGAGGGCGCCATCATCGCCATGGTGGTCAACCTGGGCGCCTACAGCACCGAGATCATCCGCGCCGGGATCCAGGCAACGCCGCGCGGCGTGATCGAGGCGGGATCGAGTCTCGCGATGACGAGGCTGCAGGTGTTCCGCTACGTGATCCTGAAGCCGGCGCTGCAGCGCATCTGGCCCGCATTGTCCTCGCAGATCGTGATCGTCATGCTCGGGTCCGCGGTGTGCTCGCAGATTGCCGTCGAAGAGCTCACCTTCGCCGCGAACTTCATCCAGTCGCGCACCTTCCGCGCCTTCGAGACCTATTTCGTGGTGACGGGGATCTATCTGCTGCTTGCCGTGCTGCTGCGTCAGCTTCTTCGCGCGCTCGGATGGTGGCTGTTCCCGAAGAAAGCGGTGCGATGAGCGAGTTCACCACCTGGGACATCCTGCGCAACCTGCTGCTGTCGGCGAGGTGGACGATCCTGCTCTCGCTGACCGCCTTCGTGTGCGGCGGAGTGTGCGGCATGATCGTGCTGATGGTGCGCACCGGGCGCGCCTCGTGGCTGCGGAGCGTGGCCGCGGGCTACATCGAGCTGTTCCAGGGCACGCCGCTGCTGATGCAATTGTTTCTCGCCTTCTTCGGCCTTTCCCTGGCCGGCTTCGACGTGCCGCCCTGGCTCGCGGCGGCCCTCGCGCTCACGCTGTGGACGGGCGCATTCCTCGCCGAGATCTGGCGCGGCTGCGTGGAGTCGATTTCCAAGGGGCAATGGGAGGCGTCGTCGAGCCTGGCGATGGGCTATCTGCAGCAGATGCGCTACGTCATCCTGCCGCAAGCGCTTCGCATCGCCGTTCCGCCGACCGTCGGGTTCTCGGTGCAGGTGATCAAGGGAACGGCGCTGACGTCCATCATCGGCTTCATCGAGCTGTCCAAGGCGAGCACGATGCTCACCAACGCGACATTCCGGCCGTTTACCGTGTATGCGTTCGTGGCGCTGATCTATTTTGCCCTGTGCTGGCCGCTGTCCAAGGCCAGCCAGGCGCTCGAGAGGAAGCTCAATGTCGCTCATCACGGTCACTGATGTCCGGAAGCGCTTCGGCGACAACGAGGTGCTCAATGGGATCGACCTCGAGGTCGAGGCCGGCGAGGTGATCGCCATCATCGGAAAGAGCGGATCGGGCAAGAGCACGCTCCTGCGCTGCATCAACGGATTGGAGACGATTAACGGCGGTTCCATCACCGTGGCCGGCGCACAACTGCTTGCCGACGACGTGCACCTGCGCGCGCTGCGGCTGAAGGTCGGAATGATCTTTCAGCAGTTCAACCTGTTTCCGCACTTGACCGCGGGACGCAACGTCATGCTGTCGCCGATGATCGTGAAGAAGCTGCCCGAGGCCGACGCCGAGCCCCTGGCGCGCGAGATGCTGGAGCGCGTGGGACTGGCGCAGAAGTTCGACGCCTATCCCGATCAGTTATCCGGGGGGCAGCAACAGCGCGTCGCGATCGCCCGGGCGCTTGCCATGCAGCCGAGTGCATTGCTCTGCGACGAAATAACGTCGGCGCTCGATCCCGAGTTGGTCAACGAGGTCCTCGCCGTCGTGGGCGAGTTGGCCAAGGAAGGCATGACGCTGCTCATGGTGACGCACGAGATGCGCTTCGCACGCGAGGTATGCGATCGCGTCGTGTTCATGCACCTTGGACGCGTCCACGAGATCGGGCCGCCCGAAGAAGTTTTCGCGCATCCGCGAACGCCCGAGCTGCAGCAGTTCCTGGGCATGGTGCAGTAGCTCGCGGCGCCCGGCCGCATTCACGCCGGCTCGTGCAGCAGATCCAGCAGGGTCAGTGCCACGACCTCGGTGGCCAGGTACAGATCGTCGAGCCTGAGCTTCTCATCCGCGCGGTGGCCGTTCGCCTCCGCGAGCGTGCGCGGGCCGGCGCCGTAGAGCACGGTCGGGATGCCGGCGGCGCTGTAGTGACGCGCATCGGTATAGAGCGGCACGCCGCGCGCGGCGATGGTTTCGCCGAGAACGACCAGGGCATTGCGCTCGATCGCGGCCACCAGGCGCTCCTGTCCCGCAATTGGCACGAACGGCATCGCAAGCAGGACCCGACGCACCTTGCACCGGATGCCCGGCCACCTTGCCGCGGACTGCATGATCCGGGCCGTCAGCACGCGCTCGACCTCCGCAGGGTTCTCTTCGGGAATGATGCGGCGATCAAGGCGGAACTTGACGTTGTCCGGCACGACGTTGGTGTTGATTCCGCCGCTGATCAGCCCTATGACGAGCGTCGGGCTGTCGATCCCGGGCGTCGCCGAGTGCTGCGAGCGATACTCGCGACGCAGGGTATAAAGATCGCTCATGATCGCATTCGTGGCCTCGAGCGCATCCACGCCTGCATCGGGCTGCGCCGCGTGGCCGGATTTGCCAACGACTTCCACCTCCAGATGCAGGCACCCGTTGTGCGCAATCGTGACGCCATACGAAAATCCGGCCGAGATCGCATAGTCGGGGCGGGTGATGCCTTGCCGGATGAGCCACGCCGGACCGATCTCGCCGCCGACCTCCTCGTCATAGGTGAAGTGCAGCTCGATGGTGCCTCCGAAGCCAGCGCCGCTGGCCCGCAGCGCGAGCAATGCCCACGTGTAGGTCGCAAAGTCGGACTTCGACACGGCGACGCCGCGTCCGTACATGTACCCATCGCGCACTTCCGCGCCGTACGGGTCGGCGCTCCACCCCTGTCCCGGCGGCACCACGTCGCCGTGGGCGTTGCAGGCGATGGTCGGACCGGTCGCGCCGAATCGATGACGTACGACGAGATTGACGCAACTGCGCATGCCATTCGCGGCGACCCGCTCCTGCGGCACGGCATGACGCTCCACCGTCAGACCGAGCTCTTCGAGCAGTGTCGCCGCGCGCGCGGCGTTCGGTGCGCAATCGCCGGGCGGATTGTCGGACGGGACCTTGACGAGCTCCGCCAGGAAGAACGTCTGGCGCGCCCGCTCGCCGGAGAGGAAATTCCTGATCGCCACGCGAGCGTCGGCACCGGGCGAGGATGGGGTCATTGCGCGTGGGCCGGCCGCGGTCGGAAGCTTTCGATGAAACGCAGCAACACGCGTGTGCCCGTTTCGACGTCGTCGAGCGTCACCGCCTCGGCGGGATTGTGACTGACCCCCTTCGCGCAGCGGACGAACAGCATGCCGATGTCCGCGACGTTCACCATGGCCATGCCGTCGTGGCCGGCACCGCTTGGCAGTTGCCGCACGCTTACGCCTTCGGCAGCAACCGCGGCGCCGATCTGCTCCATGATCCAGGGGGCGCACGCGGTGGTCGCTCCCTCGTGCATCTTATCGATGCTGGCCGCGACGCCGCGGCGCGCGAATGTCTCCTTCATTTCCGCGACGATGTCCGCGACCGCGGTCGCGCGGGCATGGTCTTCCGGCGCCCGGACATCGATCGAAAAACGGACCCGGCCGGGAATCACGTTGACGGCGCCCGGTAGGGCTTCGAGCTTTCCGACGGTTCCCACCAAATCGCGATCGCGCGCGCACCGCCGCTCCACAGCGAGCACGCATTCCGCCGCTGCCGCCAGCGCATCCTTGCGCAAGCTCATCGGCACGGTGCCCGCGTGGCCAGCGGTGCCGTCGACTTCGATCGCATAGCGCGTCACTCCGTTGATCGCCGTGACCACTCCGACAGGCAAGCCCTCGCTCTCGAGGACGGGACCCTGTTCGATGTGCAATTCCACGTAGGCATGAATGTCCTCGCGCCTGCGTGCCGCGCGACCGATCGCCTGCGGGTCGAGGCCGAACGACTTCAGTGCGTCGCGCATCGCAACGCCATGTCTGTCCTGCCGATCGAGCGCCGACGCGTCGAACCGGCCGGCAACGGCGCGGCTGCCCAAAAGCGTTGCGTTGAACCGCACGCCTTCCTCATCGGAGAACCCGAGAACCTCGATGGCGAACGGCGTTCGCTTGCCGCGCGAGCTCAGGCTCGCCACGCACTCGATGGCCGCCACGACGCCCAGCATGCCATCGTACTTGCCTGCATCGCGTACGGTATCGAGATGCGAGCCCAGCATCAGGCATGGCAGCCCGTCCTGCGCGCCTTCGTAGCGTCCCGCAACGTTGCCGATCGCGTCGACGCGCGCGTTCATTCCGGCGTCGCGCATCCAGCTCATCACCATCGAGTTCGCCTTGCGGTGCTCCTCGGACAGGAATACGCGCGTCAGGCCGTCGTCCGCTTCGGACAGCCGTGCGAGCTCCTCGCATCGGTCCCATATCCTGCGGGCTGAAAGCGTCATGGCGGTGACTGCGCCTCGATCGATTGCCTGCTGCCCGCGTGATGCACGTGATCCTCGCTTTCTCGTTTTCCTATGCCGCGATTCTACTTCGGGACGCACTCTCCGTTCGCCCGGTTTCGCCGGTAGTCCTCGCGATCCTCCGTGCTGCGCAGGCGGGCGAATTCCTCGGTCGCAATACCCTCCGGCCGCCAAACGTAGCTGCGCGCGCCATGCCGTGGATGGAGCGTGCCCTATGGAAATGTCGAAGTGGCACGCGGGCGCGCGCGCCTCGCCCGGCGATCCCGGACAAATCCGCGCACGATTTGCCGGACGGATTGGCCGTGTCGCTACAGCTTTCTCAGGCCGAATAATCGGCCGCGACGGTCTCGTCAACGGGCGCGCGGCGCGCGGACATCGCATGGAAAACCGGCGTCAGCACGGTCGTCACGATGAGATTGAGAATGACCGTGTAGAAGGCCGCTGCGGCCGGGCGCGGCCCTTGCAGCGACGCTGTGCGGCGCCAATTGCGGTCTAAAATGGCAGAGGTCGTTTTGATCGCGCTACGCGCAAATCATAGTACGGCGCATTTCGGCGAACGCTAGCGAAGTTGCTTCGTGCACACGCACTGCACACGCGGCCTCGCAACCGATTGATATCAAGAATGAATCATTCCGATCCATCAATCGTCGGACGCGGTCGGGCGTCGGCTAGTGCCGCGGAGCGAACAGGGGCGCGCTGCAGCGAAATCGCGACGGCAGCCACAAGCACGCGCTGCGCTCACGAGCAGAATCTTTGGAATGAGTCGGTTTCGGGCCCACCACTCCGCCGCCTCTTCGATTTGGCTCAAGGCCCGCTGAGAGACCCTGATCTTGCTCAGTAAAGTCAACCGAATCGGCGCAGCCGCTCGAGCAGTTGCTCACCTGAGACGAACTCCCCTCGCTCGATTTGAGCGATGGAGTCGAGCAGCTCGTCCTCCCCTCCAGGAGTTAGCTCGAACGCTTCTTCGTTGTCGCGGAGTACCACGGTAACAGTCGAGCCTTCGGCCAAGGACTCCCCCTCGACCACGGCACTGTCGGCTGTGGTGAATTCTGCCGTGACAACCTGTCGACCGAATGGCGCAGGAAAGACCCATTCGGTGATGCACGCTTCATCGCTGCGCAATTCCAGTCCCCTGCTCGAGTACACAAGCCGTCGCCCACTTCGACGTTGTTCGGCCGCCTTGATGGTGAGCCGCGTCCCCGTCGTGGGTTTCCAGCTGCTGAGTGCATAGGCAAGGGTGATGTCGTCCGCCAGCGGCCGATCGCCCATCAACGCGGTGGCCAGCAGGTTGCCCAGACCACCATAGAAGCCGATCGCCGGCGCGAGCGCGATTCCCACGTTGCGCGCCTGATTGCCATACTGCTCCATCGTCGTGGCCACGATGTCCGGCTCAGCCGCGACGTCCAGGTAAGGCAGGCGCGCGCAGATCGCCGCGGCGACCGAGCGACGCGGCGCGGACTTCCAACTCGCCGTGCGCGGCGCTGACGGACGCCAGTTTGCCCAGGTCCCGGCCAGAAAGCACGGGCGTGAAGCCCTTCTCAATCAATTCGGCAACAATGAAACGACCGGTGTGTCCGTAGGCACCATAGACAAGGATGGGTCGATCGGCATGATTCGGTGGCATCGTCATTTGTGGCGCGTTCATTTCGTTTCTTTCGAGTGAAACCACGCTACAGACCTGTCCGTTGCACCTTGCGGTCAATTACGGGTACCGGCGAGCAGTTACAAGGACCGCATATGACCGATATGGAGCCTCCAGTGATTAGTTGGGTGCGCACCCGGTCCGAGGCGTCAAATTTTAGTCGCGACGGTCGGCTTTGCGTAAGATTCGCGAACGTCCGCTCCTGCCGGTCAGTGACCGTCGGCGCGCGCATGATTACCCAGCGCTCCTTGCGTTCGTCCACTTTGGCACCAAGTTTTTCGAGCCTCGGCCGGAATGTCGTCGGTCTCGATATCAAGCAGCCCTCGGTGGCGGCCATAGGCGCGTCCTTCTACTTAGACGACTTTGCCGGCCGGCCGCGGACGGAACCCACAAACTGCCAGGCAAGGGCTTCAGCCTTTTCAGCGCATACGGGTGTCGACGACTAACAGGGTATTCTCTTGCCGCGTGAAAGCCTGCTCCTGGGCGAAGAGTTTAGAGAGGAAGTTGCTCGCGGAGATTTCCTGGGCGGAGAGTACTATAGTCCGCAAGTGTCTCCGACGAACCACACGATAACGAGCTGCCCCAACTGCGGGGCTTTCCGCCACGGCGGCTGGTGCGCCGAATGCGGGCAGGAGTATCCGGGCGAGCGCGGTGCCGTCGCGCGCATTGCCTGGCGGCAGTGGCGCCGCGTCGCGCACTCGCTGTGGGCGCTGATGGTCCACCCCGGGCAGCTCACGACCGAGTTCCGCGACGGGCAGCGCGCCCGGTCGGTGACTCCGTGGCGCCTCACGTTCAACGTAGTCGCGCTGTTCCTGGTGCTCTCCTTCATCACGAACTTCCGCGTCGCCAACTTTCCTCGCCTAGATCCGACGGGAAATCTGGCTCAGGTCATGCAGAAGGCCGAGGCGGAGGCTCGCGCCGAGCCGGGCGCTTTCACCGAGCGCATCGACCGGCGCTTCAACTCGATCTACACGGTGCTGGCGATCGTGATCGTCGGCGCCCGAGCTCTCGCGGCGCGCCTGACGCATTTTCGGCACCCTGCAAGCTGGAGCGTGCACTTCGTGTTCGCTCTCTATCTCACGGCATGGGCGTTTATCGCGACCCTTGCGTACCTCCTCGTTGTGCGCTTGCTCGGCGCAACGCCGTTCGGCGGCGTCGGCGACACGAGTCTGGAAGTTGGTCGGGTCTTGCTGGGGCTGGTCGAGCTCTGGCAATGGTCCTACGTGACCCTGGCGTTCAGGCGCGTCTACGGCGATCGCTGGCTTGCGGCGACCATGAAGGCGATCGTCATGGTCGCCACCGGCCTGCTGGTGAGCAATGCCTTGATCTTCGTGGCCCTTTGGCTGGCTCTGAACACGGTCTGATCGGCGCCACGCGAAGGCGAGGCCTGACGTGTCCGTTTCCGACCGGGCCTGTGTGAAAAGTAACTGGAGCGAGTTTCTCGTCATTCGCCACAAATTCTGCAACGAGTTCGTGCAGTGACGGAATCAACTTCTGGATACCTGCGAAGGGCGATAGCAATCTTGTGCAGTTTTAGTCGGAGGGACTGCCAGCACATCGAGGCGCAACCAAGGATCCCATGCGCCTCGATTCCGCATTGATGGTTATCCCGGACGACCGCTTACCTGAAACCGGGAGGCGACATCGAGGGGCTGGTTCTGGCCCGTCAGCGGTCTGTCTTGCGATGACCGTTCACGGACCCTAACCGGCCGTCCAAGTCGATTCGGAGCAGTCGTAAACAATTGTGAGAGCGGACACTCAGCGGCTCAGCGCCGCCATAGAGGCAGCGCTGAGATTGGTTCGACGTTGAGTCCATCAGCGTCATCCCACCAAGTGATCCGCGGCTGTCAAATGCAACCGCGGACAATTCTGGCTGTCAGGATCCCGCAGCCACCTGGTGCATTTTCTCGAGCGCGTCGCTGATCGTGAACGAGGCCGCCTTCTGTGCTGGCGGAAAGTCCTTGAAGGTCGCGACGAATTCGCCGGCCATTGTCTGCGCGGGGTAGATGATGTAGACGTGGCGGATGTACCACTCCCAGTACGTGTTGGAGGTGGTATCGGCGAATTCGTACGGGTCGGTTCGAAGGTTGTACATCTTCGGCAGGCGCAATGGCACGAACGGTTCGGCCCAGACCTGTAGGGTTCCTTTGCACCGCTGCTCCATGAATACCACTTTCCAGTTGTCGTAGCGGATGGCGAGGACGTCGCCGTCGTCGCTGAAATAGAAGAAGACTTTGCGCGGACTCTCCGGCACCTCCCCGGTCAGGTACGGGAGCAGGTTGTAACCATCGATGTGGTTCTTGAACTGCCTGCCGATCGCGGTGTACCCGCTTTTTAGCTCCTCGACCACGTTGGCATCGCCAGCCATGGCCATGAACGTCGGCAACCAGTCGTGATGCTGGACGATGCCGTTGGCGATCGATCCCTCCGCGATCTTTCCCGGCCAGCGCACGAGCATCGGCACCCGGAATGCGCCCTCCCAGTTCGTGTTCTTTTCGCTGCGGAACGGGGTCATGCCGCCGTCAGGCCATGAGTTACGGTGTGGACCATTGTCGGTTGAGTACATCACGAACGTGTCCTCGGCGATGCCGAGCTCGTCGAGGTAATCGAGCATCTCGCCGACGTTCTTGTCGTGATCGATCATCGTGTCGTGGTACGGCGATTGCCATCGCCCCGCCTGGCCCAGACTCGACGGCTTGGTGTGCGTGTACAGATGCATGTGTGTGAAGTTCAGCCACAGGAAGAACGGCTTGCCCGCCTTGTTCTGACGCTTGATGAAGTCTTTCGCAGCGACGGCGAACTCGTCGTCGCAAGTTTCCATCCGCTTAGTGGTAAGCGGGCCGGTATCTTCGATCTTCTGCTTGCCGACACGACCCCAGCGGGGTTCCTCGGTCGGATCGTCCTTGTCCGTCGCCCACGAATGAATGACCCCCCGGGGGCCGTACTTTTTCTTGAAGTTGGGAAAGTCCTTCTCCTTCGGATAGTCGTACATCTCCGGCTCTTCCTGAGCATTGAGGTGATACAGGTTGCCGAAGAACTCGTCGAACCCGTGTACGGTGGGCAGAAAGCGGTTGAGGTCACCAAGGTGGTTCCTGCCGAACTGGCCGGTCGCGTAGCCCTGGTTCTTCAGGAGCGCAGCAATTGTAACGATGTTGTCTGGCATCCCGACCGGCGCGGCGGGAATACCCACTTTGGACAACCCCGTTCTATACACACTTTGACCCGTAATAAACGCCGAGCGACCGGCCGTACACGATTGCTCTCCGTAGGAGTCGGTGAACATCATTCCTTCCTTCGCGATGCGATCGATGTTCGGCGTCTTGTAGCCCATCAGGCCGTGCGAGTAGCAACTCAGGTTGGAGATGCCGATGTCGTCGCCCCA
>Ga0302324_100015678_pt1 | contig 15183 bp, 17 predicted proteins | sample Palsa_T0_1_FD_201949 | JGI IMG/M metagenome (GOLD analysis project Ga0302324, IMG submission 201949) | Peat permafrost microbial communities from Stordalen Mire near Abisko, Sweden - Palsa_T0_1 | ecosystem: Environmental > Terrestrial > Soil > Palsa > Peat permafrost | place: Sweden: Abisko...
TTGGTTCTTGGTCCATGTCCCGGCCGCTTTTTGCGTTGGAGCCATGTTGGGCGAACCATCCAGGCTGGGTTGGCCATGGAGAACCACATTCCCTCTTTGGATAAATCCAAAGACGGATTCTTCGTCGTAATATTCATAGACGGCGGAAAGATTATTGGAGCCGCAGTCATCAGCCCATTGCGGCAGCTTAAATTTGGGCGCGCCCTTCAATTTCTCTTTGTCGGTATCCAGAATACGAAATACTTTATAGGCCGCATCGTGATGCAGGATTTCAGGTGGTATGGCCGCCAGCGTGTCGCCCATGCCGATAAATCCGCCGGTGGAGAGGATTACCAAAACGATCCGGCCGGATTCCACATCCACGGCGAGGTCTTTCACTTTGCCGAGCTTTTCATCGAGGTAATTTTTGACAGTCATGCCGATGACGTCGGTTGCTTTGACCGCTTGGTTTAGGTGGTTCGGGCGCTGCGCATGAGGCACGAGGACACATGTGTCGTCCGGTCCGCTTGTTTTGAGATTGGGCGTGTCTTGGGCCAGAGCCGAGAGCGCCAAACTCAAGGCGGCGGAGGCTCCGATAATGATTTGCAGTTTCCAATTCATATTTTTATTTCCTTCCGCGTTTTATTTTTTCGTGGAAACCTTCCCTTTTCTTAACTCCCACACAGTAGGCGGGAAATCTTGCCGGTGCTATGGGGTGTTTCCCTATCAGGGGTTTGATGAGACGAATGCTTCAATACTGATATGGGGTAAACACCTTATAGCGGCCGCATTGCTTTTTTGTGATGATTGCTTCCCAGCAGGTGAAATGTATGAGAGCGGTTGAGCTTCTGGAACGAAAGGTTGCTTCCGACGGGGTGGCCATGGCCCCCGTTGAAGCGGGCTACGCTTTGAACCTCGCGGGAGTTTACCAAGATTGCGTAACCCGAGACTGGGCCATGCAAACTTATCGCCGGGCGACGCGACTGGCTGGCAAGGAGCGGGTGCAAGATACATGGTTCGATGTCAATTCCCTAAGCGATCACGGCATTCTTTTGCATGCCGTTCGGGCCGCCTTGGTGGCCGATGTGATCGTGGTTTCAGTCTATGCGGCGGAGGAGTTGCCGCTTGATCTTTACCTCTGGTTTGAGGCGTGGTTGCCACGCCGAAGCTCACGCGTGGGCGCCCTCACAGCATTGATTGGCGTCGCCGAGCCGCCTGATTCTCGATTTGCCCGCACCCTGGAGTATCTGCAAGCCGTGGCGCGCAAGGCCCGATTGGATTTTGTCCCGCAAGCGCGCCAGCGGGCCGTCGCATCTCCAGGTTCATCCATGGATGTGATCGCCGAACCATCCAGCGCCACCGCAAGACGGCTCCAGACCCTCTATGGCCGGCAACGCGGCGCTTACCATCATTGGGGACTAAACGTGTAAATGGACAAATTGGTGGCATGTCAAACGTGCGGATTGGTGCAGGAGGCGGAGGATGTCCCGAAAGACTCCATCATCAAATGCGCGCGCTGCAACTTTCAAATTTTTCACCGCCGCCTCAACAGCCGCGCCCGCACGCTGGCCTTTTCACTCGCCGCGCTGATTCTTTATTTTCCGTCGAACTTCTATCCCCTGGTCACGGCCGATTACCAGGGACAACACGTGCAGACGACAGTTTTTCAAGGAATCCGTTCGCTGTTCGTGCATCAACAATATTTCATCGCGTCGCTGGTTTTTTGCACGAGCATTTTGACGCCCGCGCTGAAAATCATCGGGCTGCTTTTCATCTCGCTCACACTCGACTGGACCCATTGGAAAAAAGCGCGCACGTGGATTTTTAAAGTCATCCGCATCATTGACCCTTGGAACATGCTTGAGGTCTTTTTGCTGGCGATTTGCGTCTCGATGGTCGAGCTGGGCGAAGTCGCCTCAGTGCATCCGGGACGCGGTGTTTTTTCGTTCGCGGCCTGCGTCGTGCTGACCTTGCTGGCGACGCTCAGTTTTGATTCGCGCCTGCTCTGGGATTCGCAGGAAGAGAAAAGGCATTATGAATGACAAAGCGCACGCACTGCCCAAAGCGAAAATCGAAAAGAGCCGTTTGAGTTTGTTCCTATGGCTCATTCCGACGGCGGCCGCGCTCCTGTGCGCCTGGTATCTCAGCCGTGATTTCATTTTCGCGGGGCCAACTGTTACGATTTATTTTCAAAATGCCGAGGGACTGCAGGAACAAGTTTCACTCGTGCAATATCGCGGCGTAAAAATCGGCAAAGTCGAAACCCTGAACCTTACCCAAGACCAGCAGCGCGTCGCCGTCAAAGCGAAACTGGACGCCTCCGCCGCGAGCATCGCGCAGGAAGGGTCTGTTTTTTGGATCGTTCGACCCGAGCTCAAACTGGGCGCGGTGAGCGGATTGCGGACCATTGTCTTGGGAAATTACATCACCGTCGAACCCGGCCACGGCGCGCGCACCAACACATTCATCGGCGTGGAAAAGGAGCCGATTGAACCCATCAAGGCGCTGGACATCCAATTGCTGGCGACGAAACTCGATTCATTGCAGCCACAATCGCCGGTTTTCTATCGGGGCATTCAGGTCGGCGAGGTGCTGGATTGCCGTCTGAGCGACGACGCCCGCAACGTCCTCATCCACGCCCGCATTCAGGAAGATTACGCTCCGCTGGTGCGGCTCAATTCAAAATTTTGGAATGCCGGCGGCATTGATTTTCATCTCGGTTTGTTCAGCGGCGCGAAAATCAGCGCCGAATCCGCCCAAACCCTCATCAGCGGCGGCATCGCCTTTGCCACGCCGCCCGATTTTAAAAACGCGGTGAGCAATGGCGCTGTTTTTCGCCTTAATGAGAAAATCGATGCTGAATGGGAAAAATGGACGCCCGCCATCCCGCTTCATCCCGTGCCGGAAGCGGTGTCAAATAAAACTTCCTTGCCGAGCCTTAATTCCAAGTAACGGGCCATGCCGATTTCACACCGTGGTTGCGGTGGCGAATTTCCCATGGCATTGGCTCCACTGAGATCACCGCTGCCACAGGATGTGGACGGCTTCCAGAGGGACCGCTACTCCGTCGCGGTGCGGCATCACTCGCGCCGTATAGTCGCCTGGCGGCCGGTCCGCGGACACAGCCGCGCCATAGTCGTAGCCACCCGTAGCGCCGACCAGCGGGCGAATGAGCTTCATCTCCTGCCGCACGGGACTGCCGCCGTTGACTCCGTCGGCATAAAGCTCGACTCGCACGGCTTTTGGATCGAGTTGATTGAGATAAAGTTGAACCTCAAAAACGTGGTGTTGGTCTTTGGTCTCCACCTTCACTTCGCCGAAGCGCAGGGCGGGCCATTGCTGCGCCAGATTGTGCTGCCAATCAATCATTTGCCGGCCGAGGGCGCCTTTATCGGGAATGCGCATATGATAGGCGGCGGCAGCCGGAAGGTAGTGTTGCTCGGTATATTCACGCACCGCGCGGCTGGCGGAGAAACGCGGAGTCAACCGCGCCATGCTTTCGCGCATCCGCGCGACCCAGGCGGTGGGGATGCCCTTATCGTCGCGGGCATAAAACTCGGGGATCACCTCGCGTTCGAGCCGTTCGTAAAGCGTGGCGGCTTCAACCGCGTCCAAGGCGGGATCATCGCCATGCTCCTGACCATCCCCCAAGGACCACCCGACCTCCGGGGTGTAGGCCTCGGCCCACCAGCCGTCCAATTCCGAGAGATTGATGCCTCCATTGACGAGCACCTTCATGCCGCTGGTTCCGCACGCCTCCCAAGGTCGCCGTGGCGTGTTGAGCCAGACGTCCACCCCCTGCACCAGGCGCTCGGTCAATTGCATGTCGTAGTCACTAAGGAAGATCGCATGAGGACGGAACTCAGGCTGGCGAATGAAGTGTATCCATTGCTGGATCAGGGCTTGTCCCGCCTGGTCTGCCGGATGGGCTTTGCCCGCCATGATGAGTTGCACCGGGCGCTGAGGATTGGATAACAAGCGCAGCAGTCGCGCCGGATCGTGCAAAAGCAAGTTCGGTCGTTTGTAGGTGGCGAAGCGGCGCGCAAAGCCCAGCGTCAAAACGTTGGGATCAAATAGATGTTTCGCCTCTTCAACCGTTTCGGGCGACGCGCCGGCGGCGGCGTAGTGCCGGGCCAGACGTTCTCGAGCGTATTCAACAAGCAACTTGCTGGCGGCCATGCGAAATTGCCAGAGATCGGCATCGGAGACGCGGCGAATGTCCTGCTCCAGGTTGGCCGACGTGCCCAGCCAGCGGTCTTTTCCACAGGCCTTGGTCCAAAGCTCGTCGGCTGCCGCCGAGTCCCAAGTCGGCATGTGGACGCCGTTGGTCACGTGTCCCACAGGCACTTCGTCCGCCGGCCAGTGGGGAAAGAGAGGGGCAAAAAGATGCCGGCTGACCTTTCCATGCAGGCGACTGACGCCATTGACTGACCCGCTGCCGCGAATGGCCAGGTAGGCCATGTTGAAATTCTCCGATGAATCGTTCGGATTCTGGCGGGCCAGAGCCAGCAAATCATGGACTGTGAGGCCAAGCTTGTCATGGGCATAATGACCGACAAATTGTTCGATGAGAGCCGGAGCGAAACGATCAAAACCGGCGGTCACGGCCGTGTGGGTGGTGAAGTGGTTCCCCGCCCGTGTGACCGCCAGCGCGACTTCGAAGGGTTGCGCGTTCTCTTGCATGAAATCGCGGGCGCGCTCCAACACGGCAAAGGCCGCGTGTCCCTCATTGAGGTGACAGACTTCCGGCTTAAGGCCGAGCGCGCCAAGCAACCGCCACCCGCCAATGCCGAGGAGCAATTCTTGTTTCAAGCGGAGTTCCGGGCCGCCGCCATACAGTTCGCTCGTAATCCCGCGATGAACGGGGAAGTTCGCCGCGTCGTTGCTGTCGAGCAGGTAAAGTTTCACGCGGCCAACTTGCGCCTGCCAGGCGCGCAGCCAGACCGAGTACCCGGGCAAGGCGATCTCCAACCGCAGCCATTCGCCGTTGGGCTGGCGCACCGGCGTGATCGGCAACTGTCCGGGGTCGTTGTAAGGGTAAAGGGCCTGTTGCGCTCCGTCCTTGTCAATCACCTGGCGAAAATAGCCTTGTTGGTAGAGCAGGCCCACTCCGACCACCGGCACGCCCAGGTCGCTGGCGGCTTTGAGTTGATCGCCAGCCACGTTGCCAAGGCCGCCCGAGTAAATGGGCAGCGCTTCGCTCAACATGAATTCCATGCTGAAATAGGCGACGCAGGACAGGGGAGATTGCGGATGCTGTTGCTGAAACCACGCTGGAGCCTCCGCTGTCTGACGCTTGGTTTGCAGCAGGCCATCCACTTTCTTGCGGAAGGCAGGATCGGCCAGCGCGCGCTGGAGTTGGTCGCGCGAGACCGTCTGCAGGACAACCCAAGGATTCTGCGTAAGCGCCCACAGCGCCGAATCCAGCCGCTGCCACACTTCATCGGCGCCATGATTCCAGGACCATCGCATATCCAAAGCCAGCTCCGCCAGGGAATCGAAACCCTCGACGTCCTTGGGTAAATAAGTGCCGCTCGTTTTGCTGACGGGTATTTGTTCGCTCATAATTTCTCCTGCAAAATTGTTGTGGACCAACGCGGATCGCGCGTGCGTTCCTCAAGTGAAAATAATACGGCCAATCGTGCGGGTGATATGGGGTAAAACCCTACTGTGGGATGATGGAAATCTCGATCCTGACCATACGACGCAGGCTTGGAGTCTTTGAAAGCCGCGAAGTATTCCCGCCAGCCAAAGATGGAAGTGACAAGATCGCCCGGCTTGAATTCCCTGGCCGTGAATCGATAAACTCCCCGACCGTGCCTCCGTCGAGCGGTTTGCCCAACTGGAACGGCGGAAGATAAGATTTCCCGTCGTTCATGCGGCCGCGCATGCAGGGGCCCACCGACATGTAGAGGTTGCGCACAAGCACCTGCTGATCTTGCAGGAGCTCCAGTTCAGTCTGCGCGAGGACAAAGTTATCCGCAGCTGGCATTCCTGTAGGGCGGGAGGCCAGCCGAATCTCATGGCTGGAAATCTTGGTCATAACGATGGTCGCTGCAACCTCGACCCATTCGTCACAAAGCTCTTTTTTGTTTGGAGATTGGCCATCGGACCATGGCTGCGCAAACGAGAAGGAAACCCAGGCAAGCAAGAAAGAGAAAGTAGAGCATTGTGCGCATAGTGATCTATTCTTTTACGTTTCTTGTGGCTTGGCGCATTTGATCATGTTCGGCCCCTTCGATGCCTTCTTCAACAAGTCTTTCATTATCGCTTCGCCCTTCGTCGTCTTCATCTTCGCTGGAAGCCACTGGCGCTTTGTGTCCAGTTGAGCCTGGCAGAGGGTCCCAGCGTTTGGATTCGGGCGCTGATTCAAGGATGGCCTCTTGCGAGTCCATTTCTGGTTCACCCGTCATTTCCCGTTTCGCCTGGGCCCAATCGGTTTCCGACACGTCCTGCGCGGAACGGCCGTTGATCACAGCCAGTTCAACCGCGCGCTCACGCACCATCGCGCGGGTCACCGTGCCGATGCCGGTGGAATTTTCGGTCAGGAGACCTTCCTTCAACGGGTTTGTTTTCATGGGACTAAAATCATTTCAGTGCGGCATTGTCTGTGGGTTGTGCGACGTTTTCATTTGGCGCGTGCCTCGGTTCTCATGGGTGTCGCGGGATTGCGAGAAAGTGTTGTCCCGCTTTGCGGGTTTCGGATTTGCCATGGCTGCCTGGTGATTCGACCGCAGTCGGTGCGGTGTTTTTTGAAAAACAGGGGTTTGACTCATAAATTATTCCTTAATTAATGGGTTCACTAAAAAATTGTTTTAAGTCCGATTGTGAAAACCGTGAACCCGGGTGAGGTTTCGTTCCGCGATCAATTCGGCCTCGGCCGCCAGCCAGTGCTGCACCTCGCGCCCGGGCCGCGAACCCTCGTTCTCAAAAGCGAAGTAGGCCCTTCTGGCCACCTCGTCCGCGGACGGAGCGAAATCAATCGCGCTTTGGCTTAAGTCTGCCGCCGCGGCTGGCCGTGATGCAGTGGCTGGTTTTTTGTCCAGGTCCTCGGAGAATTTATTGTGTTTCATAAAGGGAGCAAGCACTGGACAAGGTCAATCAACCGCACCGGCCGCAGCCATATAGTGTGCGGGACTTTCCTCAACGCCTTCACTAGTCAAATTTACATACACCGTGGAATCCTCGTAACTGATGCGGTCCACTTTGTTCGCCGGTATCTGAACTTCCCGGCCCGAAAGCCGGTGGCCGGTCTTGATGACCAACTGGCCAATGGCCCAGTTCTGGTCGTCCATCATAAAGTCGCAAACGTGGCCGATCTCGCGATCGCTCGCGCGAAGGTGGTAGCCGTTGACAGCCTGCGCGCTGCGCAAATGCGTCTCGGTCCCTTTGGGTGGCGGGTCGCCCGCGGTGGGTGGTTTGCCCGGCGGAGGTATTGGCGGCAGTTCCATCATCGGAACGCCGCTCATGCCCCACAAGGCGTCACCCTGCCAATAATAGGGCCAGCCGTAATATCTATGATACTCCTCTTCGTATTGTCGCGACACCGGCTTGTGCGACTCAATCAGAGGGCCGTTCTCAATCTGGGCGCGGGTCAGGTTCACGCGCAGGACTTTTCCGGCCTAGACGAGGCGGCCCAGCGAGTGGGGCGAAATGAGCACCCGCCGCCCCGGCAACCAGGAACCTGTGTCCGCCACCACATAACGAACGGCCCAGTTCCGATCGTCAAAATAAAAATCCTTGACGTGGCCGATTTCGCCATCCGATGCCCCGAGCTTGTCTCCGTATAATTGTTTAATGCTGCGCAACATAAACTTTTGTTTTCTTCATGGAACAAGAATAATCCAAAAAAAGGCGCGGGCGCTATAAGGTGTTACCCGAACAAAGAACACGGCGAGCCTTTTAAGTCGCTCTTATCGCACACAAAGTCAACCCTGAAAAGATTCACCAAGGCAACGGTTTGATGGGATTGCGGATAAGCTTTCAGCGTCGGCAGGCGGCGCCAGCCACTTCAAAGGGAACCAGCTATGATTTTGGCCGCGGGCTGAACTCCATCCAGAGCGATCCGGCCAACTGCGCGCCTTTCAGGAAGGTCCGCCACCACGAGTGGTTCTCTTGAGCGGGCGCGGACTTGGCACGCAGGGAGGACATCAGACTCACTATCAATGAAGCGGTGGCTGAAGCGAGGGACCGGAGTGTTCTGGCCCGGACGGCGAGAGATCGAACTTCGGCAGCCAAACTTTGCGATTCCTCAACGAGTTCAGCGCGATTAAGCTCGCTTTCCGCGATCAGCAATTGTTTCCGCAAGGCCAGCGAACTCATTGGAGCATTTTTTCCAAACATGCGCGGTCCTTTCGGAGTTGCTCGATCGAGGCGGAAAACGTCTGCCAGTCCCGCAGCAGTCCGGTCAGCCGCCGGCAAAGCCAGACCCCGACCGCTCCGTAAAAGACAGTCAAAATGAGGAGGGTGGCCATGTGTGACCAACCCCACAACGACACCACAATGGCAGCCGTCAACGTCATGCCCGCGAGCATACCGAACGCGGCAATGCCCAAGGCCAAGTAGAAAGCGTGCAGGAGATGCTCGCTCTCCTCCTGCACCTCCACCCTGAAGAGTTCGAGCCGGTTTTCCCCGATAGTCAACAGCCGCCGCGCAAGACGTTTGGAGATAGTGGCCAGTTGCCCGCCGCCGGCAGTGGATTCTTCCATAGCGGCATCAATTCCGGTTGCAAGCGCACCGGCGCGCGACGTAAAAACCGATGAGCGCCCCGACCCCAACGCCGATGGCGATGGCTTGATAGGGATGCTCATGGACGGCTTCGTCGGCTGCTTTGGCGCCTGCGACCGCTTTGTCGCGGACACGTCCGGCCATTTCCTTGGCGCTGTCCAGCGCGGCGGAGAGACGTTTGCGGGCTTCCCCGACTTTTTCTCCGGCCACGTCGGCGGTGGCGGCCATCAAAGCGCGCGCATCTTCGGCGAGCGAACCCAGGTCATTTTCTTGTGCATGTTTACTCATATTTTTCTCTTGTTTCTATTTGTTTGTGTTTTTCAACGGTAAATTTTCCGCGTCGGCCAGATGGGCTGCTTCCGGCGTGCCGGCCACCTTCAGAACCGAGTTTCGCCCGCCAAAGGGGTTGGGGACGGTTTCTTTGGCCAGTGGATCGGGCATCCATTGGCCGTCCACCACCAGGCAGTATTCATAGGTGCCGGGGGCCAGCGCCGTTTCCTTCCACCAATGACCGGTGCCGGAGGAATGGAGCGTTTTGGCTTCGGGCTGCCAGTGGTTGAAAGTTCCGGCGACGCAAACGGCGGTGGCTGTGGGGTGAGTGAATTCGAAGCGAACAGGCACGAGTTTTGCGGCGACGCCCGGGACGTTGTCGTGGTTATGATTGTGTTTCATAGTCGGTGATTCATCAGGACGGTTGACTCGTCATTTTAAATAATATTTCAATATTTCATTTCCTGGCATCACAATGCACCAGAGGGCCGGGCGCGGGCTATAGGGTATTACCCTACCAGCAAATTTCAGCCTTTTCATTCTACAAACCCGACAGCGCTCCCAAAATGGTCTTTTGCACCGCGGGATTGTAAAGATTTCCCAAGTGGCCGCCTTCCGGGAAAACGGTCAGTTCTGCCGGGGCAAACGTGGCGTGAAGCCACGCCAGGTCCTCGTCCGCCAGGAGAAAATCGTTTTGATTGACGATGACGCGGATCTTGGGGTTGGCGCGCAAACCGGCGTCATAGGTCCGTAAATCACCGGCTTTTTCCAGTGCTCCGGCCGGCGAGGGCAGGCCCCTGTCCCGATAATACGGAACCGCAAACTTCGCAAAATAATCCTGATAGGAATAGCGGAGGATTTCCCGATAAACCGGCGCTCGCCTGGAATTCCGGATGAATCGCCGCAGGATTCCCTGATTGTTTCGCCGCTGGCTGCTGAAAATAATATCCCGCAGCATGAATCGAAACGTCGCCCCGATAAGAAATTTGGACTCGATGGCGTTGAAAGGCAGCGTGGTTCGCGGCGTGAGCTTGTTCTTGCTCAAAGCAGCCACCTTCAAAAAAGTATTTTCGATGTTGTCGGTTCGCTCCGCCTCTGGCCAGGCGAGGGGCGCGCGATAGAATTCGTCCAGCTTGGAAACACCGTGCAGCAATCGAACCGGGGTGTTGATGGCCACATAGCGGTCGAATTTAACCAACGGCAATTGATTGGTCCGCTCGGTGGATGCGAGGTATAAGGACTCGAATGCTCCCATGGAATAGCCCATCAACACTTTGTCGCCCAAGCGATCAGGATAGAATGCATGCAAGTGGCGATCAATCTCGGTCAGAGCGACGTGCAAGTCATGACCGTCCACTGGCAGATAAGCCGGCATCGCCGCCGTCGAAGCGTGTTCCATGAATTCGGAGTTGAAAGGGCTGCTGATGGAGATGGCGGAGAAGCCGTTCTTGTAAACCAACTCAGCCAGGGCCAAAGAGGTTTCGGCCAGCCGATGCGAGCCAAGGCCGGGAACGATATAAACCACGGGCGCTCTTCCCGGTTGCAACCAATAGGTGAATTTCAATCGCCGGCCCGTGGATGGAATCAAAACCGACCGGGTCTTGCCGCTCCATGGGAATTCAGGGTCTTTGTAGGTGAAGAAAACCGATTCGAGGGTTTCCAGCGAGGCATCGTCTTTTTTTCCTTTCACTTGGAAATCGGCCACGCGATTCTTTCTCGTAAACGTCCACGCATACTGAATCTCGGCATACGGGTCCATTTCGGCCTGATCGAAGCGCAAGGTCTCGTTCACGGTGTCGGACAAATCATTGTACATGACCGCGTAGGTGAAATAAGAATAGGGGCCGAGATAGGTCAGCGGATTGTTCACGACGAATTTGTAGGGAGAGATATAGATCAACGGATTGGCGGCCGTGTCGGCGGCCAGGCCGAGGGTATCCCGTTCATTGCTCGGTCCAAAAAACGGCAGCATCAGGAAGCAGGCAGGTTTCCAGCCCCATTTGCCGAGCGTCTGGCCAAAATCCGCGTCCGATTTCGCGATCTTCCATTTGGTCCCCACGTCGAAGAACCCAGCCACTCCGACCGTGGAATTACAAACAAACCGGTAAGTTTCATCGCGCGCTCCGGTCCACTTTCCCTGGAGCGCATTGTTGATCAAGCGTCCCGGGTAAAGCAGGTTTCGGCCCATATTTCCGATGCCGGTCCGAACCGGTTTCACAACCACAAACCGATAAAGCTTGCTGGTCGGTTTGATGATGTCATTCAGAAGCCCCATGTCGAAGGCCCACATGGCTCGATTGAACGGTTCGATGGGGTCGGGGACGGATGGGGGAAGGACAATGGTCTGCGCTGGCGGCGGGTTGGTCAAGCCAACGGCTGGCCCCTGCCCGCGTGCAAACGGCAAACCGCACAGCGATAGAATGACGAGGGCCAAGATTCGATTTTTCAAACCCGGTTTGATTTTCAAGTCGCCCGGCTTTCCGGCCTTGAGGCGAACATGGGACGATGCCGAATATCAATTATCTTGACAGTGCCTGCGATCCAATCGATTGGGATTACGATTCGGTTTGTATTCGACGGCGACGGAGGTGCCGCGCCTGACTGCTGGTCGCGGAATGATCGTGGAGCAGAGTGTCCGTGTCGTGGCTGCTGGGTTGGAGTTTTCAAGAAAACATAAAGCGTTGTTGTCCGCGAAACTCAACCACGTGCGCCTTGACAGCGAGTTGAATGAAACCTTTGGCCGTGGGTTCGCCCCAGACGCGGTAAGCAGCCGCTACGAAATCACCGAAGGTTAATGGCTTCTTCCTGGGATGTGTTTTCAGAGAGAGAGTGCGGGAAGTTAGCTGACTTGTGTGCATGGTTCGGCCGACGGCTCCGGCAGGGCCAGCCCTTCGCTGACCGCAGGCAGGCAAATAGGCCTGCAACAGGGCCATGGGGACGGCCACGCGCAGGAGATTTTTGCCAGACCGCAAAATTACATTTTCTTTCATGGAGCGATAGTAGGCTGGAAAACCTTGCGGTTGCTATGGGGTGTTCTCCCCACTTGTCATGGCGCCGACTTTGGCTCCGCTTTCTTCTTTCTTGGCGGTCGGCGGTTCATTCCTGTTGCCCAGCCAATAAACAACCAGTCCGCCTTGTCCCTTGGCGTCAAGGCTGTGTCCTTTTTCAAAGTGGTATTTGTGTTTCAACCGTTCGTACGTGGATTCGGAGATTTGAATTTTTCCCGCTTCGGCCGTTGTTTGCAGACGGCAGGCAAGATTGACGGTTTCACCCCAAAGATCGTAGGCGAATCTCCCGCGTCCGATGACCCCCGCGACTATCGGGCCGGTGCAAAGGCCAATCCGGATTCGGATGGAAGTATTATACTGCTGGTTGAACTGCTCAATCTCCGCCAGCAAATGGATCGCCAATTCGGCGCTCGCTTCGGCATGGTCTGGCCGGGGCCGCAAAATTCCTCCGGCCACCATGTAAGCGTCGCCAATGGTTTTAATTTTTTCCAAGCCGTGTTTCTCGGTCAAAAGATCGAAGGCGGAAAATATCTCGTCCAATAGTTGAACGGTCTGCTCCGGACCAATGAGGGCTGATAGGGTGGTAAAGCCAACCAAATCCGCCACCAGCACCGTGACATCGGGATAACTGTCGGCGATGTTTGTTTCACCTTTCTTCATCCGTTCGGCGATGGGTTTGGGGAGGATGTTCAGCAACAACCGTTCGGACTTCTCCTGCTCGACCTGAAGCTGGTCATGGAGATGTTTGGCATGAACGGCATTGCCCACCCGCAGGATCACGTCTTGAATATCAACCGGTTTGTTCAGGAAATCATTCGCGCCGGCTTCAATGCCCATCAGTCGTTCCTGGCGATCGGAGAGGGCGGTTATCATCAGAATCGGAATATGCGCCGTCTTCGCGTCTCTTCTCAAACGGCGGCACACTTCGAAGCCATCCAGCTTCGGCATCATCAGGTCGAGCAGGATCACGTCGGGTGGACGCTCGGCAATTTTCTGCAACGCCTGCTCGCCGTTTTCGGCCTCCGCGATTTCATACCCGCGCGCTTCCAAGGGGTCACGCAGCAGTGTGCGGTTTTGTTCTTCGTCATCCACGACCAGCAGGAAACCGGGAGAACGCGTTGTCCCGATGGACAGGGGTTTAAGGGTTCCGATCTCACTTGTCATAAATTTTTTCTCCAATGGGCTGTTGGGTGTTTAACCCACTTTTGCCGACGCAATAAAGCGCTTTATGGTTTCTGTGAATGTTCTGGTTTGAATGGGCTTGGTCAGATAGCCATCGCAGCCGGCATTCAGGGCGATTTCCTCGTCGTCCTTCATAGCATGGGCTGTGAGACCTACGACGGTCAGGTGGCGCGTGGCGGGATTGGCTTTGAGAACTTTGGTGGCGCTCAGGCCATCCATGCCGGGCAAACCGAAATCCATGAGCACCAGATCCGGCAAAATCTCCCGCGCCATCCGCAGCCCTTCTTCAGCCGTCCGCGCCGAATGAACAATGAAGCCATGACCCTCCAACAAGTCCGTGGCCAGTTCAAGGTTCAACGAATTGTCCTCGATGATAAGTATGCTGTTGCGGGTCATGCGTTCGTTCCTGTGATCACGGTCTCCGCGCTCATGGCATCAAGGCGTTCCAATTCTGCGAGCAGAACGCCTCGTTCCGTTTTGGAGGTGATCGCCTGCACGTGACCGGCCAGGCGTTGGCGTTCCTCTTCATTGAGAACCGTGCCCGTTTGGATCAGAATGGGGATGTCTTTGGTTCGTGGATGCGCGCGCAGTTGTTCAACGACTTTGATCCCGTCGAGTTCAGGCATGTTAAAATCCAGGATGATCACGTCCGGGAGATAACTCGTGGCAAATTCCACACCTTGATGGCCGTTGGGAGCCCGCAGAACTCTAAAGCCTTCTTGCACCAGGGTCGTGGTCAGCAATTCCAGCAACGCAGGCTCATCGTCAATGACCAGGACCGTTTTGAGTTCTTTGCCGGCGGTCTTGTCGGAGTGGCGGATGGCGTCCACGAGCCTGGAACTCAACCGTTTCTCGCCGAATAAACTGAACGCCGGTATGCCATCCTTATCAATCGAAAAAATGACCAATGGTATCTTAGGCGGGATGTTTGAGCGGCACTTGAGCCATTCCTGTCCGGAATGTTGATCCACGAGTTTCCGGTCAATCACCACCGCATAAAACCATTGGGCCTTCACTGCCCCGATGATCGCCTCCATTTGCGAAATGACCGCGATACCGTATCCCACACCGGTCAGGTAATCGGCCGCCCGTTGTTGGCTTGCGGCTTCGTCCGCCACGATCAAAACCAGTGGGCGGAATGTGTCGTCATGCCGGTCGGGCTTGTCAGCGGGCGTCGCCGTTTTTGCCTGGGACTTCAAAACTGGAATCAGGAAAGCAAAGGTGCTGCCCTTGCCTTCGATGCCTTCACTCTCCACCCAGATCCGTCCACCATGCAACTCCACCAGCCTTTTGGTCAAAGCCAGCCCCAGCCCGGTGCCTTGTTGTTGCCGTCCGTAGGATGAGTCCACTTGTTCGAATTCTTTGAAAACGCGCTCCTGATCGCGTGCTTGAATTCCGATGCCTGTGTCGGTGACCGCCACGCGCACAGACTCACCCGCCAGTGCGATTTTCGACGCTGGCTTCGATTCTCCGTTGGCATCGTTTTGGATAGTGGCCGTTACTGTCACTCTCCCGCCATCCGGTGTGAATTTGATGGCGTTGCTGAGCAGATTGTACATGACCTGCTTGAACTTCGCCTCATCCGCGTAGAGCAAGGGAAGGTTCGCCCCAATTTCAAACTCAAGGCTGATTCCCTTCTTGCTGGCCAGCATTTTAACAATCGTCTGCACCTCGCGTAAAGCTTTGGCGACGGCAAACGTGTTGCGCATCAGTTCCACGCGGCCGGCTTCCACTTTGGCCAGATCGAGAATGTCATTGATGAGCTGGAGCAGGTGGCGTCCGCTGGTGAGAATGTTGTTGCTGTATTTAAGTTGTCGGACGTTCAAGTCGCCAAAGGTTTTGTCGGAGAGGATTTCCGAAAAGCCAATGATGGCATTGAGCGGCGTGCGCAACTCGTGGCTCATGTTGGCGAGGAACTGGCTCTTGGCGAGATTGGCGGATTCGGCTGCTTCCTTTGTGTGCTGGATGACGGCTTCGGCCAGGTGACGTTGGGTGACGTCCAGAAGAATTCCGTCGG
>Ga0302324_100015679_pt1 | contig 15182 bp, 12 predicted proteins | sample Palsa_T0_1_FD_201949 | JGI IMG/M metagenome (GOLD analysis project Ga0302324, IMG submission 201949) | Peat permafrost microbial communities from Stordalen Mire near Abisko, Sweden - Palsa_T0_1 | ecosystem: Environmental > Terrestrial > Soil > Palsa > Peat permafrost | place: Sweden: Abisko...
GGCGCAGGAGACTGGGCTGCCCGCGGGCCTCCAGGCGTTCATTACGGAGCACCACGGCACGGGACGGATCACGTACTTCCTGCAGAAGGCCAAGGAGCGCGACGGCAGTGGCGTCGATCCCGGCGATTTCGAATACCCGGGTCCCGTCCCGCAGTCGGCCGAGACGGCGATCTGCATGCTGGCCGACGGCGTGGAGGCGTCCGCGCACGTGCTCCACGACGCGACCCCGCAAAAAATACGGGACGTGATCGATCATATCGTGCGCCAGCGCATCGAGCAGGGACAGTTGCGCGAGGCGCCGCTCACGCTCAAGCAGCTCGAGGTCGTCAAGGAACAGTTCGCGCGAGTGCTGATCGGCATGTACCACCACCGGATCGACTACCCGTCGGCCAGCGGCGGCGTCACGTCCGAATTCGCGTCCACGGCGCCGGCGTGACCCGCACCCCGTCAGCGCCGCGCGCGTGATCGGTGCGGGCGCCGGCACCGCGCGACCCCCGCGCGAACGCCGCGAATGCTGCACATCGCGTGCGTCCCAATCGCATGAACCCATTCGCATGAGCCGATCAGCATAATGGTGGCCGTCGCGGTGTCGGCGGACCGTGTGCGCTCGCCGTTGTCCGCGGAGCGGGTCCGCGCCCTGGCCATGGCCGTTCTGACCGCCGAGCGCGTCCGGGCCGCGCTTGTATCGATCGCGTTCGTGTCGGCTCGCGCCATCGCGCGCCTCAACCATGCGCACCTCGCGCGGGATGGCCCGACCGACGTCATCGCCTTTGCACTCGGCCGCGCGTGGCGCGGCGCGCCGCTCATCGGCGACATCTACATCGCGCCCGCTGTCGCGCGCGCGCACGCCAGACGCCACGGCGTCACCGTTCGCGAGGAACTCGCGCGCCTGGTCGTGCACGGCGTGCTGCACGTGGTCGGCCATGATCATCCAGACGGCCCGGACCGAATGTCGTCGGCGATGTGGCGCCGTCAGGAGCGCCTCGTCCGCCGCTTGTGCGCCCGACCTCGATGAGTGCCGGGGCGAAGGGCGCCGACCAGCTGCTCGCCGATTTCACGGCCCGGAAGCCGGTCGCGCTCGCGCGCGCCATCAGCATCGTCGAGAACCACCGGCCCGGATTCGATCGATTGCTGGCGGCACTGCACGGGCGCACGGGTCGCGCTCGGCGCATTGGCATCACGGGGCCACCGGGCGCGGGCAAGAGCACCATCGCCACGCAGCTGATCCGCGCCTTCCGCAGTCGCGATCTCACGGTGGGCGTCATCGCCGTCGATCCGACGTCGACGTTCACGGGCGGCGCCCTGCTCGGCGACCGCATCCGCATGGAATCGGTCGCGCTGGATTCGGGCGTCTACATCCGGTCGCTCGCGACGCGGGGCGCGCTGGGCGGGCTGACCGCGACGACGCGGGAGGTCGCCGATGTGCTGGACGCCTACGGCTTCGATCGCATCCTGATCGAAACGGTCGGCGTGGGCCAGAGCGAGCTCGAGGTGGCGCGCACCGCCGACAGCTGCGTGGTCGTCCTCGTCCCCGAATCTGGCGATGCGATCCAAACGCTCAAGGCGGGACTGATGGAGATTGCCGACGTCTTCGTCGTCAACAAGGCGGACCGTCCGGGCGCGGACCGTCTCAAGATGGAGCTCAAGGTAATGCTGCAGCTGCGGTCGAGCCGTCTCCGCGGCAGCCGGGACGCGGCGCGTGGCCTGCATTCCGCGGGGTTGGCCGATTCCCACGCTTTGGGCGCGAGTGCCGGCGATGCGCCCGCCGATGTCGCCTCCCGGTGGCTGCCGCCCGTGCTGACGACCGTGGCCGCGGAGGGGACGGGCATCCCGGATGTGTTGGGCGCGCTCGACAGCCACCACGAGTATCTTTCAGACAGCGGGCAGTTGGCCGAGCGTCGGCGTGCCCGGTTGCGGGCGCGGGTGGCGGACGTCGTTGACCTGAAAGTTCGCTCGCGCTTGTGGGGCGATGCGGGGACCGAGGCGTGGGTGGACACCCAACTCGCCGCGCTCGAGTCGGGGGAGACGACTCCGTTCGACGTGGCTGACGCACTACTCAGCCGGAGTGCGCGGCTGTTGACGGGAGAGGCGGATGACCTCCATCGGTAACCTGGACCGACCGACGCACGCGGCATCGAACGACGGCGCCGACGAGTTGGAGCGACTGCGCGCCGAGGTAGCGGCGTGGCGCACGCGCTTCGCGGCCGCGGACGTCCGGCCCGTCGCGTTCGCGAACTCGAGCGGCGATGTCCAGCCGCTCTACACCCCGCTCGACGCGGCACCGGCGCTCGATGAGCTGGGCCTTCCAGGTGCCTTCCCATACACCCGCGGCGTCCATCCTACCGGCTACCGTGGCCGTCTCTGGACCATGCGCCAATTCGCGGGGTTTGGCAGCGCGAGCGACACCAACGCGCGGTACAAGTTCCTCCTCGCGCACGGCCAGACCGGCCTGTCGGTGGCGTTTGATTTCCCGACGCTCATGGGGTACGACTCCGACCACCCGCGCGCGGAAGGCGAGGTCGGCAAGTGCGGCGTCGCGATCTCGAGTCTCGCCGACATGGAGACGCTGTTCGATGGCATCCCGCTCGGCGACGTGTCCACGTCGATGACGATTAACGGGCCGGCGGTCATCATCTTCGCGTTCTACGTCGCGGCGGCCGAGAAGCAGGGGGTCCCGCCGGAGCGGCTGCGCGGTACGATTCAGAACGACATCCTCAAGGAGTACATGGCGCAGCACGCCTGGATCTATCCGGTCGAGCCGGCGCTGCGATTGATTGTGGACGTGTTTGCCTGGGCGGCTGAGCACGCGCCGAAGTGGAACACGATCTCGATCTCGGGCTACCACATCCGGGAGGCGGGCGCGACGGCGGCGCAGGAGCTGGCGTTTACGCTGGCCAACGGTCTCACGTACGTGGAGCGCGGGATCGCCCGTGGCTTGCCAGTCGATGTCTTCGCGCCGCAGCTGTCATTCTTCTGGGACATTCACAACGATTTCTTCGAGGAGATCGCGAAGCTGCGGGCTGCGCGCCGGATCTGGGCGCGCCACCTCCGCGATCGGTTTGGGGCGCGCGATCCGCGCAGCTGGATGATGCGGTTCCACTCCCAAACGGCGGGTGTGACGCTGACCGCACAGCAGCCGATGAACAACATCGCCCGCGTCGCGTACCAGGCGATGGCCGCGGTGCTCGGCGGCACGCAGTCGCTGCACACGAATTCGATGGACGAGACGCTGGCACTGCCGACCGAGGCCGCCGTACAGGTCGCGCTCCGCACGCAACAGGTCCTCGCCTTCGAAACGGGCGTCGCCAACGTCATCGATCCGCTTGGCGGGTCGTACTACGTCGAGGCGCTGACCGACCAGCTCGAGCGTGACGCCGAGGCGCTGTTCGAGGAGATCGAGCGACAGGGTGGCGCGGTGCACGCACTGCAAGAGGGATGGTTCCAGCGCCAAATCTCGGAATCGGCGGCTCGGCAGCAGTGGGAGCAGGAGCAGGCGCTCCGGGTCACGGTGGGCGTGAATGCATTCGAGACTGTGGGGGACGAGACCGCCATTCCCCTGCTTCGCATCGGGGACGAGACCACGGGCGAACAGGCACACCGACTGGCGGGGGTTCGCGCCCGCCGCAACGCCGCGCAGTGCGACGCGGCGCTAACCCGGCTGCGCGAGACCGCGGCGACCGGGCGCAACCTGTTCCCCGCGATACTCGACGCGGCTCGGGCGTACTGCACGCTCTACGAGATCCGCGCCGCGATGGAGAGCGTGTTCGGCGCGTACCACGAGCCCGTATTCTTCTGAGCGCGCGCGCGACCCCCTCGACCGAGTGGTGGGCGACCTACTTCGACGCCCGGTATCTCACCGAATACGAGCCCCTCTTCAGCGACGCGCAGGACCGGCGCGATGTGGCCCGCCTGATCGAGTTGCTGGCGCTGCCCGTCGGCACACACATCCTCGATGTCCCTTGCGGGCAAGGGCGCCATGCTCGACTGCTGGCGGAAGCGGGCTACCAGGTGGACGCACTCGACTACTCGGCGCATCTCCTGGGCGTCGCGCGCGCGTTTGGGGCGCGCGACGGACTGCATTATCGGCGTGGCGACATGCGCGCGCTTCCGGTGCGCTGGACGCACCGGTTCGACGCGGTCATCAACGTGTTCACGTCCTTCGGCTTCTTTCTGCATCCGGGCGACGATCGTCGGGTGCTGCGCGAGTTCGCGCGCACCCTCAAGCCTGGCGGCACCTTCGTGTGGCATGGCGCCAGCCGGGACGGCGTCATGGCGCGGTTCCTGGCGCGCGACTGGTGGCACACGGCGGACGGCACGTTTGTGGCGCACGAGCGCAACTTCGACCCGCTGTCGGGCGTCCTCTCGGTAGAGGTGCAATGGCGGGGGAGTGCGGGCGCCGGCCACCGGACCTACCGGATCCGTCTCTACACCGCCACGCTCCTGGCCGATCTCCTCGCCGACGTGGGGATCATCGTCGAGCAGGCGTTCGACGGATGGACGACGCGTCCCCTGTCGCGCCGGTCCGGCGAGATGCTCCTCATCGGGCGGAAGCGCGAGTTGCCCCGCGCCCCGCGGAGCAGGTAAACTTGCAGAGACGCCTCACGGGGCGTACTGCCTCATTTGATCCCTCGCCATGACCGCCTCCCGACCAATTCGCGTCCTCGTCGCCAAACCCGGGCTGGACGGTCATGACCGTGGCGCCAAAGTCGTCGCGGCCGCACTCCGTGACGCCGGGATGGAGGTTGTCTACACGGGATTGCATCAGACGCCCGAGATGATCGCGACCGCGGCGGTCCAGGAGGACGCCGACGTCGTCGGGCTCTCGATCCTGAGCGGCGCGCATATGACGCTGTTCCCGCGGGTGCTGCAGCTGCTGCGCGAGCAGGGGCGGGACGATGTACTGATCACGGGCGGCGGGATCATTCCGCAGGACGACATGGACGCGTTGCACCAACAGGGTGTCGGCAAGCTGTTCGGCCCCGGCACGTCAACCGCCGAACTCGTGCGCTACATCCAGGACTGGTTCGCGCAGCGGCAGCGGCAGGAGGCGTGAGCGCGGCTCGTCGTGTGGCCCCGGCACCGGGGCACCCGGCACCTGAGGTGCGCGCCAATTCCGCCGGGACGGATCAGACCCCGCGGCTGATGCGACTGGCGGACGAGCTCCGCGTCCTGGAGAGTCGCCTGCGACTGGGCGGCGGTCCGGAGCGCGTCGAGCGACAGCACGCACAGGGGAAACTCGTCGCGCGCGAGCGCGTGGCCGGCCTGTGCGACGCCGGCGCGCGGTTTCTCGAGATCGGCCTGCTCGTGGCGTACGACCAGTACGATGGGCAGGCGCCCGCGGCAGGCGTCGTGACCGGGGTGGGCATCGTGCACGGCCGGGAAGTCGTCGTGGTCGCGAATGATGCGACGGTCAAAGCCGGATCGTGGTGGCCCGAGACGATTCGCAAGATCCTCCGGGCGCAGGAAATCGCGATGCGCTGCCGGGTGCCCATCGTGTACCTCGTGGACTCCGCCGGCGTCAACCTGCCATATCAAAGCGGTGTCTTTCCCGGGCAATACGGCGCGGCCCGGATTTTCTACTACAACTCCATCATGCGTCGCTACCTGCGGGTGCCGCAGCTGGCCGCGGTGATGGGACAGTGCATTGCCGGCGGCGCATATCTGCCCGCGCTGTCTGATGTCATCATCATGGTGAAAGGGACGTCGTTCATGGGGTTGGGCGGCGCAAATCTTGTCAAAGGCGCGACCGGCCAGACGGTGGACTCCGAGGCGCTGGGCGGTGCCACGACGCATACGGAGCGGAGCGGTGTCGCCCATTACGCCGTGGACGATGACACGGCCTGCCTGGAGAAGTTGCGCGCCCTCATCGGACGGCTACCGCCGCCCGCCGCGCGGGCCGCGACATCGCCACAGCCCGTGAGTGCCGGCCCATCGCCCGAGCCGACTGGCCAGGAGCTCTACGCACTGCTCCCCACGGACCACCGCATGTCGTATGACATGCACACCGTGTTGCGCGCAGTGCTCGACGGCGGCGCCATCGATGAATTCCAGGCCCACCGGGCGCGCGAGATCATTTGCGGCGACGCGACGATCGAGGGCTACACCGTGGGTGTGATCGCCAACCAGCGGGGACTCATCAAGGGGCAGCCCGGGGAGCGGCCGCGATTCGGCGGCATCATCTATCCCGAGAGCGCGGAGAAAGTGGCGTTCTTCATCGAGCGGTGCGACCGCCAGGGTATCCCGCTCCTGTTCGTTCAGGATGTCTCGGGATTCATGGTCGGCCCCGAAGCCGAAGAATCCGGGATCATCCGCGCCGGCGCCCGCTGGGTCGAAGCGATGGCGACAGCGCGCGTCCCGAAGCTCGTCCTCACGGTCAATCACGCCTCCGGTGCGGGTTACTATGCGATGGCGGGTCAGGGGTTCGATCCGGATTTCATCTTCACTTGGCCCACGGGCCGCATGGGCGTCATGGAAGGCGAAGCGGCCATCCAGGCGGTCCATGGGCCGGCTCTCGCGGCCGCGCGAACGACCAACACGCCGCTCGCGCCGGACGTCGCGTCGGCGATCGATGGCATGCGCCTCGAGTACGAGACGCAGCTTGACGCGCGGTACGCGGCCGCGCGCGGGCTAGTGGACGCCGTGATTTACCCGGAGGAGACGCGCGCCGTGCTGGCGATGGCGCTGCGGACGGCCGGGCAGAATCCCGGCCCCCACGTCGGTGCATTCGTGCTTCCCTGCGACGGGATGCCGGCGGCGCACGGACACACGCCGTGAGCGCGCCGCGCACGGTGCGGGTCGCGAGTGGTCAGGGGTTCTGGGGCGATTGGCTCGACGCGCCGCGCCGCCAGGTGACGGGCGGCCCGATCGACTACCTGATGCTCGACTACCTGGCCGAAGTCACGATGTCCATCCTGCAAAAGCAGAAGGAGCGTGACCCCACCCTCGGATACGCGCGCGATTTTCTGGGCGCGGTGGACAGCGTGCTGCCGGCCATCACTGAGCGGGGCGTACGCGTGGTCGCCAACGCGGGGGGCGTCAACCCACAGGCGTGCGCGGCGGCGGTTCGGGCGCTGGCGACGGAGCGGGGGTCCGGGGGCGCGGTCCGCATCGGCGTCGTGCTGGGCGATGATCTGCTCCCCAGACTCGACGCCCTGATGTCGGCCGGGCATCCCCTTGCCAACATGGACACCGGCGAGCCGCTGTCTGCGGTGCGCGATCGCGTGCTGTCCGCCAATGCGTATCTCGGATCCACGCCGATCGTCGAGGCGCTGGCGCGCGGGGCCAACATCGTGATCACGGGTCGATCCACCGATACCGCCCTGACCATGGCGCCGCTGCGCCATGAGTTCGGGTGGGGTGCGGACGACTACAACCGACTCGCAGCAGGCATCGTCGCCGGTCATATCATCGAGTGCGGCGCCCAATGCTCGGGCGGCAACTGCTTGTACGACTGGCGCGACATCCCCGATCTGGGTGAGATCGGCTACCCGATCGTCGAAGCGTCGGCCGATGGCACGTTCGTGGTCACCAAGCACCCCCGGACCGGCGGCCGAGTGTCTACGCAATCGGTGGCTGAGCAGCTGGTCTACGAGATGGGCGATCCGCATTCGTACATCACGCCGGATGTCATCGCGGATTTCACCACCATTCGTCTGGCCGCCGACGGCGCCGACCGGGTACGCGTCTCCGGCATCCAGGGGCGTCCCGCAACGGACAGCCTGAAGGTGTCGGTCGCCTATCGTGCGGGGTACAAGGCCGTCGGGACGCTGGTGTACTCGTGGCCGGACGCGTTCGAGAAGGCGCAGTTGGCGGACCGTGTGCTGCGTGAGCGTCTCGACCGCCTGGGGCTGCGATTCGATCGGGTGCTGACGGAGTTTGTCGGGGCGGGCGCGACGCATGGTGTGTTGGCGGGACCGCCGTCGCCCGATCTCCCCGAGGTGCAGCTCCGCATCGGTGTGCGCGGCGGCAGCCGTCGCGACGTGGAGCGCTTTACCCGCGAGCTCGCGCCGCTCGTGCTCAATGGACCACCCAGCGTCACCGGGTTCGCGGGCGGGCGCCCCAAGGTGGAGGAAGTGGTCGCGTATTGGCCCGCCCTGATCGACAAGCGCGTCGTCCAGCCGACGGTGGAGATCCAATGAGGCGCGGCCCCTGATGCGCGTCCGATTGCTCGACATCGCGCACGCCCGATCGGGCGACAAGGGCGACACGGCCAACGTCGGAATCCTCGCCCTTCGTCCGGAGTGGTACGAGATCCTCGACCGGTTTGTCACTCGCGAGCGCGTCGCCGCGCACTTCAGCGGACTGATCACTGGCGACGTGGTTCGATTCGAGTTGCCGAACCTTGGCGCGCTCAATTTCCTGCTGCACGGCGCGCTCGATGGCGGCGGGACGTTATCGCTCAAGACGGACGCGCAAGGCAAGGTCGTGTCCACCGCGCTCCTGCGTATGGTGATCGACGTGCCCGACGATCTTGCCGCGCGACTGCGGCTTCCCGCCGCCCCATCAACATCGGCCACGACCTCGACCCGTTCTGCGTGATGACGCCGCTCACGGCCACCAAGCTGACCTTGGCCGTGACGGGACTTGCAGTTTTTGGCTACGGAGTCCGCGCTGATCTGGTCGAGTGGCGCTGGACCGGGATCGTGTGTCTCGGGGTCGCGTTCGCACTCCGCTTTGTTGGCCCGCGCGGCGTTCGTTAAGTTGTTAGCGTGACGACAGTTTCCTCCCCGCTTCGCTCGGGCCGACGGCGGTCCGCATCCACCCCGACTGAGCGGAGTGCGGGACCGGCGCGTCGGATCGATGTCCCGGAGTTGCTGGCTCCCGCGGGCACGCTGGAGGCGGTCCGGGCGGCGGTGGCGAACGGCGCCGATGCCATTTATCTGGGTGCCGGGGGCTTCAACGCGCGAGACGACGGCGCGCAGCTCACGCTCGACGAGCTCGGAGAGGCCTGCCGACTCGCGCACGCGCGCGGGATGCGGATCTACTTCACCCTCAACGTCCTGGTGAAGCCGGCCGAGCTGACCAACGCGCTCATGCTGCTCGGCGACGCGGTGGACCTGGGGATCGATGCCGTGATCGTACAGGATCTGGGATTGATTCGCCTGATTCGGACGGTCTACCCCGATCTCGAAATCCACGGGTCCACGCAAATCACGGTGCATGACCCGGCTGGCGCGGCGGCGGTGCGCGAGCTCGGCGTCACGCGCGTGGTGCTGGCGCGGGAAAACTCCCTCGGCGATCTCCACGCGATCCGGGCGGCAGTGCCCGACCTCGGACTCGAGGCGTTCGTGCACGGGGCGCTGTGCATTTCGTATTCCGGCCAGTGCCTCATGTCGGGGCTGATATCCGAGCGCAGCGCGAACCGCGGGGCCTGCGCGCAGGCGTGTCGCAAGGACTACACGCTCACCGATGCCACGACCGGTGCGACGCTCGATTCCGGCTACCTGATCTCGGCCAGGGACCTTGCCGCCTACGATGAGCTGGCCGCGCTGGCCGACGCAGGGATCCGCTGTCTCAAGATCGAAGGACGCAAGAAGCGCCCGGAATACGTCGCGACCGTGACCCACGGCTATCGCCAGTGGCTCGACGCGATGGCGCGTGGTTCGGACGAGCCGGTGAGCCCCGATGCCGTGGAGCCGCTCGTCCAGATCTACAGTCGCGGGTTCACGTCGAGCCTCCTGCACGGGCGCGCGGGACGGGAGTTCGTCACGCGGGATCGTCCCGACAACCGGGGAATGGCGCTCGGGAGCGTGGTGGCAACGGGTGCGGGGGAGCTCGTGGTGGACGTCGCGCGCGAGATTCACGTTGGCGACGGGCTCGCGTTCGAGATGCCGGATCGACCGGGCGATGCGCGGATCGGGGGGACGGTGGCGGCGGTGCGGACGATGCGCCGAGACACGCAGGGCTTCCGCCAGGCGCTTGCCATGCGCGAGCGGGCGCCGGTCGGCGCGACGGTGGTGCGCAACGCGGACGCCGCGCTGTTGACGCAGAGTCGGGCGAGCTACGCGTCGGTTGGTCCGCTGACGCCGCCGCGATCACCACTTCACGTGCGATTGTCGGGTGTCGCCGGGACACCGCTCGAAGCCGTGTTCACCGCCGGCACGGAGCCGGATGCGGAGGCCGTCGTGGTGAGCACAGTCGCGACGCTCGCGCGGGCGGAGCGGCGGTCACTCGATGACGCCCAGTGTCGCGCACAGCTCGGACGCCTTGGCGACACCCCGTTTGCGCTGGGCGGCATCGACCGGAGTGACCTGGCCGACGGCTTGTTCCTTCCGGTCAGCGAGCTCAATCATCTCCGCCAGCGGGCCGTGGATGCACTGGTGACGCGTCGCGACTGGGCCCGCGCAGCCGTGCGGATCCAGCGGGCTGAAGAGATCGCGTCGATCGTGTCGCTGGCGGACGTGGCGCCACGAGCGGGTACCGCGTCATCGGCCGACACACAGTTTTCGCTCGCGGCGAGCGTCTACGACATCGATGACGGGCGCACCGCCGCGCAGGCGGGCGCGACCGAGGTCATTTTCGACCCGTTTCTCCGGCATCCCGCCCCGCCCGCGGCACGCGTCCGGGCGTTGGCCACCGAGTTGGCGGCGGCGGGCGTGTCCGTGTGGCTCCGGACACCAACCATCGTGCGTCCTGCGGACCGTCGCGGACTCGCGAAGTGGTTGGCGCTCGATCTGCCAGTCGTGACGGGCCACCTCGGACTCGCCCGTGAGTTGGCGGCGGACGGACGGCGCGTCACCACGGATTACGCGGTAAACTGTTTCAACCAGCACACGGCCGCCGCGCTCTTCGCGATGGGTATCGAGCGGATCCTGTTGTCCGTCGAGCTCACCTGCGACGAGGCCGCCGCCGTGTCGGCGCCGTGGTCGGGGCGGGGCTTTGGGGCATTCATTTATGGTCGCCCGGAAGGCATGACCATCGAGCACTGCGTCCTGTCGGCGGCCTTCGACCGCGAGCCCACGACCTGCCGCGATCTGTGTGTGCAGAAGCATACGAACGTTGAGCTGACCGATCCGGCGGGATACCGGTTCGCCGTGGCCACCGATAGCGCATGCCGCAACCGGCTGCTGCACTCGCGGCCGATCGAGGCATCGGAGTTTCTCCCCACGCTCTGGCGCGGCGGCCTGCGCGCCTATCACGCCGTGTTCAACGTGCCGGGTGATCCGATCGCGGCGCTCGTCGCCGGCTACGCGGCCGCGCTGCGCGCGCTGTCGATGGGTGTGGCCCCTGACGCTCGCCCGGTTCGCTCGCTCGTCGGCAGTGCGTTCACCCGTGGGCATTTTGCCCGCGCCGTGTGAACCCGTCCTCACGCGGACCGGACGCCGACATCCGACGGGTGCTGAAGGACGCATTCGGCTATTCCGACTTTCGTCCCGGGCAGGAACGTGCCATGACCGCCGTCATGGCCGCGCGCGATACGCTCGTCGTCTTGCCCACCGGTGGCGGCAAGTCGCTCTGCTTTCAGGTGCCGGCGCTCCTGCTTCCCGGGTTGACGGTCGTCCTCTCGCCGCTCATCTCGCTGATGAAGGATCAGGTGGACGCGCTGGTCGCGCGCGGACTTCCGGCCGCGTTCATCAACAGCACACTCAGCTTCAGTGAGGTGGCGGACCGGTTCGCGCGTGCCGAGCGTGGCGAATTGCGATTGCTGTATGTGGCGCCCGAACGGTTCGACACCGGCTCGGCGGCTGATCGGCTGCGGGCGGTCGGCGTGTCGCTCCTCGCGGTCGATGAAGCGCATTGCATCAGCGAGTGGGGCCACGATTTCCGGCCCAGCTACCGTCGTGTGCGAGCGGTGCGTGCCGCCCTCGGCGACCCGCCGACGGTGGCGTTGACGGCAACCGCGACGCCGGCGGTGCGCAAGGACATCGCGGAGCAACTGGGGCTCCGCGCGCCGGAGTCCGTCGTCACCGGATTCGACCGCCGGAATCTGCACTATCACGTGATCCGGACCCGCAACGACGCGGAGAAGGACGCCACACTGATCGAGTTGCTGCGCACACATCCGGGGCAGGCCGTCGTGTACGCCACCACGCGCAAGGCTGTTGACCGCATCGCGGATGTGGTCAACGCGGCGGGGGTGCCTGCGCAGGGATATCACGGCGGTCAGGAGGACGCGGACCGGCACGCCGCGCAGGACAATTTCATGCGCGAACGCGTCAAGGTGATCATCGCGACCAATGCGTTCGGCATGGGAATCGACAAGGCCAACGTCCGGCTGGTCGTGCACCACGCGATGCCGGGGTCGCTGGAGGCGTATTATCAGGAGGCGGGGCGCGCTGGTCGCAACGGGCAGCGGGCGAACTGCGTGCTGCTGCATGCCTTTCAGGATCGATTTACCCACGAGTTCCTGATTGATAACCCGCGGCCGGTGTCTGCCGACGACCGCTGGACCCCACGCGCGGACGCGCGGGCGATCGATCCGGAGAGCGAGGCGCGCCGTCGTCGTGCGGATCGCGCGAAACTGGACATCATGCAGCGTTACGCGTACAGCACGGCCTGTCGTCGCGCGTTCATTCTCCGCTATTTCGGCGACCCCGGCGTCGGCCCGGAGTGTGAGGGCTGCGACAATTGCCTGGGCAACCACCGGACGGCGGTGGCCGGTGCGGCGCCGGGCCGGGCGCCCCGGCGGACGCGGGCGAGCCGGACTGGAGGCGCCGGGGTCGGGCCGGTGGCCGCGGGGGCGGCCGCGCCGGTTCTGGTGGCGGCCGATACCCCGTTGTTCGCCGCCTTGAGGACGTTACGGGGCGAGCTTGCCCGTAGGGACGGAGTGCCTGCCTACGTCGTCTTTCCAGATAAGACGCTGGCCGAGATTGCGACGCGCCGCCCGCGTTCGCTCGCCGCCCTGGCTGACGTGCGGGGGGTGGGGCCGACCAAGCTGGACCGCTATGGCGAACAATTCCTGGCTGCCGTGCGGACGCACGGTGCGCGGGCGACCGGTTCTGAATGAGGCGAGACGACTGAATGGACGACGGGTTGTATTTCACTGACCAGCATATCGCCGTGCGCGATATGGTCCGGACGTTTGCGCGTGAAGAGATCGCTCCCATTGCCGCCCGCTATGACGTGGCGGGGGAGTTCCCGTGGGAGACCGTCAAGCGGATGGCGGAGCTGGGCTTGCTCGGCGTGCCATGGCCGGAATCCCTCGGCGGCGCGGGGCTGGATCTGCTCAGCTACGTGATTGTCATCCACGAGTTGGCCAAGGTGGACGCATCGCACGCGATCACGATCTCGGCCCACACGACGCTCGGCACGTCGCCCATCGTCAACTACGGGACCGATGCGCAGCGGCGCCGATACGTGCCGATCCTGGCGTCGGGGCGCGCGTTGGCAGGGTTCGGGCTGACCGAGCCGACGGCGGGCAGTGACGCCGGCGGGACGAAAACCACCGCGGTCCGTCGGGGCGCGTCATACGTGCTCAACGGCTCCAAGATCTTCATCACCCACGGCGGGGTCGGCGAAGTCTTCGTCGTGACCGCGGTGACGAACCCGGGCGCGGGCACGAAAGGGATCAGCTCGTTCATCGTGACCAAGGAGACCGTTGATCTCCCGAGGGCGCGCGCGATGGGGATCGGCCACGATGATTCGTTGACCGCGATGCCGGGCTTCCGCGCGGGCAAGAAAGAGGACAAGCTTGGGTGGCGCGCGTCGGACACGCGCGAGCTGATTCTGGAGGACGTCGAGGTACCGGCCGAGAATCTGTTGGGTCCCGAAGGGGCGGGGTTCGCCAACTTCATGCAAACGCTGGACAGCGGGCGCATTGGTATGGCGGCACTGTCACTCGGGCTCGCCGAGGGCGCGTACGAACAGGCGCTACGCTATGCCAGCGTACGCCGGCAGTTTGGACAGCCTATCGCCAGATTCCAGGGCATTCAATTCCAGCTCTCGGATATGGCGACGGAAATCGAGGCCGGCAAACACCTCATGTACCACGCGACGTGGTTGGCGCATCAAGGCAAGCCGTTCACCAAGGCGGCGGCGATGGCAAAACTGTATTGCAGCGAGCTCGCGATGCGGGCCACCATTCGAGCAGTACAACTGCACGGCGGCTATGGCTATACGAGGGACTACCCGGTCGAGCGCATGATGCGCGACGCCAAGATCTGCGAGATCGGGGAAGGGACATCAGAGATCCAGCGACTGGTGATCGCGCGGCATCTGCTCAAGGAGTTGCTGGATTGAGCGGGCGCGCCGGCATCCGCGTGCTGGTCACATCATGGCGGTCAGATGACCGCACCCGTCCCGGCTGCACGCCGTGGGCGGCGATTCGTTTTACTGTGGAGTCAGATGAAGCGCGAAATACTGATCAACGCGAACCCGCGCGAAACGCGGGTCGCCATACTGGAGGACGACCAGCTCGTTGAGCTCCTCGTCGACCGCCCGGAAGCTCGGCGCATGGTCGGCGATATCTACATCGGGAAGGTCGAAGCGGTACTGCCCGGCATACAGGCAGCGTTCGTCGATATCGGGACGGAGAAGAGCGCCTTTTTGCACGCGTCAGACCTCGTCCACGACGAAGAGGATGAGGACGAGGATGAGGACGCCGACGAGGCGGATGGCGAGCCTGACGGAGAGCCCGATGTGGTCCCGGAGCGCGGGGCCGAGGGCGCTGCGGCGGGCGAGAGCGATGATTCGCCCTACGCCGATACGCCGTCGTCGGGACGTGGTCCCAACGGGAACGGTGGCCGAAGCGGCGGGCGCGGTGCCGGCAACGGCGGACCGCGCGCCGGTCGAGGCGGCGATCATGCGCGATCGAAGGTGCCGCCGATCCAGGACATGCTCAAGCGCGGCCAGGAGATTCTCGTTCAAGTCTCCAAGGAGCCGATCTCGACCAAGGGTCCGCGCGTCACCGCGCAGATCTCGCTCGCCGGCCGGTTTCTCGTCTACATGCCGGACGCGACGCGTGTCGGCGTCAGTCGCAAGATCAGCGATCGCGCCGAACGTCAGCGGCTGCGCGAGATGGTACAGGCCGTCCTGCCGGAGAAGAGCGGGGGCGTCATCGTCCGGACGGTGGGCGAGGACACGACGCAGGAGACATTCAAGCAAGAGCTCACTGCGCTGATCACCACCTGGAAGCGGGTGAAGCGGAAGACCCATTTCACGCGCGCGCCAAGCCTGGTGCACCGGGAAACGAGCCTGACCCGCGGGATCATCCGGGATCTCTTCAGCGACAAGGTGGATGGACT